>JAABUS010002256.1_pt1 | contig 37146 bp, 30 predicted proteins | sample 5560161 | NCBI WGS metagenome assembly JAABUS01 (sample SAMN10711885, study PRJNA513376) | rock metagenome | isolation source: Antarctica rocks | place: Antarctica: Victoria Land, Trio Nunatak nord | collected 2016-01-04
CACGTCCTAGGGAGCGGGTCGTCATCGTACCCTTCCAGGTTTTGCGCGAGCCGGACAGCACCGTGCGGCGGTGGGCGACCTCAGGTCCGGTGGCTCACGGGCAGTGAGACAGCGAACGTGTGCAACTCGCCCTGTATCGACAGTGTAGCCCAGCGACGAACGTTTGCAACCTGGCGACCATTCGGCAGTGTCAAACCGCAGCGCCGGCGAACCAGCGCCTCGTCTCGCTAATCGGGGACTGAAGCGGGTGGATCTTCGACGGTGGCCCGACGGACCTCCGCGACCAGCCAATCCATCGTCGCCAGGAACTGCGTCATTGCCGATGAGTCGCGCAGCACGGCCAGACGCGTGTTCGGGCGCTTGTCGAGTGACCGGTCCGCGATTCTGATGCCCGTGATGGCATTGAGACGCGACTGGAGTTCCGTCCGTTTGCTCACGTCGATGAACGGATGGCTGCGTGATCCGTTATGGGCTGAGGACAATAGCTTGAACTGGATCTCGAAGGACCCGCCGGTCCAGACCGAGAACGTCCATTCCGAACGGGCGACAGTCTCGACGATCGGGAAGAAGGACCCGGATTGGGCACCCTTCCCCCACCAGATCGAGAGTCCCTGATCCGTCGCCCACGTCAACATCTTGCGGGCGACATCGGCGATCTCCACCCCTTCAGTCGCGGTGAGTTCCGTAAAGAACGACACTTCGTCCCACTGTCGCCGGGCACTCGCGGCGCCGGAGCTCTTGGCCTGCTGAGCGATGGCCGTCTGCCCGATCAGCTTCGGGACGAGCGCTCGCAACCCCTGCCCGGCGAACTGCGGGATCTCGATGCCGAGGACTTCGGCCGGGGTCATCTGCTGGTTGAGGAACTCGATGATCCGGCGGAGTTCGGGCGGGATGCGATCAGCCACGAACAGCATCCGGATGCGGCCAGCCAGAAGATTGGTCCGGGCTTGCTGCCAGAACTCCTCTGGTCCCATCGATCCGTCCGTGAGGTCAGCAATGGCCTCCTCCGGGTCGCGACCGTCGGCGGCGCTAGTAGCTTCGACCAGGAGCCGCATCCGGTCAGGGTCGAGATAGACGACAGCGTTCGCCGCGTAATCGAGCATCTGTCCAACGACTTCACGCCGGATTCGCGTGTCGCTGCTCCGCTTGACCTCGACCAGGGTCGGGATGGCGTCCTGATCGAGGAAGAGATGATCGAGCGACCACCGGTCAGCGCCGGCGTCGTCGCCGGGAATACCGAGCTCACGGGTCACGAACAGCCACCGGCGCGGCGACTCTGGATCGATATCGGACCCACTGAGCAGGGCCGGATAGGTTGCCAGCAGTCCCTGCAGTACGATCTCCGCGTCATAGGGACTCTCGGTGAGTTCCACGAGACTTCCGTCGTGCTGCACCAGGAAGATGTCTCCGGCCATCGAGATCGCCTTTCTGAGGATGGAGGTAGGCAGCGCCTGCACTGTCGCTGAGTTGGCGATGACCGTTCCGTAGGGGAGTCCGCTTGCGGCTCCCGGTCGCCGCAGCGGCCATCGCCCCGCAGGGCGATAACAGTGTTCGCCACCGATGTGTCCACCCGAGCAGGCGTGACGGCCTGCCTGTGGCGCGTACGGCGCGGACGAGGCTGTGGTCGTCAGTTCAGTTCAGTGCGCGGATTTACTGACCGCTCGTGAACAGCAACTCCCGGATCGACATCAACTGCGACCGCAGGCCGCTGTCCGAGGCGAGGTCGGTCTCAATCTTCGTGATACCGTGCATGACGGTCGTGTGGTCGCGGCCGCCGAGGACCTGGCCGATCTCGACCAGCGAGGCCGACGTCTCGTTGCGGATCAGGTACATCGCGACCTGCCGGGGCCGGACGATGTCCCTGGTCCGGGTCTTCCCCTGGATCGCGCTGACGGGGACCGCGTAGTGGCCGGCGACGATCTCGACGATCGCGCCGGGGTTGAGCCTGCGCCGCCGGCTGACCATCGCCGTGTCGGTCAGCGACTCCATCGCCAGGTCGAGCGAGACCGGCCGGTTAGTCAACTCGGCCCGGGCCACGATCGTGTTGAGCGCCCCTTCGAGCTCGCGGGTGTTCGACTGGTCCTTGCCGGCGATGTACTCGGCGACGTCGTCCGGGACGGCGATGCCCATCTCGTCGCTCTTGGCCCGCAGGATCGCCATCCGCATCTCGTAGTCCGGTGCCTGGACGTCGGCGATCAGCCCGCCCTCGAACCGGGAGCGGAGCCGCTCCTCCAGCCCGCCGATCGACTTGGGCGGCTTGTCGGAGGTGATGATGACCTGCTTGCCACCCTCGCGCAGGGCGTTGAAGGTGTGGAAGAACTCCTCCATCGTCGCTTCCTTGCCGGCGATGAACTGGATGTCGTCGATCATCAGGATGTCGATCAGCCGGTAGCGGTTGCGGAACTCCTCCATGTCCGTCCGGGCCCGGAGGGCGTTGATCAGGTCGTTGGTGAACTTCTCTGAGGAGACATAACGAATCACCAGATCCGGGTTGGCGGCGAGGGCCTTGAACCCGATCGACTGGATCAGGTGGGTCTTGCCCAGGCCGACGCCGCCGTAGACGTAGAACGGGTTGTACTTGACGCCGGGCCGGTCGGCGACGGCCAGCGAGGCGGCGTGGGCGAACCGGTTCGAGCCGCCGACGACGTAGGTCTCGTAGGTATAGCGCGGGTTCAGACCGTGGGCCGGCGCGGCTGAGAGCGAGGCCTGGTGGCGCTGCGGCGGCCGGTCGGCGACAGTCGGGAGTTCCGGTGCCGGGCGTCCCCGGATGTCGGACGACCGTGACGGTCGGGTTGGTGTCCGGCGGGGCGCCGGGCCGGTGCCGCGGGAGGCAGCACGGGGTAAAGGGGATGACGTGGTATCAGTGTCGTCGGTGTCCGGTGACGCATCCGGGACAGCTTCGTCGTCGTCGCTCGGCGTCGCCTGACCGTTCCGCTCCCGCAGCTGCGCCTCGATGATGGAGGTCATGACGATGAACTTCGCCTTGACCGGCTGGCCGACGTAGTCCGACAGGGATTTTTCGACTTCCCTGGCGTAACGCTGTTGCAGGGTGCTGGCGGTGAAGGTGTTCGACGCGGCGACCGTCGCGACATCGTCCTCGAGCGAGACTAGGACGGTGGTGCTGAGAAACTTCTGGAATTGACCCGTGCTCAGGCGGCTGTTCTTCAGGTCGCTGAGGACGGCTTGCCAGAGTTGCGGCGCGTGCATGGGATGATCGCTCCGGCGTGGTGTACGGACGCATATTCGGAGCACTGTATCATCCGCCGAAAATGTGGACAACTCTCACGTCCGCGCTGTGAGAGGACGTCTCGACGTAGGGACATGGCTCGCCTTGTCCGCGCCGCAGGCGCTATACCGCGCAGCGGTGCCAGTGTTCGCCACCCGCGTGTTTCGATGCGTGGCGTTTGTGGCGCGGACTGGTCTCACCTGGCAGCGAAGGCCGCTGCGGCGGCCGGTCACCGCCAGCGCGGCGAGAGCGAACGACCGTACAGTCGTGAAGGATTTCTTCCTCAGAAGGAGCGGTCGCGGCTGATGAGGCGGGATACGAGCAGGATCACGACCGAGGAAATGAGGAGGAAGATCGCGAGCAGGAGCGCGGCCGGCAGGTCGCCGGAGCCGTACTTGCCGTAGATCGCCAGCGGCATCGTCTGGGTGGTCCCGGCGAGATTGCCAGCGAACATGATCGTCGCGCCGAACTCACCCAAGGCCCGCGCCCAGGCCAGCACCGCCCCGGCGGCGAGGCCGGGCCGGGCCAGCGGGAAGGTGATCGTCCGGAAGACCGTGCCGGGAGGGGCGCCGAGGTCGGCCGCCGCTGCCTCAAGGTCGGCCTCGATCCGGTTGAAGCCGCTCCGGGCCGCCCGGATGTAGAAGGGCGCGGCGACGAAGACCTGGGCGATGACGACGGCGACGGCGGTGAACGGGATCGTGATGCCCCAGTCGGCCAGCGTCCCGCCGAGCACACCACGCCGCCCGAAGGCCATCAGCAGGGCGATCCCGGCGACGGCCGGCGGCAGGACGATCGGGAGATCGACGAGGGTGTCGACCAGCCAGCGGCCAGGGAATGCCCGCCGCGCGAGGACGTAGGCCAGCGGCGTCCCGAAGACGACGATCACGAACATGGCGACCGCCGTGGTGACGATGCTCAGCGTCAGCGCCTGCCGGAAGGTCGAGAGGGTGTCGGCGGTAACGTCAGTGCCGTACTGCGCCGTCCGCCAGACCAGCGCGGCCAGTGGCACGACGATGAACAGCGCGAGGATCAGCGCCAGCGGCCAGATCGCGAACTCGAATCCCGGCACTCGTCGCTGTCGGCCAGCCGGCGGTCGTGTCCGTTGCGACGTTGGCTCGATCGCGTCGAGTTGGGTCTCAGTCACCATTGACTTCGATGGTTGTTTTCGGGTTGTCGAGAGCCCTTGCACGCCCGGCCCTAAAGGGACCGGACTCACGCACGGCGCAGAGCGTCCCGTTGAGACGAACTGGCCTGAGAATGTCGAGCCGGACCGTCTTTCTGATCTTCGCTGGAGCGATGCGGATCATTATCAGTCTGTGACGATGACCAGGAAGGGCAGAAGACTCGCGAACATCCCGCTGAGTCTCTGCTTCAACGTATCGGCCTTTTGTCCCTGAGCCCGGTCCCTCGAGGCCCGGGCCAACGCAGCGGACCGTGGCGTAGCCGACCGGCGGACTACTGCTCATCCCAGAACTGGCGCTGGAACTCGGCGGTGTCGTAGTAGCCGGTGATCGCGATGATCTGCCCATTGAGCGACTCGACCAGGGCGATCTGGTCGGAGACGGCGCCCGGTCCTCCGTCCGGGCCGGCCTCGCGGATGGCGAAGACGATCGTGGCCGCGTCCGCCTCGCCGATCGTGCCGACGATGTCCCAGCGGCCGCCGGGGTAGGAGGAGACGACCGTGCCGAAGTAGTCGACGATCGCGTCGGCCGGACCAAGGGGGTCACGGTGGGGGAGGGCGCGAAAGGCGGCGTCGTCGGCCAGCGTCGCCCGGAGCCGATGGGGGTCGCGGGCGTCGAGGGCGTCGAAGAACTCGCGCCCCAGCTCGGCGGCCGTCGCGTACTGGTGGTCGCCATTGCCGGCACCCGGCTGGTCCATCGGTCGTCGTCCTTGGGGTTTGCGGCAGCGCTATGGGACAGGTTTGGTCAGCAGGTCGCGCCGTTAGCTCAGGGCCTCACGCATACGGGTAGCGTGATCGGCGTCGCTGGTGACGATCTGGCTGGCCAGCCAGAGCAGGGTAATCTGGCCGTAGGTCTCGTGCTCGGCGGTCCGGTGCCACGACTCCTCGTCGGCATGGGCGAGATGCTCGACGAGGTCGGCCCGGAGCGAGAGGAACTCCCGCAGGACCACGGCCGGGTCCTGACCCCGGTAGTCCCGCTCGATCGCCCAGAGCTCGTCGTCGAAGGCCGGCAACACCGGATCGTCCTGCATGAGGATGTCGTCGACGCGGCCGAGGAAGATCTGCTCCCAATCCCGCAAATGCGGCAGCAGCTCGACGACGCCGAGCCCGCCGTCGCTCGCCGGGGCCAGGAGCGCCTCCTTCGGCTGGTCGGCCAGCAGGCGCGACAGGACGTCGGGGAACGACGTCAGGTCCGCGATGATGCGTTCGGGCGTGGGATCGGCTGCCGTCACCAGTGCTCCTCGTCGATTGTCGGTTGGACCTCGGTCCGGACGGCGATCTCCACCATCCGCTGTCCGGCAGCCGAACCCTCCGGCCTGAGGAACCATGCCCGCAGGTCGGGCGGTTCCGCCACCAGCGAGATGATACCCATCAGCGCCTCCGAATACCGGTGTTCCCGGAGATCCGTCTCCGATGGGACGGCCGGATCGTCCGGATGCGAGTGGACGATCGCGCCCAGCGTCCAGCCTGCACGGGATATCCGGTGCAGGGCGATCTCCACCTCAGTGCGGTTCATTGTATAGCGCATTGGAGAGGCATCGACGTTGGTTCCGGGGAAGAAGGCCGTCGCGACGGTCTCGCGCCCGTCCCGGACCGTCGCGAGCAGCCCGACCGACTCATTGGGCCGCGCCGCTCGCGCGTGGTCGATGATCCGCCGCCGGATCGACACCGGGATGACCAGCACCGTCGGCGGGCTCCAGTTCCGGTCTGGCACGTCATGCTGGAGAGGAACGGTCTGCATGGGCGGATCATGCCTGTCCACTTCCCGTCTGTCCATCACCAACGTTCGTCCGGTGAGTGACACGCCAGGCAACGGAGGATCGATGGAGGCACGGTAGAATCAGCCCGTCTGCCTCCGCGGCTGTCACGGCGGCACCGGATCGTACATCCACCTCGACGACCAACCGCACCTTGCCCATTCGGCTGTCGCCGCTCCTGCATGGACGTCACCCGCCAATCCACGAGAGGACCGCCGCGATGTCCCGCCCCCGACCCGTCATCCTGGTTCCGGCCCAGTCAGCCCGCTGGCTACTGGTGGTTCTGCTGCTGGCTGGTCTCGTCGCGCCAGCCGTCTCGCATCACGTCCGCGCGGCGCAGGGGACCGCCACGCCGGTCGGCACACCCGCTGGCACACCGGCCAGCGCTCCCGGAAATGGCGATACTGACCCGGATCTCTACGCCGGCGTCGCGCTGGGCAGCCGCGACGAGGTCTACGACGAGACGGCCGGGACGCTCTCCCGCTACGCGATCGACCTCGTGATCACCCCGGCGACCGACACGACGCTAACCACCTTCACAGGAACCGTCGACCTCCTCTTCGTCAATCCGACCCTCCGGCCGCTCGCCGAAGCCGTCTTCCGGCTCTACGCCAACGACCCGCGCTACGGCGACGGCGGGATCACGATGCGTGACGTCGAGGTCGCCGGGAAGGCCGGGGAGCCGGAGTTGAGCGCGGCGGACACGGTCGTCACCGTCCCGATCGTGACGGAGCTGGCGCCGGGGGAGGCGATCGAGATCAGCTACGGCTTCGACGGCGAGGTCGCCAACGACCCGGCTGGCAGCTATGGGATGTTCACCTACAGTCCCGGTTCCGGCACGCTCGCCCTGGCCCACTGGTACCCCATCCTCGCCGGGATCGAGCCGACCGCGAAGCAGGGATGGAAGGTCGAGCCGGTCAGCGTCAACGGCGACCCGATCTACTCCGACACATCGCTCTACGACGTCACGGTCACGATGCCGGCTGACTGGAAGATCGCGGCCTCCGGCGTCGAGGTCACCACCGAGCCGGCCGGCGACGATGTCGCCCACGAGTTCGTGACCGGGCCGTCGCGGGACTTCACCTTCGTCGCCGACGCGTCGCTCGACCGGATCACGCAGCAGGTCGGCGAGATCGAGGTCGTCTCCTGGTACAACCCCGGCGATGAGACCGGGGCCGCGGCGGTCCTCGCCGCCGGCGTGGCGACGCTGGGACAGTACCAGCCGCTGCTGGGGGAGTACCCGTTCGCCCAGATGGACCTCGTCGAGGTCTCGGTCGGCAACGGCGCGGCCGGGATCGAGTTCCCGCAACTGGTCTTCATCGGCGGGTCCTACTACGACGAGACGCCGGTGACGCCGCCCGACACCTCGTACCTGGAGAGCCTCGTGGTCCACGAGGTCATCCACCAGTGGTTCTACGCGCTTGTCGGCAACGACCAGTACGCCCACGGCTTCCAGGACGAGGGGCTGGCGAACTTCCTGATGACGTATTTCTACGAGCTTCAGTACGGCGACACCGAGTTCGAGGTCGCCTACCTGTCCCAGAACGAGATCCCCTACCTGCGCTACCTGTTCAGTGCCGGGGATGTCGTGACCGACTACCCGACCGACGAGTACGATCCGGCCTCGGACTACGTCATCGCCGCCTATTACAAGGGTGCCGTCGCCTTCGATGCGGTCCGCAGGGCGATCGGCGACGAGGCGTTCTTCGACGGACTGCACCGCTACGTGGCCGGGTTCCGCTTCGGAGTCGCGACGCCGGACGACCTGCGGGCGGCGTTCGAGGCGGCGTCCGGTGACGACCTCGGCAAGCTCTGGGCGACCTGGTTCGACCAGGAGAACGGCGCGATCGACTTCACGCCGGGCGACCTCGAGGCCGACGAGCAGCGGCTCAGCGAACTGCTCGCGGCCTAGATGGCGCAGCAGGTGAGCCGGCCGCGGCCGGTCGAGCGGACCGACACCCGTCCGGACGGACCGACAGCCCGGCGCCGGGCCGTCGGCCGGAGCCCGCGCCGGTTCGGCCTCTCCGCCCTGACCTGGTACGCGATCGGCGTCGTGCTCGTCACCCGGCTGGCGCTGCTGCTCGTGGCGATGGTCACGGTTCGGACCGTCCCGCGGATCGGGCCGTACCCGGAGCAGCTCTACGACCGGTTCCTGGCGAACTACCCGCTGGTCGATGGCTGGGCGCGATGGGACGTCTCGCACTACGTCGCCGTCGCCCGGCTCGGCTACGGCGACCCGACCAGCCCGAGCCACGACGGCGGGGTCGGCTTCTTCCCGCTCTACCCGATGCTGATGCGCGGCGCCGTCGCGCTCGTCGGGGTCGAGCCGGACGGACCGGCGTTGGCCCTCGCCGCCCTGGCGATCAGCTTCGCCTGCTTCCTCGTCGCGGTGCCGCTGTTCGCCGGCCTCGTCGCCGACCAGCTCGGGGAGCGGATCGCCCGGACGGCCACGCTGCTGCTCTGCGTCTCGCCATTCTCGTTCTTCTTCACCGCCGCCTACTCCGAGTCGCTGTTCCTGCTCCTCGTCGTCGTGTCGCTGCGGCTCGGCCTGTCCGGGCGCTGGCGGTTGGCGGCGCTGGTCGCCGGCCTGGCGACGGGGTCGCGGCTGGTCGGGCTGGCAATCGCCCCGGCGCTGGTCTTCCTCGCCTGGCGGCGGGGTGAGCCGCTGCGGGAGCTGGTCTGGACGGCGGTGCTGTCAGTCTGGGGGCTGATCGCCTACTTCGGCTACCTCTGGGTGCAGACGGGCAGTCCGTTCGCCTACTTCTCGGCGCAGGCGAACTGGGGCAACTGGAGCGACTATGTCTGGTACTACCTCGACTTCCTCATCCGGAATCCGGTCGGTTACTTCACGGGTGACGAGCGCCGGCTGGTGATCGCGCTGAACGTCATCCTCGGGCTCGGGGCGCTGGCGGTGCTGCCGCTGGTCTGGCGCTGGCTGGACAGCGCGACGGCGCTGCTGACGACGCTACTGGTCGTGGTCCAGTTCGCCAACACCTGGGTCTCGCTGGGCCGCTACCTGCTGCCAGCGATCGGCGTGACGATCGTCGTCGCGGCGCTGCTGGAGGGGGCGCGGCCGGGCGACCGGCCGGAGATGCTGCGCTCGTCCGCCCGCCTCCCCCGATCCTCGACGGCCCTGCGCGACCTGACGCTGGTTGTTTCGACGTCGCTGCTGGTGCTCCTGATGGTGCTGTTCGCGGCCGGGTTCTGGGTCGTATAGGGGTCCGGCCGTAAACGGCTCGGACGAATCGACGTGGAACCAGACGCGGTTGCGTTTGACGTAGAGGCGTCCGCTTGGGGTGACCGGCGCCCGCAGGCGCGCTCGCGCTCGCCTAAGACCGTGCATCGATTTGACGTACCTGTAGCAAGCAGGGTTATCGCCCTGCGGGGGCGATGGCCGCTGCGGCGGCCGGTCACCGCAAGCGGATGACCCTACATCACGGGCCGCTACGGCGGCAGGGCTCGCAAGCGTCGCCCCTACATGATGGTTCCTGGCTGACAGGCACAGCGACGTCACCGGACATCTCGCCCGGTGGCATCGCTGTGCCGATTGACGTTCGTCGTGTGGCGGTTACCCCTGCGGGGCCCGACCGCTGTTATTGACGATGACCACCTCGTCGATCAGCCACCGGCCGTCGGGCTGCTCGGTGAAGATGTAGAGCGTCGCCTGGTTCTGGCCGATCTCCCGGCTGATCAGCCCCTCGGTCGCGATCATGCCGACCCGGCCGTCGTCCAGCACGCGGAGGTCACCACTCATCACCGGAATCTCCGTGGAGGGGAAGTAGCGGTCACTGAACTCTGCCAGACCGAGAATGTAGGGTCGGCTGAAATAGTCGTCCGTGTAGTAGGCGGCGACCTGCGCCTGGTCCCCGGTCCGGGTGCAGGTGGTGATGCCGTCGACCGTCTGCTGAATCGCCGTGGCGACATCGGCATCGGCCGGAGACCCGACCGGGACCTCATCCCAGACGAGCGTGGCTGGCATGAGGAAGTCGGAGGTTGTCCCGTCTGGCGCCACGAGCGGGGCGGGTTCGACCAGCGTTGCGGCCGGCGTCTGGTCGGCGGCCATGGCGAACACCTCGGAGGCCGGTGCCCGCGGCTCGATGTCGCACGCCGGCAAGCCGGAGATATCGCTCGAAGCGCCCGGTGTCGTGTCGGCCATGCCACCTTCGCCGAGGGCGTAGAGCTGCCCGTCGTCAGCCGCCTGGTAGAGCATCCCGTCCACCACATACGGTGCCGCGTGGAGTGCCCCACCGGTGTCGACCGACCACAGCTCGTCTCCCGTCTGAAGGTCGATGCCGCTCAGGGTGCCGTCGTTGCGGGCCACGTATCCCGTCTCCTCGACGATCGACATCTGTGACGACTGCCCGTCGCTCAGACGATGCTCCCAGACCTGTTCACCGGTTTCCGGGGAGATGGCGATCAGACTGTTTCCATCCGACCCGCCGATCGACACGATGACGGCGTCAGCGGTGACATATGGCTGACTGACACCGCGCTGGCGGTTCGGATCTGTAATATCGATCGAGCCAAGTTGGGTCGTCCAGAGCTCCGTGCCAGTAGCGAGATCGATCGCCATCAGAGACTGGGCCGCGTCGCCGGAGTACGAGCCGATACTGACGAACACCCGACCGTTGGCGATAGCCGGACCAATGACCGACGGAGCCGACTCCAGGATGACCTCGATTCCCGCGACGGGTGTTCCGAGAACGGGAGGGTCGTTGACCTGGAGCGCCCAACGCTGCTCCCCGGTGTTCGCATCGAGAGCGACGACCGAGTTGCTGGCACTCGAATAGACCGAGACGACGTCACCCTCGACCGCTGGTCTGGAGATCGACTGGATGGCCGCCTGAGTAGCTGCCTCGTCGACGATGGTGGCCGTCCAGTTGATCGAGCCCATGGACGCATCGAGCGAATAGAGCCTGCCCTGGCTGGTCGGCACGAAGATCTGATCGTTCGCGAGTGTCGGTGAGAAGATCGACACGGGAGCAACGGAATCGTCGGACACCAGCGTCGACCACAGCATGGTCCCGGTAGCCAGGTCCATTCCGACGACGAACCCCTGTCCGGGCTCGCCGATCTGCTCGTTGCCGACACGGACCGCTCCCGACTGACTCGACGCGACGAAGACGATGGTCCCTTGCCAGACGCCCGCGATCTGGATGCCGGACGACTCGATCTCGGTCTCCCACATCGGCGTCCCGGCGCGGGCCGAGAGGGCCTCGATGGTCCAGGGATTATCGGTGTTGGGGAAATCGGCGGGAAGCTCGGACGAGAAGCGCGAGCGGATGATCGTTCCGTCGCTCGCAAACAGGTCGCCCGTGTGGTCCTGGATCGGGACCCGCCAGACCGGCTCGGGGTTGCCGTCGATGCCGGGACCGGGCATGACACCGGTCTGGCCGGCGTCGGGAAGGGCGGCGGCCTCGTCCAATCCCGCCGCCGGAGTTGCGGTGCCGACGCCGGCCATCGGGACGAAGGCCGGCCGGCCGCCGTTGTCGCCGCCGAGGCCGCTCATGATGATCGAGACGAGGCCGATAATCAGGGCCGCGGCGCCAACGAGCTCGACGATCGGCCAGCCGTGGCGAACCCAGCGCCGCCGGACGCTTCCGCCGCGGGTGCCAAGTGTGGGCGAGAGCGGAGCGGCAGGGGCGGACGCGGCGGAACCGATGAGTCGCAGCCGCGCCTCGCGGTGCCGGGCGTCGGCATCGGCCGGTCTGGTTGAGTTGGCGTCGGTGGACGGGGAGCGGCCGATCGGGCCGGGGAAGGGGATCGCTGGCGATAGCGTGTGCGTCTGCATGAGGTCCTCCCAGAGTCGTTCGGATTCGGTCTGGCTAAGTTGGGGCGCGACGTGCGCGTCCGAGAAGTCGTTGATGTGGTGGGCCGAGGCGGCGAGCGCCGGGTCGAGGATTGCGGACGGCGTTCGATCGCCGGTGGCGAGCCCGTCCAGGAAGGTGTTCAGATCGTCGGCCTCGCGGTCGTTGGGCTTTCGAGAAACATCCTGGATATTCATGACCCGCCTCCAAACATATGCTCGTCGCGGCGGAGCGTCCGCAGGCGGCTGTAGGCCCGGTGCTGGCTGCTCTTGACCGCGCCGAGGCTGAGCCCCAGCGCGGTCGCGATCGCCGGTCCGGACAGTCCCGCCAGGCGGAGCTCGACGACGGCGCGCTAGTCGGCGGTGAGCTGCCGCATGGCGTCGTGCAGGGCGCGCTCCTGGTCGGTCGCGATCGCCGCCTCGTCCGGCAGGCGGTCGCGGTCGGGAATGGCCCCGGCATCCTCCAGGTCGACGTGGCGGCGGGAGGACCGAACGGAGTCGACGATCACGTTGCGGGCGATGGCGAACAGCCACCCTGGGACGGAACCCGACCGGTAGCCGTGGACGCTGGCGAGCGCCTTCGAGAACGTGACACTCGTCGCGTCAGCGGCGAGGTCGCGGTCCCGCAGGCGGCGGAAGCAGTAGCCAAAGATCGCCTGGTGGTAGCGCTGGTAGATGGGCGCGAACGCCCGGAGGTCGTGTTGGGCCGCGAGGAGGGTGCGTCGGTCCTGCGCGTCGACGTCACCGACGCCGTCATCTGGATCGTCCGGATCGTCCGGGTCGTCAGGCCGTCGCATCAGTGCCGTCACCGCCCATCCGTCCCCTGCTCGTGCGCCATCGAACGGTCCAGCGACCTGCCCCGGGTATCAGGTCTCCCTATCCTGACGCGGTCAGCCGGAAAAGGATTCGGGTGGATGCAATCGCTGTCTTCAGACTCACGCGTCGGTGCGGGATCTTCCAGCTCTGACACCGAGCACAATGGACACGGCCGAAGGACGTTGGTGTCGATCGAGACGCTCGCGCCGTCCCTGAGCCCGGCTCGGTTCGCTGCCATTCATTGCCGGGCGTGCCGGAAGGCGCCATGACTCGACTCGTCAGGGCGTAGCTTGGCCAACGGGCTGTTTTCCAAAACGTGATCAGGCTGGTCTGCTGCCGGATCGGGACGCGTTTGCAATGCCGGGTCGGGTAAGAGCCGCTGTCGGCTCAGACGCCGGCCAGTCGCCAGTCGCCGAGGTACTCCATGTTCCGGGCGGTCGTATTTGCGACGGCCGGGCCATGGAGGCGGGCGACGACGTGGAGCGCCATGTCGATCCCGGCCGAGACGCCGGCCGACGTCACGACCGCTCCCTCGTCGACGACGCGGAGGTCGTCCAGCACGGTCACGGCCGAGGCGGACTCACGGAGGCGGTCGATGCTGGCCCAGTGGGTCGTCGCCCGGCGGCCGTCGAGGAGGCCGCGGGCCGCCAGCAGGAAGGCGCCGGTGCAGACGCTGGTCGTCAGCTCGATCATGCAGCTCTGGGCGGCGATCCAGTCAAGCAGGACCGGGTTGGTCTGCTCGCGCCGGGTGCCGCGGCCGCCGGGGACGACGAGGATGTCGAGCGACGGGTGATCGTCGATCGTCGCGTTGGGCTGGACCAGCAACCCGCCGGTACAGTGGACGACCTCGTCCGTCTGGGCGATGGTGATGACGTCGAACAGCCGATCCTCGCCGCGGGCGCCGTCGCCGGCCAGCGGGGCGGTCGTGGCGAAGACCTCGAACGGGCCGCAGAAGTCCAGCACCTCGACGCCCTCGAAGATCAGGATGCCGACCGTGCGCTTCGTCGTCGCGGGCTGGGCCATCCGGGCCTCCTTGCTGGCTCTCGGTCAGTCAGTGAGCGGTCGTATCTGGGCGTATTTGCGGGCACGAGTATGGCATAGTGCCCCGCAGCGTCCGTGGTGATGGACACCTTTCGAGGGTAGAATCGCAGCTTCGGTCGGTTGCCAGAGTAGGGGAGGGGTTTGCCCCTCTCGCTTCGCTGCCGCGCCGCGTAGCGGTCCCGACGGTCCGCTACAGACTTGTTCGACCGAGCACAACACGTTGGCGAACACGGATCTCGCCTTGGTGTGATGGCCGCCGCGGCGGCCCGGATGGGGCCAGCATCACCCTGATGGTCATGGGCATCGGTCCAACGCTGGTCACTGGAAGAGTGTCAACGACCAAGCCTGTGCGTCCGAGTTCTCGTGCCAGTGTCCAATGCGTCAGACGGAGGTCATAGTGAGCGATGCGGACCGGAATCCACCGGTGGAGGATGGGGCTGCGACTGTCGCGCCGGAGCCGGTGGTCGATCCGCTGACCACCGAAGCGAGCGGGCCCGGAGCGGCGCCGGCCGAGGCGCCGGAGCCCCAGCCGGTCGTCATCACCGGCTCGCAGGTGACTGGTCTGCACGCCAGCCACGCCGAGATCCTTCAGTCGTCGGTCGATTCGCTGGAGGCCGAGCGGGTCGACCTCTCCCATTCACGTGCCCGGCAGATCGAGGGGCGGCTGGTGCAGATGTCCAATTCCGTCGCGATCCGGGTCGAGGGCAAGCGGGTCGTCGCCGAGAACACCCGGGTCGTTGGGCTGATCTCCGAGCAGGCCCGATTCGTCCGGAGCCGGGTCGGGCTCGCGATCACCCGGCAGACCGAGCTGAGTGCCGACAGCCGGATCTTGGTCCACATCGGTCCGCTGCGCTCGGAGGTCCGGCCGATGGTCGCGACCCGGACGGCGTTGGCGTTCGGGGCCGGGGCGGGGTTGGCCCTCGCGGTCGGGCTGCGCCTGCTCGGGCGTTGGTCCCGGTAGAGGGCTCGGCTCGATCCGTGCGAACATGGTCCCATCGCGGACCGACCGATCGGCAATCGACGACGAAGGGATTCAATATGGCAGCCGGACGCTTCATCACATTCGCCAGCGGTGGGCTGTTCGGCGCCGGGATCGGGACGGCGCTGGCGATCCTGTTCGCCCCCCAGAGCGGCGACGTCCTCCGAACCCGAGTCAACGACCGGTTCAAGCTGGCCCGGCTGGCCGGGATCGAGGCCCAGGCCGAGACCGAGGCGGCGATCATCGCCCGTTACCGGGCGAAGATGGGCGACCCGACCGCGCTGACCGAGATGGAGACGACCAACACCGACCGGCGCAACGAGGAGATCCACCAGCTGACGGCGCTCTCGCGACCAGTGGACGCAGTGGTCGAGCCGACCAGCGTTGTCTAGTCCCGTCCCCCATGTCGCCCGGATCGGTTTCGTCGGTGCGGGCCAGTTGGCCCGGATGGCGATCGAGGCGGCGATCCCGCTCGGTATCCCGATCGTCCTGCTGGCCGAGCGCCCGGACGATGGCGCCGCCCTCGTCTCGCCGTCGGTGCTGATCGGCCGGCCGGACGACGCGGCGGCGATGAAGCAACTGGCGGAGGCGACCGATGTCATTACGTTCGATCACGAACTGGTCGATGTCGGGATCCTCGAAGACCTCGAAGACCGGGGCCACGTCGTCCGTCCAGGCTCGGCGATCATGGCGCTGGTCCAGGACAAGCTGACCCAGCGCCGGACGCTGGGTGATCTCGGCTGCCCGATCCCGGATTACGCGCCCGTCCATGAGGCCGCCGATATCCGGGCATTCGGTGAGCAGCATGGCTGGCCGGTGATCGTGAAGGCTATCCGGGGTGGCTACGACGGCCGTGGCGTCTGGGTGGTCGATGGGCCCGATGGGGCCGAACGTCTCATTGCTGAGCTGGGACCCGACGCCCGATTGCTGGTCGAGCGCCGGGTCGCGATCGGCCGCGAGGTCGCCGTTCAGGTCGCCCGGCGTCCGTCGGGCGAGATCGCGGTCTACCCGCTGATCGAGACGGTCCAGGTCGACGGCATCTGCCGCGAGTTGCGCTACCCGGCACCGGTCTCGCCAGCTGTCGCGGACGAAGCGGTCACGCTCGCCCGGCGGATCGCGGAGGCAATCGAACTGATTGGGCTGCTGGCCGTCGAGCTGTTCGTCGAGCGCGGCGCGGACCAAACGGAGCATCTGATCGTCAACGAGCTGGCCGCCCGGCCCCACAACTCGGCCCACTGGACGATCGAGGGCAGCGTTACCAGTCAGTTCGCCCAGCACCTCCGGGCTGTGCTCGACCTCCCGCTCGGCTCGACGGCGGTCATCAGCCCGGCCGTCGCCAGCGTCAACATCCTCGGGGCGGTCGGGTCGTTCGGCGATCCGGGATTGCGGTTGCCCGAGGCGCTGGCCGACCCGGGCGTCCGGGTGCATCTCTATGGCAAAATTTCTCGACCCGGCCGGAAGATCGGCCACGTCACGCTGATGGGCGACGATCTGGACGATCTCTCGGTTCGGGCGCACAGGGCGGCTAGCATCCTCAGCGGCGAGACGATCGGACAGAGCGGGGAGGGTGGCGGTGACTGATTCCGGGACGCCCATCGTCGGGGTGACGATGGGCAGCGATTCCGACCTGCCAACGATGCGGGCGGCGGTCGACGCGCTGACCGAGTTCGGGGTCGCTTCCGAGGTCCGGATCCTCTCCGCCCACCGGACGCCGGACGAGATGCTGGCCTACGCCCGCGCCGCCGCCGGCCGGGGGATCCGGGTCATCATCGCCGGTGCGGGCGGGGCCGCCCACCTGCCGGGCATGATCGCCGCCGCGACGCCGTTGCCGGTGATCGGCGTGCCGGTCAATTCCGCCAGCCTCGGCCTCGGCGGGGTCGACGCGCTGCTGTCGATCGTCCAGATGCCGGCCGGGGTGCCCGTCGCGACGGTCGCGATCGGCGGTGCCCGCAACGCCGGCCTGCTGGCCGTCCGCATCCTCGGGGCGTCTGACGCCGGGTTGCAACGCCGGATGGTGGCCTTCCAGGAGGCCCAGGCCGAGCGGGTCCGGGCGAAGGACAGGGCATTGCAAAGCCCCGGATAACGTCTGAGGCGTACGGTACTGCGTGATATGATGGACGCACCTGGTCACCATGCTGAACCGAACGCGCTGAGCGGAGCCGCTCTGGCCCTGACGTAGGACGTCATCGTCGCCCCGCTCGTCGGTGGAGCCCTGGAGCAGTCCCTTGTCCGACTCGCGCACTGGACCCGCTCCCTCGAACGACGACAACGACCCTCGTCTCACTGGCGAAGCACTCTCCGTGCGCGAGGCCGCCCAGATCAAGGGCGTCTCGTATTCCGCCGCACTGCGGGCGATCCGGGCCGGCCGGCTGCCCTCGCGCCGGGTCGGCCGGACGCTCCTCATCTCCCCGATCGACCTGGACCGCTGGCGACCGGGGCGTCCGTCTGGAGAGACCGTCGTCGGGACGACCCCAGGCGATGCCACGCTACCCACCGCCCGGGAGGCGGAGTTGCTGTCCCGGACGGCGTGGCTGTCCGGCGTCATGGCGGACGATGCCGGAGAGGCGGTCCTGGGAGCCGTCTGCGACCGGCTTCTCACCGACCACGGTCTCTCCTCGGTGTCGGTCTGGGTGCTGGGTCGCACCGGACGGCGACTCACACGATTGGCGGCGTCCGGACCGACTCATGTTGCCATCCCTGAAGGCATCTCCCTGCGGGAGGCGGGCGCCGCGCTGACGATGCTGCGGCCGGGTCTCCAGGAGATCGACGGCGAACTGCTGTCTCCGGCCGGACCCATGGCCGGACAGTGGTATCTCGTCGCCCCCATCCGGGCCGACCGGCAGCTGGTCGGGCTGGTCGCGCTTCTCTCTGCCGCTGGGCAGGCCGCACTTCACGGCGACGAGCTGCGCTGGGCCGATCTGCTGGTGACGGTCATCTCGGCGGAACTGGTCGAGCAGCGGCGCCAGTCGCTCGACGGAGAGCGGTCGCGGCAACTCCAGACGGTCATCGATGCCCTGCCCGAAGCAGCCACGGTCGCAGATGGCTCGGCCCGGATCCTCCTCGCCAACAGCGCCTTCAGGATGCGGTTCGGCCTCCAGCCCGAGTCGCTCGAGATCGGCGTCGACCTGGCGGCGCTCCTCGGGCAGGTCGAGCAGTTGAACGACGCCGCCGGCAAGCGGTCGGTCGTGCCGAGGCTCCGCGCCGCCCTGGCCGGTGCCGAATCGACCACGTTGCCGCTGGCTCTCACGCCCACGGCGGAGCGTGGGATCGACCGGCTCGTGATCACGCCGATCGACGCCCCCGGGGAGACCGATGAGGGATTCGGCGCCGCGCTCATCCGGATCGTCTCGCCGCCGCCCCAGGCGGGTGAGCTCCAACCATCGGAACAGAGTTCCGCAGCGGCCCCGGAGTCCGATCGGTCCGCCGGCGGGGTGGTCGAGATCGACCGGGTGATCGACTTCGTCACCGCCCTGGGAGCGGGCGAGCATCTCAACGACGTCCTTCAGGCCGGTGTCGACGAGCTTCGCGACATCTTCGGCGCCAGTGCCGGCTCGATCGTGCTCCGCCGGGCGGACGGGATGCTGGTCCGGTTGTCGGCCAGCGGCTTCGCGGAGTCGACTGTCCTCGATGCCGTGGTCGATCCGGTTCGACTCCCCTCGGCCCAGAAGGCGATGGCCGAGCGCCAGGCCGTCGTGCTTCGCCGCTCCACGGCGAATGTCCACGAGACCGAAGCCCTCGACCGCGCCGGCGTCGATGGGGGGCTGATCATTCCGCTCCTGGTTGGGGACCGGACGATCGGGCTGGCCGTGCTGGCCTTCTTCGCCGATCAGGATGGGATCACGCCGGAGCAGGTCGCGCTCGCGACCGGTCTGGGGCGCTACCTGGCGTCGGCGATCAGCAATGCCCGCAACTGGGACCGCTGGGGCGTCGCCCAGCGTCACCTGCTGACCGTGATCGACCAGCTCCCACAGGGGGTCGTCGTGGTCGATGCGGCCGATGGCTCACTGCTGGTCGCCAACCGGGCGGCCGATGCGCTCTGGGGCCGGGAGTTCCATGGCAGCGCGGACACCGACGACGTCACGGCAGTGGGGGATGCTGTCCGGGAACCGGTAGCCGCACCGCTGACCGCCTTCCACATGACCGTCCATGGAGCCGACGGTGAGCCATTCCCCGAGGGCGAAACCCCGATGGGACGGACCCTGCGCCTTGGCGAGCGCCGGTTGGGTGAGCCGCTGACAGTGGTCCGGAGCGACGGGGCGACCGTCCAGGTGATCGGCAACCACGTCCCGATCCTGGCCGATGACGGCCGCATCCTCAGCGCCGTCGGCGTCTTCCAGGATATCGAGCAGCTCCGTGAGGTCGACCGGGCCAAGGACGAGTTCCTCTCGGTCGTCGCTCACGAGCTACGCAACCCGCTGACGTCCCTGCGCGGGAACATGCAGCTGCTCCAGCGTCGTCTCCGCCGTCCGGGGAAGGCCGCCCGGGCCGAGGAGCTGACCCGCCTCGACGGTCTGATCGCCCAGACCGACCGGATCGATGAGCTGGTTGGGCGGCTGCTCGATGTCTCCCGGGCGGATCTCGACCGGATCACCCTGGAGTGCGACCGTTGCGACGGAGTCGTCATCGTCGCGCAGGCGGTCGAGACGGCCAGGGGACTGGCGACGGGTCATACGCTGGTCGCCGTGCTCCCGGACGATCTGCCGGTCGTCTGGGAGCATGTTCGCATCGCACAGGTCCTCGATAATCTGCTCTCGAACGCGATCAAGTACGCCCAGCCCGGCGAGATCCGCGTCACGCTCCGGCGGGTCGATGATGGGGCAGTCGAGATCACGGTCCGCGACACCGGACCCGGAATGCCGGAGGCGGTCAAGGCGCGGGTCTTCGAGCGGTACTACCGGGCGGCAGGTGGTTCGTCGGGCTCCGACGGTCTCGGGATCGGCCTCTATATCAGTGCCCGGATCGTCGCGGCGCACCGCGGCACCATCGCCGTGGCGGACGCTCCCGGCGGGGGAAGCGTATTCACCGTCTGCCTCCCAATCGACGCCTCGGGCGATGTCGACGCAGGCTCTGGCACACCTCGTCCGTAGGGGCGACGCTTGCGAGTCCGGCCGCCGCAGCGGCCTTCGCCGTCAGGCGAGACTGGGCCACGCAACCGGTCTGTCCGCTACTGATCGAGTCGTGGCGGTCGCGTCATTCCATGAACAAGAAAATGGCGAATGGGATTATCGCCCTACCAGGCGATGGCTGCTCCGGCGGCGGTCCGTAGGGACATGGCTCTCGCTCTCGCGTTGCTGCGCTGGCCTTGCTCGCTGCGCTGCCGCGCCGTTAGGCGCCATCGTCTTGTCGATCGGTTTGTTCCTTGGAATCAGGTCGAGTGCGAATCCTGTTATCGCCCTGCGGGGCAATGGCCGCTGCGGCGGCCGGGCGACCACAAGGGATCGCCCCTACGAGACGATCGCCGCGAGCAAGCGATAGCGGCTGTCGCTACCGGCCCGTCAACCAACGCTGCTGGTACGGAGCCAGTGTGATGCCGTCGTCCGAATCGGACCATGGCTCGCCGCCCAGCAGGTCGATCGCCCACGAGACGTCCAGTAGGGCGTTGAGGGTGCTGGCCGGGATCTGAACGGTTCCCTCGGTCCAGTTCGCCAGGATCAGGACCGCCTCGTCGTCCGTCCGGCGGGTGAAGGCGAAGACGGCGTTGTTGCCCACGTCGTCGACGACGGTTTCGGGGCCGGCGAAGGCCGGGTGGCACCGGATGAGGGCCAGCCGGGCCAGTCCCTCGGTGACGCGGGCCTCGGCGGTTCCGGGGCGGTCGACCAACGGGAGGCGGTCCCAGGCCATCTCCGGCCGGTTGGCCCAGCGGCTGTCGCTGGCCCGTTCCGGGTCGTCGCGGTAGCCGTGGTCGTTGAGCGTCGCCAGCTCGTCGCCGAGGTAGATCAGCGGCATCCCTGGCAGCGCGAAGGCGATCCCGTAGAGGGCGAGGATCCGGCCGATCGCGAGGTCGACCTCGGCTGGTCCCTCCTCGGTGATCGCCTTGTCCAGCCCCGCCAGGGAGGCGCTCGTACCCGTGACGCGGGCGTCGCCCGTCTTCGGGTTCTCCTGGAACGGCAGCCCGCGGGCGAAGGAGCCGGGGAAGCGGCCGGTGTAGAACCGGTTGAGGAACGAGCGATGGTCGAACCCGTTGATCCCGACCTGGGCCGCGTCTCCGTCGTCGAAGGTCCAGCCGATGTCGTCGTGGCTGCGGACGTAGTTCAGCCAAGTCGTTCCCGGCGGCAGGGCGAGCCGGTGGCTGAGGGACTGGCGCAGCAGGCGTGTGTCGCGGGTGGCGAGCGCCTCCCAGCCCAGCGCCATCTGGAGCGGGTTGTAGCTCAGCTGGCATTCGGCCGGGTCGATGTAGCTGACGACCTCGTCCGGGTGGAAGATCGCCTCGGACAGGAAGACCATCGCCGGGGCGGCGATCCGGACAAGGGCGTTGTAGGCCCGGACGAGGTCGTGGACCTGCGGCAGGCTCTCGGAGCTCGTACCGGTCTGCTTCCAGGTGAAGGCGACGGCGTCCAGCCGGAGGACGTCGGCACCCATGTTCGCCAGGGCCAGCATCTCGCCGGCCATCCGGACGAAGACCTCCGGGTTGGTGTAGTCGAGATCCCACTGGAAGCTGTTGAACGTCGTCCAGACCCAGCGCCGCAGCCCCGGGTCGTAGCTGAAGCTTCCGGAGCGGGTCTCCGGGAAGATCTCCCGCAGTGTGCCGTCGTAGGCGTCGGGCACGGTCCGGTCCGGGAACATCAGGTACGGGTTCTGGTCCTCGTCGTCGACTGCTCCCTCCGGCGCGGAGCGAAGCTCGCGGACCCAGCGGTGGTCGCTGGCGGTGTGGTTGAAGACGAAGTCCAGCGCGAGGTCGATCCCGGCCGCGTGCAGCTCCGTCGCCAGCGTCCGGAGGTCGTCGACCGTGCCGAGGTCGGGCCGGACGGTCCGGTAGTCGCTGACGGCGTAGCCGCCGTCGTTCTCGCCGTCCGGCACGGCAAACAGCGGCATGAGGTGGAGCAGGCCGATCCCGAGCTGGCTGAGGTAGGGGATCCGGGCGGTCAGGCCGGGCAGGTCGCCGGCGAACCGGTCGACGTAGCAGACCCCGGCGACGAGCTCGTGGTCGGTGTACCAGGCGACCCCATCGCGGCCGGCGTCGCGTCGCTGGAGGTCGGCGGGGCGGAACAGCCAGCTTTCCAGGGCGACGGTGAGCAGCCGACCGGTGTGCCAGGCGAGATCGTCGCGGCCGGCGTAGAGGGTGAGGAGGTGGGCGTAGAGGGCTGGGAAGTGAGCGTCGAGCCGGTGGGAGAAGGTCGCCCAGACCTCATCGTCGAGATCGTTGGCGGCGCTGATCCGGTGGGCGTGAGCTTCCAGCATGGGCCGGAGCCGTCGCAGCGCCACCGCTGCCCTCCGGTCCGAAGTCTCGGGGATGCCGAGCGGGTTGGCCGGGAACCCGGGCGCCGGTTCGGTCGAGTGGGACTGCTCGGTCGGCACGTCGGATGCTCCCTGACGGTTCAGCGGCCTTTGGTGACGCGAAGCGTACGACGCGGATCATATGACGTTTGCCGGGCCCATGCGGGGCACCGCACTGCGCCCGAGAGCGGGAAAATAGTTCCCGTGGCAACCGGTTCGCGGCGTCAGTCGGGCAGTGGCGCTGCCGTTCGTAGGGGCGACGCTTGCGAGCCCGGCCGCCGCAGCGGCCTTCGCCGCAAGGCGAGACGGTGCCCCGCTACCAGCACGGTCTCGAAGTACCGACCGTGAACGAAAGGATTTAAGATCGACCATTGGTGTCAAACATCAGGCATGGTCGAACCCAGACCACTGGTTATCGCCCTGCGGGGCGATGGCCGCCGCGGCGGCCGGTCACCGCAAGCGGATGACCCTACGTCACGGGTCGATGTGGCGGCCCGAGGGGCAAATCCGGGCCCTTGCGGAACGCCGCCGCTCTGCGAAAAGCCCCTCTCCGCAGCGGCGGGGAGGGGTTGGGGAGGGGTCAGCTCAGCTATTCGACCGGCAGGTGCCACTCGGTCTGGCTGGCTTCCCGCCAGGCGCCGATCCGCCGGAACTTCAGGTAGCGGTCGTTGAGCAGCCGGTCGCCGGTGTCGGGCTCGCCGGGCGGGTAGATCCCGTCGAGCGTGTCGAGCGTCTCGGACAGGACCCGGCCGACCCGCCGGATCGTCTCCTGCGGTGCCTCGTGGGCCGGCACCGGTTCCGGGATGACCGCGTCGACGATCCCGAAGTCGTACAGCTCCGGCGCGGTCAGCCGCATCGTCTCGGCGGCCTCGGGCGCCTTGCTGGCGTCCTTCCAGAGGATCGATGCGCAGGCCTCCGGGGAGGCGACGGCGTAGACCGAGTTCTCCAGCATCAGGATCCGGTCGGCGACGCCGATCGCGAGGGCGCCGCCGGAGCCGCCCTGTCCGATCACGCAGGCGACCATCGGGGTCGCGGTGCTGGCCATCGCCATCAGGCTCTCGGCGATCGCCGTCGCCTGGCCCCGCTCTTCGGAGCCCAGCCCTGGGTCCGCGCCGGGGGTATCGATCAGGGTCACGACCGGCAGGCCGAACAGGCCCGCGTGCTCCAGCAGGCGGCGCGCCTTGCGGTAGCCCTCGGGGCGGGACATGCCGAAGTTGCGGGCGATGTTCTCCCGGGTGTCGAGCCCGCGCTGCTGGCCGAGGATCATCACCGTCCGGCTGCCAAGCTGGCCGATGCCGCCGATCAGGGCGCGGTCATCGCCGTAGGCGCGGTCGCCGTGCAGCTCGACGAAGTCGGTGATCAGCGCGTCGACGTAGTCCAGCGTCCGTGGCCGTTCGGGCAGCCGCGCCAGTTTGACCCGGTCCCATGCCGGAATCGCCCGGTGATTGGCGCGTTCGTCCAAGACCCCGTTGGCACTGGCGGGTGGCCTCACGAGTGCCGCTCCCCGCCCTGGCCAATGACGACGGCTTCCTCGTCGACGATGACTTCCGCGGCGAACGATGCCTCGCGGGGAAGGGCAGCGCCGACCTCGTCCGTCGTCAGCAGCCCAGTGTAGTCAGCCGGACGGAGCCGGGCCGATGCCCGGGCGTAGTGCCCGAGCAGACTGACGATGACCCCACGCAACTCGGGCCGGGCGACGATCTGGTCGAGCATGCCATGCTGAAGGAAGAACTCGGCCGTCTGGAACCCCTCGGGCAGTTTCTGCTTGGTGATCTGCTCGATGACGCGTGGACCCGAGAAGCCGATCATCGCGCCGGGCTCGGCCAGGATGATGTCGGCGACCGTCGCGTACGAGGCGGTGACGCCACCGTAGCAGGGATCGGTCAACAGGGCGAAGTGCGGCAGGCACGCCCGCCGCATCCGGCTCAGCGCGGCGACGGTCTTGGCCATCTGCATGAGCGAGAACATTCCCTCGTGCATCCGCGCCCCGCCCGAGGCCGAGATCGTCAGCAGCGGCATCCGCAGCGCCAGGCAGCGCTCGGTCGCGCGGACGAATTTCTCGCCGAAGACGGACCCCATGCTGGCGCCCATGAAGTCGAAGTCGCAGACGGCCAGCCCGACCTCATGACCACCGATCGAGACCCGGCCCGTGATCAGGGCTTCCGGCTCGTGCGCCTTGCGGGAGGACGACGCGACCTTCTTCGTATACGAACCGGTGCCATCGACGAAGTGGAGCGGGTCCTCCGGCCGCAGCTCGGTGTCCCATTCCCGGAACGTGCCATCGTCAGCGAGGAGGAAGATCCGCTCGCGGGCGCGCAGGCGGAAGTGGTGGGCGCACTTCGGGCAGACCCGTGCGTTCTGACGGAGTTCCTTCGAATACAGCAACTCGCCGCATTCCGGGCACTTCACCCAGAGGTCGTCGGGAATCTGCTGGTCCGCCGCCGTGCCATCGTCGGCCTTCGGCTGGAACTTGTTCTGCCGGTTGAAGAAGCTGCGCATGGATTCTGTGTCCCCTTGCCGGCCCGGCGCCCGCCATGGCCGGAGACACCCGCGTGCCTCGATGTGCCAGACCGCCCGGCGGTGCCGGACGGTCCGTTGCCCTTACGCTCCGGTTGCCCCGTCTGCCCGGCGCCGCCGGCGATCCAGCCGGTGGGCTGATCGATGTCGGAACGACACAGGGGGAGCGGTGCGGAGGGACGAGGCGGCGCGGGTGCCGCGCCCGTCAGGATCGTCCGCGACCGGTCTGCACAGACGACGCAGGATAGTGTACTCGGCCACGGTTGTTCAAGAAGCGACCGGCCTGGCGCAGTCCGGCAGAGGGGGCAAACGCTGGCCCGCCACCGCCGGAATTGAGACTTCGGCACGAAGAGCCGCAAACGACCGCTGTGACCTGCGTCATCACCAGACGCCAGCCCTATACTTGCGCAATGCCAAAGAAACGCCAGAAATTCGTGCGGGAGCGCCCTCCCGACCCGGCGAGCCTCTCCGCGTCCTGGAGGCTCTTCATCGCCATCCCGATGCCGCCACCCGTCACCGGGATGGTGGGGGAGATCGTCGCCCGGCTCTCGGCGGATGAGTCCCTCCCGGTCCGCTGGGTGGAGCCGGACCAGACGCACCTGACCGTCCAGTTCATCGGCGAGGTCCCCGGTGAGCAGGCCGAACTGATCCGGATGGCGATCGCCCCGGCTTTTGCCGCGCACCAGGTCTTCCGGCTGCGGACGGCTGACCTCGGCGTGTTCCCGTCGATCCGGCGGCCGCGAGTCATCTGGGTCGGGCTCCACGGGCCGACCCACCGGCTGGAGTCGATCCGGCACGATGTCACGGCGGCCCTGGTCGAGATCGAGGCGCCCCACGACGCCTCGCCATATCACCCGCACCTCACACTTGGGCGATTCCGGAGTGTCGCCAACCACCGGACCCGTGACCTGCCGGAGCGGATCCGGACCCGCTTCGAGACGCTGATGGCGGAGGGGCTGGGCACGATGCGGCAGCCGATCGCGATCCCGATCGACGAGGTGCTGCTGATCCGGAGCCTGATCGACCATCGCGGGTCGCACCACGAGGTGATCGAGCGCTATCCGCTGGTTCCGCGTCATCCCGACCGGGAATCGGGTCCGCCCCCCGAAGGTGATGGCGACTGAGCCCGCACCGTGCCCTCGATTGACCCCGTTCCGCCGCTAGCCGACTTCACGATCCGTCGTCTGGTCTTCTCCAGTCAGGGGACGCTCCGCGCTCGCGTCCATTGACCGTGTCGATCTCAGCGATGATCGCTGAGGCGGATGCGGGAGCGGAACGGCGGTCGGCCGGTGACGCCTGGCTGGAAGCGGAACAGCGATCCAGCGAGTGGGCCCGTCGCCGGCCGGCCTGGCCCCTCGGCGCTCGTCGCGAAGGCGGTCCGGTAATCATCGCCACCGAACGCGATGCTGGTCATCTTCTGGGCCGGGAAGGTCACCGATCCGACGAGGCTGCCGTCCGGACGGAAACGATTGATCCGACCCCCGCCGTAGCTGGCCGACTAGATCCTGTCGTCGGCGTCGAGCGTCATCTCGTCCGGCTGGTCCGGACCGTCCTCCGGCAGCGTCACGACAAGGACGCCCTCCCCGAGGGTTCCGGTCACCCGATCGTAGGGGTAGCGCGAGATCGTCCGGCAGGTCGTGTTCGTGTGATAGAAGTGGGCGCCGTCACGCGTGATGCCCATCCCGTTCGAGACACCGGCGTCCTCGATCACGGTCGTGAGCGTGCCGTCCGGGTCGAGCCGGTAGAGGTGACCGCTCCGATCGGGGCCAGGCATGGTTCCGCAGAAGACCCGCCCTTCGGCGGCGGCGAAGACATCATTGAAGCGGGTGTCGTGGTCCTCGGCGACGTCGGGCCGGATCGGGACGGTCCGGCCGCCGATGAACCGGCAGATCCGGCCCGAAGCCTGGAACAGCAGGAGACTGCCGTCGGCCTGGATCGTCATGCCGGCGACGGTCTCTCCATGCAACACGACGTCGGTGACGCCGGTCGCCGGGTCGTGGCGGTGGAGCAGCTGGCCCAGGATGTCGGTGAAATAGAGGACCCGCTCGTCTTCGTGCCAGATCGCGCTCTCCCCGAGGGTGAGCGGCGCGTCGTAGGCGACCTCAGGCTGGATGTGGGCGAGGGTGGTCATCGGGGTCCTTCGGTATGGGCGGTCGTGGCCTGGGCTCCGTCCGGTTCCGGGGCGGTCTCGTCCCAGACCAGGCCCATCCGGGCGCTGGTCCCGCCGTCGATGTGGAGCGTCTGGCCGGTGACGAAGCTGGCGGCATCGGAGAGGATGAATGCCGCGACCGTCCCAACGTCGCCGGGTGTCCCGACGCGGCCCAGTGGGACCATCGAGTTGCCGAACTCGGTCGTGTAGTCGCCGACCGCGAAGTAGCGCGGCACCTCGATGATGCCCGGCGCCAGCGCATTGACCCGGATTCCCTCCGGTGCCAGATCGATCGCCAGGGTGCGGGTGAAGCTGATGATCGCGCCCTTGGTCGCGGCGTAGACGGCATGGCCGGGGAAGCCGCCCGAGCCGTGGACCGAGGTGATGTTGAGGATCGCGGCGCCCGGCGCCCGGCGCAGGTGCGGCAGAGCCGCCCGGGCGCAGAAGAAGTAGCCCTTCATGTTGAGGTCGAAAACGCTGTCGTAGTCGTCCTCGCTGAACTCGGTGATGTCGCCCGTCTTCGTCACGCCGGCGTTGTTGACCAGGATGTCCAGCCCGCCGAAGGTCCTGGCCGCCGCCTCGACGATCCGCTCGCACTCGGCGACCCGCCGGAGGTCGGCCCGGATGGCGAACGCCTCGCCGCCGCCGTCCCGGATCTCGGCGACCAGTCGCTCGGCGCCGTCAGCACTGCTGCCGTAGTGGACCGCGACCCGGGCTCCGGCCCCGGCCAGGGCCCGGGCGATGCCGTTGCCGATCCCCATCCCGGCGCCCGTGACCAGCGCCGACCGTCCTTCCAGTGGCCGTTCCGACACGGTTGCCCGTCCTCCAGTTGCCGCCTGCTCCGGCCGACCATCGACCTCACGGTAGTACACCATACCCGCCCGCACGGGCGGGACGGTTCGACTCGAAGGACCCCGGCCATGGTCAGGGAGTTGGCACCGGGGGCGTGGGCTGGCGAGCAGGATCTCAGCGGCCAGGAGGGGTTGACGCTCCATCGCAAACCCTGCGACCCTTGCCCGATCAGCTTCCCTGTCCGCCGGATCGGACGCCCATCTCCGCGCCCGGCCGGAACGGACGGAGCCGAGCGGCCTTGCCTCCGCTCAGCCTCGCCCCGCACCGCGGACGATCGCCGTGACGTTCCCGCGGCACACAGGCGCCCGATGCAGAGCTATCTCCGGCGAGTCCGGACGTTCAACCGCGACATCCGCCTGTTCTTCGTCTTCAGCCTGCTCATCACGATCGGCTTCGGCGTCTTCGGCCTGGCCTACAACCTCTATCTCGTCGAGCTCGGCTTTCGCGAGGACTTCATCGGCGTCTTCAATGCGATCTTTACCGTCTCGATCGCGGCTGGCGCGATCTCGATCGGGGCCACCCTCCGTCGAATCGGAACCTGGCGGGCGCTCCTGATCGGCGCGATCTCGGCGATCGTCATGCAGATCGCGCTGGCCTTCGCCGCCCAGCCGCCGCTGATCCTCGGCATGGCGGTCGTCTACGGGTTCGGCATCGCCTACCTGACGACGGTGACGATGCCGTTCATCATCGAGTGGGGCCGGCCGTCCTCCCGGGCCCAGACGGCGTCGATCGCCTTCGCGCTCAACGCCGTCGCCGCGACGATCGGGTCGCTGCTCGGCGGCTACGTCCCGGAGATCGCGTCCCGCATCATCGGCGACGACGGCCAGAGTCCGGGAACGTACCGGATCGCCCTGGTCACCGGGTCAGCGCTCGGGCTCTTCGGCCTGATCCCGCTGCTCCGGATGCGGGAGGCCCGGCGGGGCCGGCCCCGCGACGTCGCCCGGAGCAGCGCCGCCGGGCCGTCGACCGCTGAGCGGCGGCAGACCCGCAAGGACGTCTCCGTCTACATCATGCTGGGTGGCGTCCTCGCCCTCGGGCTGGGGACGGTGATCCCGTTCTACGCCGTCTATATGATCTCCCAGGGCGTCTCGCCCGGCTCCGTGGGCTTCATCTACGCCCTGGGGAACCTGCTCGGCGCGATGTTCAGCCTGCTGGGTCCCTCCCTCGTCCAGCGGTTCGGCAACCTCCGGGTGAACGTCGCCGTCCGCGCCATGATGGTCCCGGTCTACATCGTTCTGATGCTGTTCCCGACGACATGGGTGGTCGTCTTCGCCCACCTCGTCCGGTCCGTCTCGCTGAACATGGGTGGTCCGCTGGATTCGACCTTCGTCGCCGACATCCTGCCACCGCGCCTCCAGGCCAGCGCGATCGGCTACCGCGCCGCCTCGTGGAATCTGTGCTGGGCGATCTCGAGCGTGATCGGCGGTTGGGTCATCGTCAACCTCGGCTACACCTGGACGTTCGCCGCGATGGTCGTCGCGGTGAGCATCGCCGCGGGGACGTTCTTCGTCTATTTCAGCAACCACCCGCTCGTTCGCTCCGGCCGGGTGCTGATCGCCCTGCCGCAGCGCCAGCGGGCGGCCGCGGCGGCCCGGCTGGCACGCGAAGCCGAGGCCGACGTGTCGGGACGGGTCGAAGAGATCGCCCGGGTCGAGGCCGCTGACCTGATCCGGGACCCGGACAACCGGGACGGGCACCGGACGACCTCGACGTCGGTGGACCTGGACGGGACACTGGCAGCTGAGGTCGGCGTCGATCTCGGCCGCCCGGCCCCCGGTCAACCCGTCCCGACGCCATCGTCAGGTCACGCAAACGGCATGAAGGAGATCGAGGACGATGTCCGCTCGAAGCGGCCCGGGGCAGCGGCAGATCCAGGTCGTACGGACGCAGACCCGGCGGCTGGCGGTATCCCGTCTGCGATGCAGGCGAAGCCCTTGCCGCGGGACAGGAGGTCGTCATGAGGAAGCGATTCGATCGACGGACGGCGCTGGCCGGAGCGGCCGGGACGGCGGCGGCATTTTCGCCGGCCGGCCGAGTTCGGGCCGGCTCGAAACCGACACCGGGAACGGACGGCGACATGGATGAGCGGACCGCCGACCTGCGTGACCGGATCGCCCGGATGATCGTCTCGCCGGTGACGGGCACATCCCTCAGCGACACCGAGGCCGCCCGGCTGGCCGCGCTCCGGCCGGGCGGGGTGATCCTCGTCGGCGACAACATTGGCGAGGACGCCGACATCGCCCCGTTCACGGCCGCGATCCACGCGGCGATCCCGGATCGCCCGCCCCGGGTCTTCGTCGACCAGGAGGGCGGGGTCGTCCGGCGGATCAAGGCCGACGACGACCCGGACCAGCCGACGATGGGCTCGATGCCGCTCGACGAGGTCGCCGCGGTCGCCACCCGCCGGAGCGCGCTGGTCCTGCGCTACGGCTTCCACGTCAACTGCGCCCCGGTCGCCGACGTCGCCTACACGGCCGACAGCTTCATGGCGTCCCGCAGCTTCGGCGACGACCCCGAGCGGGTCGCGGACCGGGTCGAGGCGACGGTCACGGCCATGGCTGAAGCCGGCGTGATCGGCGCCGCCAAGCACTTCCCCGGTCACGGCGCGACCTCGGTCGATTCCCACGAGGAGCTGCCAACGGTCGACGTGACCTACGACGAGTGGCTTGAGGGCGAGGCGATCCCGTTCCGGCGGGCGATCGCGGCCGGGACGCCGATGGTGATGCTTGGCCACCTCATGTACCCGAACTGGCCGGACTGGGGCGACACCCCGGCGACGTTCAACCCGGAAGCCTACCGGGTGCTGCGGGAGGAGCTGGGCTACGACGGGGTCATCATCACGGACGACCTCGGCATGGGTGCCCTGACCGACTGGGAGCCGCTCGAGGTGATCGATCGGGCGGTCGACTGCGGCGTCGACCTGCTACTCGTCGTCGTCCAGCGAGCAACCGTGGAGGCAGTCTTGGATCATCTGGTTGGTCGGGTGCTGAATGGTTCGCTCTCTGAGGATCGGATCGACGAGAGCCTGGCCCGGATCGACCGGTTGACGGGAGCTCGAGTCAGCGGAGCTGTCTAGAGCCGATCCGTTTTGATCCGCTTTCGCCGTCCCATGAACGCTGACGGAACGGCGATCCGGTCTCGGCCAGGCCGCGGCCCGGTCCAGGGTTCGCAACGTCTTCAGCAGGAGGAATTTCTGTGCAATTGGCCCGATCCGTGAAGAAATGATTCGTTTCCGGCAACGCTGGAGCATGGTTCCGGCGTATCCGCTCGTTCTGTTGCATGGTATCGTTCATGCATCCCCGGCACTGTCGCCGGAGCGTCACGCCACCGGCTGACGCTCTCCTGGACGGGCTCCCGCCCGTCCGATGCGGTCCGATCCCACCGTCCCGCCGTCGCATCCCCAAAGTCCGGAAGGAGTGTCACCATGGGTCGTCCCACTATCGTTACTCCAACGATCGACCGGTCGCCGCCCCGCGATGACTGGCAGCAGTCGGCCCTCTTGAGCGGCTTCCTCGCGACCTTCTGCCTGTCGGTTGTCGTGACCGGCGCCTACCTCTTCGCCGAGAACGTCGGCGACGCGTCGGGAGGGACGATCAGTCGCTGGCTCTACGGGCTGGCGCACAACGTCTCGACCGAGCGGACGACCAATTTCTTCTTTCTGGCGATGGGGCTCAACATCGCCGTCGGTCTGGTGCTCGCCGTCGTCTACGCGGGAGTCGCCGAGCCCCGGCTGGCCGGTTCCGGGTGGCGCAAGGGCATCCTGTTCGCGATGATCCCGTTCGTGCTGTCGCTGGTCGTCCTCTTCCCCGTCCTCGACATCGGCTTCTTCGGGATAGACGCCGGCGCCGGGCCGCTGCCGGCGCTCGGGAGCCTTGTCGCTCACCTCGTCTACGGCTTCGTCCTCGGCGGGTTCTTCGGCTCCCGGCTGGAAGACTGGGACGGCGCCTCCGAGCATGATCTCGATGCCGCCCGCCTGTCCAACCGCGGGTCGGCCAAGGGGCTGGCGATCGGGCTGCCGCTTGGGGCGGGGCTCGGCTTCCTGATGATGCCGCTGCTCGACAACATCGCCGGCGCCGTGGCGATCGTCCTGGCCTATACCCTGCTCGGCGGCGCCTTCGGGCTCCTGATCGGCTCATTCATGGGCATGAACGCTGACGCGGCGTCCGAGGGTAACGAGGATTAGGACGCGTGGCTCATCTATGGTGGTCGCGCAAGACGGTTCCCCGTTTACCTGATATGACACAACGCCCCGGCGAATCGTTCGCCGGGGCGTTGTCTCGTCTGTCGCGGGTAGCGACACGGCTGGCCCTGCCCGCCCGGCAAGGCGTCGTCTCATCGTAGGGACATGGCTCTCGCTTCGCTGGCCTTGCTCGCTTCGCTGCCGCGCCGTCAGGCGCCAGGCCGCAAAGCGGTGCCAGTGTCCGCGAACTGCCGTCTCACTGTCTCCCAGCCGATTGCGCGGCACGGTTATCGCCCTGCGGGGCGATGGCCGCTGCGGCGGCCGGTCACCGCCAGCGCAGCGAGAGCGGATGACCCTACGAACCGGCCAAGGCCACTACGTCAGGGCACCCGACGAGCGTCGCGACATGATCGGCAATGGCGGCCACTTCCGGGCCGACGATGCCGATGAAGGAAGACTTCGGGCGGTCGCCCCGAAACGTCATCCCGGCGAAGAAGAGCCCCGGCACGTCGGTCAGGCCACCCTCGTGGATCGGATGGCCGTCGTGGCCGATCACCGGGAAGCGGACGACCGAGTAGTCGGTGTCGTAGCCGATCGCCCAGACGATGCCGGTGATACCTTCCGCCCGAAGGTCGAGCTCGGTCCGCTCCGGCTGGTCGAATCCGTCAAGGAGGGCGTCGTCCGGGCGGCCCTGGGGTGGGGTGATGGTCTTGCCGGTCTCGCGCTCGATCGCCTCGCGGTGTTGCTCGGCGTAGGCGTCGACCCGTTTCCGCCAGGCGAAGTCGAAGTGGTCGACCCAGGCGAGGGTTGCATGCAGGTCCCGCGCGACGGTCAGCGTTGCGTGCGACGAGAGCGAGACGCCGGTGACGTGCCCGAGGAGGTGCATCCCGTCGCGGGCGAAGCGATGCAGGTTGGTGTCGTGGTCGCCGCCGCCCCGGCCGGTCCGGGCCGCGCCACCGCCCGACTCGCCGGCCGTCTGGTCGCCCGTGCCGGAGATACCGGGGTACCGGTTCCAGCGTGAGCTGTCGATCCCCCGGTACCGGCGCGGCTGCCGTCCGGCCCGGCCGACCGCAAGGAAGACCCGGCGACTGGCCAGCAGGAGGTCTTCGGCGATCTGCGTGCCGGACGCGCCGGAGCCGACGACGAGCGTCGCGCCATCAGGCACGCTGTGCGGGTTGCGGAAGTGGTCCGGGTCGAGCTGAGTGATCTCCGGGGAGACCAGCTCGGCGAACCACGGACTTCGCGGGACCTGGTAGATCCCGGTCGCGACGACGACGGCCTTGGTCAGAATGACGCCGTGGTCGGTCTCGATGGTCAGCGGCCAGTCCTCGTCGGGTCCTTGCTCGATCGCCCGGACGGTGACGCCGGAGCGGAGCGGGGCTCCGAACGAAGCGGCGTAAGCCTCGAACCGGGCGACCGCCTGGTCGCGGGTGCTGAAGGCGTCACGGTCACCTTCGAACGGGTAGCCGGGAAGGTCCAGCCCCCAGTTCGGCATGATCATCGTGAAGGCGTCCCAGCGCTTGCTCCGCCAGGTCTCGGCGACCCGGCCCCGGTCGAGGATGACATGGGGCACCCGCCGCTGGGTGAGCTCGTAACTGGTCGCCAACCCGGCGTGACCCGCGCCGAGGACGATGCAGGGGACCTTCGATGGCAGCTGGACCGTAACATCCATGCGTGAACGAACTCCGGAGCTTGAGCGAACGCTGGAACGGGCCGGAGTCAGTACGTGACGCGGCCTACCGGTCGACGGAGCCGAGGATGATGTCGATCGTCCCGATCATCGCCACGATGTCGGCCAGCATCGCCCCGGTCGCCATGTGCGGCAGGGAGGCGAGGTTGACGAAGTCGGCCGACCGGACCCGGAACCGGTACGGTATCGGCGAGCCGTCCGAGACGACGTAGTAGCCGAGCTCTCCCTTGCTGTGCTCGATCGCCTGATAGACCTCGCCCTTGGGCGGGCTGAACCCCTTGATCACCCAGATGAAGTGGCGCTGCATGTCCTCGGCGGTCGTCATCGTCCCCTTGTGCGGCGGGATGACGTAGGCCGACTCGTAGGCCATCAGCGGCCGGTCGTCGTTCGCGACCCGGTCGAGGGCCTGGGTGATCAGCTTGATCGCCTGCCGCATCTCCTCCATCCGGACGAGGTAGCGGTCGTAGGTGTCGCCGGACTGGCCGAGCGGGACCTCGAAGTCGAGCTGGTCGTACACGAGGTAGGGCTCCGCCTTGCGGATGTCGTAGTTCACGCCCGACGCCCGCAGGCAGGCCCCGGTCAACGAGTACGAGATCGCGGCTTCCGGCGTGATGATGCCGTTGCCCTTGGTGCGGGCCATCCAGATCGGGTTGGCCTGGAGAAGCGTCTGGTACTCCATCTGCCGGTCCGGGAAGATCCTGAGGAAGTCCCGGATCTGCTCGACGAGCCCGTTCGGGATCGGCCGGCTGAAGCCGCCCATCTCCATCATGTTGGTCGTCAGGCGGGCACCGCAGAAGGCCTCGAAGATGTCGAGGATGATCTCGCGCTCGCGGAAGCAGTAGAGCGACATCGAGAGGGCGCCGATGTCGAGCGCATGTGTTCCGAGCCAGACGAGATGCGAGGCGATCCGGCTGAGCTCGGCCATGATCACGCGCCAGTACTGGGCCCGCTCCGGCGCCTCGACGCCACAGAGCTTCTCGAAGGCGAGGATGCAGCCGAGATTGTTCTGCGGGGCGGAGACATAGTCGGTCCGGTCGGTCCAGGGCAGGACCTGGGCGTAGCGGTGGTTCTCGCCCAGCTTCTCGGTGCCGCGGTGGAGGTAGCCGATCACGGGGTCGCAGTCGGTGATGACCTCGCCGTCCAGCTTCAGCACGATCCGGAGCACGCCGTGGGTGGATGGGTGCTGGGGGCCCATGTTGAGGGTCATCTCCCGGGAGCCGCTGCCGAGGTCGCGCTCGTCGGCGATCTCGAGCGTCCCGGTCGTGGTCGGGTCCTCGGTGAAATCGTAGGCGGATTCAGCGAAGGCGCCGTCCTCGATGTCCCTGCCAGTGTCGGCGGCCACAAGGGCCGGGTCGCGGGTGATGCTCATGGGTGTGCCTCGGTCCTGCGCGCGTGGGTGCGATGGAGGGAAGTGGCGCGTCAGGCGGTGCCGGGCCGGCCCGTCCAGCGGGTCCGGACGCGGGCGACGGTGCGCTCGGTGTTGTAGACGGGGTACTCGCTCCAGCCCCGGAGGGGGTAGTCCTTCCGGAGCGGGTGCCCCTCGGACCAGTCTTCGGCCAGCAGGATGCGCTTGAGGTTCGGGTGCCCCTGGAACTGGATCCCGAACATGTCGTAGACCTCGCGCTCCAGCCAGTTGGCGGCGTTCCAGACCGGGACCAACGATGGGACGGACTCACCGTCGTCGACGCCGGCCTTGATCCGGACGCGGACCCGGTGGCGGAGTGAGTAGAGCTGGACGACGACGTCGAAGCGTGGCGCCTCCCGCAGTCGCAGCATGTCGACGGCGGAGAGGTCGCTGAGGAAGGTCAGCGACGTCCGCGGGTCGCGCTGGAGCAGGACGCAGGCGTCCCGCAGCATCGTCGGCTCGACGTGGAGCGTCGTCTCATTGCGGAACCGGACCGCCGCGATGATCGCGTCTGGCATGAGCTCCCGCAGGACACGAAGGGCTGGGTGCCGCTCGACATCATCGTCATACCAGTCGGATCGTCCACCGGACCGCTCGTTAGCGGCCAGCAGCGCCGACTGATCGGTGGCGCCCTCGGGCCGGGTCTGGCCGCCGTTGGGGTCGACGACCTCCCCAGCGGTCTCGCTCTCGGTCGAGAGGTGCTCGCCGTTGGTCTGGGTCGGTTTGGTGACGGCGGCGATCGTCCCGGCCGGGTCGGCGTTGGAGGCCGACGGCGTCTCGTCGTCGATGTACTTCCGGTTGGGCTGCGGCGTCTCCGGTTGAGTACCGGGGGTCTGCGCGTTTGGCTGCCGGTTGCGGTCGGTATCGTTATCGGTCACTGGGCACACTCCACCGCGTCAGGGGTCTCCCGGAACGGTCAGCCACGCTGAGCGGCCATCGACTCGAGCCGGTCGGCCCGGCGCAGGCTCTCGGCGGCGTCCGGTCCCTGCTTCTTCGCCATCGTCTCGTACTTGATGACCTTGTTCTGCAGTTCGAGGATGCCGTAATAGAGCGACTCCGGCGTCGGCGGGCAGCCGGGGACGTAGATGTCGACCGGGACGATCTGGTCGACACCCTGGACAACCGCGTAGGTGTCGTACGGCCCACCGACGTTGGCGCAGGAGCCCATCGAGATCACCCACTTGGGCTCGGGCATCTGGTCGTAGAGTGTCCGAACGACGGGCGCCATCTTCTTGGTCACCGTCCCGGCGACGATCATGAGATCGGCCTGGCGTGGCGAGGCGCGATACAGCATCCCGAAGCGCTCGGCCAAGTCCCAGCGGGACATGGAGGCGGCGATCATCTCGATCGCGCAGCAGGCGAGGCCGAACTGGAGCCACCAGAGCGAGCTACGCCGGCCCCAGTTGAAGAGGAAGTCCAGGGAGGTGACGAAGACGTTCTTGTTGAACCGGTCGTCGATCATGCCCATTCGAGCGCGCCTTTCTTCCAGGCGTAGATGAACCCGTCGAAGAGGAGGAACATAAAGACGAGCATCGCGACGAAGCCATAGACGCCCAGGCCATCGAAGACGACGGCCCACGGGAAGATGAAGATGGCCTCGATGTCGAAGACGACGAACAGCATCGCGACGACGTAGAAGCGGGGAGTGAAGCGGGGTTTGGTCGCTTCGACCTGCGGAACGCCGCTCTCGTAAGGGGCGGCCTTGGCGATGGACGGTTTGCTCGGCGCGACGATCCCGTTCAACGCCAGCAGGGTGAGGCCCAGCCCGATCGCCGCGAGGAGCAGGATGCCGATAACGACCCAATCGGAGCCGTAGATCTGGGTGTTCACGCGGAACGGAACCTCTCTGTCCGGCGGGTGGCCGACCCGCGGCCGGCGGACATTGGATGCCACGCCGGAGCACGAAAACTGTTGGGTATCTTATCACGAACGGTTCGTCGGACCCGCCACGATGCTCCCATCAGAACCTATTTCACCCTGCCCGAAACTGATCCGGTTTCAGCGCCTGCATTGTCCCAGAGCCCGCCACGGACCAGCGACTCAAAGCCCAAACCCTATTGAATCTGCCGTCGTTCCCCTGCCTCAATCTGGCGTAACGGCTGTGTGTGAGCGAC
>JAABUS010002257.1_pt1 | contig 37118 bp, 37 predicted proteins | sample 5560161 | NCBI WGS metagenome assembly JAABUS01 (sample SAMN10711885, study PRJNA513376) | rock metagenome | isolation source: Antarctica rocks | place: Antarctica: Victoria Land, Trio Nunatak nord | collected 2016-01-04
GGACCAGATCGGCGAGCGACTGATCGTCGCCTCGGTTCAGGAGTCGATAGACACCGCGCGGGTGGTCGAGCAGACCGGCCCGCGCGCGTCGCGCAACCAGCTCCAGACGACGACTCTCCTGGATGCCATCGCTCTTCACGGCTTCGATGCGGCGTTCGGCGGGGCCCGGCGCGACGAGGAGCGCGCTCGCGCAAAGGAGCGGATCTTCTCGTTTCGTGACGACACCGGCAGCTGGGACCCGAAATCACAGCGCCCTGAGGTATGGGACCTCTACAACGGCCGTGTTCGCCAAGGGGAGCATGTGCGCGTGTTCCCGATCTCGAACTGGACCGAGCTCAACGTCTGGAGCTACATCGCGCTCGAGCAGCTGGAGCTGCCCTCGATCTATTTCTCCCACGAGCGGGAGGTCTTTTCCCGCGACGGCATGCTGTACGCCATGTCGCCGCACGTGGATCTGATGGAAGGCGAGGAGTCGATCTCGGCCTCGGTGCGCTACCGCACCGTCGGCGACATGAGCTGTACCGGGGCGGTCGAGTCGCATGCGGGCACCCTGGACGCCGTGGTGGGTGAGATCGCGGCGACGCGGATCACCGAACGCGGGGAGACCCGGGCGGATGACCGGGTCAGCGAGGCCGCGATGGAAGACCGCAAGCGGGACGGGTACTTCTGAGCGCGCCGGCCACCTCCGAGGCAGGCGGCGAGCTGCTGCGCCTGGCGACGGCCGGCTCGGTGGACGACGGCAAGTCGACGCTGATCGGCCGGCTGCTCTATGACTCCAAGTCGATCCTGCAGGACCAGCTCGACGCCGTGGCCGCAGCCAGCGAGCGCCGTCACGGTGGCAACGGCACGATCGATCTGTCGCTGCTGACCGACGGCCTTCGCGCCGAGCGCGAGCAGGGCATCACCATCGATGTGGCCTACCGCTACTTCGCGACCCCCAAGCGCACGTTCATCATCGCCGACACTCCCGGGCACGTTCTCTATACGCGCAATATGGTCACCGGGGCTTCCACCGCCGACCTCGCGATCGTGCTGATCGATGCCCGGAAGGGAGTGATCGAGCAGTCGCGCCGCCATGCCTTCATCGCCTCCCTGCTGCGCGTGCCGCATCTGCTGCTCGCCGTGAACAAGATGGACCTCGTCGACTGGGACGAGGACGTCTACTCGGAGATCGTGTCGGAGTTCACCGCGTTCGCCGCCAAGCTCGAGGTAACCGACCTCAGCTCGATCCCGATCTCCGCGCTGCACGGCGACAACGTGGTCAACCCCTCGGAGCACATGCCCTGGTACGAGGGGACGCCGCTGCTCTATCACCTCGAGCACGTGTTCACGGCATCGGACCGCAACCTCATCGACCCGCGGCTGCCGGTCCAGTGGGTGATTCGCCCGGGGTCCGACGAGCACCACGACTACCGCGGGTACGCCGGCCGGCTTGCCGGAGGTGTCTGGCGCCCCGGGGACGAGGTGCTGGTCCTACCCTCCGGGGCGACGTCGCGGGTCAAGACGCTCGAGATGCATGGGGAAGAGCTCGAGGAGGCTTTCCCGCCGATGTCGGTGACGGTCCGGCTCGAAGATGAGATCGATGTGTCGCGTGGCGACATGATCTGCCGCCCGCACAACCATCCGGAGGTCACTCGCGACATCGACGCGATGGTCTGCTGGATGGGCGACCGCCCGGTGCAGGCAGGGGGCCACTTCGCCCTGAAGCACTCGACTCGATCGACTCGTTGCGCGGTCTCGGAGATCCTGCACCGTGTGGACGTGGACACCCTGCATCACGAGGAGGCGGCGACGCTGGAATTGAACGAGATCGGCCGGATGATCCTGCGTACCCACGCGCCGCTCACGATCGACAGCTACCTTCGCAACCGCAGCACCGGCAGCTTCATCCTGATCGACGAGGCAACCAACCATACGGTCGCCGCCGGCATGATCCTCGGTAGCGCCGTCGATCAGACGACGCCGACGAGCAAGAGCACCGACGTGGTGTGGGAGCCGGCCGTGCTGACGCGCGCAGAGCGCGGGGCAAAGGTGGGATACCGAGGCTTGACGCTGTGGATCACCGGCCTGCCGGCTTCCGGGAAGTCGACCCTGGCCGGGGCCCTCGAACGTCGTCTGCTCGACCTGGGCCGGATCGCCTACCGACTGGACGGCGACAACCTGCGTCACGGGCTGAGCGGGGATCTGGGCTTTGGACCTGCGGATCGCGGCGAGAACGTGAGACGTGCCGCGCATGCGGCCCGCCTGCTCGCCGACGCCGGCGTGATCGCCATCGCGTCGCTCGTGAGTCCCTACCACGCAGATCGGGCCGCGGCCCGCGCCATCCACGACCAAGGGGGTCTCGCCTTCCTCGAGGTCTATGTGGACACCCCGCTTCAGATGTGCGAGGACCGCGACCCCAAGGGCCTCTACGCGCGCGCTCGGCGAGGAGACGTGATCGGGATGACGGGCGTCGACGATCCCTACGAGCGGCCCGTCGATCCAGATCTCACGGTCTCGCCGGCCTCCAGCGAGGTGCAGGTCACGGCCGTGATCGATCTGCTGATAGCGCGGGGCCTGCTCGACGAGCCCGGCGGGGCGGCGGACGGGCCCTAGGACAACGGGTGGTGATCGATCAGCAGCGACGCCTGCTGCAAGCGTCGGCTGAAGCGCATGCCGCGCAGGCTAACGGCGATCACGCTGCCGCCAACGACGCCTGGCGGCGGTACGTGTCGATTGAGGATGCGCTGCGCGACCCACAGGATCTCCTCGACGAGGGTGTCGCGCTGAGCAAGGTCGCGATCGATCTCTGGCTACAACGTTGAACGACTTTGCGGCGGCGCTGCGGGATCTCAACGAGGCGGGGAGTCGATACGTCATCGTCGGCGGTTTGGCGGTCATCCGGCACGGCGCGGTACGCGCGACAAAGAGCGTCGACGCGGCGGTCGCGATGGATGCCGAGAACCTGTCGCGTCTCGAGGCGCTCGTCGAGCGCTGGGCCGCGACCAACCCCGATGGCACGCCGCTGCGGACGAGAGAGCTGCCGGCCGGCGGCGTTCTGGCCCTCCGCACGCGTCATTGCCTGGTGGACATGCTGTCCGAACAGCTTCTGCCGGCCCCGTTTGACGAGGTGCTGGTCCGGGCTGACGTGAAGCGGATTGACGGCGTGGAGGCGCCGATCTGCTCGTTTGCCGATCTCGTCACGATGAAGCGTGCAACCGGCCGGGGCAGCGACGAGCTCGACCTCGAACGCCTGAGCGAGGCGCACGGCGAGCTGCCCGGGGATCCACCGGGGCCATAGCCTCTCGTGCGCCCGCGGTCGGCACGTAGGGCTCCGCCGGGCGGTCATGACCGTGTCACCAACATCGTCGCGGTGGGGCAAGACATGGCCGCGAGCCGGGTGGTTGCCAGGTGTAGGCCATGTGCTACGTTCGGCCGGATGGATGAGGTTTCGGTACGCGAGCTCAGAAATCAGACCAGCGGCGTGCTGCGACGGGTTGAGGCCGGCGAACGAGTCCTCATCACCGTCGATCGCCGCCCGGTCGCCGAGCTGATTCCTTTGGCGCGGCGCGACCGCTGGGTAGCGCACGATCGCGCCGTCGCTGCGCTCGAGCAGGCCGATCCCGCGCTCGCCGGCCAGCTCCGCGCGGCGTTTCCAGACACGACGGACGTTCTCTGAGAGTCCTCCTCGATACATCGGTCTTCATCGCCCAAGAGCAGTCACGGCCACTCGCCGTCGATCGGATTCCATCGGACTGCGCGGTGTCGATCGTAACCGCGGCGGCGCTCGAGCTCGGTGTGCATCTGGCCGCCGACGAGGAGATCCCGGCACGCCGGCTCGCGACGCTGACCGCCCTGCGCAGTACCTACGTCCCGCTTCCCATCGACGATGCCGTCGGTCAGGCCTTCGCAACCCTCGTCGCCACCCTGCGCCGCGCCGGCAGCCGAATCGGCGTTCAAGACGCGTGGATCGCGGCGACCGCGCGCGCTCACGGTGCGGGTATCTGCACGCAGGACGAGGACTTCGATGCCGTCCCCGGCCTCACGATCATCCGCGTGTAGCCGGGAGCGGGGGCGGGGGAGACGCGCGGCGGGCGCCGGCCCCGTCGAAGCCCCGGCCGGCCACGCGCCCTCTCTCGCGGCCGGCTACCCCACCGCCTCGAAGCGCACCAGGCCGTCGTCTTCGACCTCGGCCACCCGCCCCTCGTCGAGCAGGATGTCGGTATGGCCGAGCACCTCGCTGAGGGTGAGGTAGGCCTGGGTCACCGCGATGTTGCCCCACAGGGCCTGGGCCAGCTCGTAGGCGCTGCGCGGCTTCTCGGCGATCAGCCCGTGCAGCTTCTCCGCACGCCGGCGGTGCATGTGGAAGCGCTCGTCGATCAGCGCGCGGTGGTCGGTGATCGGGTCGCCGTGGCCAGGCAGCACCAGGTCGACCTCCATCTCGCGGGTTGCGCGCATGGACTCCAGGTAGGTGACCAGCGCCTTCGGGCGCCCGGTCGAGCCGTCGCGCGGCCGCGTGAGCAGCGGGTTGGAGGAGATGTGGGCCAGCAGGTGGTCGGCGGCCATCAGCATTCGCCGATCCGAGTCGAGGAAGACGGTGTCGGTCGGGCTGTGGCCCGGGCGGTGGAACACATCGAGCGCCCGGTCGCGCAGCTGGATCCGGTCTCCGTGGTGCAGTACCCGTGTCACCTCGGCGTCGGCGCCCCACGCCCGAAACGCTCGCGAGACCGACTGCAGGGCAGATACGACGTCCTCCGGGATGCCGTAACGGAGCATTACCGCGGCTCCGAAGTCGTCGTCGGCCTGGGCCTCCTCGGAGAAGCCCTCCGCAAACGGCACGGCAACGTCCAGGGCCGCCACCTCCGCACCGGACCTCGAGGCCACCAGGCTGACCAATCCGAGGTGGTCGATGTGGTGGTGGGTGATGATCACCAAGCCGATGTCCTCGAGCGCATGGCCCAGCTCCTCGAGGCCGCGCTGAAGCTCGTCGAAGGAGGTGCCCGAGTTCGGTCCGGCGTCCACGAGCGTCAGCGGATCGTCCTCGATCAGGTAGACGTTGACCCGCCCGACGGCAAACGGCGTGGGAATGGCCATGCGGTGCACGCCCGCTTGCGCTGCCGGGGCGTAGGGGTCGGCCGCCGGCCCGGCCCCGGGCTCGTCGTGGGCGTTCACGCGGGGGAGTAAGGATCAGGGAGGCCTGGGAACATCGGAAAGTGCTTGCGGTTTCGCGTCACCAGGTCGGGGCCCATCCGCTGTGCGGTGGCGGCGATCACGTAGTCAACTCTGGATCAGCTCGAGCAGTTCGTCGCGCTTCTCGGCCATGTGCTCCTCGGAGACGAGCGACTCCAGGTTCAGCCGCAAGAGCGGCTCGGTGTTGGATGCGCGCACGTTGAGGTGCCAGTCCTCGTAGTCGACCGAGACCCCGTCGAGGTGGGAGACCTCGCCGTCGGAGTAGCGCGAGGCGATCTCCTCCATCTTGGCCTCGCCGTCCTCGACCTCTGAGTTGATCTCGCCGGAGATGAAGTAGCGCTCGAGCAACGGGGCGAGCAGCTCGCTCATCTTCTGCCCCTTCGCCGAGAGCAGCTCGAGGATCAGCAGCGCCGGCAGCGTGCCCGAGTCCGCGCAGTAGAAGTCGCGGAAGTAGTAGTGGCCCGAGACCTCTCCGCCGAACGCGGCGCCCTCCTCGCGCATCCGCGCCTTGAAGAAGGCGTGCCCCACCCGGTTTACGTGCGCGCTCCCGCCGGCCTCCTGCACGAGGTCGCGCACCGCCCGCGAGGCGCGCACGTCGTAGAGGATCGCGGCGCCCGGCTCCTTGGCGAGGATCGCCTGGGCCAGCAGGGCGGTGAGGAAGTCGCCGTCCACGAACCGGCCGGTGTCGTCGATGAAGAAGCAGCGGTCGGCGTCCCCGTCCCAGGCGATGCCGAGGTCGGCGCCCTCGGAGCGCACCTTGTCGATGATGAAGCGGCGGTTGTCCTCGAGGAGCGGGTTGGGCTCGTGGTCGGGGAACTCGCCGTCGGGCTCCCAGTAGAGCGCGACCTGTTCCAGGGGCAGCCCGTCGAGGATCGGCCCGCACATCTGTCCGGCCATCCCGTTGCCCCCGTCGAGCACCACCTTCATCGCCCCGACGGCCGAGCCGTCGATGAACTCGAGCGCATCGGCTCGGAAGGGCTCGCCCACGTCCTCGGTCTCGCGGCCACCCACCGGCTCGGCGGGCGGGCCGGGCTCGCCGGCTGTCACGATCTCGCACAGCTCGCCGATGCCCGCGTCACCCGAGAGTGGGAGCGCGGCCCGGCCCACCAGCTTCGCGCCCGTGTAGTCCTTGGGGTTGTGCGAGGCCGTGCACATCAGCCCGCCGTCCAGCTCCCGCGACCCAACGGTCCAGTAGAGCATCTCGCTGCCCACCATCCCGACGTCGAGCACGTGCGCTCCCTCATCGCGCATGCCCTGCGCGTAGCGCTGCGACAGCGACTCGGCCTGCAAGCGCATGTCCCGGCCGACGGCCAGGCGCAGATCGGCCGGTTCGGTCGAGTACATGTCGGCGAGCACGCGGGCGAACCCGCGGCCGAGGCGGTAGGCCACGTCCTCGTCGATCTGGTCGCCGTAGAGGCCACGCACGTCGTAGGCCTTGAAGATGGATGCGTCGACGGTGGGGGTCATCGGCCGGGTTCTATCATCGCCGCGCGATGATCGAGGGTGGGAGCAAGAACGGTGTGGCGGTGTCGATCGTTCTCCCCGCCTTCAACGAGGAGGAGAACATCGAGCAGGCGATCGACGAGGCCACCGTCACGGCGCAGCGGCTGCTCTCCGATCACGAGATCCTCGTGGTGGACGACGGCTCGACGGACCGCACGGCTGAGCTGGTGGCCGGCATGGCGAGCGACGATCCGCGTGTCCGGGTGATCAGCCACGGCGCCAACCGGGGCTATGGCGAGGCCCTGCGCACCGGGTTTCTAACCAGCCGCCTGGAGTACGTCTTCTTCACCGACGCTGACCTCCAGTTCGACGTGGGCGAGCTCGAGAAGTTCCTCCGCTACGCGGGGACGGTCGACGTGGTGGCGGGTTACCGGATCAACCGCCAGGACACCCTGATCCGGCGACTGAACGCCTACGGCTGGAACCTGCTCGTCCGGGTCCTCTTCTACGTGCCCGTGAGGGACATCGACTGTGCATTCAAGCTCTTCGACCGCCGCGTTCTGGATGAGATCGACATCGAGTCTGTCGGCGCCATGGTGAACACGGAGCTGATGGTCAAGCTGGGGCGCAAGGGCGCCAGCGTGGTGGAGATCGGCGTGACCCATCGCCCCCGGCCCGCCGGGGAGGCGCGCGGAGCGAGCCCGCGGGTGATCGCCACCGCCTTCGCGGAAGTCGTGCGCATGCGACGGCGCCTGTCCGCCCTGGACGGACAAGAGCTTTGACCCAGCACGACGGGGTATGTGCCGCGTGCGGCGCTGGGCCCCTCACACCCCATCTCAAGGTGCGGCACGCACACGACGCGAGCCTGGTGGCCACCACCACGAGCTACGGATCCGCCCCCGGCGACATCGTCCGCTGCCTCGGGTGCGGCCACATGCAGGTGGCGGAGTTCCCCGCTCAGCCGGTTCTCAGCGCAGGCTACGCCGAGGTCGCCGAGGCCGCCTACCTGGAGGAGGAGGCCGGGCAGAGAGCCACCGCGGCGCGCATCCTGGAGCGCCTCGAGCTGCACCGGCGGCCGGGGCGCCTGCTCGACGTGGGCTGCTGGGTCGGCTTCATGGTGGCCGCGGCCGGGGGCCGCGGATGGGCAGCGTCGGGCCTGGAGCCCTCGGTCTTCGCCTCCGCCCACGCCCGCGACCGCCTTGGCTTGGACGTGCAGACCGCATCCCTCGACACCGCTCAGCTCGACGTCCGCGCCTTCGACGCCGTGGTGATGGGAGATGTGATCGAGCATCTTCCCGATCCGGGGCAGGCGCTCGAGCGCATCCATGCCCTCCTCGCGCCCGGCGGGGTCCTGTGCCTCGCGCTCCCGGACGCGGGCAGCAGGGTGGCCCGGCTGATGGGTTCGCGATGGTGGTCGGTCCTGCCCACGCACGTGCAGTACTTCACGCGCTCGAGCGTGCGCCGCCTGCTCGCTCGCCGGGGGTTCGCCGTCGAACTCATCGAGACCTCCCCGAAGGCGTTCACCGTGAGGTACTACCTCGAGCGCCTGGAGGGTTACTCGCCGCCGGTCGCCAAGGCGGCGGTCGCCGGGGCCGAGCGGCTGGGGGTCGCCGAGCGCCTGGTCTGGCCCGACTTTCGCGACAGGATGCTCGTGATAGCCCGGCGCAGCACCATATGAGCCCCCCGCGCGTGGCCGTGATCGGAGCCGGTGTGGCCGGCCTGGTGGGGGCCTACGAGCTGACCAAGCAGGGCCGCGAGGTCCACGTCTACGAGCGCTGGCCCGGGCTTGGTGGCCAGGCAGCGACCATGGACGTGGGCCACGGCATTCGGCTCGAGCGCTACTACCACCACCTGTTCACCAGCGACCGCCACATCGCCGATCTCTACCGCGAGCTGGGGATGGCCGACGGCATCGAGTGGCTGCCCTCGAGCGTGGCCTTCTTCGCGGATGGAAAGAGCCGGGCGTTCACCACCCCGCTGGACCTGCTGCGATTCTCCCCCCTTCCCGTCGCGTCGAGGATCAGGCTGGGCCTGGCCGTGCTCAACCTGCAACGTCGCCACAAGGACGTAGCTCGGTTCGAGTCGCGCACGGCACACGAATGGATCGTCTCCTCGATGGGGGTGGCGGCCTGGGACAGGATCTGGGGCCCCTTGCTGCGCGGCAAGTTCGGCCATAGGGCCGAGGAGATCTCGATGGCATGGCTGTGGAGCAAGCTCACACTGCGTCGGCAGGTCAAAGGGGAGGAGGCCAGGGGTGAGGTGCTGGGCTATCCGCGCGGGGGCTTCGAGCCCCTGTTCGTCGCCCTGAGGGATGCCGTGGAGCGCGGCGGGGGATCGGTGTCGATCGACCGGCCCGCGGCGCGCGTCGAGCGCAGCGGCGGGGGGTTCGAGGTCACGCCGGGGCAGCCGGGATCGTTTCGGACCGGGCACGATCCACGCGCGTTCGCGGCGACGGCCGAGCCCGAGGGCTACGACGGTGTGCTGGCCACGGTCTCCAACCCGGTCTTCGAGCAGCTGCTCGGGGCCCGGTTGAGCGCGGAGGTGGGGGAGACCTACCTGGCGCGGCTGCGCTCGATCGAGTACCACGCCGCGCTTTGCCTGGTGCTCGAGCTCGACCGCCGCTTCTCGCCCTTCTACTGGACCAACGTCGCCGACCGCGACCTGCCGTTCGTGGGCCTCATCGAGCAGACGAACTTCGTCGCGCCGCAGCGCTACGGGGGCCGCCGCTTTCTCTACGTCGCCAACTACGTAGCTCCCGAAGACCCGCTTCTCGCCCTCTCGAAGGAGGAGCTGCTCGACCACTACACGGCGGGCCTGCTCAAGGTGAACCCCGCGTTCTCGAGTACCTGGGTGGTGGCGTCCTGGCTCTTCCGCGAGCCCGACGCGCAGCCGATAGTCACGCTGGGCTACCGCGAGCGGATCCCGGCGCTCTCCACCGGCGCCCCCGGGCTGATCCTGGCCAACACGACGCAGGTCTACCCCCAGGACCGCGGCACCAACTACGCCGTCGAGCTCGGGCGGCGGGCCGCGCGTACGCTCGCCGGCGAGGCAACGCCGCCGGGCCGGTAGGCCGTGCCGGGGAGAGTCAGTCTCTGCGGCGTGCCAGCACGAGGCAGAACTGGCTGCCCTCGCCGACCACATTCTCGAGCGCCATCCCGCCCTGATCGGCGGCGTCGCGCAGTGCGTCGAGCTCGACGGCCGAGCCCAGCCACTCCGGCGCGCCTTGACCTGCGGGTGAGCGTCCGAGCCGCGCCGTCATGCGCGCGCGGACGCCGCTGCGGCGGCGGCGGATGCTCGGATCGTTGGACACCCCAAACGCGGCCCACCCACCGCGTCGCAGCACGCGCCCCATCTCGGTCACGTAGCCCAGGGTGACCGCCGGGTCGGGAATGTGCTGAAAGACCACGTGTGAGAAACAGGCGTCCGCGCAGCCCTCCTGGACGCCGCTCAGGGAGCTGCCGTCGCCCACCAGCCAGGTCACATTGGCCAGCTCCGGGTTGTGCACGCGGGCGAGCGCGATCATCTCCTCGGACACGTCGAGGGCGATCACGCGCTGCACGCGCTCGGACAGCGTGCGCGTCAGGCGTCCGACGCCGCACCCGATCTCCACCACCACGTCGCCGGATTCCAGCGAGGCGCCCAGGGGAGAGAGCACGGCGTCGACGGTGGCCTCTCCCTGCGCCCAGAATCGCTCGAGGTCGGGTGAGCGGTAGTCGATCCTGTTGTCGACGAAGTAGAAGGGGTTCTCGCGAGCGCGCTCATCCCAGAAGGCGCCCATCTCGCTATCTGACGCGGCCGCAGTGTAAGGGCGCCCCTAGAGTGGCCGCCGTGGGGATCCAGCGGTGAGCGCCTCGGTCCCGGCGATCAGCGTGATCGTCCCGGCGGCGGCTGCGCAGGCCACGCTCGGGCGCACCCTCGCTGCGCTCGCCGATCAGAAGATCGACCGGCCATTCGAGGTGATCGTGGTCAACGCCGGCGCGGGCAAAGAAACGGCCGCCATCGCGGCGGCGGCTGCGGTTGAAGTACAGGTGGTGCAGGCAGGCCCCGCGGGGCCCGCGGAGGCGCGCAACCGCGGTGTAGAGCGGGCCACGGCGGACCTGCTGGCCTTCACCGACGCCGACTGCTTCCCGAGGCAGGACTGGCTGGCCGCCGGGCTGCGGGCACTGGAGGGCGCGGACCTGGTGCAGGGCTCCGTGGGCCCGGATCCGCAGGCGCGCAGGGGTCCCTTCGACCGCTGGGTGGGGGTTGGGGGTGAGCGCGGGCTCTACGAGACGGCGAACCTCTTCGTGCGCCGCCGCGCGTTCGAGCGCGCCGGCGGCTTCGTGGAGTGGCTGAAACCCGCCATCGGTGCGCCGCATATGGCGGAGGACGTGCTGTTCGGATGGACCGTGCGCCGCTCGGGGGCCGGCTCGACCTTCTGTGCGCAGGCCCGGGTCGATCACGCCGTCTTCTCGCGCGGGCCGGCCGGATACGTGAGCGAGCGCCGGCGCCTGCGCTACTTCGCCGACATCGTGCGGGCGGCGCCCGAGCTGCGGCGCACTGCGCTCTTCGCACATGCGTTCCTCACTCCTCGCAGCGCCGCCTTCGATCTTGCCCTGGCGGGCCTCGTGCTCGCCGTGTCGAGGCGGTCGCGCCCGGCGGTGGCCTCCGCGCTGCCCTACGCGCTGACCCTTTACCGAGACAGTCGCCCGTGGGGGCGCCGAGCGCCCGAGGTCGCGCTCGTGAGCGCCGTGGCGGACGCCGTCGGCTGCTATTCGCTGCTGCTGGGCAGCGTGCGCCGCCGCACGCCGGTGCTCTAGGAGCGGCCGGGCGTCACAGCCAGCCGCGGCGGCGAAAGTAGGCAAGCATGCCACTGAGCAGCACCACCATCGCGCTCAGGATCAACCAGAACGCCGCCGTTGAGCCCTCGCCGGGCACGCCCACGTTCATCCCCCAGATGCTGGCGATCAGGGTGAGCGGGAGGATCACCACGCTGAACGACGTGAGCACCCGCAAGACGTCGTTCACGCGGTGGGCGAGCACCGACTCGTTGGTGTCCTCGAGCGCCTCGACGACCTCCTTGTAGTTCTCGAGCATGTCCCAGATCCGCTCGGAGGCGTCGACGATGTCGTCGAAGTAGATGTCGATGTCCTCCGCCATGTAGCGCTGCTTGGTGCGCTCCAGGTCGCGCAGCACGGGTCGCTGGGGGCGGATGATCTTGCGGAAGTTGATGATCTCCTGCTTGGCGTTGGAGATGTCCCGTACAACCTCTTCGGAGCGCCCCTCGAAGATGTCCTCCTCGATCCGCTCCAGCTTGTTGCCCATCTTGCGCAGCATGGGAAAGCAGTAGTCGAAGGAGTCGTCGACGATCTTGTAGAGCAGGTAGCCGGGGCCCTTGGAGAGGAGGGCGTCGCGCACCTCCTCGGAGGCGCCGCAGCGCTCGAAGAGGTAGTCCACCGGGGGAATCGGGCGGTTGGGCAGGGTGATGAGGAAGTCCGGACCAACGAAGATGTCCAGCTCGGCGGCGTTGAGCCTGCCCACGGCCTTGTCGAACACCGGGAAGTGCAGGACGATGAACAGGTAGTCGTCGTACTCGTCGATCTTCGGCCGCTGGTTGCGCGAGGTCACGTCCTCGTAGTCGAGGGCGTGGAACTCGAAATGCTCCTCGAGCCAGGCGCGGTCGATCGGGCCCGGGCGCTCGATGTTTATCCACCGCAGCCCGTGGGCCTCGATGGTCTCTACGTTGGGCTCAGGTGCCGCGTGAGCGAGATGCGCGTCGGCCCCGGTACGCGGGCCCTTGCGAAGGCGTGGACGAGGGATGCTCGGCATCGCAGGTACTGAGGGGGTCGTCCGTCAACGGCATCGGGACCATTCTAGGGGGAGGGGAAAGCGGATGATTCGACATCCCTGCCGAACCACCGAGGAACGCGGATGATTTGGCATCCGCGGAGGCGGGCGCTATTGTTAGCCGCTGACATAGCCGTACGCATCTAGAGGGGTGGAGGGAAATGGCCCGACGAAGCCCCGGCAACCATCCAAGTGACTTCGGTCACGAAGGAAAGGTGCCAAGTCCATCAGGTCTCGTACAGACCTGACAGATGTGGCGAAGCTCCTCAGACAGAGCCTCCGTCACAGCGCAAGCGGCGGAGGTTCTTCGATTTGAAGGGGTTGGTTATGGCAGCAGTACAAGCTCTCAAGTGCAAGGAATGCGGCGCGACGTACGCCCTCGAGGCGCGGCACGCCTGCGACAACTGCTTCGGTCCGCTGGAGGTCAGCTACGACTTCTCGGGTCTCGACGCGGAGGCCACCAAGCGGCGGATCCAGGCTGGACCGTCCTCGATCTGGCGCTACGCCGACTTCCTGCCCTTCGAGACGCCTCCGCGCACCGCGCTGGCGGCCGGGGTCTCGCCGCTGATCCGCGCGGACCGGCTGGCGCAGCGGCTCGGCCTCGGTGAGGTGTGGGTCAAGAACGAGGCCTCGAACCCAACCCACTCGTTCAAGGACCGCGTGGTCACGGTGGCGCTCGCCAAGGCCCAGCAGCTGGGTTATGAGGTGGTGGCGTGCGCGTCGACCGGCAACCTCGCCAACGCGGTGGCCGCCCACGCGGCCGCCGCCGGCCTGGAGTCCTACGTGTTCGTCCCTGCCGACCTCGAGGAGCAGAAGATCCTCGCCACCGGCGTGTACGGCACCAACCTGGTGGGCGTGAAGGGCACCTACGACGACGTGAACCGGCTCTGCAGCGAGCTCGCGGGCGAGCTCGACTGGGGCTTCGTGAACGTGAACGTGCGCCCCTACTACGCCGAGGGCTCGAAGACCCTGGCCTACGAGGTGGCCGAGCAGCTGGACTTCGAGCTGCCCGACCGCGTGGTCTGCCCGGTTGCCTCGGGCTCGCTGTTCACCAAGATCGCCCGCGGCTTCGAGGAGTGGCGGGAGGTCGGCCTGATCGAGGGCGAGTTGCCCACCTTCAACGGCGCCCAGGCCGAGGGCTGCTCGCCGGTGGCCCAGGCCTTTGCGGCCGGCCGCGACGTGTGCAAGCCGGTCAAGCCCTCGACGATCGCCAAGTCGCTGGCGATCGGCGATCCGGCCGACGGCCCGTATGCGCTCGAGCTGGCGCGGCGCACCGGCGGCGGCATCGACTCCGTGACCGACGACGAGATCCGCGCGGGCATCCGCCTGCTGGCCGAGACCACAGGCGTGTTCACCGAGACCGCCGGCGGCGTGACCGCCGCGGTGCTCGCCAAGCTCGCCGAGCGCGGGGATATCGGTGCCGACGAGCGGGTGGTGGCTGTGATCACCGGTGAGGGCCTGAAGACCCTGGACGCGGTGCGCGGCAGCTTCGAGACCCATGTGATCGAGCCCACGACGGCGGCCTTCGCCGAAGCCTTCGGGCGCGAGGCCGTGGCCTCGTGACCGGCGACGCTCGCCACCCGCGAAGGGGCGGCGCCGGCGATGCCTCGATGAGTACACTGCCGCGCCCATGAGCGTGACCGTCAAGATTCCCACGCAGCTGCGCAACGTCACCGCGGGCGACTCGGAGACCACCGTGGACGAGGCGAGCACCGTCGGCGAGGTGCTCGACGGCCTCTATGACCGCTACGACGGGCTGCGCGAGCGCATCGCCGAGGACGGGGATCTGCGCCGCTTCGTGAACGTGTACGTGGCCGGCGAGGACATCCGCTTCCTCGACGGACTGGACACGAACGTCGAGGACGGGGACGAGGTCACGATCCTCCCGGCGGTCGCCGGCGGCTTCTAGCGCCGCCGGGGCACGGGGCGAGGTTTGCTGGTCGAGAGCCTGGAGACGCTGCTCGCCCGGCTCAGTGACGACGACCGCGTGCTGGACGTGGGTGGCTGGGCGGCGCCCCTGAACCGCGCCGACTGGGTCATCGACCTGATGCCCTACGAGACCCGGGGGGCGCTGGGTATCGGCTCCTTCGGGCCGGGGCCCGAGCGTTTCTCGAAGAGCACCTGGGTGCAGCGCGACATCTGCGCCCGCCAGCCGTATCCCTTCGAGGACGGCTTCTTCGACTTCGCGGTCTGCACCTACACGCTCGAGGACATCCGGGATCCCATCTGGGTCTGCGAGGAGATGTCGCGGATCGCCAAGGCCGGTCTGATCGAGGTGCCCTCGCTTCTCGATGAGCTGTCCTGGAACGTGCCCGAGTTCTCGGGCGGGGACTGGGTCGGCCACGACCACCACCGCTGGCTGTGCTTCACCGGCCCCAACTCGATCGAGTTCATGCACAAGCCCCACTCCCTGCACGCCGAATGGCGCGCTACCGTGTCGCCGCGCCGCGCCGCGCGGCTCGCTCCCGAGCAGCGCGCCCAGGTGCTCTGGTGGGAGGGCGATCTGGCCGCCAGCGAACGTGTTGTGATCGGACCGTTCCCGCTCGACGAGCTCGAGCGCCACCTCGACCACGCGCTGCGCCGCTCGAAACCCGAGCTGTGGGCGCGCGAGCTGCGCCACCGCGCCCCCGAGGTGGCACGCAGCGCGGCCTACCGGGCCCGCGGCGCGGCCGGACGGCTGGCCCGCAACCTGCGCACATAGGGCCGTGGAGGACGATGTCTACAAGGCGATGTACGAGCTCGAGGAGCGCCACTGGTGGTTCCGGGGCCGGCGCGCGATCATCTGGGCACTGCTCGAACGCGCCGGCGTGCGCGGCCCGTTGCGCCTGCTCGACGCCGGCTGTGGAACGGGCCGTCATCTGCTCGAGTACGGCGTCCTCGGGGAGGCGCACGGGATCGACCCCTCGCCGGCCGCCGTCGCGGCGTGCCGGCGGCGCGGCCTCGAGCGCGTGAGCCAGGGCGCGATCGAGCGGCTGCCCTACGAGGACGCGAGCTTCGACCTGATCCTGGCCACCGACGTGCTCGAGCACCTGCCAGACGACGCGCTCGCGTTGCGCGAGCTGCGCCGGGTAGCCGCGCCGGGGGCGACGATCCTCTGCACGGTGCCGGCGTTCATGTGGCTCTGGAGCGACGAGGACACCAGGCTGCACCACCACCGGCGCTACGTGCGCGACGAGCTGGTCGCGAGGGTGCGAGAGACCGGCTGGGAGCCGTCGATCGCGACCTACTACAACACGCTCCTGCTGCCCGCGATCGGCGCCGCTCGGGCCGCCGAGGGGCTGAGGCGCGCAGGCCCGTCACAGCGTTCGGAGATCCAACGCAGCTCCGGGCCCCTCGCGGCGGGCCTGGTCGTGCCGCTTCGCCTCGAGGCGGCCCTCATCAAGCGCGGGTTGGCACTGCCGATCGGCGTGTCGGTAGGCCTGGTGGCGCGTGCCGCCGGCAACTAGCCGGGGCGCCGGCCCAGCGCCGCGGTCACCCGCAGGACGTCGAGCAGCATCCGCGGGCCGACCGACCACGCGTCGAGGGTCGAGTCCTCACCGTGCACGTAGTAGACGGGCGCCTCGGCGATGCTCAGCCCGGCGTTGCGCGCCCGCAGCAGCAACTCGACGTCGAATGCCCAGCGCCGCACGACCTGCTTGGTGGTCAGCAGCCGTGCGTCGGCGGTCCGCAGCAGCTTGAACCCGCACTGGGTGTCGCGCAGCTGGAGCCCCGTGAGGCCGCGCACGATGCGGTTGAAGGCGCGGCCGAGCACGTAGCGGTGCCGCGGCGCGCCGATTACGACAGAGCCGGGGAGATCCCTCGAGGCGACGGCCACGTCGGCCCCGGAGTCGACCAGCGCGGAGAGCGCCGAGAGCTGGTCGAGCGGGGTGGCAAGGTCGGCATCTATGACCAGGACCCACTCGCCGCTCGCCCACGCGACGCCCCGCGCGACGGCCGCCCCCTTTCCGGCGTTGGCAGCGCCGTCGGCGACCGTGCTCAGGAGAGAAAAGGACGAGCCGGCGTGGCGCAGGCGCTCGGCGGTCGAATCCGTGGAACCATCGTCGACGGCGATCACCTCGAGCAGCTCGAGGCCGGCCGCCGCGACGTCCTCGCCGGCGTGCGCTGCCAGCTCCTCGACGAGGTGGGCGACCCGACGCTCCTCGTTGTAGAGCGGTACCACTATCGACAGGCGCTCGCCGTTCACGCTTGGAGGATGTAGCACTGCGTCCACAGCAGGCCGCTGAGCCGGCTCTCTCGCAACCGTGCCTCGAGCCGGCGCTCCAGCGCCAGCGCTCGCTGGCCCCCGAACTCCGCGACGAGGGGCAGATAGAGCCCGCTGAGATGGCGCTCCTGAATCTCGAAGCTGGCGGCGCTCAGCTGGTCCTCCATCTGCCTGCGGGTGAGCAGGTTGATGTGCCCGAGCTCGAGGATCGGCTCCCGGTATACCCAGCGGACCAGCTCGACGATTCCCGGACGGGTGGCGATCCGCGCCGCCAGCTCGAGCGGGCTGTAGCGCTGAGGGGTGGTCAGCACGAGCCTCCCGCCGGGGCGCAGGAGGCGGTGCATCGACCGCAGCGCGGCCCCCGAGTCGGGAATGTGCTCGATCACCTCCGAGCAGAGGATCAGGTCGAAGCCGGCGTGCTCGAGCTCGCTGGTCGTGATGTCGTCGGCCACCAGCTCCAGACCCGGATGCTCGGCGCGCAGGGGCTCGGCGTTCGCGAGAAAGTCGGCCTGCACGTCGGTGGCCACCACGCTGGCGACGAGCTGCGCCAGAAGCGGCAGGTAGACCCCGGCCCCGGGCCCGACCTCCAGCGCCCGCGACGGGGAGATCTCAGCCGCCGTGCGGCGCAGAGCCGTAGTGACCCAGTCGCGGCGGGTGTTGTGCAGCCAGCGCCTGGTCGGGTTCCGCGACGTGTAGAGGGTCTTCTGCAGCGCGACCAGCTCGGAGCGCCCGGCGATGTCGCCCGCGGCCGCCGCGGGGCGGGGTGTGCCGCTCAGGCGCAGGCCCCGGGCGACAGCGGGCCCGTCAGCAGGTAGACGTGTACAGGCCCCTGCGCGACGATCTCATGCGCGGCCGGATCGGTTCGTGTCCAGCGCGACTCGGGGGACGGGCCGCCGGCGAACGGGCGCCACGGATCGAGGCGGGGCGTGGTCACCACGAAGTCGTAGCCGCCACGCTGCAGCTCGCGGCGCCACGCCCGGCAGGTGGAGATGGCCTGGAAGGAGCCCGAGCCACCGCGAGCGCCGACGTAGCGGACCGTGTTCTGATCGCCGTCACCCGCGAACGGATACTGCCAGAAGGCGCCAACCATGCCGACCACGCCGATCCGAGCCCCCGAGATCCCCTTGGCCCAGGCGAACGCGGCGTCCATGCCGAAGTCGTTCCAGGAGGTGAAGGGAGGGCTTGGGCGCGTATAGGCCTGGCGGATGTAGTCACGCTGGATCGGGAACCCCACCGCGACAGCGAAGAGGCAGGCAGTCACGAGCGCGGCGAGGGCCAGGGCCCGGCGGCCGCGGGCGATGGCCACCACGACTCCCGCCGTGCCGGCCACGAACAGCAGCGCGGCGAGGATCGCCTCGATGCGAAATCCGTCCGGGAAGCTCGCCTCGGCGGCCAGGCCGGCCGCCGCCACGGCGATGAGAAGGGATGCGCTTGCGAGCCGGCCGCGGCGGGGCGCCTGCAGGGCGGGCAGCGAAGGCAGTGAGACGAGCGCGATCAGCAGCGCGGGCGTGAGATAGCGCAGGTTGAGGCCGAAGGCCGCCGCCGTGCCGTCGGGACCCGCCGCCGACTGCGGCGTGACCAGATACGCCGCCACAGCCCCGATGCCGGCGAGGGCGAGCAGCCGTTCGAAGCGGCCCGCCGAAGTGGCGGCGGCGGCGATCAGCGCGGCGGCGGCGATCGCGAGCACGAGCCACCAGGCCGGACCGAACCCGAGCTCGAGGCCGGGCGAGAAGACGGCGTCCCACAGCCCGCTGTCGCCGAGGTAATGGGCAACCGAGAACTCCGTGTCCGCCTGCGGCGCCGGTACGGGCCCGGGCAGGGAGATCGGGCCGAGATCGCGGACGTAGGGCAGCGGGTTGGCTGTGGAGAAGAGGTTGCGCCCGAACCAGACGAGGGTCGGCGCCCCGGCGGCCATCGCCCACAGCGCCGCCCCCGTGCGCCGCCTTCCCGGGGCGGCCGTGGCCACGGCGACCCCGAAGAGCAGGAGAGCCGGTGCGGCGAAGGACAGCTTGGTGCCCACCGCCACGCCGGCGGCCAGCCCCGAGAGCACGAGCGCCGGCGTATCGCTGCCGCCCGTGCGCAGGAAGGCGATCGAGGCCGCGAGGAGGGCCAGGCCGAGCGCGTCGTTCTTCGCGTCCCCGGGTTGGGTGGTCGAAAGGGTCGGCAGCGCCGCCAGCGCGGCGCCGGCGAGGCACGTGAGCGGGGCGAGCCCTCGATCGCGCCCGATGCACCAGGTCGCGAGCAGCAGCAGCGCCAGCCAGGCAAGGTTGAGGACGGGGGAGAGCACGTCGGCGCCCAGTAGCACGATTCCCGTCGCGTGCAGCAGCTCCGAGTTGGCCGGATAGAAGGCGTTGGCGAACTCGGTGTCGGTGTGCAGCAGGGCGGTGATCGATCCCGACTCCGCGAACGCCGCGGCAAAGGGCATGTGAAACCACAGCGTGTCGGTGCCGCCCATCCCGATCTCCAGCCCCACCAGCGAGCGCCGCACCCACACGGCGGTCACGGCCAGGCAGCCGAGCGCGCAGGCCATGACGATCACGGGATCGAGCCGCGGGGCGCGCTCCGCTGCGTGCACGCGCCAGGGGCGCCGCGAGGCGCCCGCCGCCCCCACGATCAGAAGCAGCCCGACGAGCGCGGGCCGGTTGAGCAGCCCGAGGGCCCCGAGCAGCTGCGCACACCCCAGCAGCACGAGCACTGCGAGCACGGCCTCCGCGAGGCGGGCCGGGGCGCCGGCCCACGCCGCCAGGAAGCGCGCTCGGAGCGCCCAGCCGGCCAGGCAAGCGCCGCCGACGGCCACGGCCAGCGCCAGGACCCCGATCACGTACCCGGAGGCACTCACCGAACGCGGGCGCCCTCGTCGCGGGAGGGGGGCGCGACCAGGCCCCGCAGGTGGATCCCCACCCACTCGACCAGGTCCGCGAGCTCGGGGCGCCGCTGCGGGCGCAGCGCTGCGACAGGGGCGAGCAGCAGGGCCCGGCCCACCGAGGTGGCGAGGCTCACCGCTGCGAAGGCCGCGGTCACGCGATGCCCGCGCCGGCGCAGCATCCAGGCGTAGCTGGCCGCCATGTGGCGCCGCCGCCGCGCGTCGCCGAAGGCGAGCGTCGTGGCCGCGCTCGCGGCGTGCCGGACGTGGGCTGAGGGCACGTAGTGGGTGCTCCAGCCTTCGCCGGCGATCCGCCACGCGAGATCGAGGTCCTCGGCGTACATCCACTGGCGGGCGTCGAAGCCCCCGACGGCATCGAACACGGCGCGGCGGATGAGGACGAAGGCCCCGACCGCCCAGGGCACGCTGCGCTCGCGCTCCGGATCCCAGGCGCCCTCGATGCAGAGACGATCCGCGAGGCGGCTGCTCAACCGCCAGACGCCGGTGCCGAAGACCAGCGCGAGGGCCACCGTCGGAAACGAGAACACCGAGTGCTGAGTGGACCCGTCGGGCAGGGTCAGCCGCGGGGCGAGGATCCCGGCACGCGGGTCGGATCCCGCCGCGGCCAGCAGCGCCTCCAGTGCGCCGGGCGCCAGCGCGACATCGGCGTTGGCCGCGGCCAGCCAGGGTGTCGAGCAGCGTTCGGCCACGAGGTTGACCGCCCGGCCGAAGCCGATGTTGTGCTCGGGCTCGACGAGCGTGGCCCAGCCGAAGTCCTGGCGCACGAGATCCTGAGAACCGTCGCTGGAGCCGTTATCCACCACCCACACGTCCACCGTCCCGGCCTGGGCGTCGGCGGCCAGCGAGCGCAGGCACCGCGCCAGCAGGTCGCGGGTGTTCCACGACACCACGGCCACCGCGATGGCGGCGCTCAAGGGGGCCCGCCGGGTGACGGTGCGCGGCGCCCGGCCACCTCATCGAGCGTCACCTCGATGCGCTCGTTGTAGCTCTGCTCGGTGAACCGGTTGGAGGTCGCGAGCCCTCCCTCGCGCAGGCGCGCGCGCAGGCGCTCGTCGCCCGCCAGGCGCTCCAGCGCCCGGGCCAGCCCGGCACCCCCGTCCTCCGGGGGCGAGATCAGGCAGTTCTCGCCGTCGCGCAGGTACTCGGCCGACCCGCCGTGCCCGCTGGCGATCACCGGGCGCCCGCAGGCCATCGCCTCCAGGGGCGCGAGCCCCCACGGCTCCTCCCAGAGCACCGGAAACAGGACGGCGTCGGCTGCCCCGTAGACCTCGGCAACCTCACTCCGCGCCGCCTCGCGAAGCTCGAACCGCTCGCTCACCCCCAGCGCGCGGGCGCGCTCGAGCAGCTCCGAGGCGTGCCGGTCATCGCCGGCGCCCGCGAGGCGCAGCCGGGCTTGGGGCAGCTCGGCGAGTGCCTCGACGGCGAGGGTCAGGCCCTTGCGCGGGTCGATACGCCCGACGCAGGCCAGGCGCCACTCCCACGGGTGCTCGGCTGCCGGCGCGAACAGGCGCGTGTCGATGCCCGGATTGGCCACACGAGCCGACCGCGGGTCGAGGCCGGTCTCGAGCGCCGCCGCGCGGGTGCGCTCGCTGTTGAAAAGCCACAGCGCCGATCGCGAGAGGTCTAGGCTCGCGGGCAGCCCGGCGGCCCGTGCCAGCGCGGAGCCGAAACCGCCCCGGCCGGCCACGCGCAGCCACGCATCGACCTTCGGCCCGTAGACCATCCAGTCGTCTCCCACGACGCCCGCGGCGGGCAGCCCCCGGCGCCGAACCCGCTCGACCAGCCCGAGCGACATCCCGCCCATCGCCCACCAGCAGACGGCGTCGGGCCGCTCGTGGCCGAGGTGGCGATCGAGGACCTCCGCGTTGTGGCGCTCGAGCGCGATCCGGGACCCGAGCCCCAGTCGGGGAAAGCGGTGATCGCGCCAGTACCACCGCAGCTCTCGACTCACGCCGGGCTCGTCGCCGCCGGAGACCCCCGCGCGAACGAAGTCGGTGGTGAGCACCGACACCCGGTGGCCGGCGGCGCGGAGGTGCTCGACAGAGGACCGCCACGTGATCTCGTAACCGCCGAGGTGATGGGGCGGGTACATGTTCCCGACGGTCAGGATGCGCACCGCTGGGCGACGATACCGGGGGTGCGCGGACAGATGGGTCGGCTAGCCTGTGGCGCCGTGTCGAAGCCGCCCTCCGCAGCCGCCTCAGAGGCCGAGGGCTCGGCCGGCTCACGCCCACTGCGCGATCGGGTGAGCGACTTCGACTGGTACCACACGCTCGAGCTGGCCCCCGGCGTGGTCACCGAGGGGATGTTCGACATCCGGCCCTTCGTGGACCGGTACGGGCTTCCGGGCGACCTGACGGGCGCCAGGGTCATCGACATCGGCACATTCGACGGGTTCTGGGCGTTCGAGCTGGAGCGCCGGGGCGCCGAGGTCACGGCGCTCGACGTGGACCGCGTCCAGCAGCTCGACTGGCCGCCCCGTCTGCGGCCGGCGCAGGACCGCCCCCGCGGAGGCTCGTTCCGCCTCGCCCACGAGGCGCTCGGCAGCAGCGCCAAGCGCGCCGGGCTATCGGTCTACGAGGCGACCCCCGAGCGCCTTGGCAGCTTCGATCTCGTGTTCTGCGGCTCGGTTCTGATCCACCTGCGCGATCCGATGCTGGCCCTCGAGCGGATGGCCGGGCTCTGCCACGGGCGGCTGATCCTCGCGGAGGAGCGCAGCCGGCGGCTGTCGGCGTTCCCCTTCGCCAAGGGCGCCGAGTTCACCGGCGGCTCGCCGTGGTCGACCTGGTGGCGCCCGACGGCGCGCACCTGGCTGGACATGGTGCACACGGCGGGCTTCGAGGACGTGCGCCGCCACAGGAACTTCAACCTGCGCTTCCGCGGGCAGCGCAAGGGAGTGCCCCACACGGTGGTGCACGCCCGCGGGTCCGCCGCCCGGGTTGGGGCCCCTTAGCGCTGCTCTGCGGCGGCGTCCCACGCGCGCAGGAACGCCGGCGCCAGCTCCTGGCGGTAGAGCAGGTCCGCGCTGCTCCAGGCCAGCTCGCCGAGCACCGGGAACGAGCGCGGGACCCAGCGGATCAGCGGAGCGGCACGGCCCCGGGCGGGCGGCGATGCCGCAGCGCGCGCGAGCATCGGATGGAAGTAGGGCTCGAAGTCCGGATGCTTCTCGGCGAACCTGCGCTCGGCGGGCGCGACCAGCTCCATCCGCCTGCACCACCCCTCGAGGGTGGGCCGGTGCAGGTGCTCGCCCACGGCACCCCGCTCGTAGAGCAGGCGAAAGCCACGCTCGTGAAGCCGGCGTGCCAGGTCCAAGTCCTCGTATAGGAAGGGCAGTGCCTCGTCGAAGCCGCCGGCCTGCTCGAGCACGGCTCGCTTGACGGAGGAGTTGGCGGTGTTGAATCGGCCCCACCCCGCCTCGTCACCTTCGATGGATGGGTAGTCGAACTGCATGCCGTGGTCGAGCCAGACCATGAACGCGCTGCGGCCCAGCTCGGGCGCCCACCTGATGTGCCCGAGCACACCGGTCTCGTCCGCGGGCTCGGCGGCGTGGCGCGCGAGGTGGCTCGCCAGCAGGCCCGGGCGCGGTAGGACGTCGTCGCCGAGGAAGAGGACCAGGTCCGACGAGGCGGCGCGCCAGCCCGCGTTACGGGCCGACGAGGCCCCGGGGCGGGCACCCTGCACGAGCGCCACGGGCAAGGCCCGGCCCGCCACGGTCTCGCGCAGCGGCTCGAGGTCGCCCTCGCGCGCGTCGGCGGCCACCACCACCTCGAGCGGGCCGGCCTCGGCGCGCTGGTCCTCGAGCAGGTCGAGTACGCGGCCCAGGGTCGTGGCCCTGCCGAGCGTAGGGATCACGACGGCGAGCGAGCGCACCGGGCTAGCGGGGGCGGGCCAGCACGGCCGCGTGGGGCGCGCCCGAGAGCGTGCTGAAGAGGTGCTCGCGGCCCGCCCGGCTGGTGAGCAGCCTCGGGGTGAGACGGGGAAACCCCTGTCCCGCGCCGCGCGGCATCAGCAGCGGCTGGGCGCGCCGCTCCAGTGCGAAGCCGGCTGCCTCGACCATGCGCACCAGACCGCGCAGGTTGGCCCGCCACCACCACGGGCGCCCGACCCCGTCGAGCGTGGCCGCCGCCTCGAACGGGCGTGTGAGCGAGAGGGGCAGATGGATCTGGTCGACCACGAGCAGCCGGCCCGTGCAGACCGAGCGTACGCGCTCGAGCGCGCCGATCGGGTCACGAAGGTGAAGCAGGAGGCTTCCCAGGTAGACGAAATCGAAGCTCCCGTGCACCTCCGGGTCGAGCTCGTAGATGCTTCCCTCGACGCGGCGGGCCGATGAGCCAAGCGCCTCCCTCGCGATGTCGAAGCCACGGCCCGCGTCCTTGCGCTCCTCGAGCGCTTCGATCACGGCGTCCTCGCTGCCCCACGGCCAGTCCCAGGCGTGGGGGTCGAGGATGTCGAGGCCGATCGCCTCGGCGGCGCCGCGCCCCTCCATCTCGAAGGCCCAGAAGCCGTCGAAGGTGCCGATGTCGAGGCAGCGCTTGCCCTCCAGCGACGCGGGCAGCGGAAGCTTGGTCGTCAGCCCGCGCAGGTCGAACCACCCCGGTGTGATCACCCCCGGAGCCAGCTCGATCGTGTGGTACCACTGCCGCGAGGTGCACAGCCGCCGCAGCTGCGATGGAGTGAGCTGGGCGCTCATCGCCCCTGCCGCGCAAAGGCGAAGGCCCGGTTGCGGAAGCGGGGCAGGCCCTGCCATGGGCCGGTGTCCTCGAAGTAGACGAGCTCGAAGCCCAGCCGCCCGAGTGCGGCGGTCAGGGCGGCGTCGGAGATCCCCCACTGCCAGATGTCGTGGACGTCGCGCCACGGGCGCCCCCGCTGCGGGTTGGTCTCCTCGAGCTTGGCGAAGACCTCGGAGTGCAGGTCCAGCGGCGGCACCGATCGCAGGTACTCCTCACGGCCCAGGTCCAGGAGCCGCACGGCGTCCGCATTGCCGGTCCACTGCGGGTTGACGATCAAGAACGACCGGGTGCGCGGCGCGTAGAGCTCGAGGATCTGATCCCAGTCCGGGGACACCTGGTGCAGCAGAACGTCGAACAGGATCACGGCATCCACCTCGCCGACCTGGTCGGCGGTGGATTGGGCGCCGAAGTTGGCACAGATCAGCTCGAGCTGGGGGTGGGCCGTCGCGCGCCGGCGCACGGCGTCCGTGTGATCCTCGTCGACCAGGCACGCCCGCTCGATCTCGAACTGCTCGAGAGCAGCGAACGTGTAGCCGCCGTCCACCGCCCAGACGCCGCCGAGATCCGCGAACGAGCGAACCTGGCAGCGCTCGAACGCGCGCTCGATCACCCGCCGCTTGACCGGCTGCAGGGGTCCATCAGCGTCCTTTGCTCGCGCGCGACCGAGCAGTCTTGCGGGTAGCGAAGTGGCGATCGTGACCTCCGAGCGCCGGTCTCACCGGCAGGTAGTGTGCGTCGTCGATGACCGCTCCCGTCGCCGTCGGCATTGATGAGGCACGCGAGCTCAGCGAGCTGAGAGCATACCTCGGAGAGGGCTATGACCATGGCCGTCTGGAGGCCTGGGAAGAGCAGCTCGACCAGGAGTTCGAGCGGATCGGCGACGAGGCCGCCTTCTATCGCCGCTCGCACGGCTATCTCTACAACCTGACCGCCTTTGCCGCCAGCAAGACCAAGCTCCCCTACCTGCGCGACCTCGCCACGCTCGTGGCACCCGGGGGCCGGCTGCTCGACTACGGGTGCGGAATCGGAAGCGACGGGCTGGCGCTCGCCGAGGCCGGCTACACGGTCGCCTTCGCCGACTTCGACAACCCGAGCACGCGCTACCTGCGCTGGCGGTTGGAGCGCCGGGGGATCTCCGCGCCGGTGTATGACCTCGATGCGGGGCCGCCGCCACCGGGATTCGATCTGGCGTTCGCGTTCGATGTGCTCGAGCACGTGGCCGATCCCCGAGCGACCATCGCCGAGATGGAGCGCCTGGCGAGCGTCGTGCTCGTGAACCTGCTCGAGCCGCAGGACGGGGAGACGCCGCTGCATCACCCTCTCGACGTCGCGGCGCTGCTGGGCCACGCGTCCGGCGGCGAGGCGCTGCACTACAGGCGCTACTGGGAACGCTCGCACCTCGTGGCGTGGGGGTCCGGGCCCGCGACCGCGTGGCAGCGTGCGCATGTGCGTGCGCGCCTTGCGCTCGCGCGCCGCCGGGCGGCGGGCCTGAGCACGGCGGCGTGACCCTCGGTCGGCGCCGCCCGGCGCTCCTGGCGGCGGCGGTGCTCGTCGCCGGCTCGCTTACGCTCCTCGCCCCGGCGCTCTTCTCCTCCGACGTGCTCTCGGCCGGGGACAAGCTCGCGTTCGAGACGCCGTTCGCGGCCGAGCGGTCCCCTGACCTCGAGCGGGCCTCCAACCGTGACCTCTCCGACGCGGTGGACGTGTTTCACCCGCACCTGCTCGAGGCGCGCGAGGCGCTGCGCCACGGCGAGCTGCCGGCCTGGAACACGCACATCGAGGCGGGGCGCCCGATCGGCGCCCAGAACGGCGGACCGTTCTACCCGCTGCACTGGCTCGCCTACGTGCTGCCGTTCTGGCAATCGCTCGAGTTGATCGCCCTGCTCAAGCTCCTGATCGCGGGCTCGGGCGCGTTCGTCTTGCTGCGCCGCCTGGGCCTTGGGGCCGGCGGATCGACCTTTGGTGCCGTCTCGTTTGCGTTCGGGGTCCCGCTGGTGGTCTCGCTCGAGCACCCTCAGGGCGTGGTTTTCGGCCTGCTCGGCTGGCTGTTCGCGGCCACGGACTGGATGGTGCGGGGCCGTGGCGGCGCGCGCGCCGTGCTGGCCTGCGGGGGGCTCGTCGGGGTGGCTCAGCTCGCGGGCCATCCGGAGAGCAGCTTCGTGCTCGTGAGCGGCTTCCTCGGCTTCGCGATCTACCGCACGGTCGCGTCCGGCGCGGCGCCCTTCGGCCCCGCCGCACGGCGCCTGGGGCTTCAGGTGCTGGGCGTGGCGGCGGTGGCGCTGGTGGTGGCTGCGGTCACGCTCATTCCCACTCTCCTGCTGCTTCAGGACTCCCTGGATCCGGGTCGCCGGGCTGCCCCGCTCGGCCTCTCCGCGCTACAGGCCGCCTTCTTCCCGGAGGCGTGGGGGCGTCCGGACAAGATCGACCTCGGGGGCCCCGCCGGCACCAGCTACGCCTACCGGGCGATGTACATCGGCGCCCTCCCGCTCGTTCTCGCGCTTGCGGGACTGGTCGCGCGGCGCAGCGGCCCCCAGCTGTTCTTCGCCGGCACCGCGGCGGTCTGCGGCCTGCTGCTCCTCAACCTGCCGGTCGTACCGGATGTGCTTGCGGCTCTGCCGGTCTTCTCACTGGCGAACGAGTGGCATTTCATCTTCCTGGCGATCTTCTGCGCCTCGATGCTGGCCGGATTCGGGCTCGACGTTCTGCTGCGTGGCGCCGCCGGCGAGCGCCGCCGCCTGGCGCTGGCCGCGGTGGCCGCGGCCCTGCTGCCATTCGCGGTGTGGCTGGTGGCCGATCCGGGTGCTCTCGGCCAGTGGCGAGAGATCCCGGCCAACTTCCCGGTGCTCGGCGAGTCGGTAGCTTCGCGCGACGTCGCCCGCCTGGCCGCCGGGGCGCACTGGATCGCCTTCGCCGGGCTTGGAGCGGCGCTCGCCGTGCTCGTGTGGCGCCGCCCGGCGGCCCTCGCCCCGTGGGGGGTCGCGGGCGCGACGGTGGCACTGGCGCTCGGTGACCTCGTGCCGATCGGGATCGGCTACCACCCTGCGGTGCCCGAGAGCGTGGCCGATCCGGCGCCGACGCGGTCGATCGCCTTCCTTGCGCGCAACGTGGGAACCGGCCGCGTCGCGGGTACCGGGCCCGCGCTCTATCCCAACTCCGTGCAGCGCTACGGGCTCGATGACGCGCGCGGCGAGGACCTGCCCGAGCGCCGGCGCTTCGGTGAGGTCTGGACGGGCTTCGGCGGCACCTTCATCCAGGATTTCGGGCTCAAGGTGGTGTCTGACCCAGGCTCGGGCCGCGTGCCCGCGCTGCTCGACCTCATGGCCGTGCGCTACGTCGTCGACGCGGGCGACACGCCCGTAGGAGCGGGACTGCGAGCGACGGCCATCGACGAGCCGGGTCAGCGCGTGCTCGAGAACCCCGACGCGCTGCCGCGCGCCTGGGTGGCCTACGGCGCCAGGCCCGCGTCTGGCGCCGCCGCGGCGATCGAGCAGAGCGTGGCTTCGAGCGTTTCGGAGCTCGAGCGCCGCCCCGTGGTCGAGGCCGGGGACGTCGAGCTGCCCTCCGGCGGGGGCGCGCCGTCCCCGGCGCACGTGACGGACGCCGAGCGAGGGCACATGGAGGTGACCGCCACGGCCCGCGCCCCAGGTCTGCTGGTGCTGTCAGATTCGTGGGACAGCGGCTGGCAGGCCACCGTGGACGGCGATCACGCCGAGGTCCTGCCCGCCAACGGCGCGTTTCGGGCCGTGGCACTGCCCGCGGGCCGCCACGTCGTCGAGTTCGAGTACCGGTCCTGGCCGCTGATGCTCGGCGCGGTGGCCAGCGTGCTCGGGATGATCGGCGTGGTGGCTGGGATCGTCTTGCTCGGCATCCGGGGCCGGCGGCGCACGGGTGAGCGTCAGGCGGCGGCAGCAGGGCCCGGCGCGCCACGCAGGTAGCCACCGACCTCGCGCAGCAGCGAGCGCTCCGCGACCGCCGTGGCGGCCACCGTCAGGACGATGAAGGCGCTGAGCTCTCCCAGCGCCTGGCCGAGGCCACGATCACCGCTCTCGAGCAGGCGGATCGCGAGCACGCCGGCCACGGCGGGCAGGCAGGGCACGACGGCGCGCACGGAATGGCGAATCATGGTGAATCCGCCGAACAGGCGCTTGAGGTAGTAGGTCCTGATCACCAGCTGCACGCCGGTGATCGAGCCGATCGCCACCGCGTAGCCGGTCAGGCCCCAGGCGATCATCGCGGGCACTCCCACCGCGACGAACACCACGAACGCCGACAGGCCGTATACGGCGAGGGGCCGGGTCTGGCCGATCGCGCGCTGGAAGGCCGGCCAGCTGAAGCCGATCTGCTTCACGGCGGCGGTCACGCCGAAGACCTGCAACAGCCCGGTGGCGATGGTCCACTTTTCGCCGAGAACAAAGGACACGAGGTCGGGCGCGAACAGCGCCAGCCCGAGCCCGAAGGGGATTCCCCAGATCAGCGCAAGGCGATTGGACTTGGTGAAGGCTTCGAACAGCAGGTCGGTTCGCTCGCGTACGGCGCAGATCGCGGGATAGAGGGTGGAGGTCACGAGCTCGTCTACGCGGTCGGCGAACGCGGCGATGGTTCCCGCCAGCCCGATCGCTCCCACCCCGGCCAGGCCCGCGGTCTCCTGCCCCAGGATCACCGCCAGCTGCACGACGATCACCGAGCTGCCCGCCGCCACGAGCACGGGCCACGAGAACTCGACGTACTCGCCCAGCGCGCGGCGGTCGTAGCGCAGGCGAATCGGGTAGGGACACGTGATGACCGCGGCGGCCGCGGCGGTCCACACACCCACCAGAGCGCCGAGGACGAGGCTCCAGTAGCTGAGCCCGGCGGCGCCGAAGGCGATCGTGGCCACCAGGCCCACGACCGGCTCGATCGCCTGGAGCGAGCGCTGGCGCACGAAGCGCATCCGGCGGTAGAAGATCCAGATCGGAGTGTGGAAGGCGGTGCCGAGCACCGCCAGGGCCAGGACCATGCCCGGGAGGACGATCTCGGACCGTCCGTAGAGCAGGCCGAAGAGCGGCATGGCGATCACGATCAGGACGCAGAACAGGCCGGTCCACAGCAGGTTGAGGGTGAAGGCCCTCTGGAAGGCCAGGGCCTGATCGCCCTCCTCCTGCTGGACGTACTTGTCCTGCAGCCCGACCTCCTTCAGCCACAGCAGCGCGGCCAGCGCGACGTAGATCAGGCCCCACAGGCCGTAGTCGGCGGCCGTCAGGAAGATCGCGATCGCGAACTGGCGCACCACGCCAAGGCCGGCGAGGGCGATCATGAAGGCGGCGTTGATGATCGCTCCACGCGCGGTGTGCGAGCGCAGCGAGCGCCCCGCGAGCGTAAGGTGGGACAGCCGCTCATTGACGGCGGGGTCGGCCACGGGCACCTAAGCGCGGCCGAAGTTCGCCAAAGCTTGCGCCGGCACCGCGTCGCCGCCCAGAGCAAGCACGTTCTTGGGCATCCGATGTAGCTTACGGCGCCCGCTGATGGACGCTCCGCCCTCACTCCGGCCGCCGGTGCCGTTCTCCGGAGGGTCCGTCCCGTGAGCCCGGCCCTGCGCGAGGCCGTCGACTCCAACCCGATCTGGTACCACACGATCGATCTATCCCCGGGGGTCACCACCCCGGGCTACTTCGACCTGCGGCCCGTCGTCGGAAAGCTCCCGTGGCCCGACGTGCGCGCCAAGCGCTGCCTGGACGTGGGTACCTATGACGGATTCCTGGCCTTCGAGCTGGAGCGGCGGGGAGCCTCCGAGGTGGTGGCGCTCGACATTCCCAACCACGAGGACTGGGACTGGCCGGCCGAGATCCGCGCCCTGGGTCCGGAGTACCTCGCATCGGTCGCCGGCCCGCAGAAGGGCGTGGGATTCGAGATCGCGCGCGAGGCGCTGCGATCGAGCGCGGCGAAGGTCGACATGACCGTCTACGACCTCAGCCCCGAGCGCCTCGGCACCTTCGACGTGGTGGTCTGCGGATCGCTGCTGTTGCACCTGCGTGACCCCCTGCGCGCACTCGAGGCCATCCGCAGCGTGTGCACGGGTGAGTTCCTATCGTCCGAGGAGATCGACCTTCGGCTCTCGGTCAAGTACCCGCGCCGCGCGGTTGCGCGCCTCGACGGCTCGGGGGAGAGGATGCAGTGGATGGTGCCCAACGTCGCCGCGCACAAGCGGATGGTGTTTGCCGCCGGGTTCGAGATCCTGCGCTCGATACGGCCCTACTGCGACCCGTTCGGAGCCGCCCACCCCGCGCAGCGCGGGCTCAGAACCATGCACGTGCGGGCGGCCCGTACGTTGCTGACCGGCAACACTGGCGTTCCGCACGCTGCGCTGCTGGCCCGGCCACGGGTCTAGCGCCATACAAGACGATGACCGCGGAGATCTCAGACATCCAGGCCGACGTCGAGCGGGTGCCCGCCTGGTATCACTCGATCGAGCTCGCGCCCGGGGTCGTGTCACCCGGCTACTACGACCTCCGGGCGATCGTCGCAGAGCTGCCCTGGCCCGACGTTCGCGGCAAGCGCTGCCTCGATGTCGGCACCTACGATGGCTTCTACGCTTTCGAGCTCGAGCGGCGCGGAGCGGCCGATGTGGTGGCCGTCGACGTCGCCGATCCCCGCGACTGGGACTGGCCGCCCGACGCGCGCGAGGAGGGGCCCGCGCGCACCGAGCGCTTCACACAGGGCCAGCGCACGCGCGGGTTCGAGGTGGCCCGGAACGCCCTCGGCTCCAAGGTCGAGCGGCGCAGCATGACCGTCTACGAGCTGAGCCCGGAGACGGTGGGGGAGTTCGACGTCGTGGTCTGCGGCTCTCTGCTGCTGCACCTGCGTGACCCGTTGCGAGCGCTCGAGGCGATCCGGGGCGTGTGCACCGGCTCGTTTCTCTCGATCGAGGAGATCCGCCTGTCGTTGAGCTCGCCGTTCGAGGGCGACCCCGTCGCCGAGTTCGACGGCAGCGGCGAGCAGCTGCAGTGGTGGGTGCCCAACGTCGCGGGCCACCGCCGGATGGTGGGTTCGGCGGGCTTCGCCATAGAAGCCACGGGTGGACCGTTCGCCATCCGCTTCGGGCCGAGCCACCCGGCGTCCTCCCAAGCTCCGAGCGGCTGGCGCTGGAGCGCCCGGCGCCTGATGCAGCGCGCCCGTGCCGGGGCGGTCGGCGTGCCCCACGCCGCGGTCCTCGCGAGGGCCGTGCCATGAGCGAGTGGGAGGGCCGGTCGGTGCTCGTGACCGGCGCGCAGGGCTTCGTGGGGTCCTGGCTCGCCGAGCGCCTGCTCGGCGCCGGCGCCTGCGTGGTCGCCCTGCGTCGCGACGTGGAGCCCGAGTCGCGCTTCCGCCGCGGGGGAATCGAGGAGCGGTGCGTCGTCGCCCAAGCCGACCTGACCGACTACGAGGCGGTGCTGCGCGTGCTCAACGAGCACGAGGTCACCGCGGTCTTCCATCTGGCGGCGCAGACGATCGTGGGCATAGCCAACCGCTCGCCCCTGTCCACCTTCGACACCAACGTCCGGGGGACATACGTGTTGCTGGAGGCGTGCAGAGCGGTGGGGGTGATCGGGGCGCCGATCCAGGAGCTGGTGATGGCCTCCTCCGACAAGGCCTACGGCAGCCACGAGCAGCTGCCCTATCGCGAGGACTTCGCCCTCGCACCGCGCTACCCCTACGACGTGTCCAAGGCCTGCGGGGACATGCTCGCGCGCTCGTATGCATACACCTACGACCTGCCCGTGGCCGTGACGCGCATGGCCAACATCTACGGCGGCGGGGACCTCAACTGGTCGCGGATCGTGCCCGACACGGCGCGCGCGCTCGCGAAGGGCGATCGCCCGGTCATCCGCTCCGACGGTACGCCCGAGCGCGACTACCTCTACGTAGAGGATGCGGTGGACGCCTACCTCACCGTGGCCGCGTCGCTGTCCCAACCCGAGCTCCGCGGACGGGCCTGGAACGCCGGGCTCGATGCCCCCGTGGGGGTGCGCGAGCTCGTGGACCGGCTGATCGCGGTGTCGGGCAACGACGTTCAGCCGGACGTCCAGGGCGCCGGCACCCCTCACGGCGAGATCCAGCGTCAGTACCTCGACTCGAGCGCGATCCGCGACGAGCTGGGCTGGGAGCCGCGTCACGACCTCGACGAGGGCCTCAAGGCGGCCTGGCAGTGGTACGAGCAGCAGTGTTCCTGAGGGCGGTCGCCGCCGCGACGTGCGCGCTCGCGCTCGTCCTCGCGAGCTGCGGCGGGTCGGACGGGCCCGCGGCCCCGGCCGGTCCCGAGGGTGTGGTTTCGTCGGCCGCGGGGGCCTTCACCCTCACCACCTTGCCCGGCGACGCCCAGGCCGGCCTGCGCTTCGCGGGCTTCGTGACCGAGGGCACCGTGGTCATCAAGAACGAGGGTCGGCGGGCGGGATCTTTCGCGCTGCGTCAAGAGATCGAGTTCGAGGCTCCTTCCGCTGGTGCCCGGAGTGCGTCCGCGAACGTCGGTCTGCGGATCGTGGACCGGACTGGCGAAGGGTCGCCGCTCACCCTCTATCGCGGCCCGGTCGCCGAGCTCAGCTCGGTCTCGGTGGGGGAGATACCGGCAGGCTCCTCGCGGGAGTACGGATTCACGCTCACGCCGCGCACGCCGCTGCGCGCGACGCGCCTCGACCTCGGGTACCGGTGGGTGCCCGGAAGCGCCTCGGCGCCGCCGCCGCCGTCCGAGCGCCCAGCATCCGGACAGGCGCCGCCGCGCGTGGCGCTGGCACTGGGGATCCCGCACGAGCAGCGGGTGCTCGATACCCGGCGGATCGTGGTACTCGCTCGCTGCAGCCGGCGCTGCCGGCTCGAGGGCCAGGCCGCGTTGCGCGCGCCCGGGCGCGCGCCGATCGACCTGCCGGTGAGCATCGAGCAGTCGCCCTCGGCGGCGCTCCCGGCGCGGGTGCGGCTGCGCGCGTCGCGGGAGGCCTTTCCCGCTATCCGCGCCGCCCTCACCCGGGGCCCCGTGGTGTCGGTGACGCTCCGGGTCCGTGCTGGCACCGGCGACGGGGGGTCGGCGCTGGCCACCGAGCGGATCCGCCTCAGGCCGGTCGCGGATCGGGAGCGTCGGGGACCCTGAACGCGCGGCCGGTCGCAGCGGCTCAGGCCGCCTCAGGCGCACCGCCTGAGCGGTCCGTCGCTCGAAGATCGGCGGACGGCTCTCAGTGACGGCGACGCCGGTAAGCGACCGCCCGGTGGCGGATCGCCCGCACGATGGGTCCCCCCGCCTCGACCGTGGAGAGCACCCGGTAGTTGCCCACCCGCGCCGACCACAGCCCTTCCAGGCGGCCCACCAGCGCCTTCCCAGCACGCTCGGGCTCGGCGCCGATCAAGGTCAAGGTCTCGAGGACGGCATCGCGCACCGTCACGGGAAGCGACTCCAGGTCCTCGCGCGCCCGCCGCGTCAGCCTCAGCTCAGGCAAGCCCGAGCTCGCGTCTCACTTCGTCCAGGGAGTAGACCCGCCCTGCTCGGACGTCTGCCTCGCTGTCGCGCAGCGCCTCGAGGGCTTCATCGTCCTCGAGCACCTCCAGCGTCTCCGCCAGCGCCTCGTACTCGTCGCTCGAGAGCACTACTGCAGCGGGGCGACCGTTGCGAGTGATGACAATGTGCTCGTGCCGCTCGTTGACCTCGTCCAGCAGCTCTGTGAGCCTGGCGCGCGCCTCGGTGAAGGGGACGATCTTGGCCACCTCGACTAGCGTACAGAATTCTGCACACCGAGACGCGCCCGGCTGGATTCGAACCAGCGACTTCTGCCTCCGGAGGGCAGCGCTCTATCCACTGAGCTACGGGCGCGTGAGCGCCGAGTCTAGATCGCCTCGGTGCAGCCGGCCATTCGGATGCTGCTAGCCCTCATTGCGGACACCCACATGCCCCGCGGGGCGCGGCGGCTGCCGGACTCGTGTGTCGCACGCCTGCGCGAGGCAGACCTGATCCTGCACGCCGGGGACGTGAGCACCGCCGCGACCCTTGCCGAGATCGAGCTGATCGGCCCGCCCGTGGTCGCCGTGCACGGCAATGTCGACGACGCGGAGCTCAAACGCCGCTTGCCCGCCGAGCGCGTGGTCGAGGCGGATGGGGCCCGGATCGCCCTGGTCCACGATGCGGGCCCCCGGAAGGGACGGCTGGCCCGGATGCGGCGCGGCTTCCCTGACGCCGGCGCAGTCGTGTTCGGCCACTCCCACCTGCCGCTGCACGAGCGCGAGGGCGCCTTTCAGATCTTCAATCCCGGCAGCCCCACCGAACGCCGGCGCGCCCCCTCGCACACCATGGGCCTCGCCCGTCCGGCGGGCGGCACGGTCGATTTCGAGCTGGTCGAGCTGCCCTGACGCGAGCCGGCGCCGGCCGAATCGCGAAGATAGGCGCGCTCATGGACCTCGACGTTCTCTTCGTAGGCACCGCCGGCTCGGCCCCGACGGCGCGCCGTGGCCTGCCCGCCACCCTGGTCCGGCGCGGTGGTGACCGGATGCTGTTCGACTGCGGCGAGGGCACGCAGCGCCAGCTGATCCGCTCCGTGGGCCTGATCGAGCTCGACGAGGTGTACGTCACGCACTTCCACGCCGACCACCTGCTGGGGCTGCCGGGCCTGCTGAAGACCTACGGCCTGATGGGCCGCGAGCGCCCGCTGCACGTCTACGGCCCGAAGGGGCTCGAGCGGATGTTCGCCGGCCTGCGACCTGTGGTGGGTCGGACCTCCTACGAGGTGCACCTGCGCGAGCTCGAGCCCGGGCACGAGCTCGACCGCGACGGCTACCGGATTGCCGCCTTCGCGGTCGAGCACGGGGTCACGGCCCTTGGCTACGCCCTGATCGAGGACGCGCGGCCGGGGCGCTTCGACGAGCAGCGGGCAACCGAGCTGGGAATCGACCCGGGGCCCGACTTCGGGCGCCTCCAGCGCGGGGAGGCCGTGGACGGCGTCACGCCCGACCAGGTGCTCGGCGAGGCACGCCGCGGGCGCACCGTGGTGCTCACCGGTGATACCGCCCCCTGCGAGATGACCCGGGCCGTGGCGCACGGAGCCGATCTGCTCGTGCACGAGGCCACCTTCATGGACGAGGAGGCGGGACGAGCGAGCGAGACCGGCCACTCCACCGCACGCGCGGCAGCCGAGCTGGCCGCCGGCGCCGGTGTCGGGCTGCTCGCCCTTACCCACGTCTCCTCGCGCTACGGCGGTGCAGAGCTGCGCGACGAGGCCCGCGGCGCCTTCGAGCGCACGATCGTGCCGCGCGACTTCGACCGGGTGGAGATCCCGTTCCCCGAACGCGGGGCTCCGGAGCACGTGCGCGCCGAAAGCTAGTCGGCGACCTGTTTCGACAGAGGTGAGGGGAATCTCGGCAGCACGCGTGTGCCGCCGAGCCATTCGGTCAGGCGCGCCGCCTCGGGCTCGAGGGCGCGCAGTCCTTCTGCGCCGACATCCTCGAGCATCTGCAGGACGACCTCGCCCGTGCCGGTCTGGCGCCAGCCGCCCACGATCCGTCCGTCCCACCACGCGGTGGGTCCGACGTTGCCGTTCGCGTCGAACAACTGCGCCTGCGTCCCGAGGTACCAGTCGCGCTCGAGCCAGCCCATCGTGGTCGGATCCAGGGGCGGCAGGAGCGCGGCCCACGGCTCGACCGGATCGGTCGCCTCCAGGTCATCGCGCAGCAGAATCATCGACGCGAAGCGAGAATGAGGGCTGGCCAAGAAGTACCGGAACGTGACCAAGACGCTGCGCCTCACGGGCTGGCGCACGGTCCGTTCGCGCGGGAGCCACGGTCTGGCGTCATTCAGATGGCCGCGAAGTCACCGTGCCGGCGGGCGGGAAAAGCAGCCGCGACGTGCCAGCGGGTACCCTGGCAGCGATCCGGCGCGCGACCGGGCTTGATGAGCTTCGATGGCCGACTATCCCGTGATCTACGAGAAGGCCGACGACGGAAGCTGGAGCGTCCGTGCCGTAGACCTGCCGGTGTTCTCCGTCGCTGCCACGCGCGACGAAGCTGCCGAGGCCATACGCGAAGCCATTGCCGTGCACTTGGAGGGTGGCGAAACACCGTCATCCCTCAGCGAGGTCGGGACTGTCACCGTGTAGCGCACCTCGGGGCAGGGCAACACCTGCGTCGCCGCTGGCCAGACTCGCCGCGACCGCCTCGGGTGAGCGTTCACCGCATGACTGCTTTGCGCCGGAAGGAGTCGCACGGTCAGTGCGCGCGCAGGCTTCTGCTTCTCGCGGTGGCTGTCGGGTAAATGGGGGGTTGCTGTCCGGCGGGGTCTTGAGGATTTTGGGTATGGGGCAGAAATTCATTTCGGTCGATCGTGAGCAGGTGTTTTTGATGGCGCCGTCGGTGGTGGATTGGGTGCCTGAGGATCATTTGGTGTGGAGCGTCCTTGGGGCGGTTGAGGAGCTTGATCTGGCGGCGTTCTATGCGGCGTATAGGGCTGATGGGCATGGCCGTCCGGCGTATGAGCCGTCGATGATGGTGTCGTTGTTGCTCTATGCGTATGCGCGGGGGAACAGGTCTTCGCGGCAGATCGAGCGGGCTTGTGTCGAGGACGTCGCCTACCGGGTGGTGGCGGCAAATCTGGTGGCGGATCACTCGACGATCGCCGACTTCCGCTGCCGCCACGAGGCGGCGCTGGCGGAGCTGTTCACGGGGGTGCTCGGCCTGTGCGCCGGGGCGGGCCTGGTGAAGGTGGGTGTGGTCGCGATCGACGCGACGAAGGTCGCAGCGAACGCCTCGATGGACGCGAACCGCGACTACGGCCAGATCGCCCGGGAGATCCTTGAGGAGGCGGCGGAGACAGATCGCCTGGAGGACGAGCTCTACGGGAATGCGCGTGGTGATGAGCTGCCCGAGCATCTACGCACGCGCGAGG
>JAABUS010002258.1_pt1 | contig 37110 bp, 5 predicted proteins | sample 5560161 | NCBI WGS metagenome assembly JAABUS01 (sample SAMN10711885, study PRJNA513376) | rock metagenome | isolation source: Antarctica rocks | place: Antarctica: Victoria Land, Trio Nunatak nord | collected 2016-01-04
AATAACAATATTAAAAAAGATATACAATAATATCTTAAAAATACAAAAAAAATTAATTAAATATTAAAATAAAAAGCAAAAAACAATATTTTAATAAAAAAATAAAAATAAAATATACTTTTTTATCAAAAATTTTAAAACAAAAAAGTTAAATAAGAAATTAAATTATATTAAAATTAAATTATTTTTTGTTAAAAAAATTAAAAAATTAGTTAATTATAAACTCGATTTACTTAAAAATATTAAAAAATTAGTTAATTATAAACTCGATTTACTTAAAAATATTAAAATACTTTTAGTATTTTATATCTTATTGTTAAAATTAGCAAATTTAATTATATTTTTATAGAATATATTTTACTTTTAGTTACAAAAAAAAGAGTAATTTAAAATCGAAAAAATTCTATAATAGAAAAATTAAAAATATTTAATTAAGTAAAAAAGATATTCTATTTTAAAGAATATTTAAAAATTAGAAAAGAATCTTAATTATTGTCGAAATCTTCTAAAAAAGTTCTATTAAAATAAGATATAAAAATAGTATTCTAATTTTAATTAATTAAAAGTTAAAATTGTTCGAATAATATATTAAATAGCAATTCGAGAGTCTTTATAATAGATTCGACAAAATATATTTTATCTATTTTTAGATTATTAATATTTTTTTACTCTATTATAATTATTTCTTTTTTTATCTTTTAGAAAATTAAGTTGTTTTTTTAGTCTACTTAGTTTAGTATATATATTGCGTATTTCTTTCTTTAAATATATTTGTTCTTTATAAATTTATTTAATCGAAGTAGAAGAAATTGTCAAATTATTAATTACAATTAAAATATATATACTTTATATACTTTTTAGAATTATTATTTATACAATAGAGTTTATTAGATATTGTATAGTTACAACAAGAATATATAGTTAAAGATATTAGATTTATAGTATTAAAAATATCTTTCTTGCAAGATAAGAAATTTCTAGTATTAATTTTTTTAAAAAATATAGTAGAAAGATATTAAGTTTCGAAACAAAAACTTTAAAAAAGAAAAATAGTATTATAAGTTTATTAAAATTGTATTAGTAATTTAGATTCTATATCTTAGAAACAAATTTACTATTATATTTACTATATTTAAGAAATAAGTATTTTAAGTATAATATTTATTATATTCGATAAACAAATATTATAAGCAATTATATTTGTATTATTTAACAAGCAAACAAAATAAGCAATTAATATTTTTTTAATATATAGAAATTAGAATACAACTTTCTTATAAATTATATTCAACTTACTATAGATTTTTACACTTTAAGAATATTTTTTTTAATTCTTTTTTTAATTCTTTTAATTAATTCTTTTATTAAAAGCTTTTAAAATATTTATTATTTAAAAAAATTAATTAATTAAGTTTTGCAAATTTTTATTATTATTTAATTCGATTTGTTGTTGTTTCTTTTTAATAAAAATTAATATTTAATCTTATTGTTGTTATTATAATTATAGAATATCGAATACAATTTTATACTTTATATTAAAGACTAATTTTTATAGTTTATTTTTTGTATTATTAAGAGACAACTTAATTTTTCTGTTTTTAGAACTATTAGATTTATAGCAAATTTTGTTGCTTTAATTTATATAAATTTTTCTATTTATTATTAAAGTTATTAATTTAAAATAAGCTTATTATTTATATATATTATAATAAAACAAATACTTATTTAATCTTAATTAAGATTAATTGTATTTAAAAATAAAGATAAATTTCTAAAAAATATAGACTATTTTTTAAGATAATATCTAAATTGATATTTAAATTAAAGAAAAAATAATATATAAAATCTCTTATAATTGTATAAATATTATTTGTTAAATTATTTAATAAACTTTGTTCTCTATTATTTTGCAAGTACTATTAATCTTAAATTTTTTAAAAACTTGTATTAAGATATATAATATTTTGTTAGTTTTTGTATTTTCGATTGTAATTACTAGTAATATTAAAAAAACAAAAACTATTTTTAATATATCTGTTTATTATATTTATTAATTTATTTATATTAATATTTGCAATTTGCTAAGTAATTTAATTGCTATTAATATTTATTTCTTATATAGTTATCCTATTTTTAATTAATTTTATAATTGTTTTATATAACAATTTAAATATTATAATAATTGTATTATTTAAATTAATTTTATACTTTTATATTATTTTAATATAAATATTATAAAAATCTAATATATTTATTAACTTAGACTAATCGTTGGATCGGATTTTAGTTCCAACTTTTGAAATTAATCCGATCCAACGATTTCAATATTAGGAATCGACTCGAAATCCAATTTGATTTCTATTATTTTAAAATCGAATCGACTCAACTCGACTCAATTTTCGATTTTAATATTAGGAATCAAATTGAATTGCCAAAAACGTCAAGAATACTAAAAATAGTATAAAATAAGTTTAAATTTAGATTTTTTATTATTTTTTAGATAATACACAATAGTAATGCATAATATAAAATAATCTACTATATTTATTAATTAAATTAAATAGATTAATTATTTCTATTAAATTATTAATTAATTATTACTAAAAATAAAATAAATTATTACTAAAAATAAAATAAATTACTAAATATAGTAGTGTTAACAATTCGGATCGATTTTTTGGATCGATTTTCGATTTCAAGTTTGCAACTCGAACCAAATAGTCGATTTTAACATTAGAAATTAAATCGACTTTTTGATTTCAACTTTTGGAATCGACTCGACTCGATTTAAGTCGAATATTTGACTTAAACTCGATAACCCGACCCAATGCGATTAGTCTATATTAACTTAATTAAATTTAATAAGTTTGAAGAAAATAATTCTAAATTATTAATTGTATTTACAAATATTATTTAACTCTATTTTTAAAAATATCTTTTAAAAACTTTAAAAAAGTATAAGAATTAATTTTCTTATTTAAATCTTTATTTTTATATTCTTTTTTTAATTTATTTATTATTATTTATTATTTTTTATCTATTTAGACAACAATAAACTTAATAAAGTTTTCTATAAATTTGTTGCAATATTAAGATAATTTAATAATTTTATATTAAAAAATAACTTTATATTTATTATAAAAATTCGAGAATTAATTTAGAAAGTTAATAATATTAAATTTATTAAAATAAAATACTTGTAATAATTTTAAAAAAAAATATAAAAATTATATAGTAATAAGATTCTATAATTTTATAAAATTATTAAGTAAATTTATTGTTAATATAAATATATTAAGAAAAAGTTTTACAATCTTTCTATTATTTTAAAATATTATTTTTAAGAGAATAACTTTGTAATAAATAGTAAAAGTAACAATTATTAAATTAAAAAAACTAATAATAATAATTAATTTAAACAATAATATGTTTATTTTATAAATTCCTCTCTTTTCTTTATAAAAATGTTAAGAAGATTTTTTTTCTTTTCTCAATTTTTTTTTCTTTTTGTTTATTATTTTTTTGTCTTTTTAATTATCTATAAATAAGTACTTTAAATTTATTATTTTTTCTAATTACTTATTAATTTATTGTTAATAAATATCTTTATATTAAAGATTTATTTTAATTTCTATTAAGAAAAAAGTTTAAATAGTATTTTTACTTTTAAGCAAATAGATTAATTATATTGTTACAAGACTTTTTTTAATAATATTATTATAATTAATAAATAATTTATTATTTATTTAATAAATATTAGTTATAATTTTAATAAAAAAAATTAATCTTTAAATCTACAACTTTTATTATTATTTTTAATTTTTTAATTTTGTTTTTTCTTTTTTGTCTTTTTTTATTTAATAATATCTTAATTTCTAAATTATTAATTTTGTATTTCTAATTTTTGAAGTTTTTAATTTTAATGATTTATTAAAATTAATCTATTTCTTATATTTTATTTTTATTTTTAAGTTTTTAAGTTTTTAAATTTCTAAATTTCTAAGATTGTTTTGTTACGCTAGTACTTTCTTAGAGAGTATTAGAGTAAGTTATGCTATTGAAGAGATCTATAGATGTTGTAACAAGATAGGAATAGAATTCCAATTAGTAGACAACTATAACAATAAAGACTTATGGCGATATATATATAGATCGCACTATATACTCTAATAGTATATTAAGTAGCTAAGATTCTAAGATCTAAATAAAAGAGATTATATATTTATTGCAAATAAGTTGCTAATATTAATAACAAATATCTTTAAGTCTATAATCTAATATTATTTGATTATTCGACTATATATAATCTTCTCTCTTTTAATAGTTGTTTCTTAACTATTAAATTAAGAAACTTTTGTTTTTGCTTATATAGAAATTGTAGTAAAAAATAAGAAAATTGTTTTTATTTTTTTTAGATTGTTAGACTAAATTTCTTGTTCTTCTTGTTACTCGAATCGATTGCGTAAAAAATATAATAAATTAGTTTATATAGAATTTTTTTTAAATTAAAATTAAGTACTTAAAAAAATAATTGTTGTAAATTTTGTTTATTTTTTGAAGACAATAACAATAGTAATAAGTTTTCTTAATATAGATTTAAAAGATTAGTCTAAAATACAAATAATAATAATAAAGTAGATTGTTGCTATTGTATCTATATTAAACTTTTTAAGACAAAAAATAAATATATAATTTTAGAAATTATTTCTAGTTTCGAAATACTTGATTTTAATTGCTAACTTAATTTTAATTTATAACGTTTTTTCTTAATTTTAAATTAAGATAATAAATTTTTTTCTTTTTTGTTAGAACAAACAATTAAAAATTTAAATCTTATTTTTTTTTAAATTAATCGAATAAGAATCTAAATTATTTTAAATATTAGATTAATATATATTAAGTATTTTAAAGTTTTTAGACTTTATAAATTATATTTACAAATACAATTTAAATATTTTACTTTTTATTTTTAAATCTCTTTCTATATTAATTTTACGTAATATATTGTATATTTTTAAGTTTGCTTTACTAAACAATTAAGTTTCTTTATATCTTTAAATAGTATTTTTAACTTCTTTATTATTTTTGTCGAATTTTAGAATATATATTTTAGAATAATATTTTTAATATTAAATATAGAAAAAAAGTCGATAGTTGCTTTAAAACAATAAAATATATTAGTTAAAAATAGATTTAACAAAATTAAATTTTAATAAGTTGCAACAATATTGTTTCTTATATTTATTCAAAAATTCTTTAAAGTTTTTTTATTTTTTAATAGAATTATATAGACAAAAAATATTTTAATTTTTGTATTAATTTTAATTTTTAGCTTGCAATAAAAAATTTAAAATTACGCAATTTATATATCTTTAAATTAACAAAATATATTTGTTTAAAATAATTTCTATTTTAGTAAATCTTTTTCTATTAACTTAGTTTTTAATATTCTTTTGTTTTGCTATTTTTTTTTATTGTTTTTTGCAATTATATATTAATCTAAATATAAAAATTGTTTATTAAATACTTCTTACAAGATAAATTATTTTGTACAACAAAAAATAGTCGATTGCAATTGCTAAAATTCTTGATAGATATTTTAATTTATATCGAAATTAAAGTAATATTTCGATATTTAATTTTTATATTTTTTAAAAACTAACAAATATAATATTGTTAACAATCTATACTTGTAATTGTTTTATAGAAATATATGCGTTATATAAGAATCTAGATCTTTTTGCACTATTATTTGCAATATAGAGAACAAACAATTAAGAAGCTATTTTTCTTCTTAATTATTATTTCTTTGCTAATAATATAATATTATTTGCAATTTGTTCTATAGTTGCAATTATATTTAATACTTCGAGTTTACAATTAGATAAATAAATTAATTTTAACAAACAATAAGTTTATACTAATTTTATTTTGTTAGATTAGTACTATTTATTACTCGAAATTAAATATCAATTTACTAAAAATTGTTAAATAAAAAGATTAGTTTTTCTCTTTTATAAATCTATTGTCTTAAGAAATCTTCGAAAATAAATAGATAAATATTGAGCTTAAAATTTAACTTATTTTGTCTTATAAATACTAAAAAATTGTTTTGTTTCTTATAATACTAAATTACTTGTTTCTTAATTTAATTATTAGAAACTCGATTTATTTTTAATAGAAATTCTAGCTTTCTTTAATAAGCTATATAAACAATCGATTTTAATATAATTGTAACTAGATCTTCTTTTTGCTTCTTTATCGATATAGCTAGTTTAACTAGTTAAAAGACTTTAATTAATATTGCAAGATAATAGTTAATTCGATATTGCAAGTCTATACTTATCTTTATATATAAATAGTTCTTCGTATTGTTCTTTTTTTTGTTAAAATAAAGATAGCTACTAGCTTTAAAAAGATTTTTGCAATTTTAGTAATTAATATTTGTAATCTAATTGTATCGATAACTTTAAATAGTCTAAAATCTAATAAAAAAAATTTTAATATTAGATTTTGCAATTATAATAGCAAAAAAAAATTTTCTTTAAAAAAATTTAAGGTTTGACTTTTTTTTTCTTGTTTTATCTTTTATAAGTTTTGTTATTTTTAAACTTCGACTTTTGCTTTAATTTTAATTTTAAAACTAATAATTTAGATTTTTTCTATTTCTTGTTTTAAATCTACGCTTTCTATATATTTTTTATAAAAGAAAACAAAATTGTTTAAATTCTTACTTAATAAGTCTTCTTTAGCCTTGCGTCTAAAATTCGAATTAAATTAAACTCTTAAAAATAATTTTTTATTCTAACTTTCAAAAACTTTTGTTTGATAGATACTATTATATTTTTGAATGTTTTAATATTTATTTTATTGTAGTTGTCAACTATATAGTTAGCAATATGTTTCGATTCTATAATGCGAAATTTAAGTCGATTTCAAACAACTTAATCTAATTTCTTCAATTTTTTTTTTAAATTTTAATTCTTTTTTTGCTATTTGCAATATTGTTTTAATAGTTAACTAATCTATATTCTTAGACAATGTATTTGCAGTCTTTAATAACTACAATTTGCAAAATTAAATTAAATTATTTTAAATTTGTAGTTTTTTGTTCTAATTAATTTCTTATATTGTGTTCTTTAATTTTTGTTATAATAAATTATCTATTAGTACTTAAGCGTCTCTATTAATTATTTGTTACAAATCTTGTGTTTAATTCTTAATTATTTTTAAGATATTTAAAACTATGTTTCGAAGATTTTTTAATTTTTTTTTTCTTTTGTTATTAGTAGTTTTATTATATTAAAGAATAATGTCGATTATTTAAGTATAGACGCAATTTTCGATAGTTAAATTGTCTTTTATAGATCGAATAATTGTTTCTTGCAATTTAATTTAAGTCTAAACTTAAAAAGTTTAATATTGTAACGTTTGCAATTGTTGCAATAGTACTTGCTAATTTTGTGCTTAAAATAATTTAATCGAAAAAATCGATTTTTGATTGCAAAAAAAATATATTAATATTATTAAAATTTAACTTGTATTTTGTTGAGCAAATACAAGTTGTTGCTCTTTATAAGATCTTTCTATTAATATAAATAGTAGTTTTTGTTTTTAATTTTGATTTTCTAATAAAGATTAAGTTTCTTTTGCAAAAAATTGTTTATATCTAGTATTCTATAATTCAAAAAATCTCTATTAACGTATTGTAGATTAATATTGATAACAAAATCTATTTAACTTTTGCAAAAAATATATTGCAAGCTACAATAAATATTAGCAAAAAGTTTCTAACAAACAAAAGAAAATTATATATTTAATTTATATTTTCAACTTGTAAAAAAAGATTGTTATAAACCATATTTATATATTAATTGCAAAAATATCTATTAAAGTAAATCCAATAGTTGTTCGAAATAGTTTGACAAAATAAATAGAAATTAAAACAATTTTAAATTTTAAAGCACTTATTATAGTAAAGTTTCTATAAGAGAATATTTTTTGTTAATATAAATATATTAAGAAGATAATTATAAATAATAAACTCAAAAATAAAATTAATATAACAATTGAATTTCTAAAGAGATATAGTATTAAGAAAATAATAATATTGATTTATTATTTATAAACAAATAGAATAATAAAAAGAGAATATAGATTTCTTGTTAATATTTTGTTTAAGCTAACTAAAAGAGCTTCTATAAATTAATTACATTATTTGTACGCAATCTTGTAAAGAAATAGAACAACAATTCGAAAATTTATTAAGAAAATATTGTTTTGTTTTAAGTTTAAATACAAAACTATATTGTCGATTAAGATAAAATATTTAATTTAATATATTATAAATTGAAGAAAAGTTTGTTTAATAACAAATCTATTAATATTGCAAACAAAACAACTAAAAAAAAGAGATAAAAATATTTAGAAAACAGTTTTGCATTTTTGTTGTTTCAAAAAGAGAAACAAGAATTTCTTTAATAATAACTATTAACTAAGAATACGTCTATTTTAAACTAAAAACTTAATTTTATTATATAATATTAAATTCGATAAAAGATACAATGTAAAACTATTTTTTTCATAATTAGATTTTTTTAAAATAAGAAAAGAAAACAAAATTAAAGACTTTTATATTCTAAAAAAAGTTAATAGCACAAAACTTAAAAATACTTATTTAGAAAATCGATTAAAAAAATATATAAAAAAAAAATTAAATTTTTTAGATTTTTGCAAAATTAAAAAATAAAAATAAGAAAATAGAAAATAGTTTTATACAAAAGAGAAAAAATTAATCTAATTAGAGCAACAAAAAATTGTTTGCAATTATTTAAATTACACAAAAGTATAAGAATTTTTTTTTAAAAAGAAAAAGTTGCAATCTTTATACTTGTTTTATTTGCAAATATTTTAATATAAAGTTTATCGATTTACAAATATTAGAAAGAAATTTAATTACGCAAAGTAATTTACAAAATATTATAGTTTTAAGTACTTAAAAAGAACAAATAAAAGACAAAAAAATTAAAAAATTAAAAAAGTAACAATTTCGATTAATTAGAAGTAGATAAGTAGCACTAGTATTTGTTTGTCTACTCTAATTAACTAAAATTAACAATTAGAAAACAATCTAAAAGTATTAATAGTAAGTTTTGATTTAAAATTCTAGAATTTTAAGAATTTCTTTAGATTATAAAAGACAAGTTTTATTTATTTTTTACAAAATATTTCTTAACAATAAAGATAGCAATATTATATGTTAGTTATATTAGCTTTATACTTGTTTACAAATTAATATACAAATAAATATTAATATAGTCTTTTTGCATAATTGATAATATAAATGCTACAAACAACAATTAAATCTATAAATAAAAATTCTCTATATTTGAAGCTCTATATTTGTTAGATATTTAAAATAAGTTATTGTTTTATTTATTAAAATATAGCAACTTAATAATCTAATTTTTTGTCTACAAAATTTTCTTTTTCGATTTATTATTTTTGTATAAATCTTCTTTTATTAAGCTTCTATTATAGTAGATTTAGAACAACTCTCTTTATAATTATTTTTGTTATATAAGCTTTTTACAATTTTGTTTTTGTTTTTTGCTTTGTTTACTATTCTATATAGAGATATATTCTTGTTTGTCTTTTGAAACAAATATTCTTCTTTTATTAGAAAATAAAGAGTATAATTTTTAAATTTACAAAATTTTTTCTAACTTATATTTAATCTTTGTAACAAAATTAGATATTAAGCAATTTGCTTAAATTTATTTAAATACCTATTTTCAAGAATATTTCTATTCTTTTTTAATATTGTAATTTGTGCGAAACAAATAAAAACATAATTTAACTAATTATTAATAAAATTATTAATATTTTTTTGATTAATTTTGTCAATATTGTCGAATAACTCTCTTAATTTTTTTGAAAATCTATTAGTTGTTGTATTTTTTCAATCAAATATATATTATATATTAAAATCGAAAAAACAAATTTAAATTAATTAGCAAGCTATTAAAATATTAGACAAATCTATTGTAAAGCAATTAAGTTAAATTATTAAAATATTTGTACTAACTTTAATTATAAATCGAATTCTATACAATTAAAATTGTACTTTCTTTAAAATTTTTATAAGTTTTCGATATTTTTGCTTTTTAATATTGTATCGAAATTCTTGTTTACTTTAGAGTTTATTCTTATATTGTAAAAAATATTTTTTCTTTGTTATTATATTAATTTGTATTAATACAATTTTTTAATTATTTAAATTAGAATCTACAATTAAAATAATTTTGTTAGTTAAAATAAAATAGTTTAAAATATATATTTTTAATATATTTGTTAAAACAACTTTTAATTTGTTTATAATATTTTGTTGCTTAAAATTTTATATAAAAATATATTTTGTTTTAAATAAATAATAGATCAATTTTGCAACAATTACAAACTCTAGTATTTAAATTCGATAATAGATATATACTTTTATAAAAACTCTAACTTTAGAAACGTTTTTGCACAATAATTATTTAACAATTTTAACAATTTTAATACTATTAGAAAATTGTTTATTAAAATTATATACAAAGTTAACAATTTTAATTTCTAACTTGTAGAATTAAGATTTTTTGTCAAATATAATATATTTGAACAATTTTATATTTATTAATATTGTATTTAACTACTAAATATATTCTAGAACAAATAGTTTAATTTTTGAAATTATTTTTTTGTTGCTATAATTCGATTTAAAATTTTTTATATTTATATTGTTTACAAATATAAAATATTTGTCGAAAAAATTCTTAAGAATATATATTATAATTTTTACAAATTAAGCAATTAAGTTAGTAGTATTTTGCGATAGACAAATTATTCTAAATAATTTAAAAGAACTTAAAAAGATAATAAAATTGCAACTTTTTAATACAAAATTTATTTAATTGTACTTTGAAAAGAAATTAATTAGTAATATAATTACTATTTCGACAAATTCTTTTACAAACTCTTCGATATTAGAAAATATATTAATATTTCAAATAGTTATTTTGCTTATTTTTATAGTTGTATTAATTATATAATATTTGTTTTTCTTTTTTTTTATCTATTAGAAATTAAGAATTTTGATAGAAATTATAACAATATTTTTGCAAATTTGTCTAAAGACGCTTTTCTAATATCTTAATTATAATAGAATTTAATATTTGAAAAATTAGAAATTTTGAAACTTGCTATATGTTATACTTTATAGTACAAATTTTCAAATTAAATACAATCTTTGATTTAATTTTGTCTATTTTAGCAAAACTTTATATTAAAGCAATTTTACAATTAAAAAGTATTATAATTAAAAGTTCTTATTTTTGCAAAAAAAGTTCGAATTCTACAATTAGCTTCTAAATATATTTTTTAATAAAACAAAAATTACACTTAATATTTAAAAACTTAAATATTAGAAAAAAATTATATTTTTGGTTAAATTTCTTTTAGAAATTCTTTGTAATTAATAACTTTAGTATTTCTTTTTAGTTTTAATATCTATTTAAAATAAAACTATCTAAATTGTTTATATTTATCGAATTTGTTTTTTAATTTTTTTGTTTATATATTGTATTTATTCGAACAAATAAACGCAATACAATAAAAGATTAACAAAAAATATTAAACGTTCTAAATAATTAAATAGTAAAAGTCTCTTTTATAATATATAATCGAAAAGTTCGAATTATTAATAATTTTAATAATATTCGAAATATAGTATTAATTTAAATATTTGCTTAATTCTAATTAATTGTATTAATAAATAAGCAAATATTAGTATTATTTGTTTGTTTTAATTAATTAGAATTTTGTTAATTCTTTTTTTAATTCTGTTTTGCAATATTGTTATTTTAGTAATTTTAATCTTTATTTTCGAAGATTTTTTGCAATTAAATTTGCGAAATTGAACAACTATATTAATTAAACAATTATCTAAAGATTTAAAGATTTCTCTAAGAACACAATATTTTTATTTTTGTTACTAAAATAATTACTAAATATTTTTAAAATACTAACGCGCTTTGCTTTGTTTTTGAAATAAATTCTTAATTTAAAAAAGTTGTTATTTATATTTACAAAACTTATTCGAACACTTTGCTAAAAAAAATCGATTTAATAGAATTTTGTAATTAAATCAAAAAACAACAAAGATAAAAATATAAACTACTACTTTTTTAATTAACATTTTTGTATTTTCTATTATTTTTTCGAAACAAACACGTGCTTTTGTAACTTTTATTAGTAAAATAAAAATATTTTGTCGAATAACTAGATTAGCTTTGTTTGCAAGATTTTTGCTAATATAATTAATTTTTGCATTACTATTAAATATTGTTTTAACTTTTATATCTTTTAACTACACTTACATAATTAGACAAACAATAAGATATAAAGTTCTAAAAAATTTTACTTTTGCAACAATATTTTTAAAATAAACAATTTTAATAGATTTAATACTAATTAATTTTATAACAATAATTGTTTTTTTCTTTTTTCTTGTAAGTTTTTAAAATTTTCTTTTTGTTATTATAGTATTAAATTTTTTATTAAAAAGAGAACAAAAAAAAACAACTTAAATTAGAACAAAAATCTAGAAAATCTATTAATTTTATTTCTATTTTTAAGATAAAAATATTTTAAGTTAGAGTTTTAAAATTAGTTTAATTTTTTGTAGTTTATAGTATTTTTTTTAAATATTTTGTTTACTATATATAGTCTATAGAAGTTTTTTGCTTTTTTCTAAATTTGTTTTTTTAATACTTAATAATTCGTAAATTAGAATTAATTATTGCGAAAATATTTTTTATTATAATATTTTTTAGTTTTGTTTTTATTATTCTTTTTTTTACGTATATTTCTTTGTTTAAGACTTTTGTTATCTTTAAATAATTCTTAGATTTAATATTTTTAATTTTTAATATTTTTTTTTTAATTCTTTCTTTAATTACTATGATCAATTACTTTATTAGAAACTTTTAAAATATTTGTTGCTTAAATCTTTTTTATTCTAATCGAGCTTTTCAAATTTCTATTATTGCTTAATTCGATTTACTATTTTTGTTATTTTTTAACAAAAAATTAGTATTTAATTTTATTGTTGCTATTGTAATTATAGAATTTCGAATACAATTTTGCGTTCTTTATTAAAGACAAATTCTTATAATCTTTTTCTTAATTTTTGTATTTTTAATTGCAACTATTAATAATACTAAGAGAACAAAAATTATCTTTAATATAACTTTCTTTTTTACAAAATTTTGCTTCTTGTTTATTATATTTATTAATTTATTTATATTAATATTTGCAACTCGCTAAGTAGTCTAATTGCTATTAATATTTATTTTTTGTATAATTGTTTTATTTTTAATTAATTTTATAATTGTCTTGTATAACAATTTAAATATTATAATAATTATATTATTAAAATTAACTTTGTACTTTTGCATTATCTTAGTACAAATATTGCAAAAAAGATTTTTCAAATATTACAAAAATCTAATATATTTATCGACTTAATTAAATTTAATAAACTTTAAGAAAATAACTTTAAATTGTCGACTATATTTACAAATATTATTTAACTCTACTCTTAATATATCTTTTAAAAACTTTAGAAAAATACAAGAATTAATTTTCTAATTTAAATCTCAATTTTTATATTTCTTTTTTAACTTATTTATTATTTTAAATTACTTTTTATTTGTTTAAATTGCAATAAATTTAATAAAGTTTTCTATAAGTTTGTTGCAATATTGAGACAACTTAATAATTTATATTAAGAGATAACTTTATACTTATTACAAAGATTTGAAAATTAATTTAGAAAACTAATAATATTAAATCTATTAAAGTGCGATGCTTCTAATATTTTTGAAAAAAATACAGAAATTACGTAATAATAAAATTCTACAATTTTTATAAAATTATTAAATAAACTTGTTGTTAATATAGATATATTAAGAGAAAACTTTGCAATCTTTTTATTATTTTAAAATATTATTTCTAAAAAAATAGTTTAACAATAGATAGTAAAAGTAACAACTACTAGATTAAAAAGACTAATAATAATAGCTAATTTAAGAAATAATATTTTTAATTTGCAAATTTCTTTCTTTCTTTTGCAAAAATATTAAGAAAAGATTTTTTTTTCTTAACTTTGCGCTATTTTCTTGTTTATTGCTTCTTTATCTTTTTAATTATTTATAAACAAATATTCTTAATCTACTATTTCTTTTAGTTAGTTGTTAATTTATTATTAACAAATATTTTTGTATTAAAGATTTGCTTTAGTCTTTATTAAAAAAAGAATTTAAATAATATTCTTACTTTTAAGCAAATAGATTAATTATATTGCTAAAAAACTTCTTTTAATAATATTATTATAATTAGCGAGCAATTTATTATTTTAACAATAGATGTTAGTTGCAATTCTAATAAGACATTTTAATTTTCGAATTTATAATTCTTATTGCTATTTTTTATACTTTTACTTTTGTTTTTTCTTTTTTTGCTTTTTAATTTAATAATATCTTAATTTCTAAATTGTTAATTTTATGTTTTTGATTTTTGAAATTTCTAATTCTAATAATTTGTTAGAATTAATTTGTCTTTTATATTTTTTTTCTTATATTTTTGAGTTTTTGAATTTTTAAATTTCTAAGACTATTTTTAGAGATATATTAATAGTTTGTTATTCTAATATTTGTTATTGTAACTAAATTTTTGCGTTAAATTTTAATATAATAAAATAGAAACAAAATTCTAATTAGTAGACAACTATAACAATAGAGACTTATTGCAATATATATATAAATCGCACTATATAATCTAATAGTATATTAAGTAGCTAAGATTCTAAGATCTAAGTAAAACAAATCGCATATATATTGTAGATAGATCGCTAGTACTAATAGCAAACATTCCCAAGTTTATAGTCTAATATTATCTAATTACTCGACTACAATATCTTTAGACAATATAAGCAATTACTTTATCGACAAATTGAAATAAGTCTTTTTGAGAGCTTTTAGTCTTTGAGGACTCTTGGAATTGTTGTGCGCATATCTTAATTCTCGAGTTATATTAGCTAGAATTAATTAGTTTCGAATCGACTAAAAGCTAGAATGTTTCTCTATGCAAAAAAACATTGTTTTAAATATCGATATTTCAATTAATTTTCTATACAACATTAAAATAATTGTTCGCAATATAAATATTACAAAGCATAACAATAATTGCTTCTTAAACTTTAGAGTTTCTATATTTACTAAAGTTTATATTTGCGTCAAAATTGCGTCTTTTAATTAAAGTATTTGTAGTTAATTTTATAACATTCGATCTATTTGTAATTATAAATATATATAATCTTGCAAATCTATAATTTGCTTTCTATATATATTTTTTATATTATCTTAAAAAATTGTAGTTTTTTGTCTTATTACTTAAGATAATATTTACGTCTCCAGAATCTCTAATATAAATTAAGAATCTTTTGTATATCTTTGTATTATTTATAAGCAAAGCAAGTATTTTCTTTTTTTTTCGAATATTAAGTTGTGTCTTCTTTCTTAATATTTAGCTTTCTTCTTTACGTTATTCAATTAATTGTTATTTTTAATATTAATTTCTTCTTCTTTGTATTAACGCAAGCTATATATTTATTTTACTTAAGAAAACGCTTTGTAGCAATTTTCGACTTTAGAAATAACTTGTTTGTTAATTATATTAATATTAGTAATACAAATAATAAAAGAACGCAATCTACAATATTAATATTTGTTTTACTTAAGATATTTTGTTTATTGTTATTTTGTTAATTTTAATTAAATTAATTTCTATTGTCGAGAATTTGATTAACGTATATTTCTAGCTATATTTTTCGATAAGTTGTAAGTATCTAATTGCATTAAATATTAGCTCTCGAAATTATTTAATATAGCTTATACTAGATATTTTCTATTAAAAATATTTATCTTAGTATTAATTTTTTTCTTTAAGTATATTTGCAATTAATCAACAAATACAACAATTATATTTAGCAAATTAAGAAAAAATATAATAAAAATTTGACAAAGATCTAATTTAGATATATCGCAAATCTTTGTTATTAAATAGAGATATTTATTTAATTATTGTTTTTCTTTTTTAATTCTTTCTATAAGCAAACTTGCAATTAACTAATAGATACAAAGTTATTTAATAAATTAAAAAAAGATATAACAAAGATCTAATAAAGATTTGATCTAAATATATTGCAATTCTTTGCTATCAAATAGAGAAATTTATTTAATTATTGTTTTTCTTTTTCAATTCTTTTTATAAGTATACTTGTAGTTAGCAACGTTAATCTCTACGTCTAGAGAAGATTTGACAAAGATCTAATCTAGATATGCTCTAGTTCTTCGCTATTAATTTGAGATAATTATCTAAATATTGTTTCTCTTCTAGGATTTTTTCTATAAGTACTCTCGCAATTAACTAATAAATCTAGCAAAGATTTGACGAAAATCTAGCAAAGATCTAGCAAAGATTTAGCAAAAATTTGACAAAGATTTAACAAAGATTTAACAAAGATCTAGCAAAGATCTAGCAAAGATTTGACAAAAATTTAACAAAGATTTGACTTAAATCTTTGTTATCAACTAAGAATAATTATCTAATTGTTTTTTTTGACAATATCTCTCTACAATTACTTTCGCAATTAATTAACTTATTTGTTAATATTTAACAAATATAGACAAGATTTGTTTAGACTTCTTTAAGATCGACTTACTTTTATAGAGCGATTATTTATTTGCTTAATATTTTCTTTTTGTTCAAGTTATTAGTTAACGACAAAGATAGACTAATCGTTCGATTCTAATAGTTGGAACCGAATTGCATAAATTATGAAAATACTAACTATATTAGGTTAAACCTTGTTCTAATTAGATATAACTTTCGGGTCGGGTTATATATTTTGGGGAAAAACCGACCCGAACAATTAGTCTAGACAAAGACAAATCTACTCTTATCTATTCTATTATCGCTTAAACTTCTTAATACGAGATTTTTATTCTAAGTATCTATACAAATTTTTTTATTTTTTTGTCGATTATATTGTTTTAAGAAGTATTTAATCTTTAATTTATTAATATTTAAATTTGAGAGAGTATTGTTAAAAGAAAAATAAAAGATTTTCTTGTTGTTAAATACGTCAAAAGCTTTTTTGTTGTAAAATACAATCTTTTGCAACAACTTTTGCGTGTATTTTTTTTTTGTATTGCAAGCTAAAAATTCTATCTTCTTTGTATTTTCTTAAAGATATTTATTAACGTTTTGTTAATATTTAAATATCAATTGTTAATAAAGTAAAAAATATATTCTTAATATATTGTTTCTCGAAATTGATTAATATATAAGCTTCGTATTTATGCTTTTTAATGCAATAACAAATTATAATCTCTATTATCTTTATTGTCTCTAAAATTATAAAATTAAATATATATTTAATTAATAAACAAATCTTAAAACTTTTTCGATTTTTGTTAAAGAATAAAGACGTAAAAGTCTTAATTATTATCGAATTTACAAATATTCTCTTTGCGTTAATCTAAGTTTAACTATAATTTAGCAAGACTTTAGTTAATTTAAGTAGACTTATATTTTAATAGTTTTCTTTTAGAAAGACAAATTTACTTAGTAAGATCTAAACATAGTTGCAAAACTTTCTATTACTATTAAAATTATAGTAATTCTTAATTACTTCGCAAATTTGCTCTATTATATAAAATTAACAATTCTTTATTGCATTGTAGAGCTATTCGCGCATAAATATATCTTTATTATAAAAAGAGCTAGTAGCGTTATCTTTTTTGTTTTCTTTAATACAAAAATGTTGTTTATATTATTGTTACGCTAATTTTTAACGCAATCTAGACAATTTTTTTTTATATATATTTTATTAATATAGACAACTTAACTTTCTATCAAAAATCAACTTAAAATTTACATCTTTTATTAAAATACTTAGTAATAAGCGTAATTTGAAGATATATTTGTAGACTAGATACAACAACTTTATGTCTTAACATAAAAAAATATTTTTAATGTTGTTTTATCTTGCTTCAAAGAAATTTTCTATTGCAACGTCGAATCTTGCGCAATAACAATATGTTGTTTCGTCTATTTATAAACTCGAATATTTAAGACGTAAACTTTGTACTATTAATTCTTAAAAACAAAATATCAACTTTATTGTTAAAAAATTAAGACAATTATAAGATACGCGCTTTCTTTCTTTAAAATTTGTTCTTTATAAACAAGATTTTAATTATAAATTGTATTAAGTTATTAAAATACTTAATAATTAAAAAGAGATTTCTATTGTAATTTAATTGTAAAGACGACAATTCTATTTCTTTGCTTTCTTTATTATTGATCGATAATATTTGTTTTTTACAATTAATTGCAATATATAGAGATTCGAAAATCTTAAAATTTGTATTAGCATTAAAATAATTATTATTCTTTTATAAGACAAATTAGTATATATTTTTAAAAATCGAAAAAATAACAATATATTTATCTATTATATTTGCGAAATTTGCTTAAAAGTTATGTGTAGCAACAATTAAAATACTTAAATATATTAGTAACATAACTTGTATAAATTTATAATAACGCTCAAATAAAAATACGTGCTTTAAAAATAAAAAAAATAATATTTAAAAAAGAAAAACAACAAAGAAAAGCTATTGTAATATATCGAAATATATTAATAATTAAAACTATTTTAGATTTGATTAAGATCTTGCTTAAATTTTAACAAAATAAAAAAGAATATAGCACTTATTGCTCTAATTTATAATATAATTTTCTTGTAACTCTTATGCAATTTGTCGAAAACAACTATAGTTTTATTAATTTATCAAAATTTTGTTTTGTTGTTTTAACAAAAATATTTTTTATATTAAAAAAAACAATCTTTCGAATCTTAAATTATTAAAAAATTAACTTTGTATCTTTTTCTTAATTTTCTTTTACGTTCGAATTTTTATCTTTTGTTAAGCTAGCTTCTTTGCGTTAACAAAATAGAAAAAAAACTAAAGATATTATAAATACAAAACAAGTATTGTACGCATTAAATATCTATTATTTTTCCTCAATTACAAACTTTATATTTAATCGATATAAAAAAAAATTATTAAATATATTATTCTATTTAAGAACGCAAGAAAGACGTCGAACAAAATATGTTTAATCTCTCGATATAAATAACAAGTTAATCGATAACTTTGTTTCTTTTTTAAAATAATTAATTCTATTTTTTACAATATAAGATAACAAGATTAAGATATTCTTAACACAATTTATCTATAACAATATATTATCGGTTTTTTTATTTTCGAAACAAATCTTATCTTTATTTCTTGAAGATCTTAAGTTAAATCTCGTCGACAACAATATATTTGCTAAATAGTTATTTTAATTGCGAAATCAATTATTAATTTCTTATCTATTTAAATCAATAAGAAACAAAGCATAAATCGAGTTATTATTAATTTGTCTTTTTATAATCGATAGAGCGCTCTTTTATAATTTGGCAATATTATCTTTATTCTCAATATCGTCTCTATCTTCGATTCTCTTATATAATAGTATAAGTTTAACGTTATATTACGCAAAAGAGTAAAACAAAAAGAGACAAACAATTAGTTAATTATTGTCTAATAGTCTAATAAATAAAATCTTAATTAAGTTATTTAATTAAGATTTCGATAGCAAAGACGCAATATCTAATAAGATTAAATAATATAATTTTATTTCTATTAATTGCATTATACTTAGATTGTTCTTATTTGCTAAAAAAGATTAATTGTTTGTTATATTAAACAATAAAGCAATATTTAACAACAATAAAAGAGTCAATACTATGTTAAAGTTAATTTCAAGACAATTACTATATATTTCAATTAGTTCTTTTAAATTATTTCGTCGAGATATATATATATTTACTCTCTTGTTAACTTCTTTTTAGACAAAAATGTTCTCTATTAAGTTCTTAAACAAGCAAACAGATTGCAAACAACGCAAATTAAAAAATTAATTAGCAAATAAAATCAAATACATTAAAGTATACTCTAAAAAAAAACATAAATTCTAACAACTATATATTATAAGTTATAAATAAGTATCTAATTCTATTTATTGTTCTCTTAAATAGCAATCTTAATTAAATTTTATGCTTTTAAAAACTTTAGCTATTAAAGCTTTTAATTCTCTTATTACGTTTGTATTCTTTATATATATATTTTATATATATATTTTGTTTGTGTTTGCGCTTTATTGTTAATAATATAATATAAAGAGCTTTCTTAAATATAAGCTTTATTGTAAGTAATATAATTCGCATATATTTAAAAAGAAGATTCTTTATTTATTGTTTTTTTGCAAATTGTTAAATAGAATCTTCTTTGCTATAATTATTGTTGTCTTCTTTAACAATAAAGCTACAAATCTTAAAGCTAATATAGATAGCAAAAAAGCAAAATTTCGTTTAAATTAAATATTTTAAGTAATTAGTTTAACGCTATTTTAACAACAATTTAATTTAAATGTTTTCTAGATTTAACTCAAATATTTTCTAGATTTAACTTAAATATTTTTTAGACTTAACTTAAATATTTTCTAGATTTAGTTTAAATATTTTCTAGATTTAACTCAAATGTTTTCTAAACTTAATCTAGATATTTTTTAGACTTAATCTAGATTAAATATCTTCAAAGATTATATTATTGCTTTCTAAAATCTTTATTATTAGACAATAATAATACGCTAGTCTTTTTGCCAATATTAATAATAATTTATTTAGATTGTACACTAGTTTTGACTCTATTAGTTCTTATATATTTATTGCAATTACAAAATAATTTAAGAGACTTAATACAAAGATTTAAAACTTTTCGCATTTCCTTATTTATAAGCAATATTAATTAAATATTTTTGTCGCGTTCTTATTTGTCTTTTACTATTTTTTTTTGTATTTCGTGCAAAGTACAAATTTGTTAATTAAATAAATCGCTTTTGCTTGTTAACAACTAGTTATAACTTTGTATTTTAACTTTGCAATAAAGTTTTTACAAATACAATTAATATATTTCTTAAGTTTGCGCGTCTTCTTAAAGTTATTAAAATTGCTTTAATATTTAACGTCGAAATTAACTATAAGCATTATATATTTGTAGATATTATTAATATTTTTTTGCTATATTGCTAGTTATATATCTTAATTATTATACTTAATCTTGTTCTAGCTATAATCTTCGAACAATAATAAAACAATAATCTTTTTGTTAATATTAATAATAATTTGCTTATTTTGTACTTTAATTTTAATTTTGTTAATCTTTAAATATTTATTGCAATCGCAAAATAATTTAAATAACTTAATTCAAAAATTACTTATTATTTGCTTGCGACTATTTAATAAGCAATACTAATAAAATACTTTTATTGCGTTTTTCTCTACTTCTATTTTCTTTTTTTCAATAATAAAAAGAGCTTTCTTCTTAATACGTTGCTTGTTATAGTAGTTGAACATAGACTAAAAATTGTATTTCGAGAACTTCTTAATATCTTCTTTTTTATTGTCTCTATTAATAATATCGCTTGTTTTTTTAAGTATTTTTTAAAAATCTATTAAGAAGTTCTTCTAAAAGATAGAGTTCTTAACGTTGTAAATAGAATTTAATATAATATCGAAAAAGCTAGTTACTTTTTTTGTCTTAGAAACTATAGTTATTAATATTTTTTTATAGAGCATCTTAATATTGTTTAATAAAAACTCGTTAAAAAGTAAAGAAATAGCACTATTATACTTTAAAGTAATTCAACTCTTTGTTTAATTATTCTTAATAAAATATTTTTATTAATAATATTCTTCTTTCTTATTGTTATTTCTTTCGATTTTATTTTATTTTTTTATTTTTTATTTTATCTTTTATTGCTTTATTGATTTAAGCTAGCTTAAACTAAATATAATTTAACTTAATAATTACGTTGTTAAGCTCTTTTTTATATTTAATATTGTTTTGTTTATTTGTTTGCAATTTGAATCTTGTTTTTTTTAAATTATAAATTATAGATTATATTGTATTAATTTTAGTTAATAAAATTGTTAACGTAGTACTTTGTGCATTTTTAATTAACTAATACAAAATATATATTGCAAATAATATATAACAAGTTATAAAAGCGTCGAGAGTATAAATATTTAGAATTTTTGCTTATATTTTTTAAATAGTTCTTTATTTTGTATATTTTATATATTCTATTAGTAGTTTCTTTGTTAATTTAGCGTTTTAACTTAATAAGCGCTCTTATATATTTTTGTAATTATTTGTTATGTCTTAATTGCAAATAATTAAGTATTATAACAATAAATTGTAGTCTTTCTATATATTTGCTATTTTTTGTTGTTAACTTATTGTTTTAATAGTTTTTGTTAGATTTTTTGTTTTGCATTTATATACAATCTCTTTATTAATCTCTTTTTTCGCACTATTAAGAAGTATATCGAATAAAATTCTTTTGCAATTAATCTATATTAATACAATTTTTCTTGTTTAATTTTTAACAAATTAAGAATTTATAAATCTTAATAAAATAAATCTTAATTTAAGATAAGTTTTGTTCGCGAGTATTTAAATTAATAACGTTGCATAAAAACTTAACTATTTTTTTGCGTTTTTTTTCGAATAAATATTGCTAGAGCGTCTATAAAATCTTAACAACTAGATTGACTATTTATAATAACATTTCTAGCTTTTTGTTAATAGCAATTGTTTTTGTCAAAATTGAACAATAGTATATTGTTATTTAAATTAAGTACTATTAATATAATTATTAAATTTCGACTAAATAAAATAATGTCTTTCTTCGATTCTTGTTTTGTAACAATTGTTGCTTTGATTTTCAAGTACATAATAAAATCTTTTATAACAACAAGATTATAATATTAAATATTATATATTAATATTTGTTTTTTCTAGTCTTTTGTTTTGTTTGTTTTAAAATAAAATTGCTTTAATAGAAACTTATATATTGCTTTCTTGTATAATATATTAAAACTTTAAGTATTGCTATACAATTAAATAAAAGTTACTTAATATATTAAAATATAAAGCTTAAAAATATTAAAATATATTTTGTTTTTATTGTTTTTGTTGTGTATTGTATTCTAAGATCAATATTTAATAAAAATTGTTTTTAAATTGTCAATTTAATATAGAGTATACTTTATATAATTTAACGTATTCTTGTTATAAGATATATATTAAGCAAGTGTAACAAAATCTATAATTGTTTAAATACAATATATAGTTAAATTTTGCTTTTCTATTAAAAGAGATATTATTGTAGAAACAAGTTATACTATTATTGTCTTTTGTTCGACTTTATTTTATTGTTAAATTTTGTTGAAGTATTTAAATCTCTTTAAGCTAGTAATTTTAAAAATTTAACAAAAGCGCTTATTAAGTTAAATCGATTTCTTTAATTCGACAATTGTTTTTTCTTTCTTTTATTTTGTTAGTCTCTTAAAGTTAATATTAAAAATAACATTATTAATTAAAGCAACATATTAATCGATTAATCGCATAATTATACTCTTAAACAATTAATAAAAAATATTGAAATTTATTAAAGTATAAATGTTGCAATACTTATAATTTTATATTTAGTTTTTAATTGAATAAATTATTATCGCTTTTTTGTTTTTTTGTAGATTCGAATATTGTTTAATAAGCTTAGCTTAAATATATTTAAAAATACAATACTTTTAATATCTTATAAGATCTTTATATTTTTTTGAAGAAACTTTACAAATATTGCAATGCTTGTTTTTTTAATATTAATAATTAGAACTTGCTCTTTGTAGTTTATTATTATTTCTTTAATAATTAAATAACAACTTTTTGTACAACTATTAATATATTAAATATTTATATTAAACTTTTTAAGACTCTTGAATTCTATATCGAATTAATAACAAAATATAAGAGTAATAGTTAACAAATATATGTTTAAAAATCTTCTTTATAATTTAATAATATACTTTTGCTTATAGATTTTTTTTTTTTTAATTTTTACAATTAAAATTAATTCGACTAATATTAGTCTTAATTAAGTTTAATTTTGTTTTGTTATTCGATCTAGATTTTTAATAATAATATAAATCGATTACAAGCTTTAATTTTTATAATAGTATATTATTTGTGTTTTGTTTGTAACTATAAAAATAGAAATAATAATAACTTTTGCTAGCAATTAATTTTGCGTAATTTACTATTAATTTCTAATATATATCTCGATATAAATGCGATTATTGTTGATTGTTCTAATCTAAATAAAAACGTAAATTAGATTGTCTTTAAAAGATTTATATTTAAATAGAAAATATATTATATCTTTTATGTTTTAATAATATATAATATATTTAATAATAACAAGATTGCTAACTTTAATTGCAACTATAAAATTCTTATTTGTTTAATTATTATTTCGAATTTCGTACAAGATACAATATATTTGCGCTTGTTATTTTTTGACGTTTTAAAAACTATATTGTTTTCGAAAGTTCTTAAAATTCTTGTTTTTAAAAAAGACATTAACAACTTTTTTTGTAAATTTGTAGTTTATTAATTATTTTGCAAACTTATAGTTAATAGCATTCTAGAACAAACTATATATTATTAAAGAAATTTTAAATAAATTTTTTTTTTTTTAAAATTAATAGAGATTGCAATTCTCTCGAACTATAGTATTGTTAAATTCTTTAACTCTCTTCTCTTTATAGTATTTCTTTTTTATTAATAAGAAAATAGTAGATTGCAAATTCGTTAATAAATTTCTCTTTGCAAAAATATTTAATATCTTCGAAGTTTGTCTCTAGTTAACTATATTTTTTTATTGCGAATTTAAAAAACAACAACTAACTACAATTTTCGTAATATATGCGTTCGAATAGTTTTGTTAATTTTAATTTAGTTTAAACGATTATAGAGCTTTGTTATATATTATTTTATTTAACATATTTAATATATTGATCTTCGCAATTATTTGTCTAACTTTGAGAAAATTATTGTGTATTTAATATAATTTTTTTTTATCTCGAACCTAAATTTTTTAGCGCTTTTTTCTTCGAATTATTAAGCATTAGTCAAGATATTGCGTTAGTCTATTATTGTTTCTTAATTCAAAATTATACGCAATGCAAATACGAAATATAATAATTTAATTATTAGTATTGTTAAGTTTATTAATTATATATAGAGCACTAATATAACAAGTAAAAGAGCAACTAAAAGTAGATTGCAAATTATTGTATCTTTAACAATAAATTAAAAAAACAAATTGTATTGCAAAGCTCAAAATTAAACGTTAAACTCAATAAAAAAGAAGTATTGTAAAAGAGATTTTATATATTTATAATAAAGTATTAGTAAACATATAAAGATTAGTAGTATCAAGTAAAGATACTTATATTATAAAAAAACGTATTAATTGTTTCAATACTAATAGTACGTAATCTTTAATATAAGAGAGATATTAAATCTTAATTGTCTTCGATTAATTATTTTTGTTAAGTAATTTTTAATAAATATCTTGATTTTTTAATATAATAAAATTTCAAAAATTAGTTTGTTGCATATTATAGTCAATTAAAAAGTCTATTATTTAATAATTAACTTTTCTAGTAGTTTGAATTTCAAATATTAAGAACTATATTCTTCTATTATTAGAGCTAATTTTATATATATTAGTAAGCAAGCTCAAAAGCATTATACTATTGTATAAGATAAATAAATCTTTATATTATAGACTCTAAATAAATTCTAAAAATTTATTAAAAAGTATTGTTTATATAGAAAAACGTCTACTTATTTTTTTTACTAATTGACTTATATTTAGTGCGAATAATAACGTTGAGCACTATACTTTAAGAAGAGATATATAGTACAATTATAGTCTTATATTTACAAGCAAAATTGCTCAAATTTAGTCGAAATCTAACAAAAATAATATCTATAAGCAATTTATTTTTCTTTTAATTAAATTAGATCTAACAAAGATAGCGTTTGTAAGCAATTTATTCTTCTTTTAACTAAGTCAAATTTGGCGAAGATAGCGTCCATAGACAATTTATTCTTCTCTTAACTAAGTTAGATTTAACGAAGATAGCGTTTATAAACAATTTATTCTTCTCTTAATTAAGTTAAATCTAGCGAAGATAACGTCTATAAGCAATTTATTCTTCTTTTAACTAAAATAAATTTTATCTAAATTTAATCTAGATTTAGCTAAGACTTAACTAAGATAATATCTATAAGCAATTTATTTTTCTTTTAACTAAAATAGATTTTATTTAAATTTAATTCAAATCTAGTTAAGATTTAACTAAAATAGTATCTATAAACAATTTATTCTTCTTTTAACTAAAACAAATCTTGTTTAAATTTAACTTAAATTTGATTAAAATCTAGCTAAGATAACATTTATAAGTAGTTTATTCTTCTTTTAATTAAAATAGATCTTGTCTAAATCTTGCTCAAATCTAGTTAAAATTTAGCTAAAATAACATTTGTAAGCAATCTATTCTTCTTTTAATTAAAATAGATTTTGTTTAAATCTTGTTTAAATTTGATTAAGACATAACTAAAATAGCGCTTGTTTTAATATTAGTTTAAGCAAAATATATAAAATAGCGTTGTTTGCTCTTTTTTTTTGTGAATACTTGCTAACAAACAATTGCTTCGCAAGCTTAATATACTACGTAGACTTACACAAAAGTTCGACTCGAAAAAATTAATAATTTGCGCAAATATTAATAATATTGACAAATTAATTAAAAGAATTCAATTTACTTTGTAGATTAACTTGCTAGATTTAAGATTTTACTTAAATATAAAAGCGAATTTTGTCTTTTCTTAATATATTGCATTGTTATAGAACAATAATTTAATTTATTTAGAAGTAAAATGTTCGCAAAATAAACTAAGCAAAGATAATTAATATTTGTTAACTAATTAAAATCAAAAAAAAATACTTGTTATTAAAAATATTGATCTAAAATAGAAGATACAAAAATTAAATTTAAAGAGACTATTTACTCTCTTAATTATTAGTATTATTTTGAAAAAAGAAAAATTAATTAAAGTCAACTTGCCTTAATACTTAAATCTAAAAAATATATATTTGATTATATTAAGCTTCGAACATATCTTAATTAAAACAAAATAAATATTAATTAATAAATATTTCTCTATTATACTTTCGATTTTGCTATATATATAAACTTATTATATACTTTGATTTGTCTATATTATCTTTGTTTTAATTCTTAAATAAAAATCTTTTATTGTAAGATAAGATAAGCTATTGCATAAAAAAAGCATTTTAACAATATTAATAATATCTTTAATATTTAGCTTTGTTAATTATTAAGAAGCAAACTTAAATAAAGATTGTCTTTTTGTTCGATATACTAGAAGTTTTATAAATTAAGAAGCTTGTTAAACTTCGATTGCTTTTAGTTGTTAATTATTTAGCTATAATACTCTTTATATTTAATTAAAAACAAAGCAAAAGCAATTTATTAATCAAGTTATTTAAGCTTAAGCAAATATCTTTTGAATTATTAATTGTTCTTTTGTCTTTGTAATAGTTTATAGAAAAGTACTTAATTAAAACTCTTAATTGCTTAACCGATTTTGTAGAGTTTATTTAACAATTTTTTTGCGCTTTAGTAGATTATTTGTTTCTAATAACATTAAAGTAACAAAAAAAGTTTAAAGATAGATTTTAATTAAAGTGTTAAGTAATACAACAAAGTTCAAAGACTCTATATTAATAATAGTATCAAATATAACAACAAGTTAAAAACAAAAACTTAAACAATTATTATTTATTTTTTTAATAATTATTTATAATCTCTTGTTAATAATCTTTACAATATATAGCTTATTAACAACAAATATAATATATTACTAAGATATTTTTTTGTAACAAATTTGAAATCTAGTAGTAATAATTATATATTGTACTAAATACAAGTTTTAAATTTAACTTTTTTAGTTTTTTCAAATACTTAACAACTTTGTTAATAAATTGTTAATACAAATTGCTTTAGTTTTTAATTGTTTTATTTATAATTTGCGCTTTATTATAAACTTATTTTTGACAAAGAATAAAAGCTAGTTTGTAAAAAAAAACAAGATATAAATATTAACAAGCTTAATACTTACATTTTTTAAATTAATATAAATCTTAATCGCAATAAATTATTTCTTAATATTAATTTTTAATACAAAAAAGACAATTACTTTATAGTTTAATCTATTGTTAAAAAATATAAATTTTAAGCAAATAGCAAATTATTTTTTAGAAGTTTGCAATAGAGAACAATTGTTTTTTAGTAATATAGTCTTTAAATAATATTGTTAAGACTCTAACTATTATAGCTATTTTTCTCGAATCTCTTTCTACTTTATTTATAATTACAATCGAGATAAAACTATAATAATTGTCTAAATTGTATATAGTTTGTTAATATTTCTCTTTAAATTATTTATCTTTGTAAAAATATAATATCTTCTTTAAGCTTGTTTTTATTAACAATTAAATTGCTTTATTAATTGTTAATATTATTGTTTAAATAGACAATAATAATTATTAAATATAATTGTTAATAAAAGAGTTCGAGTTTTAGACTAAACAAAAATTACTTAGCTTTTGCTATTATTATCTTAAAAGTAATTAGATAGACAATATTAATAATTTGAGTTTAAAACTTCTTAAAAAAATACTTTAAAAGTTAATCGATTTGCTTAGTTGTAATATTGAATCGAAGATTAATCTTAATATTAATAAAAAAGAGCAGTTAACTAATTGTTCTTTTTAATATACAACAATATTAAATTGACTTGTATTTATATTTTTAATATTATTTCTTAATATTTTATTTTATATATGCGTTATTTTGAATACATATTATAATACAATCTTTTGCACGTAATTAATTTCTTTAGCTTTTATAATATTTAATATAATGTTAATATCGATCTTTAAAGCTTAAATAGTAATTCTTTTTATTGTTGTTAAACTTATTTAAATATTTGTATAATACAAAGTTGTTAATATTTGTGTCTTAATCTTTTATTCTTTGTTGCTTGTTTCGAAAAAATTTCTTTAATAATTCGAAGTCAAAACTAAATGTATTGTTATTTTTGAAATATTTAAAACTTAAAGAATATAATTAGTTATTAACAATTAAAATAGTAATACTCTTATTAAAAATTAATTATCTTTCGATTTACTTAATAGAAAATCGAAAAAAATATTGTTTTTTGCAAAATTATTAAAAAGACTATTTTGCAAATCTTTTAAATTATAACGCAACTTTTTTTGCGCATTAAAAATAAACAAGTCTTTGTTTTCTAAATAGCTAAAACAAGATTGCAAAAAATTTTGCTTAATTGTTTTATTTTTTAATTAAACAATAATAATCGAAAGCAAATATTTATTTATCGAAATTATTTTGTGCGTATATATTAATATTTAAGTTTGTTTATTTTTGATAAAGCTAGTATTAAATAGTACTTTGTAGATTTTTTGCATCGAATATGTTTATTAACTTTGCAATTATAATATAATAAAATTAATATTGTTTTTAGTTTAAAAGAAATCGACAATTTGTAAAATAATTGTTAAAAAATTTAAGAAGAAGATTTGTAAACTTAAGAGATTTATTTAAAAAAACAATAAAGATTTTTTAAGCGCAAATTATAATTGTAAAATTAACAAAACTTATAAAAAAAAAATAGAATATAGAGTTTGAATAAAATAAAATTTAATACAATTTGTGCTAAAAATATTAAAGACGAGATTAACAATATTAGAAAGAAAGAAAGTAAAAAGATCAATATTAATAAGCTCGAAAACTAAATTAATAACATTAATAATAAAAAAATGCAATAAAAGTTATAAAAGTTGTAATAATTTTATAAAAATTAATATAGCTATCTTACTCTTAAACTATTAAGTAAGATTTTTTACTTATATAAATTTTGTCAATTAAGCTATTAACATAAGCTAGAATATCTACGTACAATCTTAAATTTTATATCGATTAATTCGCAATCTTAAGATAATTTCGAAAAAAAATTAAACAAAATTAGTTATATGTATATAATCTTGTTTAAAAGCAATTTAATTATAAGATAAATTTTTATATTTTGCGATATATAACTAATAATATACTACAAATTAATTAACAAAAGTTCGAAACTCTTTTATAATATTTTTATAATTAGTATCGAAAGCATTTTTGTTGTACTTTTAACTTTTAATAATAGAATATTTAACGTAGTTAAAGTTTAAAACAAATAATAATAATAATATACTATAATATAAGTATAGCTTCGCAAGATACGTACAAAAAAAAAAAAAAAAAGCATTTTGTAGAATTGAATTAAAATAATTAAGAATTAATTACTAAATAAGTATAATATTTAATAACAATTAAAGTTGTATTTAAGTAATGTGTTAATTTAAAAAGAGCTTAGCGCATTTATGTAACAAAAATTCGTAGCAAATTTGAGCAAAATCTTAATAAAGATATTTTATTAAGCAAATTATAAAACTTTGTTATAGAACTTTTAATATACTTAATAAAATTTTATTGTTAAGTTCGAAAAATACGTATTTTGTAGAAGTAGACAAGTTTTTGTTCGAACATTTATTAGATAAAATTTTTATTATTATATATTACAATTAACGCATTCTTTTTATTAAATATTATATTGTTAATATTACAAATATCGTCAAATTTACTCTTTTTTTTCTTAGATATTTAGAAGATTGCTATTATAAAATTTGTTTTCTTTTTGCATTTTATATTAATTGCGTTCTTAATATTAATATTAATACAAATAACAATATAGAAGACTTCGAAAGAATTTCTTTAACAATAGACTCTCTTAAAAATTTGCAATATAAGTTTAGAATTTTGTGTTAATTTGCACAAAATAACAATTTAAGTATATTATATATTCGAATTTGTGTCTATAATTTTAGCAAGTTCTATTGAAATATCTAGTTTTTTTTTGTTTAACAATTTGTTAATTTTAAGATTTTAACTTTTGTATGCTTTTTAGAGTTGTTGTAAAATATTATAGTTGTTTGTTAAAAAATAAAATGTTTACAAAGAAACTAAGCAAAGATAATTAATACTTGTTAATTAATTAAAAGATAAAAGAATATACTTGTTGTTAAAAAATAAAGATCAAAAATCAAAAATACAAAAATTTAAATTTAAAAAGATTACTTATTCTTTTAATTATTAGCGTTATTTTAAAAAAAACAAATATAATTAAAGTCGATTTGTCTAAATATTTAAATCTAAAAAGTATATATTTAATTGCAATAAACTTTAAATATATTTTAACAAAAGCTAAATATATGTTGTTTAGAGAATAATTCTTAATTGTTTGTTTGAAATTGCGATATATATAAATATTTTAAACGTTTTAATTTGTTTATTATATATTTATTGTAAGTTTTAACTCAAATTCTTTTATTGCAAAATAAAATATATTGTTGCAAAGACAAAATATTTTAGCAATATTAATAACGTCTTTAGTATTAAGCTTTGTTAATTTGTTAAGATAGTTCTTTATATAAATAGTGTTAATTTGTTTGCTCTTTTAATATTGTTGCAAACATTCAAACTTGTTTAACTTTAATTTCTTTTATTTGTTAACTATCTTGCTATAGATTTCTTTGTATTTTGCTAAAAAAAAAGTTTAAATAATTTGTTAATAAAGCTTTATTAGTTTAAGTAGATATTTTAAAAACTATTAATTATCTTTATATCTTTAAATAAGATTATATAGAAAAACTTAACTAAATCTTTTAATTGCTTTATCTACTTTTATCTTGTTTTTTAATATAAGATTAACTTAATAATTCTTTAGCGTTTTAATAAACTTTTTGATTTTGCAAACGCTAAAATTATAAAAAATATATTAAGAAGAATTTTACGCTAGAGATAATATAATATTAAATAGTGTTACTATGTTCGAAGATTTTGCGCTAATAATAGTACTAAATATAGCAATAAATTAAAAGCAAAATTTCGATTAATTAATTTAAATTTTTTCGATAAATTTTTATAAATCTTTGTTAATATTTTTTATAATATATAACTTGTTAACAACAAATATATTACAATATATTATATATATATTTTTTTTCTTTAACTTTTTTTTTATTTTAAATGTATATTTAATTATTATTAAGTTTCGAAGTTTAATTTGTTAAGTTTTTTACGTATTAAGTAATCAAATTTTTGTGCTAACTTTAAAAGAACAATTAAAATAATCTACGTTGTATAAGATTATTTTGCTCTTAAATAATATTATATTTAACAAACGTTTCGCTATAAATTTCTTCTTTATAAACAACAAAAGATAATTTATAAATAATAACAAAGTATATATATTAACAAACTAAATATTTAGACTATTTAAGTCGACGTAAGTTTTAATCGTATTAAATTATTTATTAATATTAATTATTAATACAAGAAAGACAATTGCTTTATTATTTAATCTATTGTCGAAAAAATTTAATTTAGATTGACAAAAATATATAGCAAATTACTTTTTCGATATATAAAATAAAAAGCAAATACTTTCTAGTAATATTATCTCTAAACAATGTTGTTAAAACTCTAGCTTTTTTATTTATTTTTTGCAAATTTTTTGTTATTTTATTTATAGATGCAATCGAAATACAACTATAACAATTGTTTAAATTATCTATAATTTATTAATACTTGTCTTTAAATTAATTATTTTCGAAAGAATATAATATCTTTTCTAATTTTATTTTATTATTAATTAAATTATTATATTAATTATTAACTTTGTTATTTATATAGACAATAATAATTACTAGATACAATTGCTAATAAAAAAAATTAAACTTTAAATTAAAAAGAGATTATTTAGATTTTGTAATAATTTGTTTAGCAATATAAACAATGCATATAAATTAAGTCTAAAACTCTAAATTAAAATGCTCGCAAAACTAACTATTCTAAATAGTTATTATACTTAATTGAAGATTAATTTGTATATTAACAAGAGAGAGCAATTAGCTTATTAAGTATTTTAGTTTTTTTTGTTAACTTTGTTTGTAACAATTTTGTCTTTATTGTGCTTCTTATTATTATTAATAATTTTAATCTTATTTTTCTTTTGTTGCATTCTAATTTTTTTCTTCTTCTTTTTTATCTTTAATATTGTTGTTGTTCTTAAAATTAACTTTTAAGATTTAGATAATAATTTTTTTGTTATTTTTAAACTTATTTAAAGATTAATATAATGCAAAGTTATTAATATTTTTGTTTTGCTTTTTTGTTTTTTGTTGCTTTCTTTAAGAAGATTTCTTTATTAACTTAAAGTCGAAATTAAACGTATTAGTTTTTCTAAAATATTTGAAGTTTAAAGAATATAATTAGTTATTAGCAATTAAAACAATAAAGTTTTTGTTAAGTACTAATTGTCTTTCGATCTACTTAATAGAGAATCAATAAAGTATTATTTTTTGCAAAATTATTAAGAAGATTATTCTTCAAGTTTTTTAAACAATAGCTTAACTTCTTTTGCGTATTAAAGAAAAACAAACTTATATTGTTTAGAAAATTCGATAAAGATCGAAATATATTTTAACTTAATTGTTTTATCTTTTAATTAATAAATAATAATAAAAAGCAAATACTTATTTATTAAGATTGTCTTATATATATACGTTAATCTTTAAGATTTTTTGTTCTTTATTTAGCTAATATTGAACAACATTTTAAAGATTATTATTATTAAATATATTTGTTAATTCTATTATTGTTAAATAATACAATTTATATTGTTTTAAATTAAGAAGCACTTTAAATTTCAAAATACATTTATAAAGAAAAACAATAAAAAAATACTAAAATCGAAAAGAATTATATAAAATATCTTTGAAGATTTGTAAAACGCAAATTATTATCGTAAAATTAAAAAGATTTATGCAAGAAATATAACAAAGAATTGAAATACAATTAAATTGACAAAGTTTTATACTAAAAATATCGCAAACATATCTAATAGAGTCGAAAAAAAAGAGTAAAAAAATCGACGCTAATAAATTAAGTAACAAAATTAATAGCGTTAATAATAAAAAAAATGCAATAGAAGTTATAGAAGTTATAATAATTTTGCGAAGATTAATATAGTTATTTTATTCTTAAATTATAAAGCAAAGTCTTTTATTTATATAGACTCTTTTACTAGAGTTATTAATATAGATAAAAATATTTATATATAATTTTAAATTTTAGTCTAAATAGTTATTGATTTCGATACAATTTTAAAAATAAATTTAAATAAAGTTAATTATATATATACGATCTTGTACAAAAGCAATTCGATTATAAAATATTTTTTTATATTTTGCGATATATAATTAATATTATGCTACAAAATTGTTTGCGCAATTTTAAAGCTTTTTTACGATATATTTATTATTAATATTAAGAGCGTCTTTAATATAATCTTTGATTTGATTAAATAAATATTTATTGTAGTCAAAGTTCGATACAAATAATAGTAAAGATATATTATTATATAATTATACAATTTAATATAATATGCGCAAAAAATTAAAATAAAAATTATTTAATTAAAAATTATTATAGAAAATCAATACTTATAAGCTTACTTAATTGTATCTACATGCGTTCGAATTTAAATTAATATTAATTATTTTGCGATATTATATGCATAGTATAGGCGAGATTTTGTTTAAATTTAACACAAATGTTTTTCAAATAAATTGCAAATTTCTACTATATACTAGAGCTATATTGTGGGAAATTTTGTTTAAATTTAACACAAATGTTTTCTAAATAAATTGTAGATTTCTATTGTATATTAGAGCTATAATAGACAAGATCTAACGCAAACAAATATACAAATTATTATTGTTTATTAAGCGCACAAATATTTGTGGGTAACTTTGTCGATTTTAAGTGTATATCAAAAATTGCAATTACAAAGTACTATTATAGAGAAAGAAGCTATTAGTTAATTAAAGTATGTTAATATAACTTTCTACTAACTCGAGACTAGTAGAAAGTTCTTCTAGTAAGACGCGCATCTTAACTATAGCGAGTTGCTTTTTCGTTTTGCCAATGTTAATAACAAGAATTGTAGCTATAAATAGTTTCTATATTTATTGAATTTTTGCAGAGATTTAATAAATTAGAGTAACAATATTCTTAAATATTAAGAATATTAAATCTAAAAATTATTTAAAAATAACAAAAATCTTAGATAAAAAAAAATATATAAAAAAAAGTAATAAAAACAAAAATAAAAGATATTATAATAAAAAATATTCTTATTATAATTAATTCTAATTTAAGAGTTATACAATATTAAAAAACAAATTTAAAAAGAAGCAAAAAACTTTTGCAAACTATATATAATAAACAAAATATTTAAAAAAAATATTATAAATTATAAAGAATTAAGTCGATTTAAAAATTCTAACTTAAAATATTTTCATTTTCATTTTAAAAATAAAAATAATAAATTTTTTAGATTTTTGTTTTAACTAAAATTATTCTTTCTTTTGTCTTCTTTTTAATAAGAAATTTAATACTATAGTAGTTAAAAAAAGTCTTAAAAGTTTTCAAAAAAAAAATAAAACAATTATTATTATAAAATTAATTAGCGCTAAATCTATTAAAATAATTTATTTTAAAAATATTATTATAAAAGTAGAATCTTTTAAAACTTTATATTTTGTTGCTTATTTTATTATATAAATATAGTTAAAAAATATAAAAATTAAAGTAATATTTAATAGTAGTATAAAAATTAATTATATTGGTACAATTTTTGCTAACAAAACTAATATAATTATTTAATAAAGTATTTTTATTTTATTAATAAAAATTATAAAAGTATATATTTGTTTTAAAAAAATAATAATTTATATTTATATTTTTGTTATTTTTTAATTTAATTATAAAATTTTATCAATTTAATTTTTTTAATAAAGTATTTATATAAACTTTGTAAATATAAATAACAATTTTTTGAAATTAATAATTTATTTTTAGACTAATCGCGTCGGGTCGAGTTATCGAGTTCGAATCAAGTACTCGAGCCAAATTAGGTCGAGTTAATTTCAAAAGTTAAAATCAAAAAGTCAATTTAATTTCTAATGTTAGAATCGACGATTCAAGTCGATTTCTAGAGTTAAAATCGAAACTCGATTCGAAAAAATCAATCTAAATTGCCAAGACTACTATTTTTAGTAAATTTTATTGTTTTTAGTAATATTTTATTATTTTTAGTAATAATTAATTAATAATTTAATAGAAATAATTAATCTATTTAATTTAATTAATAAATATAATAGATTGTTTTTATATTATGCATTACTATTGTGCATTATCTAGAAATAATTAAAAAAAAATTAATTTTATACTATTTGTAGAATTCTTAGCGATTCTTGAGGATTTAATTCGATTTTTAATATTGAAATTAAGAATCGAGTCGAGTCAAGTTGATTCGATTTCAAAAAGTAGAAATCGACTTGAGTTTTAGTTCGATTTCTAATATTAGAATTGTTGAGTCGAGTCGATTCCAATAGTTGGAATCGGAATCGAAATCTAATTCGACGATTAGTCTATTTATTTTAAAAACTAAATAAAATATATTAATATTTTAAAAATATTTATTAATTACATAAAATCTTTAAAAATAAAAATAAAAATAATAAAAATAATAATATTGCAACATAAGATTAAAAAAAATTAATAAAACTTTAATTAATTAGAGTAAACAAATAATATTATTATTTATTTATTTACTAATATAATTAATTAAAATTAAGTAAATATTTAATTTCCTATTATATTTTAAATATTTTTAAAATTATTAATAATTTAAACTTTTTAATTAT
>JAABUS010002259.1_pt1 | contig 37107 bp, 26 predicted proteins | sample 5560161 | NCBI WGS metagenome assembly JAABUS01 (sample SAMN10711885, study PRJNA513376) | rock metagenome | isolation source: Antarctica rocks | place: Antarctica: Victoria Land, Trio Nunatak nord | collected 2016-01-04
TATTACTAGTTATATCTCTTACGCTTCCGTTATAGAAAAAAGAATACTAGAATATTAGTCTTTTAATACTACTCTTATTATTCGCCTAATATTATTATTTTTAGTATTTATTATTAATTATTACTTTAGTTATTACCCTAGAAGAAGTTTAGTTAAACTTTATTATAATTAATTTTATTTTCTATTTATAAGAATTCCTACTATTAAGTAAATATATCCTAAAATAGGTAAAAGTTACTTTTAATATTAAACGAGTAATTACCTAGATAATTATATAGTCTCTTTATCCTCCTACTAAAGTACTTTTTTAGTATTTATTAAAGAGGGGCCGGAAAGCGAAGTAGTTTAACGACGACCTTTTAGAGTATATTAAATTTAAATAACCTATTATATAATTACTTTAAGTTATAGATAAAATATTTATAATACTATTTATCGGTACTTTCCGAAGGGATATTAAAGAGTTATATTAATATTTATAAAAGAAGTAGTCTTTAGAGGACGAATTTAAAGATAAAGAAATTATAACTCCTCCCGAGCCCGAGTAACCTACTATAAATTCCGAATAAATAATATAATTTATAGAATCGCTAGAAATTTAGGTCTTTATTATTAGGTTAGTAATTAAAATAAAGAAAGACCCGGTAGGATCTTAAAGCCTATTAAAAGTAAATAATTTAACTAGCCAAGACGATATTAATATTAAAATAAACGCCTAGAATAAATTAAAACTCGAAAAAATTAAATTCTTCGACTTTAAAAGCGATAAAAAGGATAACCTATTTACTTTAAAAAGATATATTATATATAAGAACGTTTTCGACTTTAAGGATCGCGTTAACGATATAATTAAATAATACGGCGAAAAAGAGGTACGAAAGTTTTTATTTTTATATTTTAAGGGAGTAACCCTTAAGTAGTTCTCGAATAAACTAAATATTAATATTAAGGTATTAATACGTACCTTCGCTAACCCTAAATAAATAAATCGTTTTATTAAACGATTTAAAATAAAAACACTAGAAACTATACGTAAACTTCGTTTTAATAAATATAAATTCATTTAGGCACGTACTAGTAAAACGCCTAGATAATATATAAATAAAATATTTAACCTAACTAGGGCCGCCGATATTCCTAGTATATATTAATAAATATCTATAATTTACGACTATATTAACTCTGATTTTAAATCTTTTATTAATCCGCCTAAACCTAGCGTCCTACTAAATAAATTCTTTAATTTACTTAACGCTAAAGAAGAAGCCTAGCTAGGAATAATACGAAATAATAAAATAATTAGGCCTCTACCGCCTCTTAAACTAAAGAGTTTACGGTAAAGTTAATAGAATTATTAATAATTTAACCGGTTCCGCTTATAATAGAACTAGTTACCTTAAGCTACTTTTTATTAATTCATTAATCCGACTTATTAGAATATACTAAGTATCTCTTAAATATAGTAGTAATTTTATTAAATTCAATTACTATTTACTTAGTTATAGATTATTAGTAGTAATACTAGAAATATATCTTTCCCTCCTAGAAATAAAAATTGTCTTAACTATTAACCGCGTTAAGAAAACCGCGGGCCTATAACCGGTAGTTATAATTTTAATTATTTCGGGCAATAATAAGTACCCCTTAAATATATAATTATTTATTATAAAACCGAGGTATAAAAGGACCGCTCTTAAGAAAACGGTATTATAGAGTTATAAATAGAAGAATAATCTATATTTAATATTAATTACGTTAATAAATAGAGCTAGGATTAGTAGTAAAAGAATTATTATAATAAATAAAACGAAATAACCGGTTACTAGATAATTATTATCGATTCGTTTAAATAAATCGAGTGCCGTATCTATAAGAAGTCATTCTTTTTTAAAAACGTACTATATATATACTTTAGAAACTAAGGTTTAGGTAGGAACCTTATTAAAACCTCCTACCTTAAATATTTAATTATAAATATTATTTAAAAAAATAAATAGTTTTTAGTAATAAACGAGAATACGGAAACCTATTACTAGGTTAAAACGAATAACGAATTATTAAAATAAAAGTTTATTATTAAATTAAACTACGACTCTTCTAAAAATACGGGAATAGGATAAGTATTTAGGAAGTACCGATATACCGGTATTCGAGTCGGCTTAAACCCTAGAATTAAAATAGAAAAGGGCTATAAGAATATTAACTATAAAGTAATTATCGTTAACTATAAATTTATAGTACGTTTCCTTCCAAAAGTTAGAATCCGTACTATAATAACTCTACTCTAAATTACCGGTATTAATATTAACTATTATATTATTTCTAAATATATTATTACCTCTTTATACTTCCCTAGGAAAAATAAGAGTAGTAATAAAATAATAACCGAAACCGCCCCTAAGAAAATTCATATTATAAATAATTTTAAAGTAAATATATTTATTAATATAGACGTTATAGCCCTTAAAGAGATTAATATATTAATATCTCGGTAAATCGCTTATATCGGTAGTTACGATATAGAGTGCCCTATCGACGTTTATTTAAGAGGTGCAAGTATGAACCGGCTAGTATATACTACGAAAATAAGAGTTATCCCCCTATAAACTACGATAATTATCGAAGTCTATAAACTTAATCTACTAGTACGAGATTATTTCTTTAAACCGGTAGATACTAATTTATACCTCTTTACTAGAATCGTTAACGATAGAATAAGATTAGTACTTATAAAGAATAAAACGGATAAATATATTAAAATCCCTAGGAATATAAAGCTAGGCTAAGTAGTCGAGGTTTAATTTAATAACTATTATAGTATTATTATAAGCGATAACGACGTTCGCGAGCTCGCTATACGAAGGTCTCCTTAAGAGTATAAAGAAGTTTTTATTAAAAACACTTTTAATAGTATAATTACCGCTAGTTTTAGTTTATTACTTTTTAAATAATCTTTAGAGGGTAAAGATATAAAGAATTTAATTAGTTCCCGGCCTTTTATTCTATTAATAGAGGTAATTACTTCGGTAAAGAATAATATCCTCCTAAATAATATTATTATTCATAGTAAGTAACCGGAGCTAGTAAAGATTATTAATTAATTCTTTATACTTTAGGTAGAAGGAGGCTTTATTAATATTCTAAAAAATAAATAAATACGTATACTACTACGCGCCGACTAGGAAGATAAAGTATTTAAAACGGTATATATTTATCCTATAAATAACGAGAGCCGGAAGATTATTAACGAAACCTTTAATAAATTATATATTTAGGGACGGTTTAAATAAACGATATAAACTACTTTATTCAACTTCCTAGTCTTCGTTATTTAGATTATAAGATTAGACGGTACTAAGAAGGGCCGTACTATTATTAATATTCGAGGTTTAAATATTATAGTTATAATAGACGTCTATTATTTATCTTTATAAAATAATATAATTAGCGTTATTAAGAGTTGTCGTTAAATTACCATTATCGACGCGGCTAGTTTCTTCTATTAATAGTGTATATACTCTAAAAATAAATATAAATTTACCGTTATATTATACCGCGGCTAAAAGACTTTTAATATTATAGTAATAGGATTTAAAAACTCGCTTATATATATATAATAATAAATAAACCAGATCCTATATATTTATAAAGTATTCGCCCGAGTATATATTAATAATATTATAGTATTCTCTTAGACCCTCGAGGATTATATTTAGTACCTATATATAATATTTTCTTTATTCGTTAAATTCAATATTTTAGTTAACCCTAAAAAGGCGTTTATCGGTTATTTATTAATTATATTATTTAACTAGAAAGTTAACTCGTTCGGGCTATTAATTTCTAAAGAAAAACTTATAATTATTAAATAACTAGTTTTCTCTTAAATATTAGTAGTACTTAAAACGTACCTAAGAATAACTAGTTAATTAAGAGATTATATTAAAGATTATACTACTTTAGCTAGGCCTTTATAAGATAAAAAAACCGCGTTATTAAATAAAGTACCCTTTATAGGCGCTTAGCGATAGAAATATATTAAAAAAACTAGTTTTAAATCACCTTCCCTATAGGAGATCCGTTTATTTAAAACTATTTAAAATACCCTTTCTAAATCTTCTTTTTTATACTACTTCGACGATAAAAAGGAACTATTTATCGACCTTAATACTAGTAAAGAATTCGGTTACGGGGTTATAATTTATTATATTATAAAAGAATTAAAAGGCCTTTATCCCGATTAGAAGTAGATTTAACCTATTCTTTTCCTTAGCCGACTCTTTAAGGATATAGAAATACACTATTAACCTACTAAAATAGAACTAGTAGGAATAATATAAATATTTATTAAAATTAAATATATAGTCGAATTAGCCCCTAAGACGGTCGTTTATATTAATTATAAAACTACGCTTAATATAGTTAAATAAATAAATATAACTACTTTATTTATAATAAAAATTAATTTACGTATCGTACGAGCCTTAGATTACATTTAGTGTTTTTAAAATATAAAGATCCGTTATAAACCTAGTATTAAATATATAGTACTAGATACCCTATCCCGACTATAATAAAAAAATATAGTTAGGGACTTTTTAAAAAGCGAGCTAGATATACTTTAAGTATATATATATAAAGTCTATATACTAGTAGAAATAAACACGTAGTTTAAGTAAAAATTACTTTAAAGATATTAGAATAACGACTATTAAGCTAAAATAAGTTATATATTTAATTATAACGTAGAAACCGGCGAGGACGCCGTAGATCTTTCTTTTTCGAAGGGGGATAACGATTTAATATAACGTATTAATAATTTAATTATTAATCGCGTATATACGCCGGAGCGCCTATATATACCTTCTTTATATATTAAAACTATATTTAACGTCGTATATTCTAACTTATATATAAGAAGATATAAATACTATAAGATAATAACTAGGTACTAGTATATATATAAATTAAATAAGAAACTAGGGGAGTATTTATAATATTATTTATAATATTAATTATTTAATACTCCTAGGTATAAGTCTTATAAAGTATTATAATTTATTCTTATACCGCCCTCTTTTTTTTATACGATTTTTATCGATTTTATCCTAGCCTTACCCCTTTTATAGGAAGAATTCGATAATATTATAATTATTATATATAAATTTTCCCGAAAGGTAACCGCGATTCTAGGAAAATTAATATAAAAAGTAAAGTAATAAATATATATACTTTTACGTCGTTTATATTTAGTGGACTAAGGTATTCCGAAAATTATTCTTTTTAACCGCGACCGGAAGTTTATAAATACTCTATAAAAGACTTTATTTAATAAATTTAAAGTAAATTTAATATTTTCTACCGCCTATTATTTATAAACGGATAGATTAAACGAGTGTATAAATTAAATTATTAAAATTATATTACGATTTTAAATCGCTACTTTATAAAACCTTAAAGCCTAGGAAGAAATACTACTTTTTATAATTATATAATATAATAATACGTTCTCCTAGCTTATTAACTATACCTTAAATAAAGTAATTTTCAATTTTACCGTTAATAACGCGTTAGACCTAGGAAATTAGGAGAATAATATTTTATTAAAAGAGTTAATACGTATTTAAATTTCGGATATAATTATTTATATTTAAATATATAATAAGGAGTATTATAATCGTATTTATTACTTTTATTATTTCCGTTAAGGGGATTAGGCCTTACTACGCCTATATAAAGATTATAATATTCCAGTAAATAAACTTATTAGTTATAAATACAGTTAATAAATAATTAAATTATTTAAGGTTTTTAACTATATTAATAAACTTGTATACCGCCTTAATATCCCGGAAAATTAGAAGATTCATAATATATTTTTAATAATATAACTAGAGTATTACCTACTACCGGATAAAGACTCTTTTAAATATCTACGATTTATTAATTTTAAAGTAGTAGAAACCGAGCGAGATAATTTAGAGCTAGAATAAGAACTAAAATATATCCTTAATAAACGCGTTATTAAAAAGGGGAAGGATTACGCTACCGAATACCTCCTATCCTAGAAAAACTAGGGATTTATATAGGACCGTTAAATAAACGCTAAAAACGTTTTTATAAACGAACTTATTAAAGAATACGAATAATAAGTTAAATATTAAACCAAATTCTTCTTCTAGGGTCGATAATTTTAAAAGTATAATTATATTTCTCTTTTATATTATCGCCCTTTATTTATCTTTATTAGGAAATAACCGTTATATTAAATCTACCTATCGAGCTCTATTTAGAGTACGGGTACTACGATAATATTAAAGAGGTATTATATCGAGAACTAGTAAAACTACTCTTTAATAATTTTAAATTATTCGTTTAGTCGTATATAGAGTTATATAACCCGAATATCCTAATATAGTATTATTTATATACTTCTTTATATAGACTTAGGTATATACCCCTCGTTATTATTACTTTTTAACTAGGTAGTATATTTATATAAGAAAGAATTTCGGATAATATAAAAATCATATAATTATTTAACCGAATCGGGGTTAACTCCGCGCTAAAATAATTTTAATTTTAAAAATACCGTTAAATAACTTTTACCTAGATTTAGTTTAGATCTAGTCTAGATTTATATTAAAATTTTATTTTATTAATATATATTTAAGGCCCTAGTCCTTTAGTATTAATACTCTTATAATATTATATATATATATTTTTATTTTATTAATACTATAGCTCTTACCGTTAGTTATTTATATTATTTTTATACCGCCTTATCGCTTTACCTCGTTATCGCGATTTTAATATTAAACTTTACGGCTCTATATTAAACTTTAAGGCTCTACGGGCCTACTCGTAATTAATCGATAATTTAAAATATATACTATTTACTTATTTACTTCTATATATAGATACTATTTACGTTATTACTTATATAAGCGTATTAACGAGGGCGTTAACTTCTTTCTTTTAAATTAGGCGATTTATTACGGGGTGGACTTTAGTAGGAGTATTATTATAAATATCTATTAAAACGGCGGGCTAAACCCTATCGCTAGCCCTATCGAGACTAGGGTAACTCTAGGATTCTAGTATATTAAGACCAAATCCTCCATAGAATAATTAATATCTTTTATATTATATACTATTATATTAACCCCTTATCAACTTCGAAAACCTCGAAATAACGTAAACGATTATAAGTACTCTACGCGCAGAATATATCGTCTTCGAAAAATATAAAGTAATAATATAGATTCGAAAAGAACGAAGGGGATTTAAGGGTAGGGTAGAGGTATATATTAATAAAAAGATTATTAGAAGAAAAAAAGGAAAGTTCGAAAATTTCGTCGAAAATTTCTATATAAACTACCTACCCGCCGCGCTAAACCCGAACCGATACGATAACACTATTATCCGGGAATATAAAGAGCGGAATCCCCGCCGCGCCCGAAGACCGACGCTAGCCCCGTCTCGCCTAGCGCGCAGTCGCGGTCCCGGAGGGACCGTTACTATCTCACGGGAATGTAATGGTGATGATGCCCACTCGGGCCCTTCATTCTATCGACAGTATCCACTCGCCCTCTAGGCCCTGTCGATCTCCCGCTCTTGACCACCTGCATGACGCTAAGATTCTCAGTCGAGTCAGTCTACTTTGAAGTAAGTATTTTCTGACTCGTACCGAATCATTTCTGTCTGGTTTTTTCACTATAGTATAGGTCATGTTTGCGACGCCAGGCTCCAGCGAAGCGATGCTATTACCTCTCGAACCAGACCTATGTTGCGAAGGGCGTCACGGTGGCTTACAATGGTGTCAGCTGCACCAAAACGTCCCCTAATTGCCATCGTTGGATCAACAGGTACTGGCAAATCTGATGTCAGTCTGTTCTTCCCACCCTGTCTTTGTGACCCTAGCTGATCAATGCAATAGCTGGCTGTCTCTTTAGCCGAGCGCTTCAACGGCGAGATCATCAACGGAGATGCCCTGCAGATGTACGAGGGGCTGCCAATCGCCACGAACAAGATACCTCCAGAGGACAGAAAAGGGATACCACATCATCTGTTGAGCTGTGTCAGATTAGATAAAGAGCCATGGACGGTCAGACAATTTCGAGACCGGGCTTCTGGGGTTATCGAAGAGATCAGGTCCAGAGGGAGGTTGCCAATCCTAGTAGGTGGGACGCATTACTACACGCAGTCTCTTCTATTTAACGATGCAGTTGTTGAGCCGGAGGACTCAGAATCGAGGACCGAAGAGGAAAATGAACGGAAGTGGCCAATACTTGACTCGACGACGGAAGTAATACTGGAAGAATTGCGGAAAGTCGATCATGCAATGGCCACTCGCTGGCACCCAAATGATCGGAGGAAGATCAGACGCAGTCTAGAGATATGGCTGACGACAGGCAAGAAAGCTTCTGATGTGTATAATCAGCAACGGCAAGAAAGCTCTATCGTAAATTTGGATAATGCTGTCCAGCCCTTCGTCGAAGAATCGCGATCTCCTCTTGCCTACGACTCGTTTGTCTTATGGACTTGGGCATCTTCGGACGTTCTGAATCAACGACTTGCAGAGCGTGTCGACAAGATGGTCTTCGAGGGGTTATTGGACGAGGTAGAATCCATGTACGACTTCATGCAAGAACAGGCGCAACTTGGCAAAATCGTCGACCAGAGCCGGGGTATATGGGTCGCTATTGGCTTCAAGGAACTCTTACCGTACATTACAAGCAACAAGCGCTCGGCAAAACTTAGACAGGAGGGCATCGACTGCACCAAAATTGCGAACAGACAGTATGCCAAACGTCAAGTTCGATGGATCAAACTAAAGCTGCAGCGTGCTATCAGCGCAGCAGGTGCATGCGATAAGCTATTTCTCTTGGATGCTACCGATCTTACGCAGTGGCACAGTGTCGAAGAGAGAGCCCAAGACATCACCGCAGCATTTCTTGACGGTGGTATGCTTCCCAAGCCGGAGTCATTATCAGATGCGGCTGGAGAGATGCTAGTCATGACCGAAGAAGACCCCAAGTCAGCAAGACGTTGTGAGATTTGCGGCAAGACCTTGATGTCTGAACAAGAGTGGATAAGTCATCTCAAAAGCAAGGGCCACAAGAGCGCCGTAACGCCAAAAATTGATTGGCAAGCATTGTACCCGAAGAATAATCATGAATGAGATAAGACGTTCTCAAGATGGCACGTCGCTGATTGAGTCTAGTAGACGAGCTCTTGCAGTTTCTACATCTTCTTCCTCGCTTGTTACGCCTTTAGTGCGCCAATTAAGGAACTCGCGTGAGAGAATGTCGCCATAGCCAGAATCCTCATGCTTGAAGACCTCTATCACAGGCGATTTCTCTTTCCGCCTGATTCGCCAGACACCTTCACCTGTAATCGTTTCCTTCAGGTCTAGCAAAATCAGTCAGCCAAGCCGAGGTTCAGGTCTTTCCAGGAGGTCTTACACTCCAAGAAGCTGGCAGTGAAGTTGATGCAGAGATTGCCATCCCAGGTCCCTTTGCCTTGTCTCTTAACCAGACCAGGAAGGCTTTTGGTCTCCAATTCTTCAAGTCTTTGCAAGATGCCATTCTTGCTTCGGAAACCGACGATGATATTTGGTACTCCTAAAAGGAATGACTGTATCCAGAACTTTAGAAGCTTCCGTTCATATTTGAACATGTCTCTGTCGCTTTCGATCTCCGCTGAGGTCTTCAACTCGACCCAGTTGATCGGATCATCTTTGTTGTCGGGCTTGCAGTCCCATACTGAAGGATCATGAGACGTATGCGTGGCTTAAAGGGATATCACACTTTACCGGCGTCAACCTCGCCTCCAATAATCATCTTTGCCTTGCCGATCCCAGTCTTGACGATAGAGCAGTACTGAGCATAGTTGTTCACCACCATGTCCTCGCGGCTTTCGATGAAGTCTCGAGAGGTGGCATCCCATTGGTCGGGCATTAAGGATAAGGTCTCGAACTTGTAACCTAAAAGGTACCTGAGTCATCTCCCATTGCCGTATGATGAGGGTACATACCCCAGAAGCTCATGAGATCTTGCGAAGGAGCGCCAGGCCGCGATGGCTGGCTGTGCTGTTCTTCCCTCGATTGCAGCTTGTGGTCGTGGTTCTCTTCAATGAAGCTAGAACTATTGGCACAAGCACTTGAGTACCACTGCGCTAAGCAACTTACACGCTATCCTTCGACAACTCACAAGTCAGCCGTGACATCAATTTCAGCGGTAGCTACCTCGGGTTTGCCCACTTGAAATCTTGTTACATTCATTTCAAAGCTATTTCTGGTTAGATTGGACGTCTAGAAATCAAGTCGAATGAGCACTTACCCGCTCATGTTCTCAAACGGCGTCGCCATGATCTATTCAAGTTAACTGGAAACTTTTTTCTTCCCTCTTTTCTCTTCTTGCCTTGGTCATCATTCCCCTCCAAGTGATGATATCTGCTACAACTTTGGTTCCATTACGTTGCTCAAGATCAATGATAGTCTTCAACAGACTATCCAGATGATCGTCGACTGTGTCATCGAGTTGTTCGAAGGTGTCAAATCCTTTTGATAAGTCTACACCGATTTTTGGGGGATAATAATAGCGTAGTGACCGCTCGTCCAAATGAAATTCATGCTTGTTATCATACGAGAAATATCCAATCTCCTGGCTTCTCATAAGTAATCATGTTTGCTTTTAAAGGAACTCCAAAGAGCACACTTTGGGTCTTCGAATAGCTGCGCTGGAGCCAGCGAATCTGTTTACAGGCTGGATTGGGAAATTACTCATGATGTAGACTATTTGAACAACAGCAGAACATCATCCTCATGCTTTCATGTCAGTCTTAAAGCCAGCAGATGGTTATCTTGGGGTAACGTGGTAAAACAAAGCAAAGGATGGTTGGTCCACAAGTTGCTGGGATAAAGCCGCAAAGCGTCGAATGTATGTTTGCCAAGCCGCGTCTATGCACTGCGCCAAAAGCGCTTCCTTATGGCATCAAATCTCAGATTCTCAACTGTTTGAACCATCCATTCCTCCATGTTTGGAAACCAAATACCTTTCGGCATGGCCTCGAAAACAGCATCGTCGCGCACAGCAACCAGCGGTACAGCAAACGTCCGCCGAAATCTCTTTCACCACCAACTCAGCAGGCGACCAACCAGTGCCTCCACTTCCACCTCAGGAACCACGCTCCAAGAGTCCCTACACGACGACAGCTCAGATATCGTGGCAAAAGACCGCAATGGCAACTATCAAGTCCAAGTCCCAACGCTGCCGCCCTTGGACAATGATCAAGCGCAGGAGGACGACGTGACAGAGAAAGAGAAGCTAGATGCTAGGTTGCTGGAGATGTACAAGGATCGGAGTCTACAACCTGGCGAACCGGCGGAGCTGCTGAATGCGGTGCAGACGAGTTTACGACGCAAAGTCGCTTCTCTAGATGACGACAAGTGGATGTTTGAGGCGGAGCCGACACGGCCGGGCGGCTGAAGAATTGGAGAGGATGCCTTTGACGAACGCCATCGCTTAGGTTTCCTAAGGCATGCAACTAGTCGTATACAAGATCTATACAATAGCGACCATGTCAATCGAGACCCTCCGCAGGCGGCACCGGCGCATCCACCTTCTTCGGTTTCGGTTTCGGACTGCCACCTCCAAATCCCATCATACTCCCCACTAGAAGATCACCGAATCAGTCTCTCCCCTCGCAAAAGGGAAGGAAGGCTTACTCATATCAAACAAGGGGTTTCCCTGCCTCGGTATCCTAATCCCAAAATACATTTCTCCAATCTGCGCCAACGCATCATCCCACGTCCCCACCTCTTTCACATATGGCGCGTAATGCTTCGCCAGCTGCTTATACAGATCGGAACTTCCCCTCTGCACCGCCAGCAACAACAGCCCCAAGAAATTGAGCAAGGGAAGAGAAGGGTATACGCGCATATCAGAGCTCGTGCTGCTGACTTCCTGCACGCTGAGCGACTTGTTTGAGGAACTGAGACGAGATGTGAAGATCAGATAAGCCTTGTTGGCTGACCGAAGATTGCTGGTTAAGAGGTATGGGAAGACGGCGCGGGCAGCGTAGAGGGCGGCGGTGTGGGATTCATCCTGCTTGTACCAGTCGTATTCTACTTTGGCGAGTTTTTCGGCGGAGTCTTTGGTACCGAGGGCAAGATGGCGCTCGGCGTCGTATGGCTCTCCCTCTGCAGGAGACGGGGGACATTAGCAATCGCAATAGATATGAAACGAAGAGGGGCGTTTTCCCAAACCTTCAGCATACAAAGTCCCAGCAACATGATGCAACTCGGGGTCCCCATTCGGATACTCCCCTACCTTTCCGCTCCACTGTATCATCTCATTCACGAATCTCTTCTTCGTAGGCTCGTTGGGCGGAAACGCTCTCAGTAGAGTCAATAGCTTGTCTGTCCCCAAACCCCATTAGCACTCTTCCCACCTCATTCCCGACAGACCCCTACACTCCCCCCTTCCCAAGCATAAGATAACAACGGACCTTTCTCTCCACTCCCACACCCTCTCTCACTCTTCCCGTACACATCCACAAGGTAACATCCCAGATCCCCTCCGCTCCCGCCCTGCCCTGCTTTCAAGAGGGCCAGAGCGCCGCTGTAGAGGACATCGGTGGCCGAGTCCCAGTCTGAGGCTTTGACGTAGCGGTTGACGATTGTTTTGATCTGTTGGTGCGCTTCGTAGTAGGAGCCTTCTGAGATTCTGGCGGAGGGAGGGTGTTAGTGAGTGCTTGGCGGGTGGGTAGGTGGAGGGGATGGTACTTTTCTTGCTGTCGCGCGATGGTCTTCTGAATCTTGGAGGTCTTGGAGGCCATGGCTAATATTTGTGGATTTCTATACGGTTAAGAAGCTGGGTTGTGGTTGGTGGGGTGAATTTGGCAGAGACGATGCCGAACATCGATCGGTCTAGCCTTATACGAACTCTACGGGTGGACGATCATGGTATTCCTGAAATTTTTGAACGTTTCGCCAAATGTATGTACAACTTAACAAATGATCGGAGTCGATACTATGTCCTTGCTCTTGTAATCGCTGCACAATGACGCCTTCGAATGCCGCTTTGTTCTCAGGCCATGATTCGTAAACTTTCAATAACCACAAACTCAAGCACTTGTAAACACGATCGCGAGCCCAACAGCTGCGGCGAGAGCAGTATAAGACACATGCATAGCAACTGCACCGCTTCGACCTGTTGCACTCGAAGATCCACCGGTGCTTACACCCGAAGGGCTTCCAATTCTTGCTCCACCAGCTTGAGAGACTGCTGCTTGCTCGGCGTTGGAGACTCTGGTTGCGCCTGGGACCCCTGCGGTGCCTGTCCCGATCTCCGAGACTGTGGAACCGGTGGCATTGAAATTGGTTTGCGCAAGCGAGATCTCGTTGTTCGCGAGGTCGTATACCACATATGCGGATCGCAAGAAGGTGTCGCCAAGGACTGCTGTGGATCCTCCCGCTGGCGCGATGCCGAAGATGCATCCTTGCGAATTAGACGCCCCACCGTTGCTATTCCCGTTCCCCTGATCGTTGGGATTCTCCCGAGCTTCGCTCGTGTCCGAATTTGGGTTGATCACAAGCTCGCTGATGGAGACTGAGATAGTTGCCGAAGTAAAGGAGAAGTCTACCGTAATGTTCTCGTTTGCAAGGCTGCAAGCGCACAGACCCGCTCCGTTTTGCTGGGAATACTGCACATTCAAGGCGGTGTAGAGGTCGCTGGTCAGGTCGTTTGGCAAGTAGGCCAGACTACTACCGCTATCGAGGATAACGGTGGTGGGTAAATTTGTGGTCAACTTCTGATTTTTGCCAGCGTTCGCCAGGTTGATGCCGCTCAACGTAATGATGAACTCGGCATATTGGCCGAATTCTTTCTGAATTGGAAGCGTTTGAAGCTCACCCGTGTACTTGGCAGTATCAACGCCACCAAACAAGATCGAGCCAGTGTTAGCTTCGATGTCGTTCAGCCATAGAGAGTATGCATTCGATTGGATCAGCCCGCCGTCCGCCATGGCCTGGGGGAGGTTCGGGTAGGTCTTTAGCTTGGCCGTGTTCGCCTGTGCTTCGTTCGCTGTATACCCAATACCCAGAATACCTTCTGATGATGTAGAAGCGTACCCAATCCCAAATTGCAGAGCATTGATAGTTTTGCCACCAATACCGACGTTGTCTGTTGCGTAGTCACCGGTCGCTCCTGAGCCATCAACGTAAGAAACGCTGAAGTCGCTGTTGACGAATTTATAGGTGCTTGAAGAGCTGGCGCTGTATGTCCCCGAATTTGAGCATAGGTCTCCTCGATATGAACATATCTCCGAGTTCTTGACGTTCGTCCATAAGTCGCTGCTTCCAGTGTCGATGTGTAGTCGAAGAATCTGCGGGGGTATCCCTATGGTGACGTTTGCATAGTACAGTGTCTCCCCGTTGTCGAGAGTCTCCGTGACTGTCTGCCGTCGCCGCAGTGCATCTCGCTTGTGTGGATTTTGTACAGATCTTCGGTGAGTGTCCAGGCTGACAACATTCGGCGGATCTCGCTGGACTAGGTGGATGGCGTTGGTTGAAGCAAGGAGCCCTGCTGCCAGAGCAGTTACGGTAAGGCTTTTCATAACTTAAACACTCGATATCAGGGACTGGGGCTAGAAGATGTTTGGTAGGAAGGTGAGGTTGCACTGAGAGTAGGAATTTAGGATAGCAGAAGTATGAGAAATCGACACAGAACGAAAGCTACATCTCTTAGAGAACAGGCTTGATATTATGAAAGGCTGACGCGGCGAAACATCGACGGAGCTAAACTTCCAAGAGAGCAGTTAGTGCCCTGCATTTTGGGTCGGTGTGACGGGTCAGTGCATGGCCAGAGTGGCTGTGGCGGAGGGTGACTTCCCCCATTAGAGTACGTCGATAGCTGACGTGTACCCCCTCGGCATCTGACTGCCGCTATGGGAATAAAGCATTCTGGATTAGATTAGTGATGGGAAACAACCACCGTCCAATACTTCATCGTAGCCTTGTGCTCCGGAACTTTCGACTGCCACAAAGCCGTTACGCAGTCTTCTCTGTCGGATATGCGATAGATTGCAAGTGCAAGTGGCGGATCTTGATTGGCGAGGTGCCCGCTGATCTTCCCGACTTGACCTGGCTTGGCAGGTCATATGAGCGGTTGCATTACGTCTCTTGGCAGTGGTCAACCGACGGAGCTCGTACGATTACGAAGGGAACCCCTGTGACATGCTTTTCCTTCCACGTGGATATCTATCTCCTATCAGCTGTGATCGAGACTGCAGACGACTCGTTTTGGCATACCATGCCATCTTTTGCATCGCACTCGGGACTGCCTCAAACCCCCTGCTGAAAGACGACCGTTGCTGGAAAGACAGATTTGAGGACCAATGTATTGGCTGCACCTTGACCCTTGAGTATGCTGCCTGTTTTACCCATTCTACACCCCTTTCTGTCTTACCCCGTGCTCAACGCGGATGATCATATTGAGCCTGTATAGTGACTTATTCCGCTTCCTGAGTAGATACAAATCCGAAGAAATTGGATGTCTCGCTACCGGAATGAATAGTGTTCAAATCCCAGAAACCCTTACAAACGCCGGCTTCCGAAATAGGATGTTCAGCATCAGGATTTACTTCATGCAAACTGCAATTTTCCGTGTCAACGAGCACGGGAATTTTTTGAATTATAGGATAGCACGCATGAGTGAGTGAGTAAGTGAGTGATTTATACACGGTCCCGCCTTTCGGCATGCCCCGGTACTAACGCGTCCGGCGCTAAAATGATAATGTAAACACCAAAATATAAATAAATAAATCCCCACTCGATCCAGCTCTAGGTGTGTCGTAGTAGTCCCGGGGCTATTATAGGGTGGGTGTGTATGCTCTCCCCTTTTTTAAAGAACTGGTATTGGCATAGTATAAAAGTGCACCCGTAGCAGGGTCCTAGAAGTTACCAGCTGTCTTGAAAGGGGCCTCTTCGCGGAAATACTTTAGGCTCTAATGTGTCGTAGGCTACCGAAGTAGGCCTATAGTATAGGTACGTATCCTTATCGACCATCCGGTACCACTAGCTCAGGGTAGTTCCGGTGTTAGAATAGGACGTGGTTTAGGTACGTGTTCAGATCTGGCGCGCGAACGCCGTGTTTTGGGTACGAATGGGCCTGAACCTAAATCCATGACGTTAGCTTGACCCGACAGTAATTGTTTGGGGTCAGAAGATAGCTAGTAATGGACCCTATTAGATAGGTGTGGCCGGTGTAGAAGCGCGTAGTCTGTGTGCAGGTGAATTACCTGTTCCGGTAAGGCGTGCCGTATCCGGCTAGCCTGCTCCTCGCCGCCCTTCACTTCCTGCTGCCCTCCCCTAGACTTTTGGCTGCTGTCACAACTCTTGGATGTTTCCTCCCCGTCAGTGTGAATACGCCTCCGTATCCTGCTCTCCTCGTAACTTCATCAATGTTTCCATTCATACCGGCCCATTATCAGGCTCCTACGAAGGAGGGCTGTGCCGGGGTGCAAGATGGCCTCCGACTTCTACATAGACCTTGGTCTTGTCCCTCTCTCTTTTTCTTTTTCCTTTTCCTTCACCCGCTACGTTTCTCTTTGACTCTGGTACCTGCTTCTTTGCTAGCCTCAGATTTTTCTCTCTTCTACCATCCTACTCGGCGTCAACATGGGCGCTTTTACGTTTGAGAACGCGTACCCTACGCCAGACCATTGTTCAATGGTTGAGAGCGACGACGAACAAGAGGACTTTGATATCGATTCGGAAGTCTCCGATGCGGACCTCCTGGAGCTGAAGCAGGAGCTGAACAAACTCGGCACGGAAAAGGCACAACGAGATTTGGCAGATGCCACTCTTGCTGCTCAAGAAATGACCCGGCAGAGGTAGAAACGGTATGTCTCAAATTATTCGCTTTCCTAGCTTCCCTTATGGATACCAACTACTGGAGCTGACTCCGTCTGCTCTTCCTTCATACTAGGTACTGCGATTTTGTGCGCAAGGATCATCTGAAATTACTGAAGTCCTGTTCCATCATGTCCTTCAAGGGCTACCTCATCTGGTACTATAAGACGCACCCTCGCGCCAAGAGGCTGAACACATACGAAACTGTGTGGAAGACCTTACGTCAGTTATACTACGACGGATGCTACAAGGTTGTGGCCGATGATATGGGCAAGGAAATCACTAATGTAAGTCGTCTTCAATGCTGTCGAAGGGGTAGAGTCGGTTTGACCGTGGAGACAGTACCTTCATGGGCAATTCTGCAACGAACGTGGCCTGATCAGAGGCATGAAGCAGAAACACGTCGTTGGTCACAACGGCGTCCACGGTGCGCTTTATTACCATTGGAAGTTCGATACGGAAGTCTTTGCCCTAGAACTAGAACGTATGCATCTTGCCGCGGGGACTCTTTTCCTGAGTTTCACCGGCTGTCGACCTGGCGCTATCTTCGAGAGTGCCTGCAAGGGGATTGCTGGGACGAATGAGGCCATGCTCTATAGGCATGTGAAGCTAAGACTCTTGCAACCAAAGGATGAACCACCCCTACTGGTTCTGGAGGTCACCATCTTGTTGGATAAGGGCAAACGCAAGCGGAATGCGCCGTGAGTAATCCTCGCGCACTAAGGTCTCCGTTATACTGCTAAAGGCGCTGAAAGGAAAACCATCACCCTTTACGAGAATCGCACCTGTCCTGCAATGTGTCCAATCCTTCATTTCGTGGCTATCGCCTTTGCCGACAACGCTTTCCACCCCAAGCTCGCCGCCGCCGGGCTGACCCCTTATACCTTGCACAGTTTCTCCTGCCCAGACGGCCGTATTACCGTTGATTTCGCCTTCAGGGACGGCATCCTTGATATCCCCATCTTCCGCCGCGTCACGCGGTCATTACAGGGTATTCAAGTCGATCCTCGCAAAGCTCTATCCGCAAACTCCTTTGCGTACTGGATGAAGAGATTAGGCCAAAGAGCAGGCTTTGAGCATTCTTTCCTACCTTACTGTCTTCGACGTGAAGTCGGAACGGAATTGACAGGTTAGTTTGAAACTGGAAGCTCCTCTCACAGGACTACCGCTGATGTTGTCTTGGACGCTGGGGTCAGCGATCAGCAACGCAATCAGATCCTCGGCCACGCCGGCTCGAGAACGTTTCTCAAGCACTATATCTCACAGAACGTGATTATCGATGTCCAGGCCACCTTCCTCGGCAATGCTTCCAAGTCAGATTTGATCAAGCAGATCGGGAAGCTCTGTCTGCGCCGCGACCCCAATCTCCCGAAGCGGCTTTCGGACGATCAGCGCACGCAGGCTTACCAGCACCCTGATGTCATCCGTATCCAGCAAGAAAAGGACGCCCTTAAGCAACGACTCCAGGACGAGTTTGGCTCTATCAAAAACGGATCGAAGTCGCCCGACGGCAAACAGCATGCACGGGTCCAAAGTAAATTAAGAGCTCTGAAGCTACGCGTGGAACGCGAGGCTTTCACACAGATTCTTCGTGAATTCCACAGCGCCGCAGACCTGGATCACATGGTATCACAGCTCAATGGAGAAGAGCCCGCTTCCAAGATGCTCGCTCCAGTGCAGCATATCTTGGAAGAACGTAGGCAGCTCGCCCACGATCTGTTCCAGCCGGCGACTGAATCCTCCTTCGCCAAGATGGTTGACGTTATGGCGCGCCTCTGTTCACTCTACGAAGGCAAAGACCGGAGATGCAACAGCCACGAAGGAGATGCTGGAGACCAGACCAATCAACGGTCTGCATGCGTACAACATACCTCACCTGCGGTCTACAAAAATATGTATTGCAGCGACACCATCGAAGCTTTTGTGGACCTTGATGCCATCACACCCCCCAAAGCAGCTAAGTCCACAAAAGCTGTGAAATCTGCCAAGTTGACGAAGCCGGTCGTATCTTCCAAGATCACCAAAACAAAGAAGCCACTCGCTTCGCTGACGTGTCTTTTTTGCTACGGCAACCCAAAGCGTGGGCGGACGCAGAGTTTCGCGCGCAGTGACAGTTTGCGAAGGCACTATCGTCAAGTGCACTTTCAGTACCAGGTTGGCCCCTTTCCATGTCCTCTACCAGACTGTATGAAGATCATCCACGATTCAGACCACTTCGCCAATCACGCAGTCACTGAGCATAAGTCAGACCTCGGAGTTCGGGCTGTTATTTCGGGAACACTGGAGCGGACTGCTAAGCCTGGGCAACTTGCCACGTTTACTCTATGAGGAGCTCAACTTTAGATATCGCCTGAAATCATATTACGTCTCTTTTCTATTACGCGTCCCATGTCTGGTTGTCGTTGCTTCCCTTGTTCACTTACAGTACGCTACTCGGATCTTGGCGACATTCCTTTGATTGAGAGGGAAAAGGTGTCAGAAGAAGGCGGCTGTCGTCTCCGCTACTGTTGTCCTTAGATCGACCCTTTTCATAAAAAGACATGCTATTGCCCTCGTGTAACACTTCTTTTTGCCAAAGAGAAAAATAGAACTGTTTATTAGATTATCTTGTTCCAGCTTATCGACTCCAAACATGTCTTTGACTTCTGATATTCAACGTGATTAGTTTTCAATTGAAAATTATTGTACATAGATTCAACACGAAAGCAAAGACGCAACTTCATCACAATCCCCTTGAAACGCAAAGTCCAAAGGAAGTTTCAAACCAAACGGTGGTGCGTCCCTGTTGATCCAAACGGTGGATCCGCCCTGAGCCTTCGCGGCGCGACAGAGCTCTGTCACCAATCTTTTCGCTCCAGGCACCTTCAGAGTTGTTCCCACCACGAAGACCACTTCTGGACCCGTCTCCACATCTTGCTCCGTCAGTTCCCCAATCATATCGCCCTTGGGGTTATCCTCTCCGTAGAGAAGGACGTTTGGACGAAGTCTGCCTATGCCAAGTCGTCGTTTCCCCATCCGTTCTCGATCCAGCGCAATCTCTTCGCAGCGATTGCAGTCTGGCAGGTCTGACCCACAGAACCACTCAGACACGAGTGGACCATCCCAGCCGCAAAATTGACATTTCGCTTTATCGATTCGGCCGTGGAGCTGCACAGTCTTCTCCCAGAGATTGGGAAGTCGACGCTCGATGCAGTCAATGTTCTGCGTGTAATGTCGAAGGAGACAACCGTTATGGGCGAGTCCGTCCAAGAAACAATGAAATGATGTGGGCTCCGCCTGGGCAGAGAGGCTCGACATGTTGCGGACCATGGTGTGAAAGCGGTCAGTCTCGACCGGCGAGTTGTAAACAGATATGTCAAAAGAGGTTTGGGCTGACATCCGTATTGTTTAAAAATCAGGAACTTTGAGACCACCATTAGACTCGCTGAGACCAAAGGCAATAAGAAAGACTCACTGCCTGCATTGACAGAAATTCCAGCGCCGCTGATGACCACGACTTTCTTTTTCTTCCGTAAAAGTGTTCTTAAGGCAGAAATCGCCTTTGCCTCATCGCCGCCTAACGGCTGCCTCATTTCGATCTTCTGGAAAACGTTTGAGGATGGCGGCCGAATGGACTTCTGCGATTTCACAACCCGAGGAGACTTCTCTGTGGGATCTTGTCTTCGGCATGATAGCCTATTCTTGGGAGTCCTGCGTTTTGACATAGTCGAGGACGCGATGTAAAGTCGGTACGGTCCAGTGTGGAGCGGGCTCAGATTGATTCGTAGAGGAGAGACGAGGGAAATTGAAAAGAAGGGAAGGGGGCAGACCCTCTCTTTATACCCAGTGATCGCGCTAGTCTTGGCCAGAAGCCGGCCGTCCCACCTTAGGCAGCACCAGGCAGTGCTGATATAGGATGGACCGGCTGCCAAAGGCCAATCACGGCTCCTAATATGCACGGATACCCTTACATCACAGACGGAAACCCGTTTGGGTATGCTCGGTCGAATATTCGTATTCGAAAAGGGAGTCGAGATCTGTTGCAAGCCGTCAAGTACTCTTTGGCTTGCCCCTTATGTCCTCTGAAGGTGGTCCTTACTGATCATCTCACTCCACGTACGGACAGAAATAGCTTTGTGGCGGTGGTGAATGTGTAGATCCCAAAACCTGTTTAGAGTCACAACACCCTATCGGCCCATCATTCTTGTTTCGGATACCAGCCTAGTTTATGCGGCGGTCTCATTAGTGCTGATGTGGACGGAGCTATCCTTTGTTTGACGGGCAGTAGATACTGGCGGCGTGACGTAGGCCAAAATTCGAGGCAGTCAGCGGCCATATCTGGAGCAAGTCGTCAGATTCAGGATAATTAAAGCTTGCAGGGGTAGGCCACTATTACTGGAGGGCGTAGATACCTATTAAAATATAGCTAGACCCCTAGAGCCCAGTTAGTCTCCGCAGTAATTAGTAAAAAGGAAGTCTAGTAAGTCTTTTACTATAAACCTTCCAGATATATTAAATATATTAATTCAATATCTTTAAACTCTAGAGCAGGACTCGTATGGTTACTAAAGCTTTACAAACGCTTACTTTTTTCCCCTTTACCCGTTTACTCCTTACCCGACTATCCTAGAGATAGAGGAATGGTCACCTTTCCCGTTTGAGATATAGGTTTATCCGGTCCATGAAGCCGAGCGAAGGGTAAGAACGTCCTCTAACGCCCCTTCAACTTCTGGTCTTTGCCACTCTTCGCCGACTCCGTCTTTGAATATCTCGTCGACCGAAGGGAAGGGGTCGAACGCAGTTGATGCGGTTATCCAAGTACGTATTCGGTTCGCCTTCAGTCTGGGCTCTTAGCCTCGCCATGCATTGATTGATAAAGCGCAAGTTTAATTTTCGATGACGATATCAATTTGCGCATGAAACCTGAAAAAGGTACGCTGAAGATTTTATTGCTTGCTGCGTTGGAGAGTAACCCACCCCAAGAGGCTGGGGTCTTTTCAGTAACATTGTTGGTGAGAATATATGTTAGTAGCTGTTGACAGTGGCTTTATCGTTCTGGTGGTAACATAGCTGATCCAGCATGCTACGGTATGGGGTGGAACATCATGGATTTGAAGGATGGATCACCTCCGATGGACAACGACTCGGCGAGTATCCAGTATTGGAACCATTTAGGCTTATCACTGACCCGGTTGCTGGCTGTTCTCTCAATCAGTGAGATCCGCTGGCCGTTGCCCTGAATTGCTTCTAAAGTACTTAACATAGAATCCTCCACCAACTTCTGCTGCCAAATCTGATTCTTTTTTCTTTTCTTTTTCTCTGTTTTGAGAGGAGTTCATAGAACGCGTAGGTTTCTCACCGAACTATGTCTGCAAGTCTCGCCCATTTACATGGTTTAGACTGCCATCAACACAGCGCTTGAGCAACCCAAGACATTTTCTCCCAATGACACGCACCAAAGATCTGCGGTCAGGGAATTGGTGTAGGCCTTCGTCAAGACTGTTAAAACAATCTTTAGAAATAGAGATTATCAGCAGTGCATCGGAGCAGTACCGCGGAATTTCCGATTTTACTATCGTATTGTAAATATTTGCCCCTTCGCCAGAATTGAAAGAGCTTCTTGTCTTCCGGTTACCAAGTTCTCGATCTGTGAAAGGCGAAATTCGAACCGGCTCTCGCAGCGTTGGTATATAGAGCTAAGCACTCTTCAGGGTTTCGAGTCGATTAGAGGAGTACTGTAGGTGGGAACTTACGAACTTTTCTCTAATCGAACCATTAGCTGACCTTCACAACAAAAGAAGGGGGAATATATTGATGCGACACCTTTTACTAAATCGGATGTACGTTGCCAGGCAACAGGCTCTTAAAGTGTATATCCAGGGTACTTCCACCCATCTCCTATCTAACTCCCCAAATGCTTTCGCCGTCTCCAAAAGGAATAATTGCCAAAAGCAGCTTTCATTTAGGTGAAAGTTAATAGCGTTACTTGGGTGGAAAGCGTTAACTAGTTTAACGGGCCTGCCGGATATTATGACGGTCTCTGTCTCATCAGTCGCTCCAATTCCTTTACTGCAATATTGGGCCTCCTCAAACCCTTTCGGGGGTTGCTATACGCAAAGTATGACGTCAGGCTTCTTCTAACAGATCATCTGCAGGAAGACTAAGTATGCTTTTCTTATCCCTAATGGAATTTCCTTATTCCTAGGCCGATCCAGACGGAAAGGAAATATATCAAAGTAACTGGTTTTCCAAAGACTGGAGCAGCCAATCAGCCGTGAGACGTCATCAAGCCAGTATAGTGTTGCGCATTCATTTTTGACGTTCTCACACTATGCCGTGTATCGCTGGTTCCGTGCAGGTTGCAACAAAGCGATTACCAGTCCCCCTTGTTGCATTGGGCGAGCAAGCTATCTAGCGAACCTGATACCATCCTCTGAGCTTGCGGGAGAACGGCTCTCGGACCGATAGCTCTCACGTCCGTACTGTCCAAGTATTGATTAATGACTACCAAATGATATCCGGGAGCGCTTCTGAGGCTTTGAGGACAGCAAAGGCTTTAGCCGGTGGTCAATAGGTATATCAAAGCACCAGTCCGAGGCCATCATATCTTCCGACGTTGATTTACACTCAAACGGCTGAGGCATAGCCAACATTTGAGCTGAATGCGGGCGATCGGCCGCTAACGATTTGTTGGAGGCCTAGATCATAGGCGCAAAATTAGGGCCAGAACTTGTGTCCTCTTGGGGACACGACTATGATCTTGCCAGGAAACTTGATTAATCGACTTGCCGACTGTCTATCTCGCGAGCTCCTGTGATTCTCAAGAACACGCTGGCGAAGAATGTTTTAGATTGTGCGGGAATGGTCAAGATCATCCGGATCTATAAATAGATGCAGACGGAATTCGTTCCACGATTGGCGACTACCCCACCACATGCCCATTGCGTTGCTTTTATCAGCCTCATGATAGCCTCGCTTTACCACAAGATAGCTCTGCCATAGTGTTACCTCTAGTGACAAAGTTTCAGCGACTCCAAGCCTAGCTCTTTCGAACCGACATGGCAGAAGTTGATGCGTAAGTAGACCCATTTGGATACAGCAGGGAATGATCTGACCCTATTCGTCTAATAGTAAACCCTGCTTCGATTTCAGGCGTGGGAAATGCAGATACGGAAACAGATGCAAGTTCACTCACGAGTCCAAGCCCACTCCAAAAGCACCTCATCGCGAACCATGCCCATACTTAGGGACATCGAAGGGTTGCTTTAAAGGGCAGCAGTGCAAGTTCTCGCACGAAACTGTGGCGGGTAACGGTGCCAATACACAGTCACCGCAGTCTACCGCTAGGTCACGACCACGGACCGAACTCGAAACCAGCTTCCGAGAATGGACATTCCTTATACCGAGGCAGAATACGCGGTTTCAAGTTATGGAGATCGGCAACTTCTTCAAGATGGCCTGGGACCTTACCAGCAAAGAGCATACAGAAACTGGGCAACAGATTATCAAGAAGCTAGCGACTGAGGAAGGGTTGGCCATGATCAAGGCTCTTACAGATGAACAGGCCGATGGCGTCCAACTAGAAACGAGGCTGCGTAACTTTGAGGACAGAACGCTCCCCTTTTTCCGAACCATCTCTCACCCGGACATTCTGTCGTCCCTGATTTTGGAGATACCACTCGATACTATTTGCACATTTCTTTATGGCCCAAATGGTCGGCGTGCTATCAACCTGTTCAAGTCTACGACTTCCGCTCTTGGTGCCCTTGCTTGGGACGAAAGAGCCAAAGATGGAGAGCTAACTTCGATTGCGGTAACAGCGAGCTTAGCAGTGCTGGAAAGAATCGTGGAGTTAAACCAAGGCGCCCAGGTCATTCCCGAATTCACGTCGATTGTGAACGACTTTTCAACCGCTATTGCAGAACAACTCATCCAGACCGGAAGCCGAAGCTTAGCCCGTCTTCGCCAACGACTTGGTGTTGGAGCTGTAATGCCAGTGTCAGGGGGCCGCCCTCTAGAGCAAAAGAGTCATCGACCGGTCTTCGAAGTAGGTCAAGACCTTCCTGGTGCGTTATCTGAACAAGGTCCACGCCACGATAACGATCACGCAAATATCTTCGACATCAAGATCCTGCCGACTACCGAAGAAATTCAGTCCCCACGACTGGAGTACCTCCCTTCGAGCGATCCTACGAAGCACCATATCCCTGGTCTGGTGGGCTTACTTGATCGACAGTTTAGACTTCTGCGTGAAGATACAGTTGGTCAACTCCGGGATGCAGTGCAGATTGAGTTTAAGCGGCTCAACAAACCCACCAATGCACAAGCGCCACCGAAGCGACAGAACAATGGCGTTCGGAATATCATCTATCAGAACGTCGCTCTGCGTCGACTTGAATTCGATCGGAAGAGAGGGCTCCAGGTTGTGGCTGAGTTTGACCAACCTCCCGCACTGGCGCGGAAAGGAGCCAAGGAGCGAGAAGAATGGTGGAGGAATACCAAACAGCTACAGATCGATGCTTTTGTATGCCTTGTCTCTTCCACAGGTCCTGCTATCTTCTTCTCTGTTTGCGATCCTACTCCGACGCCTCCGCCAAAGAGAAAAAATGGCGATGAAGAATTTGAAGTTCGATCAGCCGGATATGGGAGAGCCTCCGATGAGCGACCGAATCTTTTCAAGCATGCGCATCGAGCCACGTTAATGCTTAGCCCGGTGGAGCATAATTCGGAAGATATCACTTGGATCAACAGTCACCTCGGAAAGGCTCACAAGCTACGACAGTCGCTTGTCGAGTTCCCAGGCATCCTGCTACCGTCCTTCCGACCGACGCTGCAAGCACTTCAAAAAATGAGCCGCACGCTCGATCTCCCTTTCGCTCAATTCATCGCCCCTGACATACAATATGCAGGAGACGTCGACATACCTGCCCCTGCGTACTCTCGTAGGCCTGGCTTCGCCTTCAATCTGGAGACCTTGACTGGAGGAGAGCAGCTGAGACTTACGCCCGGACAGCCTTTCGACGATACTACACTCCGCGAGAAATCCACACTCGACGAAGCGCAGCAGCTGTCTACCATAAATGCATTAAGAAGCTGTCTTGCGCTAATTCAAGGCCCGCCAGGTACCGGCAAGAGCTACACCGGTATCGCTATCATTAAGGCCTTACTCAAAAATCGCGATGCAGCTAAGCTTGGGCCAATTATTTGTGTATGCTACACAAATCACGCTCTCGACCAACTTCTCGAGCATCTGGTTAAGGACGGCGTGGAGCAGCTTATCCGTTTGGGATCGAGATCGAAATCAGAACTCCTCCAGGAGTTGAACCTCCACCATATATCAAAGGAAATCAGGCCCACGAAGATCGAAGGCCATGAGAAATATCAACTCTATGCAAAGTTAGATGTCGCTCTTGATGAAATCGAGGAGCTCATGCCAGGCCTCAGGGATCCAGCCCGCTGGAATAATGTCAAAGAATATCTCGAAGAACACCATAATGGTCACTTCGAACAACTTTTCGGACGGGGAGTTGACGAGCATGGATTCCAGGAGGTACGCGGTAAGAAGTTCAATGTTTTGCGTAGCTGGATCAACGGAGCACCCAAGCGCATTGCTTCAACTCGCCCAGTTCCGGAGCTTCTCGGTGTCAATTTACAGGAGATGTCTGGCTCCGAGCGATTGGCTTTGCACAGGTACTGGGTCCAACAAAACACCATGGAACTCACCCGCCGTTTCCTACACGTTCTCGACTCATATCGCCACATCAACGATTCGCTCAAAAAGTGCCACCAGGAGCTAGACCTGCGTTGCCTACTTCGCGCGCACATCATCGGTGTTACAACCACAGGCCTTGCACGAAATTTAGACATCCTCCGCCGAGTGCGAGCAAAAGTGGTGGTTTTTGAAGAGGCGGGAGAGGTATTGGAGGCACATACCCTCACCGCACTCCTGCCTTCCGTCGAGCATGCCATTCTTATTGGGGATCACGAGCAGCTAAGGCCCCAGATCAACAACTACGAGTTCCAATACGACAATCCCAGGGGTGCAAAGTTCTCGTTGGACATCTCGCTTTTCGAACGACTGGTCCATCCTCAATCTGGACATCCGAAGCTTCCTTACAGCTCGCTGGAGGTTCAGCGTCGGATGTATCCATCGATTGCGGAGCTGATTAGGTCCACGCTCTATCCGAAGTTGCAAGATCACCCATCAGTATCCACGTATCCAGAAGTCGACGGAATGCGGAAACGTCTCTTCTGGCTCGATCACAACAAGAGGGAAGATGCTTCCCCCTCGAATACAGCGCAGTCATTTTCCAAGACTAATGCTTGGGAAGTAGAGATGACGGCTGCTCTGGTCTCCCATCTCGTCCGCCAAGGAATCTACCGGAACGAAGATATCGCGGTCCTGACTCCTTATCTGGGACAGTTGCAGAAGCTCAAACAGCGCCTACGATCCTCCTTCGCGATCGTGGTCGGTGACCGAGATCTCGAAGATTTGGAGGCGAAGGGATTGGAGGGTGACGGTGAAGAAGAGACGACTGCAACTCAAGGTAATGTTCGCAAGACAACGTTGCTGAACGCTTTGAGGATCGCTAGCGTGGACAACTTCCAGGGAGAAGAGGCGAAAGTCATCGTCATCTCATTGGTCCGGAGTAACGACGAAAGGAAGTGTGGATTCCTAAAGACGTCGAATCGCATCAACGTCTTGCTAAGTCGCGCCCGCCACGGAATGTATATCATCGGCAACACACACACCGCACGTCCTATTCCTATGTGGAATAAGGTTATCACGATCCTCGAGAACGACGGAAACATAGGTAATACTCTAGCGCTATGCTGCCCCCGACATAAGGAAACCCCAATCGAGGTGTCGGAGCCCGACGACTTCTCTATCTTGTCGCCCGAAGGTGGCTGCAACAGAAAGTGTATCTCACGACTTAGATGCGGACATGCCTGTATCAATAAATGCCATTCGGAACCGCTGCATGATGCTGTTCGGTGCCTGGAGCGCTGCCAAAGGATCAAAAAAGGCTGTGATCACGCCTGTCCGAAGTTTTGCGGAGACCCCTGCGATTCGAAATGTCAAACCCAGATGCCGAATATCGCCTTGCCTTGTGGGCACGTTCAAACAAGTTTGGCATGCCACCTGGCACAGGCTCCGGAAGCTGTTCAATGCCATGTCTTGGTTGAAGCTGTTATGCCAGATTGCAAGCATACTGTAAAGGTTCGCTGCTGCGAATTTCCACTTGCAGTAAATCACCCATGCAACGCTACATGCGGGGCCGCTCTCGGGTGTGGCCACGACTGTAAATGGATTTGCAAGTATTGCAACCCAAGAGGTGAAGACGGCCATATCTCGGACATTAATCACGGTATCTGCAAGACTCAATGTAGTAGACAGTACACCACCTGCAGCCATGCGTGCTCAGAGGCATGCCATGGGGATAAGCCATGTCGGCTCTGCTTGGAGCCGTGCGAAGTTCGGTGCAGTCACTCGCGTTGCAGTAAGAAGTGCCACGAGCCTTGTATTCCTTGCGTCGAAAACTGCTCTTGGTCTTGTCCACATCGCGGCGCGTGCAAATTGCCATGTGCGGTGCCCTGTGACCTGCTTCCGTGTTCCAAACGCTGCTCGTTGCCACTCAGTTGTGGTCATGAGTGTCCTTCTGTCTGCGGAGAGATATGTCCAGAGGCCCGATACTGTCAGAAGTGCGCCGATAAGTCGGTGAAGGATACGATGGTTGATTACATCATGGGATCCACCTACGCCGAGATTGATCTAGACGAAAGCCCTTGTATCATACCATCTTGTGGTCACATCCTCACCTTAGAAAGCATGGATGGCCACATGGAGATCGCAAAATACTACACCATCTCTGATGACACCAATGGTGAGAACTCGATTATCGGATTGAAGTCGAGGTCGGTTCCATTCTCGACCTCGGAGCTGAAAAACTGTCCTATGTGCCGTAGCCCTCTTCGCAATATCAATAGATATGGCCGCATAGTTCGACGAGCGTGGATCGACGAGGCGACTAAGAAATTTATTGTTTGGGCAAACGCCCAGTTTGTTCCCTTGGCCTCCAGAATGGAGCAGGCAGAGGCCAAACTTCGAGAGTCCGTCACTGAAAAGCACCCCCCCAAATCTCCGCTGCCTGGACAGACGGAGCTATCTTCCGCGCTTGACAAGCTTTCCCTCGAGCAAATTGGGCTTATCGGTTCTCGTGATCAACAGATAAAGGTAGTTCTCAAGGCCTGCAAAGCAAATCCTAGATACAAGGATATCTCCTTGCTCCGCATTGACATCAAAAGATTTCTCAAGGAGGTTGACGAAGCAGAACAACCCATCAGCCGCATTCACGGTCTCGTACAAGACGCCCACAAACATCGTGGGGTCAACACCGAAATCACTGACGTACCCTCCGTACTTCAAGTCCGCAACCGGCTCCTAGCAACAGTGCTACTCCTCCGCTGCGACTACGCCATACTCTTCGACTTCGTCACTCACGGCGGCGGAATGGCTTCAGGGGGGAATCTTCGAGACTTTCGTCTCAGCCTTGCCCTCAATCGAAAAGATTGCGAGAACTTGATCCAAGAGTCCCGATCCCGGCAACAACCCACACACGAAGTCGAAGGTCTCCTATATTGGGCCCGCTTCGTCGCCTTAGAGCGCAGCCGCTCAGCCAGCCTCTCTGACGCAGACATGACCACCCTCGTCGACCGTGCCCACGACCAACTCCACCTCGCACGCACTATTTGCAACACCTACCCGGGTCAAACAGCCGGCATGCCAGCGGAAGTGTCTGAAGCAGAGAAAATGCTCCGCGACTCGACATTCTACGCGCCTGTGACGAATCTAGAGAAGGCAGCCGTGTACGCGGCCATGGCGCAGAGCTTTCAAGGTACGGGACACTGGTATTACTGCGCTAATGGACATCCTTTTACAGTGGGCGAGTGCGGCATGCCGATGCAGACGGCTAGGTGTCCGCAGTGTGGGGCTACTGTGGGTGGGACTCATCATCAACCTGCAGCGGGGGTGACGCGGGCAGTGGACTTGGAAGCGGAATTTGAGAGGCGAGGGCGGTAGATTTATTAGATGCTGGAAGGGTTGTCAGTGATAGAAAGCCGATGCGGCGTTCTTGTTCCAGTTAGAAAAGGGAGGGAAATCGCTTGACCGGTGTCAGAGTGCCGCGATAGGCGGGGTGGCAGTAGGACATATTCAGGCTGGAGTTGCTCGGGCGGCACTCGCAAGAGTGGCTTACATTCTGTGATTGGTTGGGACATATCGGCCCATCTTTCTGAGATCGAATACTGGACCAGTATATGGCGTCCCAATTAGTGCTGATATGGACGGAGTTAGCCTTTTTTGACAGGCAGTATATACTGACGGCGCGACGTAGGCCAAATTTTGAGGCAGCCAGCGGCCAAATCTGGAGCAACTCGTTATACTTAGGAGGGTTGAAGTTTGCAGGGGTAAGCTACTATTATTGGAGGGCGTAGATACCTATTAAAATACAACTAGACCCCTAAAGCCTAGTTAGTCTCTAAAGCAGTTAGTAAAAAGGAAGTCCAATAAATCTTTTACTATAAACCCTCCAGATATATTAAATATGCTAATTTAATATCTTTAAACTCCCGAGCAGGACTCGTATGGTTATTAAAGCTTTACGAATGTTTACTCTCTTCCCCTTTACCCGCTCACTCCTTACCCGACTATCCTAGAGACAGAGGAATGGTTACCTTTCCCGTTTAAGATATGGGTTCATCCGGTCTATGAAGCCGAGCGAAGGGTAAGAACGTCCGTTAACGCCCCTTTAACTTCTGGTCTGTGCCATTCTTCGCCGACTCCGTCTTTGAATATCTCGTCGACCGAGCTTCAGAGGGTGTTAGACTCCCTCCTGGATCAAGTCGATTGGTTGGAGGTGGCGGTAAAGGTGGCTAGAAATCGAGCGCCGTCAATCTACTACAACGCCATCGAGAAGATATTGCTAGCACACATATATCAGCTTGTGAAGATCGAAGGCGAGGACGACGATGCAGCTCAATTTAAGAACGGTAATGAGGACGAAAATTATGTGTATAAGGGCGATGATGAAGAGGAGGTTGAGGATGGAGGTGAGCCTGCGAGGGAGAGCGAAGACGAGGACGGAGATAGCGATGAAGGTGGCGATGACGATGAAGACATGCATGATGATGCAGACGAAGAAGATAAAGACGAGGACGATGCAATGAATGACGACGAGTATGAAGAGGACAGCGAATCAGAGGATACATAGCAAGCGAGGAGGATAAAGCACGAGACCTATTTATTACGGCTATTTAAGGATGGTAGTTGTAGTCTCTAGTCTAGGTTTGTGAAATAGATTTGTATAGATGATGAAGCCGCGCGTTATTGCCCTGATAGAACTGCGAGCTCTCCGGGCACGAGGGTAGGTCTGCCGATTCCTTCCTCAGCAATGTGAACTCTTTCAGAACGTCTCCCTATAAACCTTTCCATCGCCAACTGCGTGCGTAAGCAGAGGTTAACCCCGCTAGGGATTAGGCTGCCTCCTGTCGGATTGCTCTAACCAACATCATTTTCTTCAAATCGTGACCGATGGAACTTCGAAGTCGGTCAATCAACAAGCAAAGCCTACTCTTGACCTCTCATGATACTCGTGCGGAGTGAGCAGTGACGCTAAGCATCTTGACGGTTTATTCCTCCTCTCTGTTCCCCTCCATTTATGGAGGTCTATTTAGAGACATCAAGAAGTGGATGAATCACAGCCCAGCCGCGATGGTCTCTTCTACGATAACCCCACTCTTTTTGTATACTGGTGCTCTCACTCTGTACTCCCGATCCACCCTTCGCCCTGAGCCTCCGTCCCTTTCAACTCCTGCTACCCTGACTGTGAACCGTGATTTAAATGCTGAGAAGGGTTTGTATTAGCTGCGGTTCTGTTCCCGAAATTCGGGGGAGCCAAAAACAGCCATCTACCGTCATTAAAGGCTGCCGTCTAAGGTCAGAGTATAAGAGCCCCCGGTGCAGTTTTAAAGCTCCTACAACCCGTGCCCTTCATTTCGCTCAGACTTTTCTACGACGCCGCGTTGCAACATCCGTTTGAAATGTCCAAGTCCATTCCAAAGGAGATGGACGTGACACAATTCTATGCTATTGCCGCAGGCGGCTGCATCGCTCTTTTATTTATTGTTCACACTATGATCCGACTGAGTTGGCTTTTCAAACCGTGTGGTGCATTGCTGCGGAAGTATTTCCTACATCCTCTGCTCCTCCGACGGCATCGTCTTTTGGGGCCTTGGACTCGCGCCCAGGTGGCCTTCGCGCTGATCTACTTCGCAGCCAACGCCTTTTGTACTTGCTTCAGGGTATCTGCTGCGAGCGACGTGGCTTCTCGGGCGGGACATTTGTCGCTCATCAACCTGGTGCCGGCCTATTTTGGATTCCACTTGAGCTTTGTTTGCACCTTACTCGGCGTTTCGCTGCCCAGGTACCGGCTTTTTCATGCGTCAACGGGGACGATGTCTATCATCCTTGGTGTGCTCCATGCCATCATCAACGCCGCCGGCAAGCCGAGCCTTGGCACGAGGGGGTCGGGGCAGGCTTTTAAATTGATCGTTGGTTGCTTTCTTCCCGACGGACTTTCATCTCGGCTGACCTTCGCATTAGGCGGTCTTTTCTATGGTCTCGCTGCGTCTGCTTTCGTCGAGCTTGTTTCGCCGGATTTCATATGAGCTCTTCCTTCGCTGTCACCAGGGTTTGGCCGTTGTTATGGCTTACGCTCTGTGGAGACATGTTCCGTCAAGCTCAAAGGTGCCACGCGCATACCTACTCGCTTCTGGTGGTACCTTTCTGATCACACTTGTGATGCAGTGCTTCGCCGTCCTGTATAGAAATTTCAGCCTCCACCGTGGCTGCTCCAGAGCGTTGATCGCGAGGCAAAATGGGGCCGTAAGAATGACAATCTTCTCCCCCCGTCCGTGGAAAATCAAGGCCGGACAACACGTCAACGTTTGGATTCCATCCGTTAGTCTGTGGTCCTTCCTGCAGAGCCATCCTTTCACCATTGCGTCCTGGAGCGAGGGCGAAAACCCTAGCCTGAATTTCTTGATAGAACCGAGGGATGGCTTCACACGGAAGCTGGTTGAACGCGCCCCCGAATATGAAAAATGGACTTCCAAACCAACAGATGAGGAAATGGACAAGAGGCCCTTTGGTGATGCAAGAAACCCCCGAGGTAGCTCGGGACCGTCTGAACTCCGCATAGCTTTCTTCAGCGGGCCACACTGCTCAGGCGCGCCCATTGGTGAATACGGGAAAGTCCTGATGGTAGCTACCGGGGTTGGAATCGCGGCGCAGTTGCCCTTCCTGAAAGAGCTTATACAAGGATTCAATCGATCAGAGGTTCGCACGCGCAACATCCACTTGATATGGCAATTAAACGATCTAGGTGAGTATCCGATGCCTCGGTTGCTGAAAGTGTTTGACGTTGGCAGGTGATGAGCACCCCGCCATCGAGCTGCTCGACAGAGCTTTAAAGGAGGATACCTTGGATCATGGTTATGTAAGTATAAGGCTTACGGGGAGCGCCGTCGAGGAGATTTGCTAAGCTAGCGGTGCCAGATGCTTCAGGTGTGGCTATTCTTTAAATATGGAAGACTGGCCCCCAGCCCACAGTTTGCAGGAGAGCATCGACGCGCCCTTTATCATAACGGTATCGTAGATCTTCGGCGTTTGGTGCAGGATCAAGCAGGGCCAAGTTCAGAAAAGCATAGAGGGAATGTTTTAATCACGGGTAAGTCCGCAGAGCCTCTCGGAGAGAGCCTTAAATTGACCATCAATACAGTTTCCGCAAATGAACAAATTCGAGACGAGTTGCGAGATCTCATTCAGCCACACCTGGACCAGGGAGTGAGTCTGTTGGAACTTGAATATCAGCCGGCTGAGAGGAGACGAGGCTTGTGGCCTTTTACACGGTCTCGCAATATGATACAGTAGCTCTAGATAATATCAGATAGACAGCTACCTTGAAGCAATCCTAGAAAGTCCAATCAAGCTTGTTGTATTGAGATGAAGGCGAGATCCAACTTTGGGTGCTTTTCGGTTTAGTTTTGGCTGCTTCTGGCCCCTTCTTCGATTCACTTTAGGCTGCTCTTTGGTCCACTTTTTGGCTGCAGGAGGGCTCCAGAAGTGGAGTCTAGGAAATTTGCAGTGCTATATGACTCTCTTGGGATCCAATCTCGAGTCTTCAGAACATGTCTGACCCAAAGAGACCCATCACTCAGCTTTGGAACTTTTCGCCAACGGTTGCCGAAGACTCATTGCCAAACAGCTCGGTGACGCCGCCAGACACTCGGGTATTCAAAAAACACGCTCCAATAGATCAATCCAGATTGTCTCCATTCGATCCGACATCCCACCAGAAGGATGGGACCAGCACTTCAAAATTTGGTAATAAGAGTATCGAGCAGCACCCTGTCGGGGCTACTCTGCAAGGACCGTATGACGAGTTCATGGCTCTCGACCAGGCTGGACCGGCTATGATCGGGTCAGAAAATGAGAAGGAGCCAAGCTTGGTAGCAATCAAAAGGGTCAAGAGAGTTGATGGAAGCCCGGTTAACCGCATAACACCTTTCACCAGCGATCATCTCGTCCAGATCAGGAACATGTACGAGGAAGGTGATGAGATTGTCATCGTTTATGAAACAATGGATGTCACCCTCCGACAACTTACTGGCATACTGCAAGGCCCGTTGAAAGCCTTCCAAATCGCAGCAATCTGCAAGGAGGTCAGCCGCCCTCGGTCACGTTGCTTGGACTTTACTCACCCTGGTGAAACAGCTGCTGGACGGTCTCTCATATCTGCATAAGGAGCTTGCCCACTATCACGGGGCGCTCAACTGCGGTACAATACTTCTCGATCTTGACGGAAGAGTGAAAATCGGTGAGTGCCTTTCGAAATGGAACGGCCGTTGCTGACGGTCTCCAGCTAACATCGGTGAATCATTCATCAAGGATAGAAGGCTCAACGCGGAAAGCGAAAGGAAAGACATCCGCAGCGTCGGATCAGTCATGATGGAGTTGATGGAGCCCGAGACCTTCATTCTTGAACCTCATTCTGCCGTGCTCAAGAACGCGGATGCGTGGAAGGACGGCTTCGGTATTAAGGATTTCCTGGCCGCTACGCAGCACAGTACTTTGGAGACATTGAAAAATGTGAGTTTCCGAACCCGATTAATTGGTCCCATGTCTTGGTTTGACAAGAACCAAGCACGACTTTCTCCCCAAAAAGCCGATTTGGAAGTGCCTTAGACCTCATGTCTTCTGTGCAGTGAGAGCGGCCAATCTTGGCTGCGATGTACTTTCTCTCCCATAGATTGCTTAAAGAGTGTCACTCCTATGGCGAGCGAGTAGAGGATTGTCTTCCATATCACATGTTGTGGTAGATAGACTCTAACCCGCAATAAAAATCATTTGGTATAATTTGCGCACCAATTAGGGAACCATCGATGAAATATTTCCAAAGTACTTACCGAGGGAGTATTGACCGGGGAGGCAAGCGAGATATTGCAGAGGATGGTACGATGGAAGCCAGCACCGTAGAGCGCAATACTGAGGGCTCGCTGGGATACTCAACAGGGGAGTACTCACGGGTTATCCAAAAGTCGCGGGGTCGTGAGGAAGTACGGATGCACAAGGACCGTTCCATGGTTGCTGAATCAGCGGCGTGACCAAAGGTTCCTATGATGGGCGGCCATTTGTTGCTCATTTCTGAGAGCATCCAGAAATCACAAGCCATTGGCGGCATCCTTACTTGGCGCCATCTTCCTGCACTAACAACAGCATCCACAATCGAAGGTATGTGAGTATATTTATAAAGCACCCTCTTTCTCTGATTTCACGACTCTTGGTAGTATTGTCAATAGAAATCGAAAACCTGTTGGCACGTTGTCTACCAAGCCCATATACTGGCTACTGTACCTGCAGGAGTCTATAACGATGTCTAGATCATGGACTCATTCGCTCTTTGACTGCTTCAGTCCCATAGGCACATGTGAGCTGTGTAAACTGTACTGCAGAGGCTGAACGCTTACCAACAACTTCAGGTTGCTTTTCCCTATGGTGTCCATGCATCCTCTACGGCAAAACTCAAGAGCGCAAAACAGGGAAAAAGAATGGCTGGCTGTGCTTTAAAAGGGTACATACAATCTCCCCCAGATCCACACCCGCTGGAGCCGTTCCCTAATCCTTTCCCTAGGGTTCTTGTTGTTGCATTCTCTCCTGCTGCGGTCTTCAACCTTGCCTGCAACGTTCCACCCGCGGCAGCATGCGCCACGACTACGGTATCGATGGTAACGCATGCAGTGACTGCCTTAGCTCATGGTGCTGTCCTTGCTGTGTATTGGTGCAGGAGGATAAGGAGGTGAAGGAAAGGAAGTCGGGTAACAAAGGGGGGTATGCCAGTCAGCCGGAAATGAATTATGCGCCTCAGTAGCATGTGCAGGGTGCTTTTGCCTGGGACATCAGTGGCGGTGATGGTAGACTTATGGAATGGGCGCTGCTGGGGTGATCCCACGGTTTTTAAGGAAGCCTGACCAACCTTGGCTTTATTGGTTTTCTGTTATTTGCACCTTTCGCGAACCGATTAGTCAGTAGCATCATAATCTATACGCCTTAATGCTTTACAATTGAAAGCCAAAGATAAACGTAATATCAACATGTGATACTCACCAGGGAAATCTTCATTTTAAAACCGAAGCAACTTGAGTCGTTTTCTCGCCACCAAGCTTCTGACCAATGGGCCAGTGTCCGGGTATAGCTCTCCGTCGCTGGGGGGAGTACTCGTAGAATAAGGGTTGACATAGAAACAGGACCTGGGGATGGACCTAGGAAGTGAGGGATGGGCCTCGAGAAACGGGGACAGACCATGGCTGTAGGGATAGGCCTTCATTGAGCGATAAACCTACGAAGTGAGGGATAGGCCTTGAAAAGGAGCCAGACCATGACTGGGGGACCAGGCCTTCATCGTGGGATGGACCTAGCAAGTGAGGGCTAGGCCTCGAGAATGGGGACAGACCAGGACTGAGGGACAGGCTATTTTGACGGGCCATCTAGACGTCTTCCAGGTCGAAACCGCTTCCCACGTCCAAAATGGTGAGGGTTCGCTGGGAGGAGTATTCGTAGCACTCACCGGGGGAGTACTCCTCATATCCAAAAG
>JAABUS010002260.1_pt1 | contig 37104 bp, 27 predicted proteins | sample 5560161 | NCBI WGS metagenome assembly JAABUS01 (sample SAMN10711885, study PRJNA513376) | rock metagenome | isolation source: Antarctica rocks | place: Antarctica: Victoria Land, Trio Nunatak nord | collected 2016-01-04
AATGAAGCGAATCCCAACGAGCTTAGATTGTGCGATGAGGGTGTTGGGTATGATATCGCAGCAGAGTTTATTCATTAGAGATTCCGTTATGCTGGTAGATTAGTAGGCGTGGTAGTACAGCTACGCCGTACTGATTTTATTGACTATGGAAAGCTATGTGCATAAAGAGAGATTTATAGGCATGCCATCTAGTATTTTAATAAAGGAGGTATAGTCGCTGTTCTTTTGTGAAGTAATGAAGGCAAGTGAGTAAGCAGGCAAGCAGGCAAGCCAGTAAGCAAGTAGGTAGACAAGCAGACAAGCAACACCATGTCCCACCTTTCACATTGATGTCATCATGTTCATCTTCAAATGATGTCACTATCACCACACACGAGCAGTGTCTCGACTCCTACTTCTCACTCTCCTCACTCTCCACAGCCTCAACCGCCTCTTTCATCTTCTTAGACGGCTGCTTAGTCCCGATATCACTAGCGCCATACCTGCACATACCAGCTATTAGCAACAAATTCGAGATCTAAATCGCAGCGTCGAGCACTTTAGGGTAGATCGGCTCACAAGCAGTGCATGCAGCGATTTCATCGATAGGGCGACGGCGATTCAATAATTGAGGAGGAGAAGACTTACCAAGCAATCACAGCGACTCCCAAAAACGCACTGAGGCAGCTGAATACCATAGCCACAATACCCCTCGCAGTGAAGCCAGCAGGAAGAGGGAGTGGTGACTTATTCGCGCCCTTGAGATCAAAGAGGTCTTCTGTGTTGCCGGCTGCGTTGCCGGCGATTGGTACGTCTTGGACGGCGCAAGCGGCGAGGTGATCGGGCGGGATTGTGAGTGTTTCTTGGAGGGAGGTGGGTGCTTCGATCATGGTGGCTACGAGGCCGGAGGCGACGTGCCATTCGATGTGGCAGTGGAAGAGCCAGATGCGTGGGATATGTTAGCTTTAGATTTGTTTGTGGAAGGAGTAGGGGAGACTTGTCTGGATTGTCGGCGCGGAATCGCAGTACGATGTTACCGTTCGGTCGGACCATGAAGGTGTCTCGACGCATTGGGACGGCAGGGAATGTTTCGTTGCCGACGTAGTTTCCGCTATCGTCGTCACTCCTTGCGATGGCTTGGAAATTGTGCCCGTGGAGATGGAAGGGGTGTTTTCCTGGGTCCTTGTTGTTGAGCACGATGTCGATCACTTGGTTCTTTTCGAGGACGAAGGCGTTGGTGTTTACCCCGTAGATGGTTGCGTTGTTGGCTGCGACACCAGTGGATAGGGCTGTGTAGAGGGTTGGGACTTTTGGGCGTACATAGGATATTTGGTTGAAGGAGGCGCTGGGGCATATCAGCTTGTGGGAGACGAAGATGAGAGGGTCGGGGTAGAAAGCTTACTAATTTGCGCCATCGCCTAGGTTAATCATTTTCATGAGTAATGGGACTGTGTAATCCGGCTCTGGAAGCAGGGCTTCGCCGTCTGTGGGAACGAGGGTAAAGTCGTCGAAGGGATCGAACGAGTCGAGAAGAGCGGGCGGGGGTAGCTCTGCTGTGGAGTCGTAGACCAACCAGCCCGTGACATTGGGATTGAGTGTATCGGGAACAGTATCGAAAAGGGACTAGACTCTGATCAGCATTGAGAAGACGTAGGGCATAGTAGTTGGCCGACCTCGTCCATGCTTGCGACGTAGGCGAAGTTCGTAGAAGTGTCGTTCTTTGTCGTGATGAGCACACTGTAGCGCTGAGCTGCGGTGATATAGATCATGTCTGCTGCTGCCTGTTCCGTGTAGATGCCGTCGACTTCGACGATCTGCATGGTGTGGTTTTCAAACCAGAGGTACTGTCCAGCGAAGGCGCCCATATTGATGATGCGGAACATGTAAGTCTTCCCAGGCTCCACTGCAGTGGTTAGATTCTGGGTGTCGTTGAAGAGGGCAGCTTCTGGCACTGGCTCCGCTCCAGTTGGATTGGTGACGCTGATGAAACTCTTCATGAGTTGGGTCATTTGGTCATGATACCAATCAGAGACTGTGAGTACCCTCTCCTCGTCGTACTTGCCCTTGTACGGAGAGTCGGGATCATTGACGATCAAGGGTCCACGAAGGCCATCGGGGTACTGCGCTGTCTCATGTGAGTGATACCAGTACGTGCCAGGCTGGTTAACCTTTCAGAAAGTCAGTATCTTGACAGTTATTAGGTCTAGTAAGAGGAGGAAATACTCACGGTGAAGTTGTATGTGAAAGAGCCTCCTATCGGAATGGCACACTGGGTTACACCCACAGGGCCATCCATTTCGGTAGTTCCATTCATATAGAGACCATGAAAATGCAGACTGGTAGTCTGGTTTCCGAGTTGATTCAACACATTAACGATAACACGGTCTCCTACGGTGGCAGTGATGTATGGGATAGGCCACTGGCCGTTAATGCCAATGACAGGTCGAGGGAACAAGCCATCAGGATTGGCAGTCACCCATGTGATGTTGAAGTCGTATATGATGGAGGCCGCTTGAGCGAGCACGCCAAAGCATAGAAGGAGAACACTGTATACAAAACACATGATGGATGATGGAGTGGAGAAAAGGCCGCGAGACACGGGTGTTTGGGGTCGACGAATTGGTGTTTTGCAATAGACACGAGCTAAAAGACACTCCTACAGCCAGGTATTAAGTCTATACAGGCCTGCTTCGATGATTGCGGTTGTTATCTGAGAATCTGATAAGATGGGGAAAATCAATCTGATAACTCTTTACTAGCGCCAAATTCAGAGGTCGCAGTCTTGATGATCCTTTTGGCTTCAGCTTTCGGCCGCGATGTCGGTGGCACGATGCTGCAAATGACGCTCGAGCCTGTTGTCCCGTAATCGGACAGCCGGGAATGCTGAGAGTGTGGGTGAAGTGGACGACCGCGGAAATCTAACCCTTCAATTCCGGTTACGGAAGTGGACTCCTCTTGAATGGTGTGACCTTGGACTGGGCAAAGAAGCTCTAGGTCCTGGTCCCTCGTGTCTTGGAAGTGTGACAGGGAAGGGGAAGGAGCAGACGGGTCTGGAAGTATTTGTCTCCCACGCGTAGATGCTCTCGAGGAATTACCGTTCTGCAAACAGTGGAAGAAGGCCAGCATTTCTATCTTGTCGAACTCGTAGATGACAGAACATACGTTAAGAATGCGATAAAGGAAGAAAAATGCTCGCAATACCAGAAACGGTGGGGATGACGAGCCAAGAGTCACTAAGGTACCCGTGCTCTCTAATCCCGTGCTCACTTTACCTCGTGGTCTCACCGACATCGGCACATCTAATCAATCTCCCATAACGCCAATTGCAATTGCACAACATCAAAAACAAGAAGTGGGGATCAAGAATGAGTGTGTCATGACCTACCTGGCCGCTTGATCAGCTCCTGCAAGTGCGGTGTGGGGGATTTTCGCGCTAAGAAGCGGATCTGATAAAATTTCCTGCGGCTGCCCTTATCAATCCGATCTGATAAAAACCTGCCACACCCAAATTCTGCAGTTCAGTACGAGAAGTCGAAAGCGCATTGGGAGCAGACATCAAAGAACAATTCGCCTACCTTGATACCTACCAAAGAGGCTTCTCTTCCATCCTCATACCAACATTCAATATGGTCGCCCTCTTCTCCATTCCAAGTGAGCTCCCACGGCCGTTCACCCAACCCTGTCCAATCAAAGGCAACGCTGACAGTCCTCGTCTCACTAAGTCTTCTTCATCTGCATGCGCGAATGCCTCGAGACAAGTATCATCGTCTCTGTTCTTCTCGCATTCCTGAAGCAGACTCTCGGTCATGACAGCGATCTTGCGACCTACACGAAGCTCCGGCGTCAGGTTAGTACCTTGCAATTTTTCCTAGACTCGCTCGAGTACAGGAGCTAACCATCTGTAGATATGGATGGGCACTGTCTCCGGTCTGATTCTCTGCATCATCATCGGTGCCGGCCTGATTGGAGCTTTCTATGGCATCGGCAAGGACCACTGGGCTGGCACTGAGGACATCTGGGCGGGATCCTTCAGTCTCATCGCGGCCATCATCATCTCCATCATGGGTTTCGCACTACTCCGAGTGTCTAAGCTTCAAGATAAGTGGCGTGTCAAGCTCGCCAAAGCCCTCGAAGCCAAGGACAGCGCCGAGAAGCGTGGAACCCGGAGCGCCCGCTTCAAGACTTGGTGCGAGAAGTATGCCATGTTCATACTGCCTTTCATTACAGTTCTTCGGGAAGGCATCGAAGCTGTTGTTTTCATTGGAGGCGTGAGTCTGGGGGAAGCGGCGACTGCGTTTCCACTCGCAGTGATCAGCGGCCTTGCAGCAGGCTGTTTGATTGGATATCTCATCTATAGGTAGTTGAAGCACCGTTCTGTGGCAGAGGAATTTCGGCTGACAGGATACAGGGGAGGCAACTTCGCTCCGATCCAGGTCTTTTTGATCGTCTCGACGTGCTTCCTATACCTAGTAGCTGCAGGTCTATTCTCCAAGGCGGTCTGGAAATTGGAAAACAACCAGGTAACAATCTTCATTTCGAAGAAAAGGCGCACCCCTGACTTCTTTATAGTGGAGCAAAATTATTGGCGGTGATGCCGCGAATACGGGATCAGGGCCTGGCTCGTATGACATCCGTCAGAGCGTCTGGCATATCAACGTAAGTTACTTTCCGTCTCTAAATAGTTCTCTCGGTGTGTTCGTCTCTGATACGACGTAGTGCTCCAACGCAGAGATCAATGGCGGCGGAGGCTGGGGGATCTTCAATGCCCTCTTCGGTTGGGAGAACTCAGCGACCTATGGCTCAGTCATCTCGTACAACCTCTACTGGGTCGTCATCATTATCGCCTTTCTTACCATGCGATACAAAGAGAAGAAGGGTCACTGGCCTCTAATGAAGGCCAAGGCCGCATCTACCGACGACGAAATCAACGACAGCAGCGGCGATGAGGAAGTTAAGATCGCCGATGCCAATAAGCGTGCCAAGGTGGGCGGAGTGTCAACTAGGGTTCGCAGTGTCGAGCCTCTATCACCAGCTTGAACATTACCGGCTTCGCTCCACCACACAGCTCGAGTTCATAGGACAGGCGTTCAGAGTGGGGAAGCCTCAAGGTAGGAACGTGAAATGATGAGATATACTGCTTGCCTTCATCTTTTCGTCCATTCGAGGCATCTTGAGTTGCGTGCGTTGCTAGAACTTGGTATAGATGATAGAACCGGTTGCCTGGCTTTCTTCTAGGGAGATGAAGGGTAATGGAGCTTGAAGTTCAAGGTAGTTCGAGTGCGGATGCAGATAGATAGAATTGAACGAGGTCAGCATGTGATGAAGTGCATGTACCCTCTACATGTTGGTAATGATGTTTGCAAGAGTTGCGGTATCACAACGGGTTTTGTGATGAGATATGGTCAGCATCATATGCAAGCTGTCTGATTGGTCGGATTCGCCAAACTCCATTTTTCCTCCGCAAAAGCTTCGCATGGCCACCCAGACTTTCCTACGGAGTAGACATTCTGAATGTTTTGCTCTCCACCTGTTGTCTAAAGCCACTTGCTTACATTAGCGACCATGGCTTGGCCATATCCGTGAGGACAGCCAGTTCGGCGACCGCACGACCGCTGGCTGAGTGCTCGTTGCACTCTCTACTTACAAGCACATTTGCTCGTGTGCCACTACAGACAGGCAGCACTTCATCTTGAGAGGAGGCATAGCACCTGCAAAGCCTGCTTGCAGCTAAAGGCGTCTTTCATAGCCCTCGACTATGCCTCGCAAAACTACAAAGTCCAAGGAATCCTCCCCTGCCCTTCCAGAAGAACAGTCCTCCGATGTCATCATCGCAAACGATGGAGACATCTTCCTGGAGATACGGGACTCAAGAGCAGGAGTCGACTGTCGATATCGATGCTCGAGTACCGTTTTGAGCAGCAAATCTGAATATTTCAATGTCCTCTTCGATCCCGTCAAATTCAGCGAAGGCAGGGCCACAGAGACAAAATTACAAGGACTCTCCAGGCAGTATCCTAACCTAGCGTCTGTACCTCCTTCAAAGCTTCCCTCAGTCGCTGTCTCCGACGTCGGAGACTTCCCCGAAGACTGTGTCCTCACCAGCGCAGTCGTGAGACAGTTCCTCAAGATTCTACACGATCCCACTACACCTTGGTCTGCGGCTAAGCCTCAGTCTATTGAGTTTGTTGCGTTACTTGCCATAATCGCAGACAGACTTGCGGCTATCAGGTGTGTTAAGGATTACCTCCGCGGGCAAAGAATCGACACTACACTGCTTAAGGAGAGGAAGGCAGCCACGGCTCATCAGCTAGAGCTGGACAATCGGCAAAGACTCTTAGCAGGCTTCCGTCTAGGATTTGCATCTTGGATTCGGCAGTGCAGCGCCGCTCTTATTACCGAGGGTCCGAAGAGACAGACGGCTTCGAAGATGGATTCTAGTGACGATGAGGTGCAAGATGATGATGCCCTGTGGTGGCGCTTACCCAACGGTGTCGAAGGTACGCGATTGCACACAATGACAGAAGCTAGGTGGCCAACATGCTACGAAACAAAGCTGACAGTCGGTAGAAGAGCTCGCCTGCCGTCGCGACTACGTCCTAGATACCCTAAGCTCCATCCAAAAGCACTTCATCAATCTCTACATCAAAAAGCCCCAATGCCGACTCGGCTACGGTTCCTCGCCGGCCTGTGACTCCTTCCAACTCGGTGAACTGGTAAAATTTCTCTCTCGAAAAGGCACGATAACAATGGAAAGCACCTTTGGTCCCGCGCCCGAAGAATTGGAACCATACAACGGCAACCTCAACGATCTTATCGCTAGGCTGAGGGAGTGCACTTCTTACCAGATTGATGAAAATCATACGCACTGCGGCCTGAGGACCAGGCTTATACCAATTTTGAACTCGCTTGAGCTCGGTCAGGCTGCGATATGTCTGCAGTGTTGGGGTGGTGATAGGGTTGGGGAGAGCTGGCTTGAGACTCCTCAGCAGGGGTGTTGGGCTTTTAGCAAGCAGGGTGTTGCAAGAGGCTGTGAGGAACACCGGAGGGCGAAGGCTTTGTTCACTGCAGAGAGCAGAGATTGGACGCCCCCATACACTGGTTGAAGAACAGAATTATACGAGTCGCAGCGACCTTATCTGATTCCATCAACTGCGTCTATCTGCTGAGGCCACACGGTAACACGTGAGCGAGGTTTGAATAAAAGACGTTAACAATATGATGGAGGCCGCTCGGCCATGTGTGATTAGAGCCCAGCGGCGAGCTAGCTATGCGCTCGGCTGTGCTTACACAATGCTGTTGCCATCACGCCTTAGACAGCAGTCTCTGACATTTCATCGAGCATTCTACTGTGAACTATTACGAGATGTTTTCTATATTATAAAGGTCAGGCCCCACAGTCAGTCCCGTGGTAGGTTTACACAGCCCTTGAGTAGAGTACATCACTTGTCCACATCAACTCAAGCTCCCTGTAGCCACGGGAATGCCACGGAAATACTCCATGATCACAAGGACACTTCGTAAGTCCTACGTTCTACGCTTAGTGCTCCTTACGGAGATGCTTACCTCGCAGGAAGATATCTCATTAGGCTGCACACAAAGCAGCAGCTTTGCAATCTACCGCAGGCGGCTCAACAATGCTGCTGCGGCGCAGACTTACAGCGTAGTAATCCGTGGGTAACCAATAGGCGAAGCGCGCTCATCAGGTACCCGTTTTTCGGATGTTGTGCATCTGGTGAGTCCCAGCGAGAAAATACAGTGGGCGCAGTCGTTAGATGCATCCGCAGCTTTCCCGTATTGAGATCTTATTGGTCCGACTAGTGAAGTGATATAGGGCTGCGGGGCTGTGGCTGTGGCTTGGTTTCGCCAAGCGTTAGCTTGTCTGAATGATTCCTCTTTGGCTCTGACCGACAAGTTCACAAGTATACTGTATATGAGATGGCGGGTATGGCTATGTTCATTCCATCAAACTATGTGGGCGCGAAGAGTGCTGATTGTAATCTGAGGCCACCAGGCGCAGCCGGCCAATTGCTCGTATGCCGACTCTTTTCGTCTCATCTGCAATGTGCCTCGGGGTGCGTCCAGCTGGCAGGGCGAAAATGGTCAACGTAAGAGATGAAACCATTTCAGCGCGTGGTGTTCCTCAATGTATAATAAGGGCCAAGGAGGCTGCCAGTCTGTTTGCTTTCCAGACACAGACTATCAAGTGGATCAACTGCAACTTCCCTTGCCAAACGCACTAGCCCAGTCAACGCTTGTTTGCTCCGCACCAAGCCTATACACATCCACTCAAAAGTTACCCACCACTTGCGACTTCCGTACCAGATCTTCGGAAACTCTATCCAAAATGCCTATGCTACTTGAAAGCTCCGCATCGCCGCTATGTGCTCAATCACAATCACGTCAAAATATGCCTTCTCTCAGTTTCTTCAGACGAAAGTCGAGTAAGAATGGAAAGCTTGACCGAACATCATCTGTTCTCTCAAAATCATCAAAGACATCATCTCAGGTCTCCACTTCAAGGAATCCTCTTACAGCTTTCAGCGCTCCACCAACACGACGACCAGCGAAGCCAGCAACAGTCGCCAACCCTTTCGCTACGCCATCCGCAAATTCAGACGCACCACCGTCATACAGCGCTCCCGCTCCCAGCATCGCCCCCTCAACAGACAATCCCTATGCATTCCTGTCGACCTTCGACACAGTCTTCCTGATCGACGACTCCGGATCAATGGCCGGCCGCTCGTGGCGCGAAACCTCAGATGCTCTCAAATCCATAACGCCAATATGCACCGCCCATGATAAAGACGGTATCGACATCTTCTTTCTGAATGCCCGCGACTCCGACTCATACCAGAACATCACCGACTCTGCAGCCGTGTCTCGCATTTTCGAGACCGTAAAGCCTGGCGGTGGCACCCCCACAGGTACAAAGCTCAATGCTATCCTGAAAGCCTACCTCGAGAAGTGCGAAGCCAACAAAGCGAATCTGGACGCGGTCAAGCCTCTCAACATCATCGTAATCACCGACGGTGTGCCATCGGACGATCCCGAATCGGTCATTGTCAGTGTGGCTAAGAAGCTCGATAAGATGGACGCAGCACCTTGGCAAGTGGGCATTCAATTCTTCCAGGTCGGCGAGGAGCGGGGTGCTGCTGAGGCTTTGGAAGAATTGGACGATGGGCTGAAAGAGGCGAATGGGGGCATCAGGGATATCGTTGATACGGTGCCGTGGAAGGGGAGCAGTTCTACTGGCCTTAATGCTGATGGTATATTGAAAGTGGTGCTGGGGAGTGTGAATAAGAGGTTAGACCGCAAGAGAGTGAGCTTGGATGGGAGACCGGGGCAGGGGCCTGCTTAAGAAGAGATTTTGGAATTTTTAACTAGCCTTTTGAGGGCGGAGAATTCGGCGTTGGCAAGGATCTCATTGGTTTCAGGGGCGTAAGATGGACGGATACCACTTGGTGTTCGGTCACGCATTAGACGTTTCTTTTGTCTCGTCGTTTGAGATTCTCTCATAGCTCTTTATATATATACTTTTATTCACTTCATATAATTTATAGCATCACCAGGATCTTCTCCGAACACTGCCGGTACCCCTTCTTCAACGATATCTGGGCATGAAAATCGTGACAGTAAAGGCATAACATGAGACCTAAGATGCTAGAGCAAAGCTTCAATATCAAAGCCAAACGCGGACTCCATTCGTTGGATTGAGAAGGAAACAGGTATGGAGGCTTGACTATAGAAAGCAATGGTATATAGTGTCGCCAGGGCGAGTAAGATCGACAGTTATTCCTATCTAATTTACGGACTGACAGCTTCAAATTAGAGGATCGATTCGTACCATAACTTTCGTTTTGCTCGTGTTAGGAGCATCGTCTGTGACATTGCTGAGTATCGCTACCAATCAGGAATACCTCTACTCGTACATGACTTTTCTCTTATTCCACGTCTGCCAGTGTCCACAGAGATAGCACCGTTCAATTGGTAGCAAGGATGGGAGTCAAAATAGTTGGCAGTCGATCTCAAAGGATATCTCGTTGTATGTTCCTAGTATTAGCAACGACTGAAAAATGAGTACGAAAGCGCCGAGTTACTCAGTGCTAACATGGCTTTCCACCGAAAAAGTCGCAGCGAGATTGCTGTCAACAGTTTTAGAATACTACTTGTCTTGACTTGAGCGTCAAGTTCAACGAAGTTGTACTTGCATATTACCATCCCAATGCTTAACAGATATTTCAGCAACCCTTTGAACGTATGTTAATGCAACGCTCTCTATACGTGATACCCATTCTAATTAAAGACTTCATATAACTCCGATTGATACTACAAGGGCGACCAGGTTTCTCAATCCCAGGTGCATACACGCCTCAATTGGTTAGATACTTATCAATGACATAGCGCTAGCTTGATCGAGACTCCAATTTGATATGGGTCCAACATCGAACTTCCAGCTGGAATGCCTCCAACTTCAAACTCCTCTAGATGTGCAACAATCGCTGTCACAGTCTCGACCTTGCTGAGTAAAGTATAGATCGATTCTTTCTCTAAAAACCCCTCGCATAGTATCTTGTTGTAATCCTTATTGTTGTTGAGCTATGGATGTTATCGCGGAGTCGGTAAATTCGATGTCGCCTCCTCCTGAAGTCCACTTTTCAACACCATTTGCTATGTCTCACGGTACAGCAGAAGCTGATGCTCAATGCGGGCGGAAAAAGGCGTTCTTGTACAGCTTTTCCAATATCCAAGCATACGGTAAGATATGAAAAGGTCGCTTCTGGAAGGGCGGCCCCAACTTTACAAAGACTCCACAGCTGACCGGTAGGCAGATGATTAGGCGCTCCAGACTAGAGTAAAACCCTAATGCGCATATCCCTGTCTCTAAGAGCTCTGTCGCTTGCAAATTCAAGGGCTTTGTCCCTCGCACACTCCCAACAAGTGTCACTACCTTTGATCGCCAAGCAACAGCGCTCGTCGTCATCGTGAGGACACAGGTACCAGGACTGTACCCATCTTGCAGCTGGATTCTTGGAAACGTCGAAGAGCCATGTATGTCTATCTCCCCGATTCACGACAATCGGGAAATTAATTGTTTGTTTCAAGACTCTCTCCTGAGATGGAAGCTGATCGGTTGGATCTTGTGGCCACCGAATCGTACAAGTTGACCCGAATCTATCAGCATTGGCTGAGACGGTCCACCCCGGATAACTTCGGAAACGCTCCCGGATTACCTTGCGATCCTCAGTCTTGTCGAAAAGGTCTTTGAAGCCCGGATACGGTTTCACACAATTACAAGCTGGAACTCTCTTCGCATGAATACATATCTCTTGCATCTCCCTGAAGCCCATCTTAGCAACACTGTACGTACTTCTCTTTCTGCCTTTCGCTTGGACCCCATCAGACCACTTGAACATTTGCATAATCTGGAACGCGTCGAAAGTCTGGCCAACGAGGATACGATCTCTTTTCGCATTAGTAAGGCCTTCACATTTTCTCATTATTTCGTCTTCCTTGGTAAAAGAGCAGGGCAAGGTAGACGGACGCATATCGTTCGGCCCGTCAATTATTCGTGCCTTCCGCAAGCCACGTCGAGAAGGAACGCCGCACACCACCCGCATCGCATTCACGGAGACATCGATTGGATCATCAGCATCCACGACATCGAAGAATATGCTCCAACCCCAGGCGCTGACCAACACACAAGGCTCAATGTAGCCCGTAGAATATGCTTTGCCTAGGAGCAATCTTGTAAGCACACCGAATGATGCCACTAAATCGAAATTTTTGAATCCCTTGCTCTGGATGTCGCCATTGAGATCTTGTCCCAGGTCATCAACATCACCAAAGCTTCGAAAACTACTGAGACAGAGAGGCATGTTCCTGCATCCGTCCAGGTCATCAGGCTCAATCCTAGCAAATGTAAAAACCATGGCTACCAAATTCGGCCAGCAAATCTTCGATGGGACCCGTGGCGAGCCAGCGTCCAAATCTTTCCAGTCATCTCCTTCGAGAGAAAATAAGAATTTCCCGGCACGAACAATCATGTCTTCGGAGAGTTGTCTCGGCTCGAAGTATGCATCCGCCGCGGAAGAATTTGTGGTATGGCTACCATTTCGACCGGCGGCCGAGAGTGTCTGTGAAATCATTATACTCCTCGCTATTATCCAGTGAGAGCAATAATGGATCTTCTCGTCTGACAACCTTACTTGCTGCAACGTTTTGAGACAATAGCCGAAGGCCCTTGTACGATGCTCGTGAGCTATCGTGGGGCTACTGTCATCATTTACTAAGGAGAATAGCGGCTCATGCTGATCTGCTGGATCCATGAGAGACGCGCCTGTATCTTCTTCTAGGCTTTCTTCGACTATGACTCTGCTTAGTCCATCGCCGAAACGAATGTCGCACTTCTCTAACTGGACAGTGACAGTAAGGCCCAAAATATGGTGACACCAGACAACTACCGTGCTAATACCACTATCACATCGTAAATGAAGAAGCCTGTGTTCTGGAAAGCTTTGCAATGATTGCAGCCACATGATGAGAGACTGAAAGACCGTGAAAGGTAGGCAACGAATACTGACACTTTCGGGGGTTACGGGTGTATATATATCCGCTTGTTCCTCTCCAGCAGATTCAGTAACGTCGTTAGAGAGTACACGAATCTTCGATTTCAAAGCAGATTGAATCTTGTGCTCGACTGCCTCATACAGAGCAGCCCATTGGAAAGCAGCCGTCTGCTCCTGACAAGCGCGTATTGTCCCAAGCAGAGCCACATAATCCGGCACGATGCCAACATCGCCTCCCGAGTCCCGCACGATCCTATCGATGGCTTCCACGATAGCCAGAGCAAACGACTCGTGCTCATGAGCAAATGCAAGACCAGAAAGCTGAATGACCATAGAAAACAAGGCCGGATTCTTCAGCGCTTCTTGCACCGTTGGTCCCGCGCCAGACTCCAGAACGATATCCATATACCTTGATATCAAGGACTGATCCGCCTTCGCGACTATCTTCCTGAAGTGGAATTTGATTACATCGTCAATGCGATGCCTTCCTAACAGTGATGCTAATTTCGTCTCCGTGATAGAGTCTGAGCCAGCCTTCCTGATTGCATCGACTAGTGCTAAGGAGCCGAGAGCTGATACGACCTGGCTTATGGGGTTGACGATATTGGTCAACTCTAAGCCGAGTTGGAATCCGACAGGAACTGGCATGATGGCTTTAATTGATGTCTCTGTGATCTGACTAGTCGATATCTGATACGTGCTTCTGTTCAATTTAGGTGTTTCGGGCCGATTTGATTGGTGACTGTCTGGGTCCGTTCTCTAATCGATAGGTAGCAGAACAAGAGACTCTATTGCGATAAAGCCGATAATCAAGAAGAATGATATATATAAGCAATCGCGCGATATAGTTGGTGCAACGAGAAACAGATGCCTCTATCACAACATCAATACAAGAAAGAGAGGTAGAAAAAAGACCATACGCCGAGTGAAAGGACCTGCGGGGGCTGTGATAGCCGAGCTTCGTCGATATCCAGTCATCCACACCGTTATACTCTTCGAGTTAGACGATTTCGCTTTCTTGACCGCAATGGGATAGGGTCATGCAGGGTAATCCCTCCGGCCGGGATCAAAATGCCTCGGCGGCTACAGCACCATAGCATCATATATAAGCCATCACTGACATTCTGTGGCTTAGAGCTTTATGATAGAGGATGGAGGCCTGCTATTCATTGGCAGATGCGCAGAAGAGTTTGCAAGAATGTAAACAATAGCTTGTGGAGACGACGATCGTATTATTCAATACCTTTAACAAGCCTGTCAGATGACTTGATTAAAAGCACCAAACACTTTTCGTCTGCTGGCAACGTGATTAGAGCCATGGAATTCAGACCAGCATGAATCTTTTCCCTGCTTTGCCAAATCCACATCATCTCCTCCAGTCCCATATCATACTCACAGTACCACTTTCTGCCGTTTGGAAAAGTTGAGGCTCGTCAAATCTGCTTGTTGAAAGAGGCTGTGCTTGTAGGGGCAGTCAAGCAATCAGAGGAGAATCTGAGCTTGTTCTGTGGTGGGAGGGTCATCGACAGGGTCTTGAAGAAGGACTTTGTGGATCGTAAACAGCCATCATATCCTCTGAACAATGTTTGCCTAATCATTCAATACTGCCGTAGAAGTCGTTGACACAAAGTCGAGGTAAGAGATAGACTTAGAGACGAAGGAGATCAATCTGCAGTGCCAACTATCACAAAGCAAATAGAAATACTATTGACTCACAGTGAGCACTCAAATTGTGAACTCATGGCCTCAGGTCAGAAGGGATCGTCGAATTGGATCCTCTATAAGGACTGACTGCCACGACGTGAGATGAAACATGTTTTCTCATGGTCTGAAACTCGCGCTGTCTGCGTCATCTTGATTGCAGTCTAGTAAAATCAGTTCCCACGTCTCCATAGTTCAGGTTCTGAGGTTCGAATTGCCCTAATTTGGTTAAGGATTTAAGGAGTGAACGCTGATCTCGCGAATTTCGATGCTGTGCTCCAGTAGCAGGCGAGACACCTTGATGTCGAGAATTGTTTGAGGAATCTGAGCGTCGCCCATAGACTGTCACTCGGAATCCAGATATGAAATCAAGGCCAGCGCGGCTGAATACGATGCAGCTCCAAGTTATGGTCAAGCGTTCTCGATGAACACAGCACGACTGGCTACTCTATCCCGTGAATCCATTACGATGATGCGGTCTGTGAGCATTAAGGGGGTTCCTGGAAGCAGATATGGAAGTGGAAGAGTGGGAAAGATTGAAATACACGGATAGTAGTCGTCAGCAGGGGTTTGACCGCTCTTCCCCTATTGGTGTGCAATCTCCCCCTTGACAATCTGGCAGCATTACTACAGACTTGGCCAGGAGGCTAATTATGCCTCAAATGCAAAGACACGTTTTTCCACTAGGTTACCGAAGAACAGCCTTACCGTTGAGCTTGAGCCCACACTGACGCCTACACTTATCTATGATTGAAGGTTGCAAAGGCCTTCTTGCAGACTGCATTGCCCCGGTATGCTTTCCTACCCTCAAAATAATATTCCTGCTACCGCACAAGCTGCTCCCTTTCAAGAGCACACCCCCCATTGCGGCTGGCACCAATTCGCCGCCCCACAGAAGGCTGCCCCAGTCCCGCAAATATTGCTACCCGAGCAGCACAGCCCACTCGTACACTTAGCGTAAAAAATCGGTCCACAAGTCATCCCGTTTCCTGCGGTCGTAGCGGCCCAGCGGGCAGGCGTGGCGTACACGATTAGTCGAGCAGTCACCGAAGCCTGGTTGCCAGCGAGTACCGCAGTAGAGCGACTGTTCTCTGACATTGTTCTTCGGCCCACAGTGACCGGCTGCGCTGCAGCAGCGGTAGTAGTAGCCAGGTTCGTGGGAATTGGGAGGCGCACCGGCTTCAGGGCAAGAAACACCGCCTTGGGCGTGACCGCAGACGTCGATGTTGGGGATGAAGGGTATGTACGGATCGGCTGGTGTGGCTGCGCAATTGGACCCAGGCGCACAGAAGGCTGCTAAGCAGGTTGAGGGATCGCAGCAGGCTGAGCTTGTTCCGCACTGTTGCAAACCTCCGTTAGTCATTGGCACACTGTCAGCTCAAGCAGTCTGGTTCCATCCCATAAAACATGTCGTGCTTCTCCAAGGCTGTACTGTCGCGGCATAAAGCCACATAGCCACCATATTGGCTACCTGAAGGGCAATACTCGTCAGCTGCGTCCATCCGACATTGTCGACAAAGACGACAAGACTGTGCTGCTTACAGCATTTGCCAACAGCGCAGACTTCATCGCTATACTCCGGACCACAGTTTGAGCCGTTACCGTTGACCCCACGAGAATAGCGAACCCTGAAGAGATGAAAGTCTGCAATTCTCTTTTAGGGGTGTTTTAGAGGCTGTAAAATTAGGTATGAAACGCAGAAGGAAGCCAGCAAGCGGATTTTCTGGGTCTTCCAGAGTGTGTCTACGCGAAATGGCTACAGTCCTTAGGAATAAGCGGATTGCAGCAAAAGTGTCAAAAATCAGCGGTCAGCAGTAGCCGGGAACGTTTCAGTATCGTCGTTCATGCTCGTAGGCGGCCATTCAAGTGGCGTGAACTGTTCTCAACCATGCTAAAGCCGTATACAGAAGGCAAGGAGAACCGCCAAGATACAGCCTCATGTACAAAGGGCTGGTCGCAGTCTCCGACGAGCTTCTAGGCGTAAATTTATAGACAATTCTCGACCTGCGTGCTTCATTTCGTGCATGTAAAGCGAAGGGGACCATAACGTGCACGTGCACCTGCGCGAGCTAGACGAATGATCAGTCTGTTGGGAAGACCTATGGACCGTCGAGTATCAGCGCGAGAGAGCTTGATTTTATAATACTTTAATATATAGCCTATATAAAGGTCGAAGAGTGATCGAAATTTTATAGAGCATTCACGTGACTACTCCGGATGCTCCGATGATTGATGACTAAGTAAACGGCCGCTAAAAAGATGACGGCCGAGACGGCTCCTTCCGCTTGAAAGAATTTTGGGCGAGCGCGTCAATACAGAGAAAGACAAGGTATGACTCTTTCGCCAACAATGTCTGCTGGCAGCTACTGACTTGACTTGTAGAAAACTACTAGTTGCTTCGGCGGTGACTCCATCTCTTGCCACTTGTGACTCACACCCCCGTGTAATGGATTGAGCAATTCGAGTCATTTTTCGATGTACACTCAGACTTGAGGTCAATCACGCCTCCGCCTGATGCGCCATGTGCCTGTACTTAGCTATCCAAAAGGTAGAGGAGTCAGGAATAATCGTTCGGATGGTAGGAGCTTAGCTGCTTCGGCTGCCCGACTCATCACTCAAAAGCTTTCATTCGCCCAATCATCCTCGCAAAAGCGGCCCTTGGAAAGCGCCGCATCTCTAGATTCTGCAATTCCCTGGAAAGCGCTTCGTAGATGGATTAAGGAGTCCAGAACACTCATCAATGCCATAGCAAATCTTCTCAGGACCAGGAATACACAAGGTGCTGCCAAGGTCAAACCTCGGGCAAGGACCAAAAAGACACAGGCTGGTGCGAGAATCGAGGCTCGGGCGAGGCAGTTGACTAAAGCACCCTTCGGCTACCGCAAAATGAAGTCCCATATCCAATTTATCACGACTCCCACCTCTGATACTCCCGGTACCGCCTTGCTGCTACACTTCGATGACAAACGGTACATTGTGGGCAACGTTCATGAAGGTCTACAACGAGCTGGTCTACAAGTCGGGGCGAGGTTCTTCAAAGCCAAAGACTTCTTTCTTACAGGAAGAACAGAATGGCGGACAAATGGAGGTTTAATAGGAATGATACTGACGCTGGCAGATGCCGCGAATTCAAGCGCAGCGGCCAGAGCGGAGACACTGAAATTGAAAGCCGAACGCGCAAAGCAACGGGAAGAGGAGGAACATCAAAGAAGGAAACCATCCAAGAAAGCTAGCTCTGACTCTCTTCGAATGAAGGACTTTCAACCGGTGGAAGAAGATCCAACAATTACATTACACGGAGGACCCAACCTTACTCACGTGCTTGCCACAGCCAGATCGTTTGTCTTCCGAAAAGGAACACCCATCAAAGTCATTGAACACCACGATGAGGGTCATTTGGGCGCCGTCAATCTCGATTGGGAGCCGACGTGGGCCGATAACAGAATACAGGTCTGGGCAATGGCCATCACCCCTACCACCAGCGATCATTCCTACACAGCTGCTCGTCCAGTATCGCCCCGAAAACGAAGCCTCGGCGAGTTCATGAGTGGTAAGCGTCCGAACGCAGCAGAGGTTGCTGACCAATGGTCCATCCAGCCCAGTGCCTCTGAAAATCAAGCAAAGCAAGATCAAAAGATACGGGAATTCGTTGTATCTGAAATGTTCGGCTCAAAATGGCGCTATGACAACCTGGTAGAGACACCCTTGCACCAAGTCAAAATGCCAGCAGCCCTCTTTGTCCGAGATCGCAAGTCTCACAAGATCGAAAAATATAGAGGTCCAGTCCCTGACGGTACTACACCTGTCCCCAATATAAGAGTTTTGGTCCGCCAGCCGTGGCCCGGGGCCCTGATTGATCATCTCCCTCCCGCGAAACATTCAACAACCGCAATGTCCTATATCTTTCGCAACCATAAGCAACGCGGGAAGTTCAGGCCTGCTGCTGCAGAGGCATGCAATGTGCCAAAAGGCCCTCTATGGTCAGCATTAGCAGCCGGAGAGGATGTCCAATTAGAAGATGGCAAAATAATTACACCAGAAATGGTCCTCGAGCCAGGGAAAGACGGGGGCGGTTTTGCCATAGTGGAGCTGCCTTCAAAGGAATATGTACAGCATCTCGTTGACAGACCTGAATGGAAGGCTCCGAAACCTATGACTGGAGTTGGGGCGATAGTGTGGCTTCTTGGTGTAGGGGTTGCTCAAGATGAAACTCTCATTGCCTTTATGAAAGAGCATAACACATTGAAGCACATCATATCCTCACCGGATCAATGCCCAGACTACCTGTCTATGACTTCGGCAGCATCTGGAGCTATACGCCATCACCAGATTGATCCTGCCCGATACCCGATCCCTGTGCACAATAATTTAGCCTCATTGGTGTCAGACGCGCTACTTGGAAAGCCTGGGAATACCTCTATCACCTGGCTTCCGGCAAGGAGGGGATTGAAGTTGCAGCTCGAGCCTACCTTCGCAGTGGAGGAGAAGGAGGTCATACCACATCTTAACACGGCCCTTGTAGTACAAGAAACTCCTAAAGAAGTGATCCAACTCGGTCGCACGGCTCAGAGCGAAGTCAGCGAGGCTTCCACCGACACCAGCGTCGCCAACTACGACCTACCTGGTCAGAATGCCGAGATCATCTGCTTAGGCACAGGATCTGCTTCACCATCGCAGCATCGCAACGTCTCTGCTACTCTCCTACGAGTTCCTGGCTCGGGTTCTTATCTTATCGACTGCGGTGAAAATACCCTTGGGCAGTTGAAACGTATCTACACAGAACCCGAGCTGGCCGAGGTCTTGCGGGACCTCAAGCTCATCTGGATTAGTCATCTCCATGCTGATCACCATCTTGGGACAGCTTCAGTTGTCAAAGCATGGTATGAGGAAGTTCATGGAAAGGACGCCACTAAACCGCCTCGACTATCTCTTACAGAGCAGCTTCTGGCTCCTGGCAAATTCCTAGAAGAGGGCAAGCGTCTTTTCGTGGTTGGACATCGCAACATGCTACGATGGTTGGAAGAGTACTCAACAGTCGAAGACTTCGGCTACAACCAGCTCATTTCTTTGGAGCCCTTTCCTGCAGCATGGTCCACACCTGATCTTGGACCTCTAAAGTGGAATGGTATGCAAGTAGGGTTCAATACCTCCAAAGATTCATGGGTGTAAGTGCTCAATAGCATTGATACCAAGCAAGGAAGCAAGACTGATCCTTTAATTACAGCAAGTCCGCCATCCGTAAAGCCACCGGTCTCTCCAATCTCGTAACAGTCCCCGTGAACCATTGCTATGGTGCCATGGCAGTGTCTCTGACATTCCCCACTGGGTTCAAGTTTTCCTATAGCGGCGACTGCCGCCCATCTAGAGATTTCGCAGCAATTGGAAAAGGGACTACGGTATTACTGCACGAAGCAACGTTTGACGATGAGCTCAGGGGTGATGCTCTGGCGAAGAAGCATAGTACGACCAGCGAAGCCATCGGTGTGGCCGCGGTGATGGGAGCAAGGAGGGTGATTCTGACGCATTTCAGCCAGAGATACCAAAAGATACCCTCGATCAACTCAATGGACAGTTTAAGCATTAAGCTCGAAGATGCAGACCACAGCGAAGAAAGTGCCGATGCACCCGTCGACGAAGCCATGGCTGTTGCATTCGAGGCTCAGGCTCCCATCAACAACCGCGTCGAAAACTTAGAAGATGCTCCTACAAATCCCCGAACAGAAATGTCATCCCAGGACCAACAACCGCCAACCCCTCCCCAACCCCTGACTAAAGTGCCCTTCACCGGCGCCTTCTCCTCCCTTAACAACTTCTCCACCCTCCTCCAACCACCCCCCAAGCCCACTCCTCTCGACATGAAAATCGGCGTTGCCTTCGATTACATGCGTGTCAAAGTTGCAGACATCATCCACCTCGACAAATTCAACCCTGCCATGCGCGAACTCTACAAAGAAGCTGAAGACGACGAAAGAGCTAGGAAAGCGAAGTCGGTTGCACAGTCGGATAATGGTGTTGAAGATGAACCAGCGAAATTGGTGGAGGAAAGAAAAGAGGAGAGAGCAGAAAAAGCTCGCAAAGGGCAGACTAAGGCGGCGCGGAGGGAGCAGGAGAATCTTGAGAAGTGGGAGAGGCAGAAAGACGAGACAAATAATGAGGCAGATGACGTCTCCGAGAGGGAGGTGAAGATTCGAGACTCGCTTACGTTCGACCCATCAGTTCTCATTAATCGAGTTGGGTCACGAGATAAGAGCCCTGGCATTGGCGAGGATAGGCCAAGGATGCGGAGAAGTCATAGTCTGGGTAGAAGAAGTTCTAGCCCATCACGAGTGATTACGGCGACCGCTGAGGCGGCAAGTCAAAGGAAGACGCGGACGAGTCCCGATCCTCCTGCATCAGAAGTGGAGAGGCAGGGGGACAGAGCTGTACAGTAATGTAAAAGGAGGCAATAGACGTAGATGTGATGAAACACACGTCTGGATGTCAACGCTTTCGGAGCGTGAATTTCGGTAGAACGGGGATTATTAATTAGATTAAGTCAATTGAATGATTGATACCCGTCTTTCATCTATGTCGCATCTTCAACTCATGATGTATACAACCTCCTTTTGCGGCCTTTGTCAGCGAGCCTATTTCCTAACCGTAGTGGCTAACAATCATTTCCCACCACCCCTCCCAACCATCTTCAGTGCCTCCTTCTGCTCCTTGCTAATGTCCACTTTGGGCAGAAACGAGGGATTGGGCGGTGGCTTGATGAAACCAATACTCGCCATAAAGGCAAGATACATACCCAGCGTCTCCTGCGTTACTTGACTCCCTTTCTCCATCTCGTAGTTCGCGTCGTCAGCGCGAAGGACTGCTCTTGCATTTCTATCATCCAGCACTCTTGACACAGTCTCAGCAGGTAAATTATCCGTCACCCAGTCGAATAGCGGCAGCAGCGCGTGCGGTTCTTTCTCGATTGTGTTTTCGATGACCGTTTGTGGCGCGCCGGTGGAGCTGATGGCGTCGGTGCTGTTGGTCAGGGAAGTGGGAGAGGTAACGTAATCTTCCAGCTTCTTTTTCCATTGTGCGTATGACACAAGAGGTGCGTCATAGCCATACGTTTCCAACGAGCCAGTGAAGTCGTTGAAGGGGAGGGGAGGGTGCGGTGTGACTTGCACTACTGCCACTCCTTCCTCTGCTGGTGGGTAAACGGAGGAAGCGACAACGATACGTGCGCAGTGTGATACTGGGACGAGATTGATTGTATTGGGACTTAAATCCGGCCTGCAACCAAGTTGAATCGAGCCCTTGAGCATACGTAGTAGGAAATCATCTGTTGGTCCGATACCGGTGGATGCGTTACCGGTGATATATCCTGGTCTTACTACACTGCCGCGCAACCCTCGAGCGCCGGCTTCGCGGACGAGATACTCGGATACGTATTTGGTTTGTGCGTAGCCTGTATTCACGCCTTTGCGGCTACCGCTTAGGTCATCCGATTCGAGGACGGTCTTGTTGAGGTAGGCGGGTGTGTCGAGGACGGCTGTTGAGGATATGAACGTTAAATGCTTTGGTCGACCTACAGCGCAGAGCTTGATACACTCGATGGTAGCCAGCACGTTCGTCGGTGTCAGTTCAGAGTAAGAATGAATCCAATGGACACGAGCACCGTTATGGATTACCACGTCCACTGTATCCTCAAGATACGTCCAGGTGGTATTAGAGAGACCGAGAAAGGGTTGGGCTAGGTCGCCGGTTACACATTCGAGGTGGGAGGACCACGAGGGGGACCAGGTGCTGTAGGCGAGGCAGGTGGTTTTGATGCGTTGGAGTGCGGCTTCTGGGGATGCGGCGCGAACGAGAACGATTACTTTTGTGTGAGGGCGAGCGAGGAGTTCAGTGAGGATGTGGGCGCCTAGGAAGCCGGAGGCTCCTGTTACGAGGAATGTTCCGCACGCATTTTTTGTAGTGGAGGGAAACGTTGTTTTGAGGTGCTTGGCTTGTAGGACTTTACCGTCGAGATGATAGTCCATTTCCGGCGGTGTGCTGTCGGATTTGACCTCACTCGATTGATTGGGCGCGGCGTCTAGAACTGAGGCGAATTCGCGGACGGTGGGGTTTTGGAAGAGGGTGGCCATGCTTAAGGAGATGTTTCGCTGTTTGCGGACGTCGAAGAGGATGGATTGGCCTATCATTGAGTGCCCACCGATGTCGAAGAAACGATCGTCGAGGTCGATTGTATTAGCGGATTGGCCCGGTATTCGCTGCGCCCATGTTTCTCCAACGTACTTTTCAGTTTCTGAGAATTGGGATCTGGCTGTCTTGCCAGCGGTTGCGGCTGCAGCGAGTTCTGCTGAATCGGGATAGGGCAGTTTTTGCTTGAAGATCTTACCATTGGGGTTGAGTGGCATTCTTTCGAGGGGAATGAAGACACTCGGTACCATGTAGCCAGGCACCTTGTCCCTCAACATCACTTTCGCATCGTCCACCAAAGCCCGGAAGCGTGTCAGCATACTGGCCATGGTAATGTCCTTCGATGAGTCTTGTGGGAGTCCTTTTTCTTCTCGCCAGCGAGACCAGTTTTCCATATTTGGGACTAAATATGAAACTAGTATGGGCTCTTCATCCTTGTCTCTGCGTACAAGCGTTAAATTCTGAAGAACAAGAGCGTGCTGCGAGAGGTGGGTGTCAATATCACCCAATTCTACCCTGAATCCTCTGATTTTGACTTGATTGTCTGCGCGGCCAGTGCATTCGACATCGCCTGTCGAGGTGTATCGTCCAAGATCTCCGGAGCGGTATAAGCGATCTCTCGGGCCCTTCCAGAATTCTCGCCAAGGTTCGTTACGCTCTTTAGCCAGCTTCTCGTCTGCTTTTTGCCAAACATCTGGGTCCCGGAGAAAGAAATTCGGTATGAACTTCTGAGAATTAAGCTCCTCAGAGCCCAAATATCCTTCCGCAAGACCCCCTGCTCGCACATATATCTCACCGCTTTCCCCAACGTTGCAAAGCCTTGGCTTTTTGGCCGCTAAGGACTCACGATCTACAACTAGGAGTTGGACATCTTTCATGCCCCTGCCTGCTGGAATCACATCACCCAGCTTCTCAAGATAGCCTGCGTCCTCAGCTCGGGACGGTATCTCAAAGTATGAGACAGCTCTCTGCGTTTCGGTCGTACCAAACATGTTGACAGTTCGACAATTGGGTGCAAGATTTTGCAAAAGCCGGACATCGCGCTTGATCAGAATATCTCCCACGAAGAACGCATGATGCAGATCCCCAAAAACCGCACTCGCCCCTCCCACTAGTATCTGCCCCATCGCTGGGGTAAGATGTGTCACGGTGGCCTTATACTCACGCATCCATTCCGCCAATCGTTCGTGCTGTATATCACTTTTGGCCGGTACTAAAATTTGTGCGCCCAAGTATAGAGGGGTGAAGATGTCGCGCTGAATCGGATCGTGAGCAATCCCACTCAACATAGTAAAGCGATCCTCCGGACCCAACCCAAACCTCTCCGCCATCCACTTCTGATAAAATGTCAAACTGAAATGCCGTCCCTTACACCCCTTCGGCACGCCCTCACTCCCACTCGTAAAACTCAACGTCGGCTGCGTATCCGGCCCCACAACCACATTCGGATGCACCCCCCGCAAAGAAGTTTGAGCATACAGAACATCGGGCTTCATTGAGTCGGTGTGGCCGCCTCGAAGGGAGCCATTGTCGAGCAGTCGGAGTCCAGGAATCGTGGTGCGGAGGTCTAGATTTGAGCTGATCCAGTCGGTGACTTTGGAGGATAGGCCGCCTTCCTCGCGCAATGCTTTGTCGATTATTATTAGTGCGCGAGGCTGGGCTACGTCTAGGTAAATAATCTGGCGGTCTGCTGGGTAAGCTGGATCAACGACACTAAAAGCAGCGCCAGCCTTTAGTATGCCCATGATAGACACAACGAGGTCTACTCCCCTGTAAGCGTAGATCATAACGACCTCCCCTCTCTCAATCCCATGAATTAGTAGATGGTGAGCGAGCTGATTCGAGGCCTCGTTTATTTGACTGTACGTGAAAGAGCGTTCCCCATTGGTAGAGCTGGCCGTCTCAACCACACAGAGTCGGTTTGGATGTGCGTCGGCATTTTTGGCGAAGATATCCTGAATAGCCCCTGCAAATTGGCTCCAGTGGAGATCCGCTGTGGGATCTGGGAGGAGAGACGAACGGGGAGTGGTGTTTTCCATGGTTCCATTCTCCATGATGATAATTAATTCAAGGCAAGATTTCCAAATTCTAGCAGCTCAGGCGCATATTATGTACCCGAAAAGCCTATAGACTAGTAGGTATTGCGGGTCGAGGTTGTCCGAGGTAGAACGCGAGCTCCTCCGCAAAATTATATAAGCTAGCAGTGTTGATGCATGGTACTTGTCCCAGAGTAGTGATATATGTTCAAGGTGCGCAGAAACAAAATATCTAGGTAGCAATGCCAGCTGCCACGTGAATCGCCGAGGAAATTCGAATTGTTGAAATCGAAAAAGTTCTCGCTAGCGCCGGAAAGTCAATTGCGCGGGAAGCGTTTTTGGGTCTTGGCATTGCATTTGATGCCAAGAGAGATGAGGTGGAGCCGAATCATTGTTAATTGTGAAGCAGGAGATATTCTCAAATGTAGTTTAAGTGCAGATCCGAGGTGGAAGACATCAAGCAGAGTGAGCTTGAGCTTTCGTATATGCAGGCTTTGCAGTCCACCTGATATCCTACAGTACCTTACATATATTTACAAATTCTCTTCAAACCCATCCATTTTATCGAATCTCAGTATTCTCCTGCTCCAAGACCCCGTCTCCCTTCCCCTTATACGATTTAGCATCCACCAACCTCTCATCCTTACTCGTCGGCGGCACCCACTTACTACTCTTCCACGGCTTAACCTTGCTAATATACATTGTATCAATCTCCTCCAACGTCTTCCCCTGCGTCTCGCAGACAAAGAAATAAACAACAAGCACCGCCGCGAAATTACATCCCGCAAACACATACCCATATTTGAATTCGATAGCGGCAGTGATGAAGGGCGTAAAGAACGCAATCAGGAAATTCCACGTCCAATTGGACGATGTGACGAGAGCCATGGAGCGCGCGCGGTAGTGCGATGGGAAGAGCTCGCCGACTATGCACCAGATAATCGGACCCCAAGTTACGGCGTAGAAGCAGATGAAGAAGCAGGCGAAGACTATCATCGCGGTGCCGGCTTGGGGGGTGCTTTGCGGAGTTGCATTGTCAAGGGCGAAAGAGCCTATGGAGGCGAAGATGAGGAAATTGACCGTCATGCCGATACCGCCTACGATGAGCGATTTACGACGTCCGAATCGCTCAACGACGTAGAGACCAAAGAATGTCATACCGAAATTCACACCACCGAGGATCATGGCCGTGACGAAGGAGTTGGAGAGTCCGGTGGCTTTGAAAATTGTGGTGCCATAGTAGAAAAAGAAGTTGGCGCCTGTGAGCTGTTGGAGTGCTTGCAGGGTTATGCCGAGCATGGTTCTGTATGCCATTCTCGGGCCTGTGAGGAGCTCGATCCATGGGCGCTTGCCGAGGGAGATCTCAAGATCGTGCTTTTCTTTGATCTCAGCGATTTCGCGCCTTACTTCACGGTGTTTTTCAGGCACGCCTGCGAATTTGGCCATAGCTGCTCTTGCTTCGTCGACGCGTCCGTTCCTGTAGGCGAATCGAGGGGATTCGGGGAATGCGAGGATACCGAGGCCAAGTATCAAGGGCCAGATGAAGCCGATGGCCATGGGTATCCGCCAGCTTCCCGAATCTGGGCGCGCTTCGGTGCCGAAGTTGATGGCGTCCGCGGTGAATATTCCGAGTGTGATGAAGAGCTGGTATGTGCTGACGAGGGCGCCGCGGACCTGGCGTGGGGCAGTCTCGGAGACGTACATGGGTACCATGATAGAGAGCGCGCCGACCCCGGCACCGGCTATGAGGCGGCCTACGGCTACTTGCTGCCAGCTTGTAGAGGAGGCTATTTGGACCACCACGCCGACCATGAAGACGAGGGACCAGAATGTCATGGAGTATTTGCGGCCAATGCGGTCAGCGATGGGGGCGACGACTAAGGCGCCGGCGAGGGTACCTATGGAAAGCTGGGAGGGCTTAAAACCGAGATGGCAGTCGAGGGAGGGGGTCAACTTACCAGCCCAACAATAAGGCCGGACCGGATGTTACTGAAGGCGTATGTGCCATCCGATCCCTTCTCGCCGAAGCGTTGGAGGAAGTCTTTCATAGCGAGGAATCCTGAGATTTGACCTGTAGAAATGCTTTAGAACCGTGTAATCCAAGCTCTTCCATTTTGATGTCGCGTACCCGTGTCATACCCAAAGATGAAGCCTCCCATCGACACTAGCACACCCATAGAGAGCGTCCACCCGGTCAAGAACCTGACGGGTGTATCATCGTATAGTCCTGCCTCTTTTTCAGGGTCTGGAGAGACCTGTACTTCTGCATTCGAATTGCCTTCTGGGAGGTTGCCATTTGCGTTGTCACGGCGCTTGGACCTAGGAAAGAGCCCCATGGTGAGCGGTGGTCTTGGTGTTCAAAAGCTCGAGCTCAGCACCAATCCTTCAATTGTTTTACGAGGCGGGGCTTCTGGTGTCTATATCACATCACCTCAATCGACTTCCACGGGATAGCCTGCCGAGACATTGATTAAACCTTGTGATCTGTGCCGCTTCCCCAGATATGATGTCACTGGGGGTGCTAAAACCTCTAGTAAGCTAGAATGGCTCATTGGAAAACCGAGAAATCTTCAACGGCTCAACGTGAACCCCACATGCATTTGGACAAATCCTCCGAGTACTGAGTGCTCGGGATGGCCGTCGATTTTAGGATTGGTCGCGTGAGAACAAGGATGAAGCTCGCCTGCCCGTTATAGGGGATGAGTAATGGATGAGTCTTCACCAAGCATAGGCTCGCAGTCGCCATGGTGTGCTAGCGTGCTTCGATGTTACGTAATGGCTTTTCGTGACGAGCTGATTTTGAGGCATTTTACCACTGCTATTGGAGACTGCGTTGAAGCTAAAACATAGCTCGTCAATGGTTGTCTAAACCATGTCTTGCTGAGGAAGGGGCCGAGGAAATAATCGTCGCACCTGACTAAGCCAAGCTTAGTAGTGGCCACCCGAGTGTCGCGACTAGCCGAGTGACGCAAATCTTCAAAATATCACCCCCTAACTTACGAAAATCACTACCCCCCCTATAATGGATTAATCTTATTCAGTTATTAAGTTAAGGATAGATAACGCTATAAACTTTATTAACGAAAATCCTAACGTCCCTACTACTTAGGTTATACGCGATTTCGATATTCCCTTTAGGCGTCTACAGCGGCGGGTTTAAATAAACTACTCTAAGAAAATATCTACCCCTAATAATATAACCTTTACCCCGGCCTAGGAATTTATAATTATTAAGTTTATTAAATTATACGATTTATTCGATATATTAATAAGGCTAGGGGTACTCCGGGGGTATATAAATTTTATTTTTACGAAAAATAAATCCTAAAGAAAAGTTAATTAATATTAATTAATTAGATTTATTAAAAGATATCCTAAACTATATAAATATAAATAAATACTTTTTTTAATAGATAAAAAGAACGTTTATAAAGTAGAGAATATATTAAGATATTTTAAATACTTTTAATATATATATTTTAAACTCGGGGTAATAAATAAAGATATATAAAATATAAATAAAATAGGTTTTAAAATTAGGGTTAGAAGAAGTTATTAAATCGTCTCTATATATATAATAAAATAACTATATATAAATAACCTTAATAATAAGGATTATATTACCGCCGCTAAATATATTAATAGCGGGGGAATTTCTATAGTACCGTTTATTATTCTGAATAAAAAATTAATTTTATATAAATAGGCCGATAACGAGTTACTAAAGACTATTAAACTCGCCGTTAATAATTTTAACTACTTAAATAATATTTTAAAACTCGTATAATTATATTATTTTAAAAAGTAAAGTCGTAAAACCTAAAAGAGTAAATAAAGAATTTTTATTATAAACGGATTCGGATCTTATTTAACGTAGGAATTCTTCTATTATATTATAAAATATAATATTCGATTATTCTAACTATCGGCCTATTTTATTTATTTTAATTAATTACTCGACGTCGATTATATTTAACTTTTTAAATATTATTACTAAAAAGTTTTTAATATATATATATATTAAACTAGGCCTAATTTATCTAAAGCGGATTTTCTAACTCTATTCTAGAAAGTTCGGATAAATATATTTAAGAAAATAATTATTACGTTAATATCACGGGGTGGACTTTAGTAGGAGTATTACTATAAATATTTATTAAAATAACGGGCTGAGCTCTACCGCTAGCCCTATCGAGACTAGAGTAATACTAGGATTCTAATATATTAAAGTCAAATCCTCTATAGAATAATTAATATCTTTTATATTATATACTATTATATTAACCCCGTGTTAAATAGTAGTAACGGCGATATTAATATAGAACTATACCTCTTCTATATTAGTGAGAACGATTATACTAGTTATAAGTAGTAAAATAATCTTTAAAATAGTTAATATACTCCCTATTAACTACTAAATTTAAAATAACTTACTTTATATCGATAGCGAGTTTTATCTATATTATATTTATTTAATATTTTCGTATTATACTCTATTATTATAATATAGTCTTATTTACTTTAGATTTATTTTAGGTTTAAATTATCTTAACCTAACCTAACTTATCTTAAATCTAATTTAAATTTAAATTAATTTCTCTATTTCTATCTTAATATAGTCGGGATAAGAAATAAATAAATACTTTATATACTAGTTCCTATTTAGATAGTAGTTAGCCCTACTTTAATTTTTATTCTTTATCTTTTATCTTAGCCTACTCCTATACTATAACTAGGTTATAATGTAATAAACTTAACTATTAATTTAATAAATATCTAGATATTAATCCCGTCCCGTAATATTATAAAAAACTAATTATTTAGCTAGTACTCTCTAGTATTAAGATAATTATTATAAAGGATTAACCCCTTAACCCCGAAGACCGCGTACGATAATTTCTCGTCGAAGTTTAGAATAACCCTACTAGCTTCCTAAATACCTTCGATTACTTATATATTTAAATCGAGAGTAATTCTTTATTCGATATTTTATTTTTATTTACGTCTCTTTTTCCTTCTATATTAAATACGTAATCCCTAGTTTATACTATTATTTAGGTAATAACCTAGGTCGTATTTATTATAATTTAAACTATACCTTAACCCCCACTTTAAGTATTCGAGAAGAATACTTTTAATAATATTATTATTATAAGTCTACGCTCGTCTTTTTTTTTAAATATTTAATAATTTACTCTCTCCCGATCTCGAACGCTTTTTAGATCCGAAAAACTCCTAGATATCTCGGAATATAAAAGGGACTAAAATAAATTAGAGATTTAAAAGTAAATATTAATATAATAAATATATATTAATTATAACCGTTATTTTATTAATAGTAATAAGATCGTTTATATAGAGTTTAAATTAATTATCGGTAAAAAAGCCTCTAATTTAATAAATTGTTATTAAAAGGAGGGTCTTTATACCTTAACTAACTTTACCGATTAATAAAAGAAATTACGGGAAATATATAATAACCCGTTTAAATAAAAGGATATTTAGAACTATATCCGGGAATTTAAATAAAACTTTATACTTTTTAATAAATACTTTAACCTCGTTACCTAGAAGAAGGAATATTCTCGAATAAAAAACGAATCTTTAATTAATATTATAAAATATAATATTAATTATACTACCTAATAAGCCTCTATCTCTTAAAGGAAAATTAATAACTAACGGCTATATACCTTCGATAAATATATCCGTATATACTCCGAAATCGATTAAGAACTTTAATAGATTAAATACCGTTTATCTCGTTAAAGTACTATTTTTACTAAATTAGGATAAACCTCGAGGAGGTTTATTATATTTTTATTAATTTCTACCCTTATAGCCCGCTTTATTATAACGAGTACTCTTATCCCCGTTATCGTAGTTTTAACTCTTTTATTTAGGGAGTTAATAAACCTCGATTCTATTTAAATTATTATTAAAAGTAAATTAACGAGAACCCCGGTTATTAAAATTATCTACGAGAAGTAGAGGCTTTACTTCTATTATAAATTATTTAAATATAATATAAAAACCTACCTAATTAAGCTAGTTAGTCTCCGATCTAGTATTATAATTATTATTAATAACGACGAGAGCGTTATAAAAAGAGTTACCCTAAACGTAGGAAAAGAATAATCCCGGTATAAAATCGTGTATTAAGACTATAGGTATTTAGAACCCTATATATATTTTCTTATTTATCGATTATATTATTTAATTTACCTTCGTTACTAATTAAGCTTTCGTTTAAATCTATTATATAACTTTTTAAGACCGACTCTACTTTTCGTAATAAATATATAATTATTTCTTATTAACTACGGAATAACTAGTCCCGAATTTAAATTAAAGTCTTAATTAATACTAGTATATCCGGCTATCTTTTTATTAATTATAATTTTATATATATTTAATATCTGCCCCTTCGCCTTTTTTATTATCCTCGTATTATCCGACTCTTTAATAATATACCTACCGTTATAGGACGTATTATTTATATCGTAGAAGCGATTTTAAATATTTATAATTATTAGGAACGAATAGTTTTCTTTATTATTAAACTTAATTAATACCCTATCGTAATCGGTTTATTATATCTTTATTATTATAAAATTATTATTAATTTCTTAGATAATTCCTTAACCTTCGTTTTATATTTTTATTTAAGAAATTATATCTTAAGTCCCGTAAAAGTCTTCGCGGAAAATAAACTCTTTTTTATACCCTAAGAAAGTTTCTAGATTTAAGAATTTTAGTCTCTAATTTTATCCGATACTTACGTAGAGTAAACCCCGATTTAAAAGGAGTCGTTAGTATATAAAGAGCCGTTATTATTTATAAACGATAACGTTATTATTAAATAATTAATTCCGACTCGAGAGAAGTTATTTTAGTTTTAGGTTTATTAGTAGTATACCTAATCCTAAGTTTATAAAAAATAAATTTTAATTTAAGAAAAGTTAATTTAATTTTAAATTTATTAATAATATACCTAGTCCTAGGTTTATAAAAAGTAAATCTCGATTTAAGAAGAGTTAATTTAATTTTAAATTTATTAGAAGTAAACTTAATCTTTAACCTAGTTTAATACTCGTATAAAGTAACCTAGAATTTAAGAGGAGTTACTTTAATTCTAGGTTTATTAATAATAAATTTAGATTTAAAAGGAGTCTTCCCCGCCCTAGTCCTAGTTATTTATTCTTAAGGGAACTAGTTATAATAACGAGTATAATCATATCGTTATTATCGTTAAGTAAAGAAAGACGCTTAAAATTAAATATCGTAGTCTAGCCTCGCTTCGTTCTAAATCCTAATATTAAGAATAACGAACTTAGTATTTAACTACTCTTAATATATACGAGATAAAATTTCGATTATTTACCCGGCTCGTTAGGCCTAATAAATAAACCGTATTTAATTTATTATTTATAGAAATCGATCGATTTTTAAATATTCTAAAAGAAATCTTAACCCTAAATATTTAACCTCGTTAAAAATCTAGATATTATAAACCCGAGCCCCGCCTTAGTTAAAATCTTAAATTAAATATTTATAATTAAACTTAAAACCGAGTTATATTTAAAATAAATAAAGAGCTCTACCTCGCCTCCGTTATTATTTAAAAAGAGTTTTAAGCCTACCGAGATAATAAGAATATTAACCTAGCCACGATTTTACCTACGCGGTATTATAAATTTTTAAATATTTTTTTAAGAAAAAACGTTAATACCTTACCCTCGTATTAGTTATATAATTATATTATTAAGTTTAAAGAAGGGCTTTAACCTCCGTTATTTAGTTTATATAATATAAATTATAACGAGATCTTAAAGCTCCGCCGTTACCTAGATAAGAATTTTAATAAAGGTTTCATTCGAGTTAATCGGTCCTATACCGCGTTTTTTATTTTATTCGTAAAGAAATTTAACGGAGGTTTATATTTTTATATTAATTACTAAAGATTAAATATTATTATTATAAAGAATAAATACTCTTTACCCTTAATATTAAAAACCTTAAATCGATTAAATCGTATTAAGGTATTTTCTAAATTAGATATTATATCTACTTTTAATCGCCTCCGCGTTAGGGAGGGCGACGAAAAATTTACTACGTTCCGTACCCGATTCGGTTTATTCGAATACTTTATTATATTATTTAAATTATATAATAACCCTACCTCGTTTTAATATTATATTAACGATACTCTTCGTAAATTTCTCGATAAGATTTATACCGTATATCTCGACGATATTTTAATTTATAGCGATATTAAAGAAGAGTATAAAATCTATATTAAATATATCCTTTAGAAACTCCGCGAGGTAGGGCTCTAAATAAATATTATTAAATATAATTTCTACGTTAAGAAAATTACGTATTTAGGATTAATTATTATTATTTAAAGAATTAAAATAGATTTAAAGAAAATCGATATAATTCTAAATTAATTATAATTAGTTAATATTAAGGATATTTAAAGTTTCCTAAGGTTCGCTAACTTTTATCGGCGCTTTATTTATAAATTTAGTAAACTCGTTATATTATTTATAATTTTAATTAAAAAAGGTACTATCTTCGAGTAAAGTACTCGATATTAAATAATTTTTAATACTTTAAAGAAGGTTTTTACTTTTAATATTATCCTAGTTTATTTCGACCCCGACTATAAGATTATAATAGAAATAGATACGTCTAATTACGTATCTAGGGGGGTCTTATCCTAGTACGATAATTAAAATATCCTTCGTCTTATTATTTACTTTTTAAAGAAATATAACCCTACCGAGTATAATTATAAGATCTATAATAAAGAGTTTATAATAATCGTCCGCGTATTCGAAGAATAGTGTCTTAAATTAGAGGGATTTACTCTCCTTATCGAGGTAATATCTAATTATAAGACTCTTAAATATTTTACTTTATTTAAGGTATTATCTCGTTATTAAATAAAATAAAGTAAGTTTTTATCCCGTTTTAATTATAAGATTACCTACCGGCCCGGTAAAAAAGGTAGTAAATTTAATATATTAACGCGTCGGTTAAAAGACCTCCCTAAAGAGGGGGATAAATTAGACCCTAGATATTAATATTAATACTAGATTATATTAAAAAGAAAAAACCTAGCCCTAGAAATTCTTAAGGACTATATTTATAGTATATTATTAAATATAACGACTCTAGCTTTAGTCCTAGTTACCCTAGTTATATCGGTAATAAATCTAAAAATTCTTATTTAATTTTTTTAATTATACCTCGTATTAATTTATACGACCCCGATAAACCTCGATATAGATATCGATTTAGAATCTTAGACTCTATCTATATCTTACGAGCCTAAATTAAATAAAGATTAGTTTATTAATTTAAATAAAGACCTATACAATACCCCGACTTATTAATTATAGGATATAACTAGTTAAGCCGATTAATTCGTTTTTAAAATCTTAGAAATACTACGTTCTAGAACGCGCTATTATAACGAAATTCCCCTCGCTAAATATAAAGATAAGGATAAAGTTCTCTACTTCCGAGGAAAGAGATATATTCCGAATTTTAATAAACTACGCCTTCGTTTAATCTAGTTAATTTATAATAATATCGCGGGTAGTTACCTAGGTCGTATTAAATATTACGAATTAATTAGTCGGGCCTATTAATAACCTAACGTTTATACTATTATCTAGCGATTCGTTAAGAATTATTATATATACCGAAGAATTAAACCTTCCCGCTAGCGTATTTAAGAATAATTACGTTTATTACCGCCCCCGTAACGACGTTAAAAAGATATCTCGATAGATTATATAGGTCCCCTATTATTTTATACCTTTATAAGAATTACCTATCGGTATATTCTAATTTTCGTAGACCGTTTAATTAAGATACGGTACCTAGTATTAACTATATCGATAGAAGTAAACGAAGCCTACGACGTTTTTTACTAGAATATATAGAAGCTTTATAAGTTATTAGATATCTTTATTTCGAATTAAAGATTTTAGTTTATATCGGAGTTCTAAAAGACTTTATATAAATATTTTAAAATTAATTAACGTATATTTACCGGGTATTATCCTTAAACGGATAATTAAACCGAGTAGTTTAATACTATAATAAAATACTACCTCCGTATATATATTAATTATATATAGGATAATTAGGTGAAATAACTCTTTAAAGCGGAGTTTTTTAATAATAATATTAATTCTTTTAGTACTCTAGCCTCGCCTTTCTTAATTAACTATAATTAATATTTATATATCGGTTTCGAGTTTATTAAATCTTTATTTTAAGATCTTACTACCTAAGCCCGTATTTATTTAATCGTTATCGATGAATTCGTAATATAAATAAAAACCTTAAACGATTACCTCCGCGATAAAATATTTATTATTTAAATTATTTTTAAATCCTCGGCTAACTAACGAAGGAGCCTATATCCAATATATTTAATAGACGACTAAATATAGTTGAATATTAAAAATCTGAATATTATACGCTCTTTAATTAAACTCGACGATTATAATATCGGCTCTTTCCGAATCTTTAAGGTTTTCGATAATCCTCTTATAGTTTAGTTAGATTTTCCGTATTTTATAAAAATTTACCCCGTCTTCTACACTAGTTTATTATAATTAATAATTAATAATTCTTTATTTAAATAAATCTAGCCTATCCGAGAACCTATAATTACCGAAGATAATTAATATAAATAGTATATTAACGGTATCTTAAATTCTAAATATAATCGCCGTTATAGTCTACCTTTATTAAAGTATTATATTGATTAAGAAGATTACGTTATTATATAAAAACCCTTCTAATACCTTACCCGTTATTAATAATTTATCGATAAATATTATATTTTAAATCCTAGCGCCGCTGGCCTCTACGAATTACTATATATTATTTAAAGATATTAGTATAAGGAACCTTTATTATCTTTATTTTAATCCGATTTTTAAAAAGTTAACCCCCGCCTATATTATAATTTATTCTTTATCCGTTATTATCCCCTCGGTTATCGTTCCGTATCGGCTTCGACCGATATTTTATATTATTATATAAATAAATAGTACCCTATAACCTAGCCCCGCCGTTATTATTTATAGATAATAATATTAACGCCTAGTTTTATCCGTATACCGCCGCTTATTCCCCGTCTTATTCTTTATCCATTACTATTAATGACTCGAATACTCCGACGCGTTTTTATTTTAATTATTTCGTAACCCTAAATAAGATTTAGGGTTATAAAATCTAATTAATCGAATTAATCGTTTATTTATCTCGTAGGAGCTCGACTTTAAAGAGGGGGTTATTATTATAATATAATTTTATTTACTTTAAATTTAATTTAAATTTAAATTATCTTAACCTAACCTAATTTATCTTAAATTTAATTTAAATTTAAGTTAGTTTCCCTATTTTTATTTTAATATAGTCGGGATAAGAAATAAATAAATACTCTATACACTAGTTTTTATTTAGATAGTAACTGGTTTTACCCTAATTTTCGTCCTTTATCTTTTATCTTAGTTTACTCTTATACTATAGCTAGGTTATAATTTAATAAACCTAGCCGTTAATTTAATAAATATCTAGATATTAATCCCGTCCCGTGATATCTACTACTTTAAATAAATATTTCTAAACTCTTTATTAAATTATTAAAATAATTTATTTAATACCCTTTTTATTTAGGGTATTTATAATAAATATTAAACTAAATATTTAGAACGTCTCTTTATTTATTTCTCTTTTATTAATATAATTATTTATTTTAATAAATTACTTATTAGGTAAATATCTAGCCTAGTAAATATATTACTAGTTATATCTCTTACGCTTCCGCTATAGAAAAAGAATATTAGAATACTAGTCTTTTAATACTACTTTTATTATTTACTTAATATTACTACTTTTAATATTTATTATAAATTATTACTCTAGTTATTACCCTAGAAGAAATTTAATTAAACTCTACTACGATTGATTTTATTTTCTATTTATAAGAATTCCTACTATTAAGTAAATATATCTTAAAATAGGTAAAAATTATTTTTAATATTAAATAAATAGTTATTTAGATAATTATATAGTTTTTTTATCCTCTTATTAAAGTACCCGTTTAGTATTTATTAAAGAGAGTTTAGAAAACGAAGTAATTTAACGACGACCTTTCGGAGTATATTAAGTTTAAATAATCTATTATATAGTTACCTTAAGGTATAAATAAGATATTTATAATACTATTTATCGGTACCTTCCGAAGGGATATTAAAGAGTTATATTAATATCTATAAAAAGAGTAGTCTTTAGAGAATGAATTTAAAAATAAAGAAATTATAACTCCTCCCGAGCCCGAGTAACCTACTTACGCTGCGGAACAGGGTAGGGATTACCTTCCCTACTATTCCCTTCCTCCCTGCTCTCCCTATAGGGCTGCCATATATGGCCATATATGCGCGCATGCATGCCCCATTGCTGCCCCCATATATGGCCCATGTATGCGCGTATGCATGCCCCATTGCTGCTCCCATGTGGCCCATGTATGCGCGTATGCATGCCCCATTGCTGCTCCCATGTGGCCCATGTATGCGCGCATGCATGCCCCAATACTGCTCCCATGTGGCCCATAT
>JAABUS010002261.1_pt1 | contig 37098 bp, 5 predicted proteins | sample 5560161 | NCBI WGS metagenome assembly JAABUS01 (sample SAMN10711885, study PRJNA513376) | rock metagenome | isolation source: Antarctica rocks | place: Antarctica: Victoria Land, Trio Nunatak nord | collected 2016-01-04
CCCTATAGGGCTATAAAGCTACTTTTAGGATTAAGTTTAGCGCTCCCGCGCAGACCTTAACTCTAACTTAAAAATCTTGGCGCCAAGATTTGCCAAGATTTGCCAAGGCTGCAAAATGCGCATTTTGCACCGATTAAGTAGCGATTTTGTAGAATTGTTTTTCCGGATTTACCGATGAAGAAATTCTTACCTAGACTATTATATAAAAAAAGAATCTAGAGTATATATAGTTAATAGGTAATTTTAATTTTAATTCGAGTTTCTAATTAGAAAATCTTAATAAAGGAAAATTTATAGTAAATTAAATTATTAAATCTAATACCGGCGATAATATTAAATAAATATATTTAAAAAAGAAAAGTAATAAATATAAAATTAATACTATTAATTCTTTATATAATAAAATTATTTATTATTATTATAAAATAGAAAGTTATATTAAATTTAAATATCCCGATATAAATAAATTAGTTATAAACGTCGGCGCGATATCGGTAAAAAATAATTAAACTTAATTTACGCCTCGGAAGAAAGGTAAAAAAAATAATTAATAGAAATATACTCTTTTATTCTTTCTAAAAATTAGATTACTCTTTAAGATAAAATTAAATAATTAATTATTTTAATTAACTTTAAAGTATAGATTAATTTAATTTTATAATAGTTTATCGTTAAAAAAATTTAGAATTTTATAATACTACTTTACTACTAGCTAAAGTAATTAACGGGTAAAGTATATATTACTATAACGCGTATTAATTAAATTATTAAATAATCGATAATTAGGGTTAAGGGCGTAAATATAATACTTTATTTTATACTATAAATTTTAAAAATTTAGATATTATTCTAAATATACCTAGGTTACGTTAATTAAAGATATTAATTAATTCTAAAGCGGATTAATAACGGTTTAAAATTAATTCTAGTAATTTATAAATTAAAGAACCGGCTAAATTTACTAGTAGTTTTAAAAATAAATCGAATATATTCGCGGTTATATATATTACGATAGTATAAAGTAAATAAAAAGAATTTCTTAACCTAAAGATTTTTAAGGAATTTATAAAATTTTATAATATTTTTTCTAACGAGAAGGCGAGTATCTTATTTATTTTTAAATAAAGAGATTATATAATTATATTATTAAAATAAAAATTAATAAGGAATTACTTTATAAATCTCTTTATAACTTATTTTAAACTAAATTATCGGAGTTACGACGTTATTTAAAATCCTTATTTTATAAAAATTAAATTCGTTATTTAATATCTTTAATTAAAATACCTATGCTTTTTATATTTAAAAAAGATAATAAGTTATATCTTTACGTTAATTATCGGGGTTTAAATATAATAATTATTAAAAATCGATACCCGTTACTCTTAATTACCGAGATATTAAACCGTTTATACGGTTTTAAAATCTTTATAAAATTAGATTTTAAGGATACCTATTATAAGATCTAGATTAAGAAAAACGATAAATAAAAAATTATTTTCTAAACTCGTTATAGTTATTTCGAATATTTAATTATACTTTTTAGGTTTATTAATATACCGGCGACGTTTTAAATTTATATTAACTATATATTTATAAATTTAATAAATATAATATATATAGTATATTTAGATGATATCCTGATTTATAATATTAATCCGGCGGAGTATTAATAGTATATTAAATAAATATTTAAATAATTATATTAATTCTAGTTATTTATTAACCTTAAGAAATACTAATTTAATACCGAAATAGTCGAGTTTTTAGGTTTTATTATATTTATTAAATAAAATAGTTATAAACCCGGAACGTATTAAGACTATTAAGGAATAACTTTAATCGAAAATATATCGGGAGATATAAATCTTTTTAGGCTTCGCTAACTTCTATAAATAATTTATTTATAATTATTTTAATATAACTACGCCGTTTATTAACTTATTTAAAGATAGTAAAGTAAATAAGAAAATAAATCCGTTAAAATAAATAGACGGCGCTACGGAAGCGTTTTAAATCTTACGAGATATATTCGTAAATACGCCTTTTCTACGTTATTATAATTTAATTAAATAATTATATATAGAGATAGATATTTTTAACTTTAACCTTAACTTTATATTATTATAATAAAATAAAAATAATTATTAATACTTTATAATATTCTAGTTACGGAAATTAAATTCTTTAAAATAAAACTATAAGACCTATAATTAAGAATTACTCGTTATTATAATAATAATAAAACTATAAAACCTATAATTAAGAATTACTCGTTATTATAATAATAATAAAATAATAATAATATTATTTAGAAAGTAGTCTTTATTATATTAAAGTCTAGATTAATTATAATAATTTAAAAAGTTTTATAAAATAAAAGGAGTTAAATTTTAAATAGGCTCGTTAAGTATTTAAATTAATTATTTATAACTTTAAAATCTTTTATCGGGCTAGAAAATTAAATTTTATTAATATATCGTCGCGGCGCTTTAATTATAAGAGAGTATCGCCGTTAAATATTAAATTATTATTAATACTTTAGAATAAACTTACTCTTTAGATTAATAATTAGTTATCGGAAAAAAATAAAGAAATAAAAGTAATTATAATTTTTATTTTTTAAATTATAAAATTAAGAGTAGTAATTCTAAAACGGGATATTATAGTAGTATTTAAAATTATATATAATAATCTTAAAAGGTTTATTAAAATATTAATTCGGGAATTATAAATTTATAATAATTAAATAAACTCTTTTTAAACTAGAGCGAATATATTAAAAAACCGCCGTTATATAAAGAATAAAATATAGGTTATAAACTCCGAGGGATTATTAAGATATAACGGTCGCCTTTATATATTAAGAGATAAAGTTTTAAAAGAAGAGTTTATAAAGAGGTATTATAATAATTCTTTAATAAAGTATTTTAGTATTATAAAGTCGTATAAATTATTTACCCGAAATTTTTTCTAGGAGGGTAGTTTAAAGTAAATTACGAATTATATTAAAATTTATAATATATATTAACGGACGAAGGCGCCGCGATATCGTTTATATAACGAATTAAATTCGTTTCCTATTATTATTTAACTTTAGAAAAAGATTTCTATAGATTTTATAATTAATTTACCGCCTAGTAAATATAGAGGTACCGTTTATAATATTATTTTTATTATTATAAATCGATTTATTAAAATAATTAAATATATACCTATAATTATTAAAATCGATACTATTTAACTAGCGGAAGTATTTTATTCTAAAATAATTTACCGTTATAATATATTTAATAATATTATTAACGATAGAGGCTCTATTTTTACGAGCGCCTTTTAATTAATTATATATTTTTATTCGAAAATTAAATAACGCCTAAATACTATCTTTTACTCTTAAATAGATAAATAAATAAAGTATTAAAATAAATACTAGAGTACTATTTACGTATATTTATTAATAATAAATTAATTAATTAGGCTAGATTATTATTTATAATAGAATTCTTAATAAATAATAATTAGAGTATTATTATCGGAACGACGTTTTTTTATATATATAATTACTATTTTAAAATCCGTTAAGAGGTCGAGGACGACTTTAGAAAAAGAAAAATATTAATTATAAATAATAAAATACGATAATTATAAACTTTAAAGAATAAAATTATAGAGTATTTATAAAATACTACCGAATATTAAATTAAATAATATAATAAAATATATAAATTATAAAGTTATAAGGTTAGCGATTTAATTATATTAATAATAAAGAACTTAAAATAAAAGCGCCTAAATAAGAAATTATTCTATAAGTTTATAAAACCCTTTAAGATTATTAATAAAATATAAATATAAATTTACCGCCTATTATTACTTTTTATATATAGAATCTATAATACCTTTTATATATCGTTATTTAAATTATATTATCTTCGCGATTATATTAATATAGTAGAATCTTTTATATAAGCCCCTAAATTTATTAATAATAATAAACTATAGGAGGTAAAAGAAGTAATTAATAAAATTGAGAATAAAGAAAGTATTTAATATAAAGTTAAATAAATTAATTAAGGCGAAGAATATAATTAATAATTATTAGACGAAGAGTTTATTAATATTAATAAATTAATTAAAGTCTTTAAATAGGCGGGTAGTAAACGTAAATATATAAATATAATTAAAGAGGTTACCTAGTTATATAAAATAATAAAACGGAGTAAACGGAGCCGATATTAAAAATAAATATTATTATTTTTATATTAGTATTTATATAATAGACGTTCTCTTTTATATTTATAATTTTATTATACGGTTTTAAGGTATAATTAAATTAAATTTATTATTAAATTATTTATATACGATAGCGATAAAATATTATATTTATAAAAATATTTTTACTTTAAATATAATTTATATAAATATCTAAAATATATTATTAAATAATATATCTAGGTAAATTTAACTAGCGCCGATTTAAGAAAAAAAGAATTTATTATTATTATTATATCGTATAAAAGATTTAGTTATTATCGGAATTATTAAAAGAAAATATAGTCTCCCTAATATAATTTTTAAAGATATTATTTTCCTCGGGACTCTTTAGGTCCCGTTTATATTAATAAAAACTCTCGGCCTTTTTTTAAGAACTTTATTTATCGTTTTTAATTCCTTAATATACTAGTTCACCGCCGTTAATTAATTCTATAAATTAGCGATTATAGTAGAGGTTTATTTATTAATTATTATTATTTTATAATATATTTTATACTACTAAATAATTTCTCTATTTATTAAATTATATTTATATTTTTCTTTAAAAGTCCTATTATTAATACGGGTATATCGATATATAGACCTCTTTATCTTCCTTCGGAAAGATTTAAGGATTTATTATTATTAATATATATTATTTTAAAGTTTACGATTATAGTTTACTTTTATATAATAGTTAATTCCGTAATAATTAATATAATAAAGTATATAAAGAGGGGACGTACCTCGAATATAATTATTATTAAATTAATAAAAATAGACTTAATAAAGGAGTTACGAAGTATAGTAAACTACTATTATAATTAATATTATATAGTCGCGTTAATAACGGACTAGTTATATTTACTAGTATATTTATAACTAAAATAATTAATATAACTAAATTAATATTATCGGTAAATAGGAGCTATTTATAGAGTTAGAAGAAAATTATATATAACGAGAATATTATTTATATATTAATTATAATACTAGAATATTATTATAAAGTTAGAGTAATAATATATAAAAAAGATTAAAGGAGTTACGAAAAGAGAAAATAAATAAACGAGCGAGTTTATTTTAATAATAAACCGTCGCGCTAAATACTTTATTATTATAATATATTAATACGCGCCTCCGCTTTACTACCTCGTTTTTATTAATAAATATAATTATTATTAATCTCCCGGTATAATATTAGGGCTATATTTATTATTTATATTATAGTATAGCTTTACTTACCTTAGCCTAGCCTAATTTATTTTAAATCTAATTTAGATTTAAACTAGTTTCCCTATTTTTATCTTAATATAGTCGGGATAGAAAATAAATAAATACTCTGTATATTAGTTCTTATTTAGATAGTAGTTAGCCCTACCCTAGTTTTTATCCTTTATCTTTTATCTTAGTCTATTCTTATATTATAACTAGGCTATAGTTTAATAAACTTAATTATTAATTTAATAAATCTCTAGATATTAATCCCGTTTTTTAATATTATAAAAGATTAATTACCTAGCTAGTACTCCCTAGTATTAAAATAATTATTATAAGAGATTAATACCTTAACCCCGAAGACCGCGTATAATAATTCCTCGCCGAAGTTTAAAATAACCCTATTAGTTTCTTTAATACTTTCGATTATTTATATATTTAAGCCGAAAGTAATTCCTTATTAAATATTTTATTTTTATTTACGCCTCTTTTTCCTTTTACGCTAGATATATAGTCCCTAGTCTATATTATCGTTTAGGTAATAACTTAGGTCGTATTTATTATAGTTTAAACTATACCTTAACCCCCGCTCTAGGTATTCGATAAGAATACCCTTAATAATACTATTATTATAAACCTACGCTCGTCTTTCTCTTTAAATACCTAATAACCTACCCCTTTATAATCTCGAATGTTTTTTAAATCCGAAAAGCTCTTAAATATCTCGGAATATAAAGGGGACTAAAATAAATTAAATATTTAAAAGTAAACGTTAATATAACGGATATATATTAATTATAACCGTTACCCTATCGATAGTAATAAGATCGTTTATATAAAGTTTAAATTAATTATCGGTAAAAAGGTCTTTAATTTAATAAACCGTTATTAAAAGGAGGGTCTCTATACTTTAACTAACTTTACTAATTAGCGAAAGAAGTTATAAGAAATATATAATAACCCGTTTAAATAAGAGGATACTCGGAATTATATCCGGGAATTTAAATAAGACTTTATACTTTTTAACGAGTACTTTAACTTTATTATTTAAAAGAAGAAACGTTCTCGAATAAAGGACGAATCCTTAATTAACGTTATAAAATATAATATTAATTATACTACTTAATAGGCCTCTATCTCCTAGAGGAAAATTAATAATTAACGGTTATATATCTTCGATAAATACGTCCGTATATACTCCGAAATCGATTAAGAACTTTAGTAGATTAAGTACCGTCTACCTCGTTAAAGTATTACTCTTATTAGATTAGGATAAACCTCGAGGAGGTTTATTATACTTTTATTAACTTTTACCTTTATAGCCCGTTTTATTATAACGAGTATTTTTATCCCCGTTACCGTAGCCCTAACTCTTTTATTTAGGGAGTTAATAAACCTCGATTCTACCTAAATTATTATTAAAGATAAATTAACGAGAACCCCGGTTATTAAGATTATCTATAAGAAATAAAGGCTTTACTTTTATTATAAATTATTTAAATATAATATAAAAACTTATTTAATTAAACTAGCTAGCCTCCGATCTAGTATTATAATTATCGTCGATAACGACGAGAGCGTTATAAAAGGAGTTGCCTTAGATATAAAAAAAGAATAGTCCCGGTATAAAGTCGCGTACTAGGATTATAAATACTTAGAACTCTATATATACTTTTTTATTTATTAATTATATCGTTTAATTTACCTTCGTTACTAATTAAGCTTTTATCTAAATTTATTATATAACTTTTTAAGACCGACCCTATTTTTCGTAATAAATATATAATTATTTCTTATTAACTACGGAATAACTAGTCCCGAATTTAAATTAAAGTCTTAATTAATACTAGTATATCTAGCTACTTTTTTATTAATTATAATTTTATATATATTTAATATCTACCCCTTCGCTTTCTTCGTTATCCTCGTATTATCTAACTCTTTAATAGTATATCTATTATTATAAAACGTATTATTTATATCGTAGAAGCGATTTTAAATATTTATAATTATTAAGAACGAATAATTTTCTTTATTATTAAATTTAATTAATACCCCGTTATAATCGGCCTATTCTATCTTTACCGTTATAGAGCTACTATCGATTTCTTAGATAATTCCTTAACCTTCGCCTTACGTTTCTATTTAAGAAACTATATCTTTAATTTTATAAAAATTTTCGCGGAAGATAAACTTTTTTTTATACTCTAAGAAAGTTTCTAGACCTAAGAATTTTAATTTTTAATTTTATCCGATATTAACGTAAGGTAAACCCCGATTTAAAAGGAGTCACTAGTATATAAAGAGTCGTTATTATTTATAGACGATAACGTTATTATTAAATAATTAATTCCGACTCGAGAGAAGTTACTTTAACTCTAGGCTTATTAATAGTATACCTAGTCCTAGGTTTATAAAAAGTAAACCTCGATTTAAGAAAAGTTAACCTAGTCCTAAATTTATTAGAAGTAAACCTAGTTTTTAACCTAACCTAGTATTTATATAAAATAATTTAGAATTTAAAAGGAGTTACTTTAATTCTAGGTTTATTAATAATAAATTTAAATTTAAAAGAAGTTTTCTTTATTTTAGTCCTAATTATTTATTCCTATAAGAATTAACTATAATAATAAGTATAATCGTATCGTTACTACCGTTAAGTAAAGAAAGATATTTAAAATTAAATATCGTAACCTAGCCTCGCTTCGTTTTAAATTTTAATATTATAAATAACGAACTTAATACCTAGTTACTCTTAATATATACGAGATAAGATCTCGATTATTTACCCGGCTTATTATACCTAACGAGTAAACCGCGTTTAATTTATTATTTATAGAAATCGATTAATTCCTAGGTATTTTAAAAGAAATCTCGACCTTAAGTATTTAATCTTATTAAGAATCTAGATATTATAAACCTAAACCCCGCCTTAATTAAAACCTTAAATTAAGTGTTTACGATTAAGTTTAAAATCGAGTTATATTTAAAATAAATAAAGAGCTTTACCTCGTCGTCGTTATTATTTAAAAAAAGTTTTAAGCTTACCGAGATAATAAAAATATTAACTTAACTACGATCCTACCTACGCGGTATTATAAATTCTTAGATGTTTTTTCGAGAAAAAACGCTAATACTTTACCCCTATATTAGTTATATAACTATATTATTAAATTTAAAGAAGGGTTATAACCTCCGTCGTTTAGTTTATATAATATAAATTATAACGAGATCCTAAAACTCCGTCGTTACCTAGATAAGAACTTTAGTAAAGGTTTTATTCGAGTTAATTAATCTTATACCGCGTCCTTTATTTTATTCGTAAAGAAATTTAACGGAGGCCTACGTTTCTACGTTAATTACCGAGGGTTTAATATTATTATTATAAAGAATAAATACCTTTTACCTTTAATTTTAAAAACCTTAAATCGATTAAATCGTACTAAGATATTTTCTAAATTAGATATTATATTTATTTTTAATCGCCTCCGCGTTAAGGAGGGCGACGAAGAATTTATAATATTCCGTACCCGATTCGGCTTATTCGAATACTTTATTATATTATTTAGATTATATAATAACCCTACCTCGTTTTAGTATTATATTAACGATACTCTTCGTAAATTTCTCGATAAGACTTATATTATATACCTCGACGATATTCTAATTTATAGCGATATCGAGGAAGAGTATAAAATCTATATTAAATATATCCTTTAGAAACTCCGCGAGGCGGGGCTCTAAATAAATATTATTAAATATAATTTCTACGTTAAAGAAATTATATACCTAGGATTAATTATTATTATTAAAGGGATTAAAATAAATTTAAAGAAAATCGATATTATCCTAAATTAACTATAACTAGTTAATATTAAAAACGTTTAAAGTTTCTTAAGATTCGTTAACTTCTATCGGCGTTTTATTTATAGGTTTAATAAACTCGTTATATTATTTATAACTTTAATTAAAAAAGATACCGTCTTCGAGTAAAGTATTTAATATTAAATAACTTTTAATACTTTAAAGAAGGCTTTTACCTCCGATATTATCTTAGTTTATTTCGACTTTAACCGTAAAATTATAATAGAAATAAATACGTCTAATTACGTATCTAGGGGGGTTTTATCCTAGTATAACGATTAAGACGTCCTATGTCCTATTATTTACTTTTTAAAGAAATATAACCCTACCGAGTATAATTATAAAATTTATAATAAAGAGTTTATAGTAATCGTCCGTATATTTATAAAATAGCGCCTTAAACTAGAGGGATCTACTCTCTTTATCGAGGTAATATCGGATTATAAAACTCTTAAATATTTTATTTTATTTAAGGCGTTATCTCGTCGTTAAGCGAGATAAAACGAGTTTTTATCCCGTTTTAATTATAAAATTACCTACCGGCCTAATAAAGAAGGTAATAAATTTAATATATTAATACGTCGATTAAGAGACCTCCCTAAAAAGGGGGATAAATTAAATCCTAGATACTAGTATTAATACTAGATTATATTAAAAAGAAAAAACCTAACCCTAGAAGTCTTTAAAGATTATATTTATAATATATTACTAAATATAACGACCTTAGTTTTAATCCTAGTTATTTTAATTATATTAATAATAGATCTAAAGATTCTCGTCTAACTCTTTTAATTATATTTTATATTAATTTATATAACCCCGATAAATTTTAATACGGACGTCGATTTAGAATTTTAGACTCTATCTATATTCTACGAGCCCGAACTAGATAAAGACTAGCCTATTAACCTAGATAAAGACCTATATAATACCCCGACCTATTAATTATAGGATATAATTAATTAAGCCGATTAATTCGCCTTAGAGTCCTAGAAATACTGTGTTCTAGAACGCGCTATTATAGCGGAATTCCCTTCGTTAAATACGAAGATAAGGATAAAGTTCTCTACTTCCGAGGGAAGAGATATATTCCGAATTTTAATAAATTATATCTTTATTTAATCTAGCTAGCCTATAATAATATCGCGGGTAATTACTTAGGTCGTATTAAATATTACGAATTAATTAATCGGGCCTATTAATAACCTAACGTCTATACTACTATCTAGCGATTCGTTAAGAATTATTATATATACCGAAGAATTAAACCTTCCCGCTAGCGTATTTAAAAATAACTACGTTTATTACCGCCCCCGTAACGACGTTAAAGAGACGTCTTAATAGACTATATAAGTCCCCTACCGCTTTATATCTTTATAGGAATTATTTATTAGTATATCCTAGTTTTCGTAAATTATTTAATTAAGATACGGTATTTAATATTAATTACGTCGATAAAAATAAACGAAGCCTACGACGCTTTTTACTAGAATATATAGAAGCTTTATAAGTTATTAAATATCTTTATTTTAAATCGAGGATTTTAATTTATATCGGAGTTTTAAAAGACTTTATATAAGCGCTTTAAAATCGATTAATATATATTTACCGGGTACTATCCTTAGACGGATAACTAAACCGAGCGGTTTAATACTATAATAGAATACTACCTCCGTATATATATTAATTATATATAGGATAATTAGGTGAAATAACTCCCTAAAGCGGAGTTTTCTAATAATAATACTAATTCTTCTAGTACTCTAGCCTCGCCTTTCTTAGTTAATTATAATTAATATTTATATATCGGCTTCGAGCCTACCGAGTCTTTACTTTAAGATTTTACCGCTTAAATATATATTTATTTAATTATTATCGATAAGTTCGTAACGTAAATAGAAGCCTTAAATAACTACCTCCGCGATAAAATATTTATCGTTTAAATTATCTTTAAATCCTCGGTTAATTAACGAAGGCGCCTATATTTAATATATTTAATAAACGATTAAATATAACTAAATACTAAGAATCTAAATACTATATACTCTTTAATTAAACTCGACGATTATAATATCGGCCTCTTTTAAGTCTCTAAATATCTATAAAAGTGTAAACGACTCCGAGAATCCTAATTTATTTAGAGTGTTTAGGCCCGTTTACGAGCGCTAAAAGCGCTCGCGGCCGCTTAAGATTCTTAGACTCGTTTACGAGAATATTTATTATTTACGAGTATTTACTAGTTATATTAATCGCGCTCGTAAATTATATCTTTACGATATTAACGTAGCCTAGATTCCTCGTCTTATTTAAATTATTTAGATATACACCGATCTTTATTAAAGTATATATAATATTCGATTTTACGTTATGAATTAGTCGTTTATAATTATTTAGTAGAATTAAATATATAAAATCTATTTTAAATTTCTAACCTAGGTTCTAATTTAGGATATTTATTACTTTTATATTATCGTAATTATTATTAAGAAATTACTCCCGATCTTAACGCCTCTACTACCTCTTTTATATTATTAATTTGGATATTTATCTTAACCTAGCTACTAAAGGATTTTATTTAATAAATTAATTAACGCGGTCGGCGAGTATTCGTTATAGTATATAAATATTTTCCCCGCGAGTATTATGACTTTATTAATTTAATAAGCTTTCGTTTATTTATCTCGTAATTATATTTAAATTATTTCTCTTAATCTCGAGCCCGCGCTTTACTTTTAACGGAAAGATATATATCTACGTATTTTTCACCCTTATTAAAGTCGCGTAGGTATTTACTATATTTATATCGTTATTTTAAAGAACGGTCTTTCCTCTAGTATTAACCGAGAGGCGCGTTAATAAAATAGAAACTTATAAGAGCCTATATTTAGATACGGAGGATAGGTTTTAAAATCGTATATTTAAAGAAGACTTTATAGAGGTACCCGTTATAAACGATATTTATTATAATATTATAAAGCCTAATTACGTAGGCGGTTTAACCGAGGATAACGGGTAGAGTATCGAGAGACTAGTAATACTATGTTTTTTATAACCGGGCGGGAGCTTTAGGCTTTACGTAATTAAATATAGTTTTATATAATATAATTATTAAATATAAATAGCCACTTTATATTAATAAACTCTTAACGGATTTTAAATATTTTATATAATATGATACTTAACCTAATTTATCGTTATATATCGTATTTAATTATACTTTTATTATACTAGTTTATAGGTAGAGTTATTTTAAAACTATACTCTTTTTTTTATTAAGATTTAAGTAAAGGGTCTTTACTCCCGTTTTTTATTTCCTAATTTATAATTCACTTATAAATATAATCTAAATTAGTTTAATATATTTATTATTTTACTTCCGATAAACCTATATCCTATTTTTTTTTATAAACCTATTTCTTATCGTATTATATTACTGTATCGTCTATTAGATATTATTTTAATATATTAAATTTTGATTATACTACTATCTTAACGAATTAGACGAAGAGGAATTTAAGAGAGGGTTTTAATTATATAAATAAAGAGTTTTAACTAGTATTAAATACTACGACTAAATAACTCGTATTATATCCCGAGGTTTTAGACCTTAAAAAGTAGAGTAATAAAAATATTATTTTCGTATTCGTTATAACGTTAATAGCCGATTTTCCTTCTTTATTTATTAGGGTTTTAATAAATACCGCCTAGGAAATAGAATATATAAAAGATATTATAAAATTTTACTAGAATAATATAACCGTTTTTAAAGAAGAGATATTTATATTTTCTTTTAAACTCGCTTAACTCCTTATACCTAACTACTTTTTAAAATCTCTTTCTTTTTATTTTATAATATTTACTACTCCCGTACCGGTCCCCTAATTTATATTTAATAAAAACTTTAATATTATAGTTACTAAAGACGCGGTATTAGGCGGCGAAGTAATCGAGTTTATAATTTATAAATTTATTAAAGTTAATCCCGCGCGACCTTTAAGTAATAATATTAAATTCGAGTTCGTTAATTATTTAATCTTTATTATAATCTTGGTTAAAGAGTAAATTATAAATTTAGAAGATAACCGACTTTACGGAATATACTTTTATAATAAATTATTATTATTTTTAATTACTCGCCGGCTGGTTAAATTCCTTAGGTTTCGGTATAATAAAAAATAAAGCCGAGTTAATTTATATATTAAATTAAATATTTATTCTTCCTCCGAGACTCGTAAATTTTATAATTTATATTTGGTTTTTATAGCGACGGATTCTTTAGTATTTATAATACTTCCCCTTCCGCCTTAAGAGTATATTTCTTCCCTTTTATTACCTCTACCTAATCGTATTACTCCTTTTAAATATTTAATTATTACGCTTAAATTATTAAAGTATTTTTAAATAACGAAACTACCCTACCTTATAGAGTCTAAGATAAATAAGCGTTATCGTAAATTTATTATAATTAAAGGGAAAGGCGATTTATATATAGCCTAAAAGCGAAAACAATAAAGGCGACTTCGGAAAGTAATATTAAATAATAGAGATAATAATTATAAAAGTGATTAATTATTAAAGTTATTTATGTCTAAAGAGTTAAAGGAAGATAAATAAAAAGGGTAGATTAATAATAAAGAAGAGCCGATTAGTATTAAAACGGATTATTAATTTTAAAATAACGAGGAATTAAGCGAAAATATAAATTAGTAAGAATTATAAATTTATATACTTCGCCGCCTTCGTAGTAACTCTTATTAATTTTTTTCTTAATATTAAAGCGCAGCTTAATAGTAAAGAATATAAATATATAATTAATTTTAATTTATAAGAATCTTGCTACTACTTAATAGGTTTTAAAGTTACCGATATAAGGATTAATTAATATATTAGAATACCCGGTATAAGATATAGTTTTATTTAATATTAAGTCTTTAATATTTATATTATATACTTCTAGGCCAGAAACGGCTTTAACGGTAATATTCTCGCTAATAGTATAAACCTCGGAAAGGTATATCCTATCTTAAAATTAAATTAAATTATTAATCGTTAACTTTAGGTAGCTTCGTAGATAGTTTAGATTATTAATATCTCTCTTTTCGAAAGCCTTCTTTATTAAGTATATAATATAATTAAACGCTATCGTCGCTCGTTAAACCCGAAGGAGTAGTTATAGTATCGCGCCGTCGATAATAGCGGGATATATTTAAATCTACTAAAATTCTTCGCGTAATATTTATATAATCCTTCGTCCGATATTATAAGAATAATTCTTAAGAAGGGGTTTTATTTATACTTTACGACTAAAGTTATCTTTTTTATATAATATAATTAATAGCCTAAAATATACGTATTTAACGAAGGAGTAAGACTTCGCTTTATTATTCTTTATAGTTAATACGATACCGGTAATCTCTTAACGGCGGAGGATATTAACGCGATATAATTTATTTATCTTTAATAATTCGCCGACTATAAAAACTAATATTTCGAAGGGGGGCCTCTCCGCCCAGATATTTAAAAGAGAAAAAAAGAGATCGTCGAGGGAGCGGAGTAATATATAATTCTAACTACTCTTAAATCCTATTAAATATATATCGTTTAATCTCTTAATATCGAATATATTTAAACTAAAGATAAAGAATTACCGCTTAATAAATTAGGGAGTAAAATTATATAAAAATAAATTAAAACTTTTATCCCCGCTATTATATTTAAATGGGTAATAATAGACGAGTTTTATTTAATAAAATTAATAGCCTAAGGGTTATAGACGGATATTTAAATTATATAAAAATACTTTCGGACCGGAATACTAGCCCTCCTCGCGATAAATAATATATTTATTACGATAAGACTTAATAATATTAAAGGTATTATTCGATATCTAAAAGATCCTAAAATTAATAACGAAGATCGATATAACTTTATAATAAACGAGGTTCTAAATTATAATAAGAAGTTTAAAGACTATATTACGAACGATAAATAAGAATCTCGTATATAAAACTTAATCTTAACGTTCGGCCTTCGTATAACTAATTTTACTCTACGACGTATTAAGAAAATTAAATAATTTAGGAAAGATATCCTTAATCTCTTTAAATTAATATATAACGACGTGAATATTAAATTTTTATAAAGCCGTCGTAAAGTATTTAAAGATTTTACTTCGAAATTCGCCGGTAATATTTAAGAATTACTTTAAAAATAAATAAAGATAAAGAATAATAGTACGCCCTTTAAAATTAATTAATCGTTCCTTAAGATTATAATTTAATAATTATTTATAACCGTTATGATTCTTTAGTTATTATAGTATTAGGTAGGCTCGGAAGAGAATATAAATTAATAATTCCTCGTCGACGAATATACTCGTAATATATTTACCCCCGATAGCGATATAAGAGAGGGTATATATTTATTTTCGGTAATTAACCCTTTTATTAAAGAGCTTCCGAAGTATAAAGTATTAAATATAATCCTTACGAAAGCGATCCGTAAATAAAGAAAGGTATTAATCTTCTCGAAATATATTTCGGTTATATCTTTTATATAATACGTAAATCTTATTACTCTTTTTTAATTATAGCTTTAATTTTTCCTTATATAAAATTACTCTCGATTATTCTAGAAATCTATATTAAAAGCCTCTTAATATATTATTAAATATCTAGTTTATTTTATAACCGCCCGGTTCTATTATTAATACTTTAATAAAATTATCCGCGAGGCTTTTATTAATAGATTTTAGGAAGAGTATATTAATAGTAATCCGAATAACTCTTTTATAGTCCTAGATTAGGCGCTCCGTTTATAAGTATTTATTAGGGTATTAAATACCTTAGGCACCGGCTTTACTCTATATAAATCGACGATAATAGTTTTTATAGAATTTATCGGTAAACCTAGCGATAAAGATTAAACGATTAAATAAGTTTATAAAATAAAGTAATAATACCCCGTCGCCGTTTATTAATTATTCTATATAGATCCCGTGGCCGGTGTCGTAGTAGAGGTAGTTATATTAAAGAAGGCGAAGGCTCGTAATATATTTACTACGGGTATCTTTAATATCGTAGGGTATATAATAGACCTCGACGGTTTAAAGGGAATAAAAAACGATAAGAATATACTAAATAATAATTAAGAGATAATTTTAATAATTTCGTTAAGAAGTAAATATCGGGTATATTTTAAATTAGGGGGTAAATTACTTCTACGTTAAATACCTAAATTAAATTCATAATAATACTATTTAAATTTAAAAACCGATATTATACTCGAGAGCCAGAACCTTAAGTTATATTAATTATTAATAAATTATTTCTCTTCTTATCTCTAACCTTCTAGACTTTACTTTTATTTTATACGATTACTTTTATTTATTTAATATATTTAATAAGGTAACTTTTTTTATTTATTTCGACTAATTTTCTTTATACTTATACGATAGGTCTGCGCCGCTTTATAGTACTACTTTCTTTATATTATTATACTTATTTATTAGGCCGCGATCTTTTTTATTATCGTTATATCGCCGTCTTAAGTCCCGTATCCTCTTTATTAAATAATCCACCCGAGGATTTTATTTAATATATTAATTAGCGCGGTCGGCGAGTATTTATTATAATATATAAATATTTTCCCCGCGAGCGTTATAACTCTATTAATTTAATAAGCTTTTATTCATTTATTTTATAATTATATTTAAATTATTTCTTTTAATCTCGAGCCCGCGCTTTATTTCTAACGGAAAGATATATACCTACGTAATTTTCGCCTTTATTAAAATCGCGTAGGTATTTATTATATCCGAATTATTACTTTAAGAACCGGTCTTTCCCCCGGTATAAAGAAAGAGGTAAGAGGATAAAATAAAAAATTCGTTAGAGTTTATATTTAAATAAAAAGGACGGATTTTAAGGGTTATTAATTTAGGAGTTTTATCTTTAAAGAAAACTCTACGAAGATAACCGTTATAAATAATATTTATTATAATATTATAAAGCCTATTTATATAGGCGGTCTAGTTAAAGATAAAGATAAAATATAAAGAGGTTAATAATATTATATTTTTATAATTAGGCGGGAGTTTTAAGTTTTACGTAATTAAGTATAATACTATATAAGATTATCGCTAGAGATAAATAATTATTTTATACTAATAAACTCTCGGCGTATTTTTAATACTTTATATAATAAAATATTTAGCTCGGTTTATCTTAACGTATATTACTCTACTTTATATTTATTATAGTATTCTATAAATAAAGCGATTTTAATTTAATACCTCTCTTTTTTTTAAATCCCCGGTGAAAGGGTTATTATAAAATAAATTCTTAAAATTCATTTTAAATCGACCTATTATAGATTCTAAAAGAAGATAATCTAAATTAGAAATTTAATTTAATTTAAATTATTAGATTTCTCCCTTCTTACTACCTTTATTTTATCTTTAATTATTAATCCTTTATCGATCGCTTTATTTTTATAATAGAGATAATACTTTATTTAAATCTTTATTACTACCGCTTTACGTGTAAATAATATCTTTATATCGTATAATATTAAGATATATTATAGAATATTCTAGGTTAAAACGAATTTAGCTAGAAACTATAAACTCTAAAATATATATTAATAAACGTATTATTTCTACCTTCGTTACGAAGAATTTTCTATTATTATTCGCGATACTCTTAGATAATACCGTCTCGGGAAAAGAGTATACTCTTAATATCGTAAAGTTTAACGATAATAATATACTTTATTTTAAAGAAGAGATATTTATATTTTTTTTACGCCCGCCTAATTCCTTACGCCTAATTAATCTTTAATATCTTAGTTTTCCCGTTATATAATATTTAATACCTTAGCGCCGGTCCTTTATATTATATTTAAAGAGAAACTTAATATATTAATTATTAAAAATAGGTTATTAAAGGGGCGAGGCCTTTAAATATATAATTTAAAAATTTATTAAAATTAATCCTACGCGACTTCTAGGTAATAATATTATATTCGAGTTCGTTAATTATTTAATCTTTATTCAAATCTTGATTAAAGAGTAAATTATAAATTTAGAAAATAACCGACTTTATAAAATATATCTTAATTATATTTTATTACTACTTTTAATTACTCGCCGGCTAGTAGAAATCCTTAAGTCTCGGTATTATAAAGAATAAAGCCGAGTTAAAATATTTATTAAATTAGATATTTATTCTTTCCTTAAGACTCGTAAAGTTTATAATTTATATTTAGTCTTCGTAGTAATAAATTCTTTAGTATTTATAATACTCCCCCCTCCGCTTTAATAATTTATTTTTTTCTTTTAATTACCTTTACCTAATCGCCCCGCTTTTTATCTCGTATTAATTTTTTATATTCCTGCCGTTACGGGCTAATCTAATAGCTTTAATAATATACGTCGCGAAACTAAAAATAAGAGGGTATAAACGTAAATAATCTTTAAATTAAATATAAGTTAATAATAATATAATTATCCTACCGGAGGTATATTTATTATATAAGAAGAGGCGGGTAGTCTTAAATAAATAATAAGAAAAGAAAAGATAATAGATATATAGAGGATAAATTTATTAAGAGAAAGATTAACGAGGAGACGCGATTATATTTAAAAAATAAAGAAAGACTAAGTAAGAAATAAAATTAGTAAAAACTATAAATTTATATACTTCGCCGCGTTCGTAGTAATTCTTATTAATTTTTTTCTCGATATTAAAGCGCAGCTTAATAGTAAAGAATACGTATATATATATAAACTCGATATATAGGAATCGTATTACCGTTTATTTAACCTCGACCCTATTAATATTAAAATTAATAATATATTAAAATATTTAATATAAAAATTTATCTTACCTAGTACTAGGTCTTTAATATTTATATTATATATATCTAGGCTAGAAACGGCTTTAACGGTAATACTCTCGTTAACGGTATAAACCTCGGAAAGGTATATCTTATTTTAGAGTTAAATTAGATTATTAATTACTAACTTTAAATAGTTTCGTAGATAATTTAAATTATTAATATTATCCTTTTCGAAAATCCTCTCTACGAAGTATATATAATTATTAAACGATATCGTTACTCGTTAGACGTTAAAGAGCGGATAAAGTATCGCGTTACCGATAATAATAATTATTATTTAAGTCTACTAAAGTTCTCTAAATAATATCCTTATGATTCTTCGTCCGATATTATTAAATTAATCCCTAAGAAGGGGTTTTATCTTATATATAAAGTAAAAGGAATTATTCCCGTATAATTTAATTAATAACCGAAGATATACGCGCTTTATATAGGTATAAGGCTTCTTTTTCGTATCCTTTATAATTAATACGATACTAATAATCTCTTAACGGCGGAGGAATTTAATATAATATAATTTAAATATTCTTAGGCGCCCGCCTAGTTCGAAAATAAAAGATTTATAAGACTTTTTTCCTCGGATCTTTAAAAAGGAAAAGGAGTAGCTATTAAAGAAATAAAGTAATATATAATCTCGATAACTCCTAGTTTCTATAACGCGTATATCGCTTAGTCTTTTAGTATCTTATATAATTAAATTAAAGACGTAATACTACTGTTTAATAAGTTAAATAGTAGGGCTATATAAAGATAGTTTAAAGGCCTCATTTTTACCGTTATATCTATATAAATAATTATCGACGAATTTCATCTATTAAAGTTTATAATTTAGGGATTATAGAGGGTTATTTAAACTATATAAATATACTACTAAATAAGAGTTCTTTTATTATTTATTATAAACGATACGCTTATTACTATTAGGCCTACCGATATCGAAGGTATAATTCGTTATCTTAAAGATCCTAAACTTAATAGTAAAGATCTATATAACTTTATTATAAATAAGGTTTTATAATTTAATTATAATTTAAGGCCTATATTAGAGACGATAATAATTATTTTAATTTATAAAATTTAATTTTAATATTCGGCCGTTAAATAATTAGTTTTACGCTACGACGTATTAAAAAGAGTAAACGGTTTAAATATAATATCCTTAATCTCGTTAAATATATATATAAAGGTATACTCTTCGATTTTTTACTCGGCCGTTATAAAGTACTCGATAATTCTACCTCGAAGCTCGTTAATAAACTTTAAGCGTTACTTCGAAAATAAATATAAAATAAGAAGAAAGATATGTATTTTACGTTAAGAAATTCGTTCCTTAGGATTATAACTCGATAATTTATCTTCGCCGCGATATTCCCTTTACTCTTAAAGTATTAAGGAGAATTAGAAGATAATATAAATTAACGGTCGCTCGGCACCGATTTTACTCGCGATATATTTAATTTCGATAATAAAATAAAAGAGGTTATATATTTATTTACGGGGATTAATTTTTTTATTAAAGATATCCTAAAATCTAAAGGACTAGATAAGATTCTTAGGAAAATAAAATAAAAGGAAAGAAAGGTTTTAATTTTTCTCGAACTATACTATAATTATATTATTTATTTAATATATAAATACTTTTACTCCCTTTTAACTATTATTTCTATAATTCCCGTATGAAAATACGCTCGCTTATTATAGAAATCTTTATTAAAAGCCTCCTAGTATATCGCTGAATATTCTCTTTATTTTATAATTATTTAGTTATATTATAATAGCCTAAATAATCGAATCCGTTAGGGCTTAATAAATAGATTCTAAGAAAAATATATTAAGAACGAGTCGAATACCTCTCCCGAAGTCGCGGATTAAGAGCTCCGCCCGTAGGTATTTATTAATATATTAAATATCTTAGGTACCGGTTATACTTTATATAAAACGACGGTAGTAGTTTTAATTAATCCTATCGGCGCTTCTAATTATATAGACTAAGTTATTAAATAATTAAATAAAATAAATAAAAGTAGACTCTCTCTACCTACCGGCTATCGTATATAAATCCTTAAGACGGCGTCGTAATAAAGGTAATAATAACGAAGAAAGTATAAACTCGTAATATATTCGTTATAAATATTATTAACCTTGAAGGGAAGGGAGCTATATTATTATAATTTAATCGGGTTACTTTAATCGTAGGCGATTAATTAAGGATAAAAACAACGACGAGGATACGATATAATTATAATATATTAATTTAGAAATAAAGAGTCGAGTAGGTTTTATATTAAGTATTTAATTACTTCTATTTTAATTATTTAACCTAGATTCCGTAAAAAAGGACTATATATTATAGGGCGATTCTATACTTAATAACTAAATCTTAAATTATACTAATTATTTATAGATTATTTTTATTATTATCTTTAATTTATTTTTAAACCTTATCTACCCCTTCTTAAATAATTAATTATAGGAGTTTTATATATTTAAAAGAATACCTTTTATCCCCTTTTTAATATTTCTCCGCTTAATTCTATTATCGCCCGGCTAGTATTATTACGTTTACCTCTAATTTATACTCCTCCTACTTCTATTATAATAGGGTTACGATTAATATTTATTTAATAAACTAGTATCTAGTTCGAATTCTATCGGTCTTTATTATAGATCTACGTTATTTACTAATTTAAATTTCATTATAAATTTAGAATAACTTGGTATCCAAATACCCAAAGTTATATATTAGATTTACGAGATCGTGTATTCATCGTAATTATAGGTAACACTTAATATATTAATATATTTTAAATAATTAATATACTAGAGTTTATATATATATATAGTTTTATCGTTAAAAGTTATTTAGGCCTAACCCGTTATCGCTAGACCGGATATAGAAATAGACGGAAAACTATACGTTTAGATATAGACGAGGATATAGACGAGGAATTTAATAAAGAGTCTAACGAGGAGTTTAACGAGGAAAGCGAAGCGTAGATCCTATATACGAGATCACTATATTATACGAGTAGTAAATAAGAGTCGATATAGCGCGGGCTTTATACTTTAACCTCTATTAATATAAATTTAAATATAGATTTAAATACGGCTGAAATTAAAAATATAATAACTAAAGCTATTAACCTACTATATAATACACCGTTATAGGATATATATATATCTTACTCTAATTAACGAAATTATAATTTATACTTATTTATAGGGCCGGCCGATAATAGGATATAAAAACGGTCGAATTAGATAATAAAAATATAACGGTTAATAATAAGTTTTTCTTTATGAGTATAGTATTTACGTCTTTATCGCTAAGGACGGAGACTTATCTAGAGGTAATATAGAAGGGCGCTAAGTTACTAATAAATAACTAACTTAAATAGGATAATTTAGAGCGGTTATCGGCTATATACGACTTATTAACTTCTAAGAATAAACGAATTATCTACTAGTTATTTAGGGGCCGTAAAGACTATAATTTTAACTCTTAATTTACGAGTAATAAAATTAATAAATCTTAAATAAATAGTCTCTTAAAGAATCTATATACTAACCCTAATCGACGACGTTTCTCTTATATTAATATCGACGAGTAGTATCGTTAAATATATCGTATTTTATACGGTATCCCTAACGATATATAAAGGGTAGAATTAATTTTAATTCGTAAAAAAATTAATAATATTCTAAACGTAAAGTATAATATTTATTATCGCGATATTATTAAGATTTTATAGTTCTTACTAAATTATCGAGCTTTTTAATATAATTTAGTTTATACTCTTATCCGTATATATAATCCGAGCGGGGAAAGAGTTTATATAGAGATATATATAAGAGATTAATAATAGTTAAAGTAGAGAGAGGTCGTTAAAGGTAGTATTATTATACCGATTCTACTCGCTTTAAATAAGATATTAATAATGTATTATCGCGGCGACCTCTTACTATAGCCTATCTATATTATAATAAATAATTTAAATTATATTATATATAAAAGTTAACTACGTTTAAGTCTAATTCTTCTTAGATTAATACTAGTAGTTAAAATTAATAAAGATATAAATCTTTCTCCGAAAGTCTAACCTAATCTCTATTATACTATAATAGGTATAATATTTAAGAGTACGTTCTAGTATTCCTAATATATACTATACTTCGGTCGATAATTAATAATTATTAACGCTCGAACGGTTTATTATACCGGGACTTAATATTCGGTATATTAATAAATAAATCCGGTAGTATTATTTTATTATAACTAGTATAATAACGGATTATCCGGAGTAGGTCTTTATAATAGGAGTTAAAAATAACTAATATTATCTTATCTATTAAGTTCCGCCTTAATAGAGGGAAAATATAATAATATAATAATTACTTCGAATATATAAATATACCTAGTAGCGTCTTTATAATTAGTAAATAAACCCGACTTTAAATAACCCGATAAATATCCGCTATATTCGGAACTTCGCTTAGAATCATATACTCGTTAATATATATTCGATAATAATAGTCGATATTCTTTATTAACTCTTAAAAGGTATAATTATAACTCTCTTTAAATAACTCGAATATTTAATCTAAAATATAATTCCTATAACTTAAAAGAGAAAAGGTTAAAAGTAGATTATAACCGAAGTATTTATAACTCTTTAATTAAATAAACGTTTTTATTAAATCCTAAGTTTTATTAGTCTTAAAGAGTTCCTATACTTTAACTCTATAAATTAATAAATAAAGAATAAATAAAAAGCGATTATTAAATAATTTATTATAATTATAGCTCCTCTCCTTTAGAGGGCGCTAGTTATTCTTTATTATACTCGCGCCATACTCGACTTCGTTACGTTAGCGTTATATATAATATATAATAAAGCGACTTTAAACTATATACGTTAGGCTATATATCGGATTAATAAATTAAAATAAATATTTAAGAAATATCGGCCTATTATAACTTTAAACGAGACCGCGGATAATAAGGAGAATTAATATTATTTTAATATACTTAAATTATACGGTATTATTTATTACGAAGACTTTATTCGGTTTTATAGAAGTATATAAAACTATAATATTTACTACGACGAAGTAACTTATAAATTCTTATTAAAAGAATTCTATATTAGGATTAATAAGAATAAAGGATTCGAGACCTAAATTCTAGAATATAATACCCGTCGAATTAATATACTAGTTATATAGGATCTTTTAGATTTTCGTGATAACCGAAGGTATATTATTACTAAAGTAGTATTAGATACCTATATTATATAACTAACGCGTATGAAGTTTATATAGAATTTATTTAAAGAAGGTCTCGACGTCGAATATATAACCTAATAAGACCTTAATCGGCGATAATAATAATAAATTAAATAAATAATAACGACGTAAAAAATTAAATCTAACGATTTTATTAATACTCTTATTATATTTATCCGAGAGAATCGTAAGAAACTAGACGGTATTAGACGCGATTTAGTTAATATAATTCGACGTAAATAAAACCTATCCTAAATAAAAGAATACTATATCGGTATATATACTTCGGTAATTTATTAGGCCCTTAATAATAAAGATAAGAGTAATATTAAATATTTAAAGAAATTTATAGTTCGATATATATTTAGTTAGCGAGATACGTCTAAAAGCCGTTAAGATTATATATAAATATAATCGGATCCCGCTAACGACGACCGAGTTAAAGAGGAAAATAAGAAACTTAAAAAAGAATTAAAATAATTTAAAATTATTATTATTATAATTAATATTAAAAGATATAATAAAAAGGGTAGGCCGGCGACGTATACTAATACCTTTATCGAGATACTTTAATAACGAAATAATAACGAAGTCGACCCCGTTTATAATATATTCGAAGTCGAGGTTATCTCTAGAAGTAAAATAATTAATACTCGAGTTTTAAATTCTCGGCGGTTTTTTAAGGTATATAATATCCTTCGTAGTATTTATTTAATACCTATAAATAGGGAGAAAATAGTATTCTATATAAATAATTTCGTTAATTAAAATTAATATAATATTATTTATAATTAGGATTTCTTATTTAAGGGGATTCGGGCCGCCGATCGTTTTATAAAAGAGAATTAATAAAATATAATCGTACCTACCCTCTTTTATCTTATTAATATTAAATAACTTATATTTAATCTAAAATACTTTCGTCGGTATTATAAAAACTTTAAGTCTAGTCTTAATATAATATTTTTATCTAATTTAAATCTAAGATAAATTAGACTAATTTTAATTTAAATATGTATAAATATATTAAATAATCTTTTATTTTAATTTCCTTTTAGAGTACCCTCCTTTATAAATTATATTATTAAAATCGTTTTTATACCCAGTTATCGCGCCTTAAATTTTAAATATATTTTATAATATCCGCTTCCTAGTCTACTTCTTATAATATAAAATAATTAAAAGTTTTAACTATTAAGTTAAATATTATTTTATTAATTAGTTATCCTAATTACTAAAAATCGAATTAGGAGTAAATATATTTAAAAAACAACGGTTATTTATAAACGAAGTTAGGTATAGTTATTAAAAACGGAGACGAGGACGAATTTAAAGACGAAGGAGGTAAGATTATCGACCCGTCGCGACATCGAAAGAGACTACGAGAGGATCGGATATACGATTAATAACGTAATATTATATTCTTATTATCGCGAGTATATCGGGGGGTAGGTTTATAAATAAACCTAAATTAATACTTTATTAACCTAAGTTAATATAGCCTCCCGTATCTTCTTTACGCGGTTATTATATCTCGATTTATATAACGCCCTCCTTATACGGTAGTAGTTACTTTATATATAAAGGAGTATATTTATCTAAAGAGTATATACGCCTTATTAATAATTTTATTCCTTTATTACTCCGGTCCGAAAGCTCCCGCCCTAGTAATAATTAATTATTTTTATCCGCCTACGAGTCGAGTTAACTAGGATATAAATATTATAATAAATAAAGATACTCCTAGGAGGTTAAATTTTACGATTTCCGTAAGAATAAAATATAATATCTTTAGGTAGGAATAAAACGGCGAGATACTTTAATATATAATACCGCGGGCTATAAGGTTATTTTATTAAATATATTTCCATACTTTTTAACTATTATTTTTATAGGATAAAAAAATAATAACTACGGACTATAGGCGGACCTTAAAATAAAATTTAAACTCGATAATTATATAAAGTAAATATAACTCGAGGTTAGAAATAAAATAATTAAAAAAGGGGAGCCTAATAAAGATATTAATAATATTTTTATACTAAACGAGGTAAGAAAGGTAACGCGTTATTAATCTAATATATTATTAATATATACTAACGACTATATTAACTACTAGACTTAATTAGCGAGAAGAGGATTCGGATAATAAAAAAAATCCGCGAATATATCTAGAACTACTATATTTTTAGAAGAGATATAACGGAAACCGTATAAGGACTTTTAACTCGGAAGTTATAAATAATTAATTATAATAATAGTTATATATAGGCCTATTATAACTAATGTTAGTAACTATTACTTTATTAATTATATTTATATAATGATTAACCGAGAGGTAAATATAGGTTCCTAAATAAAATTATAGTAAAGGTATATATTTCTTTATTCTTTTTAAAGAGGGTAGACGTATTAGGGATAAAGGATATCACGAAGTATATATTCGAATTAATTCGAGTTAAGACGCTTTATTTAATATACTTAATAATATATATTATAATAAAAGACTACGAATTTGGCTTTAAAAGAACGATAACGTTTTAAGGCGAGTAGATTAAAAGTATATTATTCTTTTTAATAATTCCGATTCTTTTAGCTAACGCTAATATTCTATATATAAAAATATACGAAGATATATAAAGGGGTTAGGAAGGATTTAGATCTAAATACCGCGAATTAATCCTACGGGTACTACGGGAGAAGATTAAAATATAAATTAATTATATATTAGAGGAGGATAAATATAATATTAAAATAATCCGGGATTCCTCTAAAGAAGAGGATAATTATAATTTATTTAATAAGGATACGAATAAAGAAGGGTAGGATATAATAGATTCGTAAATTTTATTTAATTTTATTTCTTTACTAACTTCTTATAGATACCTAGCGATAACGATAATAAAGGTAGTATATATTAAGAGAATATTATTAACGAAAATAATAGTATATAGGATAATCTAGATAATATAGAATAAGAAATAATAAATAAACGAGATATAATAATACTCGTCGACCGTATAGTTTATAATTTATTAATATAGATATTAGGTAAACGTTAGGAGTAGTAATAAATAAAAATAATTATCGGATATAATAATATTACTCTCTTCGTATACTATCTAGCCTATTAACGGGAATATTAGGTAAATAAAAATTAAAGTAAAGAAAAAGGAAAACTATCGTAAAAAATAATAATAATTTTTTTTTCGCAGAAATGGCTAGCTAAAATAAGATATTAAGTTATAAATAAAAATTAGACTAGTACTTTAACTAGTCGATTATTATAATCGCCTATAACCGATTATATAAAAAAAGTACGTAACCGTTTATAACGGAGTTATATTCGTTTATTATTATATTATACTATATATACTAACTTTTATTAAATAAGAGTAATTAATAATAATTTAATAGCGCGGGATAAAGAGCTAAAAGATATATTAAATTTAATAAATTTTATACTTCGATTCGATAGGAGAGAAAATATTTTATATTTAAATATTATATATACTAAATTTAAAGTAAAATATAAGGTGAAAAAGGACGAGAGGATTTAATACTAGTTACTAGTTTAGACTATATTCGATAATAACTAAGATTTTCAGAAATTTTTAAAATATATATTAATAATTAAGATTATTAAAGCTACCCGGGGTTCTAAATATAATTAGAAATCACCGTCGTTATAATAGTATATTTATAATAAGAGATCTAATATATAGACTTATATATCTCTTATATTAAAGAATATAAATAGAATAATAATAATAGAAGTTAAAAGAGAGTATAAACTATTATTAGCCCTAATATAGATTTAAAATAGAAATATTATCTACGCTAAAATTTCGCGTTAACTATAAAATTATATTTAAGATAGAAAAATAATATAGGTTAAATTATCCTAAAAAGACCTTTAGTCGATTAATAGAATTATATTAAATAAAATATTAAAGAAAGTACTTCCAGTAATTATTATATATAAATTAAGAATTAAGTACACGAGTTTCAAATATTCTCGTGAGTTAAAAGTATTCTTAGAAGCGAGTTAGATTCTTAATTATATTTAAATAAATTAATAGCGCTTGGGAGTTAGGATATAATATTACCCCGCTTAAACCGATTTAACCGGCTTACGAGCGCTTAGAGCGTTTAAAACCTACTCTATACTTTTATAAATAAAGTTTTCGATAATCCTTTTATAATTTAACTAGATTTTCTATATTTAATAAAAATTTACCCCGTCTTCTATACTAGCCTATTATAACTAGTAGTTAGTAACCCTCTACCTAGATAAATTTAATTTATCCGAGAATTTATAATTACCGAAGATAATTAACGAGAGTAGTATATTAACGGTATCTTAAATTCTAAATATAATCGCCGTTATAGTCTACTTTTATTAAAATACTACGTTAATTAAAAAGACTACGTCGTTATATAGGAACCCTTTTATTACTTTACTCGTTATTAATAGTTTATTAATAAATATTATATCTCGAATCTTAACGCCGTCGGCCTCTACGAATTACCGTATATTATTTAAAGGTACTAATATAAGGAACTTTTATTATCTTTATCCTAGTCCGATTTTTAAGAAATTAACCTCCGTTTATATTATAGTTTATTCCCTATCCGTTATCGTCCCCTCGGTTATTATTCCGTATCGGTTTCGACCGATACTTCGTATTATTATATAAATAGATAATACCCTATAACCTAGCCCCGCCGTTATCGTTTATAGATAATAATATTAATATTTAATTTTATTCGTATACCGCCGCTTATTCCCCGTCTTATCCCTTACCCGTTATTATCGATAACTCGAATACTCCGACGCGCTTTTATTTTAATTATTTTATAACTCTAAATAAGATTCAGGGTTACGAAATTTAATTAATCGAATTAATTATTTATTTATTTTATAAGAGCTCGACCTTAAAGAGAGGGTTATTATTATAATATAACTTTATTTACTTTAACCTAACTTAATTTATTTTAGATTTAATTTAGGTTTAAACTAATTTCCTTATTTTTATCTTAATATAATCGGGATAGAAAATAAATAAATACTCCGTATATTAACTCTTATTTAGATAATAGCTAGCCCTACCCTAATTTTCGTTCTTTATCTTTTATTTTAATTTATTCCTATACTATAACTAGGTTATAATTTAATGAACTTGGCCGTTAGTTTAATAAATCTCTAGATACTAATCCCGTCCCTTAATAATTTATATATAATACTTTACTATTAATGTCTTTTATAGTATAATAAAAGTATATAGTAAAGATAATTACTATTATTCTATAACTAGTACTATAGATATTAAAGAATTAAATACGTAACTTTATATTTAGATTATTATATAATAACGCTATTATATTAAATAAATTTTTTCCTTTATTTCTTTTAGGGGGTTTAAAGATTTTTTTAATAAATATTTTCTAATTAAAATATTTAGGTACCTAGAGACTAGGGCTTAAAGAAAGAAGTAATTATAAAATAATAATATATTATATATACCTACGCCCCGCTATCTTTATAATATTATTATTTATCGATATAAAGTTCTAACTTTAGTATCGCGGAGTTTTAATTTTTAATAATTTTATATTAAATTAATATTCCCCCGTTTTATTAAAATTCTTAGAGATTAATTTTATTATTAAATCTAGGATTTAAAAACTACTTAATAATAAACCCCGTAATTATTTTATATTTTTTATATTATTATTAAATTACTAGCTCTACGCTAGCGGCCTTAAATATTATAATTTTAATTTTAATATCGCGGGGTTCTAACTCTTAATAATTCTATATCGAGTTAATATTTCCCCGTTTTATTAGAATTCTTAAAGATTAATTCTATTATTAAATCTAGAATTTAAAAATTATTTAATAATAAACCCTATAATTATTTTACGTTTTTTATATTATTACTAAACTACTAACTCTACGCTAACGGTTTTAGATATTATAAGATCTATATCGGGAGTTATATATATAATATATCGACGTAAAATATTTAATTTTTATATATAAATTTAGTTTTTATACTATTAAAAATTCTAGTAGAAAACGAAATTTAAAGGCGATTTATAATTTAAAATTATTAATTTTTATAAAGGATACGAAGGTTATTTTTTTAAATTATAAAATTTCTAGAGTAGGTGTAAAATAAAAAAAGTCCGGTTTTAAAAAGTTAGGGGGTAGTTATTAATTAGCCGGTAATACTAGCTACCGGAATTAAAATTTAGTCTCACGCCAGCGAAAGGAGGCAAAGAAAACCAAGGATTCCTGGGTACTCAGCCCTACAGGGTGGCCGACTAAGGGGTGTGGCCGATTAAGGGGTGAATCCTTCTAGAAGTGGTCTTTCCCTCAAATCCAATACCCAGAAGAAAACCCCCGTCATATCACCACAATCTCCGCCATAGCAACAAGGGACGTTTACAGTCCAGATCTCCGCTCACACATTTCCGTAACTATATCTCAGAAGAAAGCAAGGCCAGACACCGCGCGCGATTACTCGCTCGCCGCCGATGCTACAGGACTTCTTTGACTGCTGGCAAGATGGAGCGCCTTCGTTACAAGCCAGATTCTATGAAGTTCCTTGAACGACTACCGTTCTATGCCTTTGAGTGCAAAGGGTCGTTACACACGCGTCGTAGAATACGAAGACGCCTATTGTAAAAATAGAAGATTAACGCCCAGGGTATAATATATATTATTGAGCCTGCCCCCACCTTCCCCTGGATCGATTAGTTATGATATGTCGCCAGCTCTCATCCCAACTTCTCTTTCTACATAGATTCTACTTCCCCCCGGATTAACTACTTATACTCTACTACCAAGTATATTACAGCCCACTCCGCAAAACGCTAGTGATTACCTCCAAGTGAATCCTCCTTCCGCAAGCGCCCTGCTCATAGCTTCCTTTTCCAAAATTGCCTGCCTACTTCTGTAGCGACAGCCCAATGCTTCGGGATTGCCTTTGCTGCGTCCTGCAGCGCGCCCAATGCCGGAACGCAGTACAGTGCCACCTCCCATTACCAGCTTCTCGGCAATTCAGGTTTCAGCACCTTAGACGCTAGAAGACGAGGAGCAGACAGATATTATGCTTGGTACCCTACCTGAACCAGCTCGACCACTTATCCATGCAGCAACGGTGGTGGCCAGTGAGCCCCTATATATGCCACTGGGGCTAATGTCAGATCTTAGAACTTTGCTAGCCTACATCGGGCAAGTTGTACCCGGCGCTCGCCACCAGAATTTGACACTTGTGCTTGAGCTCCAACTTCAGCTCGACACTCACTTCTACTTTGACTGGTTCTGAAGCTTTCAACACCCTCTGCATCTTGTTTCATGATTATTCTTATATGCAATCTTCATCAAATAAGGCCCATTATCTCTCGTAGGTTTCGACTGTCAGGACCTCAAATTCACTCAAGATAGTCACGGACGCTAGCTCGTATGCTTGTGCCTGAGTGAGAGGTGCCCGAGAGTATCAAATATCACAACGGATTTCAACTGCTGGAATATTTCAGACTAAAACCTGCAACAACAGTCCCTCCTTCAATGATGTTGGCGGAACCGATTCCCGTCGGACCGTCCCTCATTGCGCGTGCTGCGAATACAAGGAGTACCCACAAGAATGTTTCCCGGCTGCACCTTTCAGAACGGAATTGCAGTGTGACAATACCACTAGTATATTTCGCATTTTGCAAGATAACACTTGGTCTACCGGCACGGTCAACTTGGTCCTGTATGACGGCGATGTTGTATACGAGATGCTCTTGTACGCCGCGGCCTTATTGATAGCCGTACTTTTGGATCTCAAAGGCTAAAAATCATCTTCGATGTTGATCCTTTCATGCGTTGGGGGCCAATTCAAAAGTGTAGCAGGAGAAAATTGGAGAGGATTGAATAGTGATGAGTTGTGCGATGGTGGCTGGAGGATTGACGAGCTGAGTGGTCTCCATGCCCCACAAGAGATCGCTAGGAATGAACTAGATAGTAAATGCCATTGCATCTTTCCGAAAATTTGCGAATTGCACCCAAGCCCAGCTCTTGCAATAGACTCCGTGCAATGCCCTCACAGTCCACCGCCAGCTCTGTCAGCTGCGTCTCCCCCTCAAAGCCCTTCTCCATACCAATGCATCTTCCCAAGTGGCTTGCAAGTGTAGCACTGGCGCCTCGAAGGCTCGCAGTAACGACAGCGGTATGGTGGTGCTCCGGTATGGCACCGTCGAGGCTTTTGCGAAATCCTTTGCTCTTAGACACAATGTGAAGGCTGTAGTCGACCATCTGGGCGACATAGGCTGCCAGGCCTAAGGCTGCAACCGCGCTGAAAGGGTCGGCCATGGTCTGGAGGATGGATGGTAGAGGGTCGAAAGGAAGGCATAGTAATCGTTGTCTCAAATTTTTCATACTCAGTATGCGAGTCAGACAGGCTGCGAATGCTCCGAGGGGCTATGCACAAGGCACGGCCCTTCTGAACGCTGACGTGTCTTAGGTAGAATTAATCGCAGCGCTAGCTTGAGGCTGAAATAGTGAAAGCTTGGCGCCAAGAGCTGCGTCCAACACTCGGAGCCTCGTACGAGTAGCCTTTAGGAAGATTTTGTCCCCTTCTTTGTCTCACAAATCATGATCTGGTGGCATTGGTATCTTTCCATAGTATGCCCTTTTCCAAAGCTCGCGCGTCTCATGCGGCAGTAATAGCGGTCCCACCTCCCCCTCCTCCTTTGTCTCCCAGCAATTGAAAAACCCATACCCCTCAAACTCCCCAATATTCCCATAGTGCCTCGCATTGAACCGATCGCGCAGAAGAGCAGCCCTTTCATCCATCGTCCTTGCCATTTTCAACCGCCCGACATCTGCATCATCCGGTAGCAAATGGTCCTCTTCGTCAACGCCCGCCCACGTCGTGTCAAAGTCGGCAACCCACACACCGCCGGTCGAGGGCCAGGCAACTTTGATTAGGCGTTTCTCGCTCATCGTAGGTGGCGGCTCTTCCTCGATACTATAGTCTAGTTTTCGGGTGATCCCCTGCGCTTCGTCTTCAATCGCAGACACGACGTCATACCGCGCCTCGCTGTCCCACCATTTTGCTCCAAGGAGCAGCAAGCGCTGGCAGAATGCGTCTTCAGCGGCTTGATCCGAAAGACGCCGAGAGGGCGGATCTAGCGGGTCCAGGCCAAGAAATTCAAAGTCGATGGCGTCGGCGCTGTTGAGGACTATAACGCCGCCTTTTGAGGGCCAGGCGTAGATGTGTGCCTCGGTGTCGGTGAAGACTGTGCGGACGCTAGGGTTGTAGGGGCACCCGGGGCCGCAGAGGTGTTCCTTCCGGGGAGAGGGATGGGCAGCGGACTCCGCGAACTGATTGGGAAGAAATCGAGAGAAGGCGTCTAGGAGGTAATTTGCCGGGCAGAACATGATCGTGTAGAGGGTGTGACTCCTTCAATTGGCGGAGTAGCTGAACTAGCCTCGTATTCGGCTATTGTGTGAGTACAGATTACTTGCGTACGAATCGCTCACAAATTATTGACCTGATGCCAGTCTCCTATGTTTGCTATTGCATCGAAGTATGATCAACATGTCTGAATCAGTCTGGTACAGGATTGCCTGAAGTACTCGTAGGATCTGCTTCCTTCCGGCTGTGCTCGGCATGGCGGGTGACAAAAGAATCGGGACACGTCAAGATATTAAGATACCTCATATATTCTCAATCGTTGGTTTTGATACAAAGGTTCTGGCTATAAAGGTGGATGATAGATCATCCGTAATAACTTCATAGCCGAGAGCTTGAGTCCATCTCCTTTTATTCTCGAGTCCTTGTAAATTGAAAGTAGTGAGGGCTTGGCTGGGTGTCCTGATTATTTTGTCACCCGCGAGCTCGGCTATTTAGCATGCTCAAGTCCAACGCGACTTCTTGGCATTCAGGATTTCCCACTACAAAAAGCTGACTCTACGTATAATACTTCTAATATATAAGTTCTATATGAGTAGATAGCTCTACGAAAGACTATTCTAACGTAGTCGGAGTTAACTAATTCGGATACTGATTAAGAAAGATATAAGGGGTTAAAATCTTAGCCAGAATCTTAGAATTTGGCTCTATTAAAAAGAGCAAGCCTCATGTATAGATTTCAAGCCTAATAACTTATCGGATTTTTAATCGAATTAATTAGTTCCTAGTACGTTAGAATTATCTTTCGTAGAGCTGTCTACTCCTATAAAATTTATGTATTTAGAGGTACTATACGTAGAGTTAGCTTTTTGTGGTGGGGAAATCCTGATTGCCAAGAAGTCGCGTTGGACTTGAGTATGCTAAATGCGCATTCCCGCCAAGAGCCGCCAAGGCCAATCAATAGATTCGATAGCCGCCTACACGGTGGGTCATCTAAGCCGCATGGACTCTTGGTCGTGTAATGTTAGTGCGATATATTGCGATGGGCGAAAGATGTTCTCGTTTCAAACAAAAGTGCGGTGTACATTAGATGTCTCTCATTCACTTGTATTATTATAGGACTGCATTTACCGGGAACGTTCGTCGAAACGAAATACTAACTTATAGCTATATACAAGGTAGAATAAGGACCTTGCGGATCATTCGGAAGAAATCTTCAGCGCGGCACTACAGCATCATTTTGTGAGACACAAACAATGCGAGTTTCAACCATTAGGGACGATATAATACATCAGCCTCAATACCGTCCAGAGCGGGAAGTCCTGGGGGCGCACACCATGGGGGCGCAACGCACAGTTCGGGGTTAACGGACTTGATGCTCGGTACTCACATTTGTATGGGGATTACATACAAATCCAAGTACTACCGTATGAGCTATATTGCCGTCACCGCTCCGAACGCCAGCGCAGTATATCGTTGTTATATATGTAGCTGTCGCTTATCCACCCCATTTATGCCTCCCACACGTCGCTGTTACTCTTCCATCTCATTATTCCGCCCTATGCCACATGAACCGACGACTATGGTAAAACCCTGGCTGAAGGCCCAGTTCTGCAGACGCTCCTATACTTACTCGAGGGTGTCGAACGTCTCCTTATTAGCGTGGGGCTCAAGGTGTTCGAGTGGAATCTTGTCGATATGGGGCCCAAGCCATGGCGGGCTGGCGAGTTGGCGAAAGCGTGGTAAGAGAGGGGTAGCTTGGGGGGAAGGGCGGCGAAAGCGTGGTAAAAGAGGCGTAGCTTGGGGGGAAGGGCGACGACAGCGAGGTAAAAAAGGGGTAGCTGTAGAGGGAGGGGGGGGGCGACAGCGACGTAAAGGGTGATACATAGAAAGGATAGAGGTGAGGGTTGAAAATTTGCAGATATACGGTTCGAAAGACGGTGCAATATGGTTGATGCGGTAGTACTTGGATTTGTATGTAATCCCCATACAAATGTGAGTACCGAGCATCAAGTCCGTTAACCCCGAACTGTGCGTTGCGCCCCCATGGTGTGCGCCCCCAGGACTTCCCGCTCCTGCCCCCTCAATCACCCAAATCTTCTCTGTTAAACCGTCAGTAAAGCAGTCCGTCCTGTAATCCACGCACACGCTTACACCCTTTTCTCGATTCGCGCCCACCCATCCTCACACAGCCTTCTCGCATCAACACAATCTTTGATTTTCGCCCCCTCCCCCCCCCCGGCGCTATTCCAACCACTACTACTATCGTCCCTCATCTCCAAACCCCCTTCCCCCGGACGCATCAATACGCCCGCCACCTCTCCCCTCTCCCCTCCCAAAAAAAATGTCTCACCCCACCTTCCCTGCCCTCCCCAGCGAACTCCGCCTCCACATCCTCTCTTACACGCACCTCCTCCGCCGCTACGACTGGTCCTGGCACCACCTCGCCTCCGGCTCGGGCGCGACAATTCACTCGGGCAAGCTCCTCGTCCCGCCCACCTCCTCCAATTCCACGCCCAACTGCGCGCACCCACCTGCCCCCAACGGCACGCACTGCGAGGCCTGCGCGGCGGGACATTTCATCCCATTCCCCGCGGCACTATTCCTAGTGAGCAAAGCCATGAACGAAGATGCGAGCGACGTTTTTTGGGGGATGCAGCGGTTTGTTATTAAGGGGGATCTTGGGGCGGGGAGGCGGTGGGTCGAGGGGTTGAGGGGGCGGGATGTGGGGAGAATTAGGGCCTTGGATATGGAGGTTGAGGGCGGGGTGGTCTGTGGGATGGGTATGGACATGGGCGGTGAGGGGGATGGGGGACTTGGGTATGCGGAGCAATGGCGCGGGCTCATCGACGCGATCGTGCGGCGGTGCTGTCTCGAGAAGCTATGGCTTTGCGTCGATGCCGGGTCCGGGGACGTTGCCGACACGCTGCAGGATGTGTATACGGACTACGGTTGGGGGATATACGATCACAATGACTATGTGGTGCTGAAGCGGGCGTATCGGAGGTTGGTCAAGCCGGTGAAGGAGGCGGTGAATGGGCGGGGGTTGGCGAGGTTCCATGTTTTTTTGTGCTGGGGAGTGGAGGGTGAAGGTGCTGCGGAGATGGAGATTATGGGGCAGGGGTATGATAGTGAGAGGGAGGGCAAGGTGAGGTATTATGAG
>JAABUS010002262.1_pt1 | contig 37089 bp, 33 predicted proteins | sample 5560161 | NCBI WGS metagenome assembly JAABUS01 (sample SAMN10711885, study PRJNA513376) | rock metagenome | isolation source: Antarctica rocks | place: Antarctica: Victoria Land, Trio Nunatak nord | collected 2016-01-04
TCGACATCCCCGGCAAGGGCAAGAACAAGATCAACGCGGCCTACGCGTTCGGTGGTCCCGAGCTGCTGGTCGCCACCATCGAGCAGAACACCGGACTGCGGATCGACGACTACATCGAGGTCGGCTTTGCCGGTTTCGTCGACGTGATAGACGCGGTCGGAGGCATCCAGGTATGCCCGAAGACCCCGATCAACGACCCCAAGGCCGGCAATCTGAAAATGAAGAAGGGTTGCCAGGACGTCGGGGGCAACACCGCCCTTCAGTACTCTCGCTCGCGCGCCTTCGGGAATGGCGACATCACCCGTGCACTGCACCAGCGCGAGGTCATCGCAGCGGTCGGGCAACAGGCCGCCTCGTGGCAGACAGTCGTCCTCCCTTGGCGCTACTTCGAGGTCAACAAAGCCGGCGCCGAGTCGCTGCGGATGGGCGAGGAGGTCGGCCCGCTCGACCTGGCCCGTTTCGCCTGGGCCATGGCGCACAGCTCCGGTGAGGACGCCAAGCGGTGTGTCGTCCCGATCGATTCGCTCGGTGCGAGTACCCCCGCGGGATCGGCAGTGCTCTGGGACGAGCAGCGGGCCCAGGAGCTCTTCGCCCAGATCGCCGACGATGACACGGCCTCCATCGAGTGCACCGAGGCTGGGCAGTAGAGACGGCAGAGAGTTGGACAGTCGGGGCGGGGCAGCTGAACCGCGTCGGTCGGGGTGCTCGCGGGTGGTGCTACTCGACGCCTCGTCGCTCCGCGTCGTCGCGCGCCTTGATCCGGGACCGGTCGCGGGCCCTGAGCACCGCACCGACGGCTCTCGCTGCGAGCGGGCTGCGGTCGGCGAGCTCGGCGGCCCTGCGCTGGCTTCGAAAGACCGCGCCACGTACCTTGCTGGCGAGGTTCGGGGCGCCCAGGTCGGCCTCGATGTTGGCCTTGCGGCGCACCCACCACGACGTGGCGTACTCCTCCGCGAGCAGGGCAAGGGCGTCGACCGACGCCTCCAACAGCTCGGCGTCACTGGCGTCGTCAGGCCTGCGGCTCCCGCCGCGGTACTCGACCCGCAGCTCGTCGAGGTCGCCCACCACCAGGTAGCCGCGGTCTCGTAACGCCGCGATCATCTCGTCGGCGCGCCGGCTCGCCCACTCCACGTCCTCTTCGGGAAGGCCGAAGCGGACGGGCTCGGTCCGCCGGGCGAGCATCGGGACGAGCGTGTTCTTGATCGCCCTGTCATGCTCACGCTGGTTGAGCCGGCCGCCGAGCCGGTCGTTGACGCGCCGGATCACCTCGGTCGCAGCGACGCCGACGGTCTCGTTCGTCCACGCGGCGGGCGCGGCAAGCACCGCGGCGTCGAACCCCACCACCGCCGCGAGCCGCTTGACGAGCTCGTCGGGTGCCGAGCCCGACCGCGGCACCGTGACGACGTGTACGTGCGAGGCCCCGACCGCCGCCTCCCACGTCTCGCAGATCTTGGGCACGTCTTGTCGCAGCCAGAAACCGCGAGCCGGTGCCTTGGCAATCTGCTCCGGGTCCTTGATCGCCGCAGCGAACTGCTGCCAGGTCCAGGTCTCGTCGCTCTTGACGTCCTCCTGCCACGCTGACACGGCGATCCTGCCGAGGTCGCGGACGGTGACCACGACGTGCACCTCGGAATCAGCGAACGAGCCGACCGCTCGGCGTACCTGCTTCAGTGTCGACATGCTCAGCCGCTCATCGGACACCAGCGCGGTCGGCAGCCCGCGGGCATGGATCGCCGTTACCAGACCGTCCCAGGACCCCTCGACGCGCTTGTCGTTGTAGCCGCGGGGTCGGCGGCCTTGCAGATCCAGCGCGGCGAACGCCTGGACCGGCTCTCCCCGGCCGCCGGGATAGTCGACGCCCTGGTTGCGTAGCGGCTGTTGGTTGGCTGCCAACAGGTTCTGCAGGTACGTCGTACCGGTCTTGTGCAGCCCGATGTGGAGGTAGACCCGCGGCAGGGGACTCATCGCGTGTCCTTGGCGGCGCGGCGGACGACGTCGCCCTTGGCGCGCGCGGACGTGGCCAGCGCGAGCTGGAACTCGACCATCTGCTCCCGTAACCCGTCGTCGCTCGCCGCCAGGATCCGGACGGCCAGCAGACCGGCGTTGCGAGCGTTGCCGATGGCCACCGTGGCCACCGGAACCCCGGCCGGCATCTGCACGATCGAGAGCAGCGAGTCCAAACCGTCCAGGTGTTGGAGCGGCACCGGCACTCCGATGACGGGCAGCGGCGTGACCGCGGCAAGCATCCCCGGCAGGTGCGCCGCGCCGCCCGCGCCGGCGACGATCACGCGAATCCCTTGCTCGTGGGCGTTCCGCCCGAAGGCCAGCATCTCGTCGGGCATCCGGTGCGCCGACACCACGTCGGCCTCGAACGTCACCCCGAACTCGTCGAGGGCGTCGGCCGCCGGCTGCATCGTGGGCCAGTCGGAGTCTGAGCCCATCACGATCGCGACCCGGGGGTCCTGTCTGGTCATCAGTGTCGTCCTCGTGTCGATGGCAGCGGTCGGCTGCCGCGGTGCTCAGTGTGTCGGCTCCGCATGGTCTTGTCAGTCCGGCTGCGGGCGGCTCAGCCCGAGTCGTTGCCGAGGCTGACCTTCGAACCACGCCGCCGCATGCCGGGCCCGCGCACGCACGTCGTCGAGGTCGTCGCCGTAGGCCGTCACGTGGCCAACCTTGCGACCGGGCAGGACCTGCTTGCCGTACAGGTGAACCCGCAGCCGCGGGTCGCGGGCCTGAACGTGCGGGTAGCCGTCGAAAAGCGTCGGCGCCGACCCACCGAGGATGTTGACCATCACCGACCAGGGCGCGCGCGCGGTCGGGTCACCCAGCGGCAGATCGAGCACGGCGCGCAGGTGGTTCTCGAACTGGCTCGTCACGGCGCCGTCGATGGACCAGTGCCCGGTGTTGTGGGGGCGCATGGCGAGCTCGTTGACAAGGACGCGGCCGTCCGGCGTCTCGAACAGCTCGACGGCGAGGACGCCGGTGACGTCGAGCTCAGCGGCGACCCGCATCGCGATGCGTTGCGCCTGCCGGGCGAGGTCGGGGTCGAGGTCGGGGGCGGGCGCGGTGACCTCGACGCAGATTCCCTGGCGCTGCACGCTCTCCACCACCGGGTATGCCGCCTGCTGCCCGCTCGGCGACCGCACCGCCAAGGCCGACAGCTCGCGCCGGAAGTCGACCTTCTCCTCGGCGAGCAGCGCGACACCGGCCGGCACCTCGTCGAGAACGCGGGAGACGCCCATCTCGTCGTGAACCACCCAGACCGCTTTGCCGTCGTACCCGCCGCGGGTCGCCTTGAGCACGACCGGGAAGCCGCCAACCGCCGCCACGAAGTCCGCCACCGCATGAGGGTCCGCCACGACGGCGTGGCGGGGGCAACCGATGCCGAGGGCTGAGAGGCGGCGGCGCATGACAGCCTTGTCCTGTGCGTGCGCGAGAGCGCCGGGCCCCGGGCGAGGCTGGTGGCCATCGGCGGCGAGCCGCTCGAGGTGCCCGGCCGGGACGTGCTCGTGGTCGAACGTCACCACGTCACAGCCTTCTGCCCATGCTGCGAGCGTGGCGAGGTCGGTGTAGTCGCCCACCACGGTGTCGGTGATCACCTGGGCGGCCGAAGAGTCCGCGGCCTCGGCGAGCAACCGCAGCGGGACGCCGAGCCCGATCGCCGCCTGCTGCATCATCCGGGCCAGCTGTCCGCCGCCGACAACGCCCACCACCGGGGTCTTCACGCCCGACACACTATCGACGCAGTTTCGGTCCGTCCGACCATCCCGACGCCGTACGCTTGAAGCCTTGTCACCTCGCACCGTCAGGAAGACTCCGCCGTGCTCGACCGTGTCCGCTCCCTCAGCAACGAGGCCGCCAAGTTCGGTCTGATCGGAGGTCTGGGGTTCGTCGTCGACGTCGGCATTTTCAACCTGTTGAGGTTCGCCGGCGACCCCGGGCTGCTCGAGCACAAGCCGCTGACCGCCAAGGCCATCTCCGTCGCCGCCGCGACGATCGTGACCTACCTCGGGAACCGGCACTGGACCTGGCGTGACCGGGCCCGCAGCGGAGCCCGGCGCGAGGTCTCGCTCTTCTTCCTCCTCAACGGGTTCGGCATGCTCATTGCCGTCGTTTGCCTGGCCATTTCCCACTACCTGCTCGACCTGCGCTCACCGCTCGCTGACAATGTCTCCGCCAATGTTGTCGGTCTGCTCCTCGGCATGGTCTTTCGTTTCTGGAGCTATCGCACGTTCGTCTTCAAGCGGCACCCAGAAGACGAGGCCCTCGACCTCATCGGCAGGCTGGCCGAAGAAGCGGAGCATGGGGCCCTCGGGTCGGCCTCGGAGCGGTCAGCTGGGACGGGTCAGCTGGGACGGGTCAGCTGAGACGGCGGACGGCGAACGGATGGATCGGCCCGAACCCCCGGATGGGTCGCTCGGACAACGGCCGGGCCGTGTAGGCGTCCAGCATCGCGACGGCGTCCGCGGTCGGCTGGTCGGCGATCACCCGGTTGCGTCGCGCCACGGCGGTGAGTCGGCTCGCCAGGTTGACCGGGCTGCCGAAGACGTCGCCGAGGCGCATGACGACCGGTCCGGTAGCAAGACCGACGTGGACGTCGGGAAGCCTGTCGTCCCCACCGATGCGATCCACGATCGCGCTGGCGATGTCGACTCCGGCACGCGGTGAGTCAGCGATGAAGAGCACCGAGTCACCCAGAGTCTTGATCACTCTCCCGCCGCCACCGGTGACGAGGTCGGCGCAGAGGGACTCGAAACCCTCGACCATCTCGGCCAGACGCTCTTGGGTGATGTCGGTCGACAGCTGGGTGAAGCTGACAAGGTCCGCGAACCCGACCGTCACGGTGACGGTGTGCAGGTCGGAGTCGGTGGCTCCGAGCGCCTCCACCCGCCCGACCGACGCCGCGAGATGGCGGCGCCAGGCATAGGTCATCAGCTCCTCGAACGACGGTTCGACGTTGCGGATCACGTCCAGGCCGGTGCTGAGGCGCGAACCGGTGCCCATGCCGTCGTGCTCGAGCTGCTCGACGTAGTCGCTGAGCGTCGCCACCTGCCAGTCTGCGAGCCGAGCCATCGTGCGGCCGACCGCGCGTGTCATCTTGACCGCGACCTCGAAGTCGAGCGCGCCAGACTCGACAAGTGACAGCAGCAGCGCCATCGCCTCCTTGTCGGAGCTGGTGAAGGCTGCGGTCTCGCCCGCGTCGGGGAAGCCGAGCGCTCGCCACAGCACCCGGGCTCGCTCGATGGTCGTGTCGTCGCGGCTGACGATCTCGGCCGACGTCAGGTGCGGGTGCTCACCGAGGATCTCCCGCTCGAGGTCCTCGCGCGTCGGGGGTTCCGGCTGCTCCGGCGCAGGCCTTTCGCCGGCCGCGCTGGTGACCTCGGGCTCGGTGGGAGGTAAGTCCGTCACCGTCGCCTTGGCTCGCCGGGGTGCCGGGGGGTGCCGTCGTCGTCGGCGCCGTCGTCGTTACCGAACAGCAGGTCGGTGATGACGAGCTGCAGCCTTTCTACTCGTGGCACGTCGGGCAGCACCGAGCGACCCTCCTCGCTGGCGTCGGATATCACCAGCGTGCCGCAGCCGAGCAGCCGGTCCAGCAGGTCTCGCTCATACTTGACGTCGTTGATGCGGTGCAGCGGGATGTCGCGGCCGGTGCGAGTGAGGATGCCCGAGCGGTTGATCAGCCGCCGGTTGGTCACGGTGTACGACGCCGTGAGCCAGCGCAGGAAGGGACGCACGGTGAACCAGACGATCACGGCCGCGGCGAGGGCGATCACTAACCACACCAGGGGGCCGCGCGACGACCCGTCCGGCAGGATCGCGAGCAGGTACCCGGCTACACCGCAGGTGACGAGCAACACGATAACCGGGAAGACCAGCGCCTTCCAGTGCGTCCGAGTGCTGGCGATGACATGCTCGCCTTCTCCGAGGAGCTTGTGCGAGATTCCCATCAGGCCTCCAACCCCATGAACGTGTCCCTGCAGCACATCGTTTCACGTCACGGCTCGCAGATGAATGACATCGCCCGCACCAACGGACTGCCGTCCCTGCGCCGTGTCTACCTGCAGTCGCCCCAGGGAATCCACACCGACGGCCTCCCCCGTCGCCGCCCCGCCGCCCACGAGCTCGACCCGGACCTGTCGACCGAGGGTGGCGCACGCGTCGATGTACGCCGCCTGCAAGCCCTGCGCCGGATCTCCTCCGCTGAGCATCCAGGAGCTGTAGAGCCGGCCGAAGTTGCGCAGCAGCGCCCGCGTCAGCTGCGACCGGTCCGTCGTGGTCGCCTGCTCGAGCACCAGGGAGGTCGCCGTTGGGACCGGGAGCTCGTCGTCACGCAGCGACACGTTGAGCCCGATACCGACCACAGCAGCCGGCGTGCGACCGATCGCCTCGACGCGTTCGACGAGGATGCCGGCCAACTTGCGGTCGTCGACGATGACGTCGTTCGGCCACTTCACCGCAGCAGCGACGCCCGCTTGGTCGCGCAGCGTCGCGGCCACGACCAGACCCGCCATCAGCGGCAGCCATGGCCACCTCGCCGCCTCCACGGTGCTCGGCCGGACCAGGAACGACAGCGTGATGCCGGACCGGGCCGGTGTCGTCCACGTGCGGTCGAGCCTGCCGCGACCGGCGGTCTGGTGCTCGGCGACCAGCACCACGCCGTCGTCGCCGGTGGCGCGGGCCCGGTCGGCAAGCACGGCATTGGTGGACGGGGAAGCGGCAACCACCTCGATCTCGGTCCACAGCGAGCCTGCGGTCACCAACGCACGGCGCAAGGCCTCGGCGTGGAGGGGCGGGCGGTCGAGGTCGCCGTACATGGAGGGCATCGCCGGGCTCACGTTACGCTGCCGACTGTGAGCGAGATCGACATCCACACGACGGCCGGAAAGATCGCTGACCTGGAACAGCGCCTCGACGAGGCAGTCCACGCGGGCTCGGCCCGGGCGATCGAGAAGCAGCATGCAAAGGGCAAGCTCACGGCCCGGGAAAGGGTGGACAGGCTGCTCGACGAGGGATCCTTCGTGGAGCTGGACGAGCTCGCTCGGCACCGCTCCACCAACTTCGGGATGGAGCACAACCGGCCGTACGGCGACGGCGTGGTCACCGGCTACGGCACCATCGACGGCCGCCAGGTGTGCGTGTTCGCGCAGGACTTCACCGTCTTCGGCGGCAGCCTCGGGCAGGTCTACGGAGAGAAAATCTGCAAGGTCATGGACCTTGCGATGAAGACTGGATGCCCCGTCGTCGGCATCAATGAGGGTGCCGGAGCTCGCATCCAGGAGGGCGTCGTCTCCCTCGGCCTCTACGGCGAGATCTTCCGCCGCAACGTGCACGCCTCCGGCGTGATCCCCCAGATCTCCCTGATCATGGGTGCGTGCGCCGGCGGCCACGTCTACTCGCCCGCGATCACCGACTTCACCGTGATGGTCGACGGCACCTCGCACATGTTCATCACCGGCCCCGACGTGATCAAGACGGTCACGGGCGAGGACGTCACGATGGAGGAGCTCGGTGGGGCGCGCACCCACAACACCAAGAGCGGCAATGCCCACTACATGGCGGCAGACGAGGACGACGCCCTCGACTACGTCAAGGCGCTCGTGTCGTACCTGCCCCAGAACAACCTCGAGGACCCTCCGGTGTACGCCGCAGCGGCGTACACAGAGGCGGCCCTCGCTCCGAACGACACCGACCGAACGCTCGACGACCTCATCCCCGACTCGCCGAACCAGCCGTACGACATGCACACGGTGGTCGAGGCAGTGCTCGACGACGCCGAGTTCCTCGACGTGCAGGCGATGTTCGCGCCCAACATCCTCGTCGGGTACGGCCGTGTCGAGGGACACTCCATCGGCGTCGTCGCCAACCAGCCCATGCACTTTGCGGGCACCCTTGACATCGACGCATCTGAGAAGGCGGCCCGGTTCGTCCGCACGTGCGACGCCTTCAACATCGCGGTGCTCACCTTCGTCGACGTACCGGGATTCCTGCCCGGCACCGACCAGGAGTGGAACGGCATCATCCGGCGCGGGGCCAAGCTCATCTACGCCTACGCCGAGGCGACCGTGCCGCTGGTCACGGTGATCACCCGCAAGGCCTACGGCGGCGCCTACGACGTGATGGGGTCGAAGCATCTCGGTGCCGATATGAACGTGGCCTGGCCGAGCGCCCAGATCGCGGTGATGGGCGCACCAGGAGCGGTCAACATCCTCTACCGGAGCGAGCTCAAAGAGGCCGACGACCCTGAAGCGCGGCGGGCCGAGCTGATCCAGGAGTACGAGGACACGTTGGCGAACCCTTACCAGGCCGCGGAGCGCGGGTACGTCGACGCGGTGATCCAACCGCACGAAACGCGGGCGGAGGTCGTCCGGTCGCTGCGGCTGCTGCGCAAGAAGCGCGAGACGCTGCCGCCGAAGAAGCACGGGAACATCCCGTTGTGAGCGATAGCGAGCCCGTCGCCATGCCCCAGCAGGCGCCGCTGCTGCGCGTGGTCAGGGGCGATCCGACGGCCGGCGAGCTTGCCGCCCTGGTGGCCATCGTCGTCGCGCGGCGCGCCGCGGCCGCCGTCGTGTCTCCCGCCATCCGCCGCTCCGGCTGGTCCGAGCGCAACCGCCTGCTGCGCGTCACACACCCCCCCGGGCCAGCCGGATGGCGCGCGAGCGCCGCCCCACGCTGACCCCCGCGATTCTCCGACCCAGCGCGCAGACCGTGCGCGAGCGAGACCCGGACGAATCGGTGGGGGCCGCGATTCTCCGACCCGGCGCACAGACCGTGCGGGCGCGACCCGGACGAATCGGGATCACGTGGTTGGGTGGACCGCATGACCGCCGCTGACCACACTCGCCCTGCCGACGCGGGAGGGCTAGCTGCAGAGCGGCGGCAGCGGCGGTCTCTGGTGCTCGCCTCCGCCAGTTCGGCCCGATTGCAGACGCTTCGCCGTGCAGGGGTGTCTCCCGTTGTCATCGTGTCGGGGGTCGACGAGTCGACGCATGCGGCGCTGGCTCCTGCGGACCAGGCGCTTGCTCTGGCCCAGGCCAAGGCCCGGGCAGTGGCGGCGCTCCCAGAGACCTTCGATGCCCTGGTCGTCGGTTGTGACTCGGTGCTCGACCTCGACGGGCACGCGTTCGGCAAGCCTGCGGATTCGGCCGAAGCCGTCACACGCTGGCGGTCGATGCGCGGACGTACCGGCGAGCTGGTCACTGGTCACTGCCTGATCGACAACCGTCGAGGCACCTGGCGCGACGGGGTTGCGCGGACGACTGTGCACTTCGCCGACATCAGCGACGACGAGGTCGTGGCATACGTCGGCAGCGGTGAGCCCCTAGGTGTCGCCGGTGCGTTCACGCTCGACGGCCTCGGCGGCGCCTTCGTCACCGGCATCGAGGGCGACCCTCACAACGTGGTCGGGATCTCGCTGCCGCTGTTGCGGACGATGCTGGCCGACCTCGGCGTCGCCTGGATCGACCTCTGGACCGACTTGTCAGGGTGACGCAGGCGAGAAGGTGTGTCCACTACGCGCTGACACGTCGGTCTACTCGACGGGGAGGCCGAGGCCGCGGGCGATGAGTATCCGCTGCACCTCCGAGGTTCCTTCGCCGATCTCCAACACCTTGGCGTCGCGGTAGAACCGGGCGACCGGGTACTCCTCCATGAAGCCGTAGCCGCCGAACACCTGGGTGGCGATGCGGGTGGCGGCGACTGCCGACTCGGTGGCGTAGAGCTTCGCGATCGCCGCGGCCTCTTTGAAATTCGCGCTCGGGGCCCCACGGTCTTTCAGGGCCGCCGCCTTGTAGGTGAGCTGACGTGCCGCCTCTGCCATCACCTTCAGGTCGGCGATCTGGAACGCCACACCTTGCTTGCGCCCGATCGGTACGCCGAACGTGGTGCGCTCGCCGGCGTACTGGAGCGACAACTCGAGGCACGCCTGCACGCAGCCGACTGCGAGCGCGGCGATCGCCACCCGACCGTCGTCGAGGATGGAGAGGAACTGCCCCAAGCCTTTGCCGCGCTCACCAAGCAGGTTCGCCGCGGGGACACGAGCATCGGAGAAGCTCAGCGGATGGGTGTCGCTGGCGTGCCAGCCGAGCTTGTCGTAGGCCCTCTCCGCGGTGAACCCGGGCGTGTCCGCCGGCACGATGATCGTAGACACCTCGGGGCGACCGTCGGGCCGTGTGCCGGTGCGGGCGGTCACGGTGTTGAGCGACGTCATCGACGAGCCCGAGTTCGTGATGAACTGCTTGCTGCCGTTGATCACCCACGAGCCGTCGACGAGCTCAGCCTTGGTCCTCGTGGCCCCTGCGTCAGAGCCCGCGCCGGCCTCGGTCAGGCCGAACCCGGCCAGCGTCGTGCCGGCCACCAGGTCAGGAAGCCAGGTCTGCTTCTGCGCCAGGTTTCCGTACGTCACGATCGGGTTGATGCCGAGCCCCACCGCTGCCTCGAGGGTGATCCCCATCGACTGGTCGACGCGCCCGATCTCCTCGATCGCCAGGCAGAGGCTGGTGAAGTCACCGTCCTCGCCGGCGCCGCCGTACTCCTCGGGGGCGGTCAGGCCGAAAAGCCCGAGCTTGCCCATCCGCTGCACGGTGTTGACCGGGAAGTGGTGGTCGCGATCCCACTGGGCGGCGTACGGCGCGATCTCCGCCTCTGCGAACTCTCGGAGGCTGCGACGGAAGTCCTCGTGCTCGGCGGACAGCTCGAAACTCATCGAAGCGCAGCCTCTCGGTCCAGGGGAATCTCACCTACAGCGTAAGCGCTGTGCGAGCGGCCCGACCCGCGAGGCTGAGTCGGCACGGCCTTCTGACAATGGGGTGCTTGACTTGGCGGATGGCTTTCCAGACCCGCCCGCTGTCCCTCAGCACCTGGTCAGACCTCGAGGAGCTCTTCGCGATGCCAGGCGGCTCGATCGTCCGCGGGTGCTGGTGCATGTACTACCGCAAGGCTGGCCGGGTCGCCGTCGGCAATCGGGCCGGCACGGACAACAAGGAGGAGCTGTGCGCGCTCGTCGAGGCCGGCAGGGTCCCCGGCCTCATCGGCTACCTCGACGAAGCACCGGTCGGATGGATCAGCCTCGGCCCGCGGGAGGACTACGACAAGCTGCAGAGATCGCCGGTGATGAAGCCGGTGGACGACGCCGAGGTCTGGTCGATCGTCTGCACGTTCGTCGCGAAGGCGCACCGTGGCCGAGGTCTTCAACACAGGCTGCTGGCCGCAGCCATCGACTTCGCGCGTGATAACGGCGTCCGCCAACTGGAGGCCTATCCAGTCGACAAGCCCGAGCGGAGCCACGACGACTTCATGTTCTTCGGATCCCGCAGCCTCTACGAGCAAGCGGGCTTCAACGACGTGGTCCGTAGGTCAAAGACCCGGGTGGTGATGCGCCGACGACTTCGGCCAAAGGTCAGCGGCTCGCGTCCACGATGAACGTAGGGTCCGCTGTCAGCAGCATCCATCCGCCGTCAGCAGGCGCGGGGCGGGTCTCAACAGGACGAGGCACCAGGTCGCCGGTTCGTCCTAGACTCACGAGTCGTACCCCTGCCGAACGCGAGGAGCAGACTTCCGTGCCGCAGCTGACCAAGGTCCTGGTCGCCAACCGTGGTGAGATCGCGGTCCGCGTCATCCGCGCCTGCAAAGACGCCGGCATCGCCAGCGTCGCCACATATGCCGACCCCGACCGCGACGCGTTGTTCGTGCGGCTGGCCGACGAGGCACACGCGCTGGGCGGCACAACCCCCGCCGACACCTACCTGTCCATCGAGAAGCTCATCGGCGTCGCGACCACGTCCGGCGCCGACGCGGTCCATCCCGGCTACGGCTTCCTCGCGGAGAACTCCGGCTTCGCCCAGGCCGTCGTCGACGCCGGTCTCACCTGGATCGGGCCGCCACCGGTGGCGATCGACTCCCTCGGCGACAAGGTCCAGGCTCGCCACATCGCGCAGCAGGTCGGTGCGCCCCTGGTGGCAGGCACCGCGGACCCGGTCAAGGACGCCGACGAGGTCGTGGCGTTCGCCCGCGACCACGGGTTACCGATCGCGATCAAGGCGGCGTTCGGCGGAGGCGGACGCGGACTGAAGGTGGCGCACACAGAGGAGGAGATTCCCCAGTTGTACGAGTCGGCCGTGCGCGAGGCGGTCAGCGCGTTCGGACGGGGCGAGTGCTTCGTCGAGCGCTATCTCGACAAGCCACGTCACGTCGAGACCCAGTGCCTCGCCGACCAGCATGGCAACGTCGTGGTGGTGTCGACCCGCGACTGCTCGCTGCAGCGAAGGCACCAAAAGCTCGTGGAGGAAGCACCCGCGCCCTTCCTCTCCGATGAGCAGTGTCAGACGCTCTCGACCTCGTCGAAGGCGATTCTCGGCGCGGCGGGATATGTCGGTGCTGGCACGTGCGAGTTCCTGGTCGGCCAGGACGGCACGATCTCCTTCCTCGAGGTCAACACCCGGCTCCAGGTCGAGCACCCGGTCAGCGAGGAGGTGACGGGAATCGACCTGGTGCGTGAGATGTTCCGGATCGCCGCCGGAGAGGAGCTCGGGTACGACGACCCGGCGGCCGAGGGACACTCGATCGAGTTCCGGATCAACGCCGAGGACGCGGGTCGCAGCTTCATGCCGGCACCCGGCACGCTGACCCGTTGGCACGCCCCGTCCGGCCCTGGGGTGCGAGTCGACGGCGGCTACGACCAGGGCGAGACCGTGCCTGGAGCCTTCGACTCGCTCGTCGCCAAGCTGATCGTGACGGGGCGCGACCGTACGCAGGCGTTGGAACGCTCCCGCCGTGCTCTTGATGAGTTCGTGGTCGACGGCATGCCGACCGTGATCCCCTTCCACCGCCGGGTGGTCGACGATGAGGCGTTCGTCGGTGACGGCGACGCCTTCGGCGTCCACACCAGCTGGATCGAGACCGAGTTCGACAACACCATCGAGCCGTACGCCGGCGACAGCGACACGGCAGAACCGGCCGAACGTGAGACCGTCACCGTCGAAGTCGGCGGCCGGCGGCTCGAGGTGTCGCTGCCCGCCGGCCTGGCCGCAGCAGCGGCCGGCCCCGCCCAGAGGCCGGCCAAACGGACTACGCGCAAGGAGGCTGGGCCAGCGGTGAGCGGGGACGCACTCGTCGCCCCGATGCAGGGCACCGTCGTCAAGGTCGCCGTCGAGGAGGGTCAGCAGGTCGCCGAAGGAGATGTTGTCATCGTGGTCGAGGCGATGAAGATGGAGCAACCGATCCACGCCCACAAGGCCGGGTCTGTGCAGAACCTCGCCGCCGAGGTCGGCAGCACCGTCACCAGCGGCGCCGTCGTCTGCGACATCGCCGACTGAGCTGGGACCACTGAGCTGGGCCGGTGATGCGGTGCTAGCCGCTGCGCGTCACCGTGAACGAGTTGCTCGCCCGGTTCCAGGTGATCGTGCCGTGCTGGAACGTGCAACGCTGCCCACCGTTGATGGCGTGCACGTCCGTGGTCGGGTACCCGAGCTTGCCCGAGGCATACTGCTCCTGAGCCCAGCGGCGGAGGATGTGGCCGTACACGACATGGGCACCCGGGCCGGCCTTGGCGTAGATGCGGCCGCCCTGGAACTTCGTCTTGTAGCCGCCGTCGGCAGCGTTCTGAACGCCGCTAACCGGCCAGCCCAGCGAGGAGCCTGGCCCGCCCCATAGGCGATACACCTGAAGCAGCCGGCCCCGCACCTCGCGGGCACCGGTCCCTGAGGTCCAGTAAACCCGGCCGCCGGTGAACTCCTGCACCGCGCCCGAGTCCACGCCGTACTCGCCCGACGTGGGTTCGCCGAGCAAGGACTTCGAGCCGCCGAGGTCCCTCCACCGAACGATGATCGGGGTGGGCTCAATGCTGAACCAGCTCGACCGCAAGCCGTACTGCCACCGGAAGTCATCGCCGGTGAGGTACGCCGTCCCGCTGGTCCCTTCGAGCCTGATCTGCAGCACGCGACCTCGCCACCGACCGTGGCCGTCGCGTTTGGTCACGTGCAGCGCCACCAGCTTGCCGATCTCGGGGTGGGAGCGCTCCAGCGTCGACGCGCTCACCTGGACCGTCCAGCTGTGGACGGGGTTGCCGGCGAAGCCGTCGTAGGGATCCCGCTTGGCGGGCAGGTAGGGCATGCTTCCTGCCGACGTCCAACCGCCGGAGGAGGAGGAGAACTGAGTGAAGGCCGGCTTGCCGCCGGAGGTCAAGATCGCCTGTGCGGTGGCCTGCACCGCCTCGTTGCTGGTCGACTGCTCGGCGCTGGCTCCCCCGTACACCTGGCACGCAGTCGTGTCACAGATCTGGTAGTAGCGCCGAGGGTTCTGCGCGCGCTGCCAGGCGGCGTACGTGCGAGCCGCGACCGCCTGCGAACGCAGCGCCTGCTGGTGCCACGACGCTGGCATCTCGTATGGCACCACACCCTGCACGTAGGCATCCATCGGCAGCACGTTGACGGTGTCCCGCACGGTCGCACCCGGGTAGGGGCGAACGCTCCGCAAGATTCCGCGGTAACGCCTCGGTGTCACGCCCGAGTCGCTCGGCACCATCAGGGTCAACGGCCGCTTCGCCCGGAACTGACCGTCGCTCTTCAATGTCTGCTTGCCGCCGGGAACGCGCCAACGATGCCAGCCGCGGGCGTCGTGGAACTGCACGGCCGTGCGCCCGTCGGAGGCCGGCGTCAGGCGCCACCTGTCGATGCCGTTGCCGGTGGGCAACGTCCACACCTCGCCGTCCTTCATATCCCGCAACCTCAGGCCGCGCTGCGGCCGTACCTGGAGATCGGAAGAGTAGTCGGCGCTGATCAGCACACGGACGTTGCCGCGCGCCTTCGCCCACGACGTGCCGGGGTAGTAGAACCTCGTGATCCGGGTGTAGCTCAGGCCCTGCAGGGCCGCACCGTACGCGCCGTACTGGCTCATGCCGTGGCCGTGCCCGTAGCCGTGTCCGTCGATCGTCCAGGCTTTGGTGACCGGCACGTAGTACGTCTGGTCCGCGGCCGCCGGACCGGCGGCAACGGTCATCCCCACGGACGCGATGAGCGCGACTGACGCCAACCCGACCGCGCTACGCAATGACGCGGCCGAAAGACTGCTCATTCGTATGTCACCGTCAATCGCTTGGAGGACTTGTCGAAGGTGATGGTGCCGTGTTGGAAGTTGGCTTTCGCGCCTGACGTGGTGGTCAGCACGGGACTCGTGGGAAATGCCAGGTCACTCGTTGCCCCGCCCAAAGCACGGTATCTCTTCATGATCGCACTTGACTTGAGAATATGACTTCGCGAAGAGATCGACCAGTAGATGGAACCGTGCTCGAAGTCCGCAGCCTCACCGTTGCGCGGCGTTCTAGTCTCGCTCACCGGGTATCCGAGATCGCCGTCGATCTCGCCGGACCTGACGAACCTCGTCAGGACGGGACCACGCCTGAACGCGAGTGTCTCGTGGTCGAACCGATACATGCGGCCACCGTCGAACGTGGTGTGCCCGCCATGGTGCTCATGCTGCTCACCGATCCGCACCGGGCCCCAGGAGCTCTTCGGTCCGCCGCGATCCACCCACTCCTGCTCGATCTTCGACTGGTAGCTGCCGAGCTGGTCCGCCACGCGTTCGCGCAGCCGCGGCAGCCAGCTGTAAACGTGCTCTCCGGGGCAAGCCGTGGACATGGCGTCACGGTGACCGGAGATTCGCCGGAACCAGCTCCCTTCGACGATGGCCCCGCCGTAGGCGTTGCGGTACGCCGTCCCCATGCGCCACGCGATCAGCCGCACCAGGGAGCTCTTCATCGCCGCTGTGGGATAACCGGTCTCGAAGTTGCCCATCAGCGAGATGCCCGTGGTGTCGGTGTTGTAGTCACCGGCGTGAGCGCCCCGCACCGGCTGGCGGATACCCCCGCCGCGCCCCTCGAATACCGTGCCGTAGCGGTCGACGAGGAAGTTGTAGCCGATGTCGCACCAGCCACGGGACTCCGTGTGGTAGGCGTAGATGCCCCGCACGACCGCCGCGGACTCAGAGCGGCTGTAGGTGTTGCTTCCAACCGTGTGGTGGACGAACACCATCTTGAACGCGCTGCCGAGCCGTGGCGCCCAGCACCGATCCCCCAGGCTCTCGTCGGCGCCCCACTGGCTTCGGGTCACGATGTTCGGCATCGCGGGGAACGCCCCCGCCTTGCTCGCGGTCGTCGTCGCGGTCGTGGTCTGGGAGGGTGGCGCCGTGTCGTACGGCGCCGTACCCGGGTCGATCGCCTGCAGGCGCATCTGCTGCGGCACCGTCTTGTCGGGGCTGTACGCCGCAACCTCGACACTCTCGGCGGCACCGATCCAGATCGGCTCGGTGCCGTCTCGAACGGTTGTCTCCTCATCCGCGGACGGTCCCTCACCGGGGTCGACGTGGACATCCTTCCAGTCGCTCCAACTGCCTGACCGCAGTGCGCGAACCTGCACCACTAGGCCATCGGGGGCAGTACCGCGAGACCACGTGACCCCGACGACGGACGCCTGGTGCACGCGGGCACGCACATGGGCGACGAGCTCACTGCCGCGCTGGTCCGGCGCCGTCCTCGCCACATTGGCGGGGAACTTCGTGGCCGCCACTGAGGCGACCGGCATCTCGGTGACCTTGGGGGCGACCGGCGTCGGGCCTGCCGCCTGCCGTGCCGCCTGGGCAGCTCGGGACGGCAGAGCAGGCGTGGATCGTGGGGTGACGACGTCCGCCTGCCCGACCGCTGCTGCCAAGCCCCCGACGGTGAGGACGAGTGCGGATCCGGCGGCGATGCTGGCGAGGCGGGACGGGCGGACGATGCTGCGGGCGGACTGCGGCTCGCGGCTGGCTGACATGGATGGACTCCTGGGGAGAGGCGGTCGTCTCCGTGACTGAGGGCGCTACAGCGATGGCAGGTAGCCGCTCCCGACGGCAGTATCTCTGGGGTTGAAGTGACCATTGTTAGAGATGTGGCAAGTGAGACGCATTATTGCCGCGAATTTTGGCTTTCCGCCAGCATTCGCACCAATTCTTATAATCCCTCGGCGTAATTACAGCGGTGTCGTTATCGCCTTTCAGCCAGTACCCGCAGGCGCCTTTCCGGCGCTCTTCAGTGGGAATGGAGACGGCGCGCCGCCTCGGCGATCGACCCGGACATCGAGGGGTAGATGGTGAACGCGTGGGCCAGCTGGTCAACCGTCAGCCGGACGCCGACCGCCACCGACACCGCATGGATCAGCTCGCTCGCGCGGGGAGCCACCACCACTCCACCGATGACGATGCCGGTCCCGGGACGACAGAAGAGCTTGACGAAACCGTCCCGTACGCCTTGCATCTTCGCGCGCGGGTTGCCAGCGAGCTTCAAGGTGATCGCCTGCGCCTCGATCTCACCGGCGTCGACCGCCTGCTGGCTCCAGCCGACGGTAGCGATCTCCGGGTCGGTGAAGACGTTCGATGAGACGGTCTTGAGGTCAAGGGGGGCGACGGCGTCACCGAGCGCGTGCCACATGGCTATCCGACCCTGCATCGCCGCGACCGAGGCCAACATCATGACCCCGGTGCAGTCGCCCGCGGCATACACCCCACGGGCAGTCGTGCGCGACACTCGGTCGACGACAACATTGCCGGACTCGTCGAGGTCGACCCCTGCCGTCTGGAGGCCGAGGCCATCCGTGTTCGGGACCGAGCCGACGGCCAGCAGGCAGTGCGAGCCTTCGACCACTCGGCCGTCGGTGAGCGTGACCAGGACACTGTCGCCTCGGCGCCGGACCGATGCGGCCCTGGACTTACCGAGCAGCGTCATTCCACGGCGTGTCAGCACGTCCTCGATCACTGTCGCTGCATCCGCGTCCTCTGTCGGCAGCACCCGCTCCCGGCTGCTCACGAGCACCACGTCGACGCCAAGTGCGTTGTAGGCGCTGGCAAACTCAGCACCGGTGACACCGGAGCCGATGACGACCAGCCTGCTCGGCGCCTCGTCGAGGTCGTAAACCCGCTCCCAGGTGAGGATGCGCTCTGCGTCCGGGCGCGCGGTGTCGAGCACTCGCGGCTGCGCACCCGTTGCCACCAGCACGACATCCGCGGCCAACCGCTCCTCACGATTGTCCGTGACGGCGACGACATGTTCCGGCCCGTCGAGCCGACCGGCGCCGTGGACGACCCGCACGCCCTCCTCGTCGAGGCGTCTGGTGATGTCGGCGCTCTGCGAGGCGGCGAGCTCCTTCACCCGAGCGTTGAGCACGTTGAAGTCGACACCGACAGACGACGCCGTGTCGGGCCGACCTTCGACCCGCACACCCAGCTCGCCCGACTCCTGAGCCCAGGCGGTGATCTCGGCGGTCGCGATCAACGTCTTCGACGGAACGCAGTCGGTGAGCACGGCCGAACCGCCGACACCGTCGCGATCCACCAACGTGACCTGGGCTCCGAGCTGGGCCGCGACCAGTGCCGCCTCGTAGCCTCCGGGGCCGCCTCCGACGATCACCACGTGAGTCACGCGCCACACGATAGCCTGCCGTCCGTGGTGCTCTACGCGGCTTACGGCTCGAACCTGGACGCGGCCAGGATGGGCTTTCGTTGCCCGCATTCTCCGGCTCGTGGCACGGGTTGGCTGGTAGGTTGGCGGCTCACGTTCGCTGGGGAGAGCCACGGGTGGGACGGCGCTCTCGCGACCGTCGTCGAGACCCCGGACAACCCGTCGAGTGCCGTCTTCATCGCGCTGTACGAACTCGCCAACGAGGACGAGGCAGCTCTCGATGAGTGGGAGATCGACCTCTACCGCAAGGCTCGCGTCCGCGTGCAGACGCTCGAGGGTGAGCAGCTCGCCTGGCTGTACGTACTCGACGCCCACGAGGGTGGGCTTCCGTCGGCTAGCTACCTCGGCATTGTGAGCGAGGCGGCACTGGCGGCCGGGGCGCCCGATGACTACGTGCACGATCTCCGTAGCCGCCCCTGCCGCTCGGTGAGCGGCTGAAAGGCAACGTCGTTGCCCGCCCGGGCATAGGGTGGACGTGCCATCCGCACACGGATGTGCCGAGCTTCTATCGGGGTCGAGGGTGTCAGAGCAACCAGCCGTGCAGATCCTGTTCCCGCGGTGCTCGGCCGCACGCAACATTGCCGACGCCTGCGAGGGGCTGGTCGACGACCTTTGGGAACACGGCGGGCTACCCAGCATCTACTTCCTCGTTGACGGACGGCTGCGCTGCCAAGCAGCCCGCGGCTACTTCCAGGTTGTAGACGGTTTCCCGCCCGGCACGGGAGTCATCGGCCAGGTGGTCGCTACCGGAGAGTCCGTCATCATCAATGATCTCTCCGAGACCCCGCACTTCATCGCGGCCATCCCGGGTCTGAACGCGGAAGCCTGTGCGGCTGTCAGCGTACGAGGCCAAGTCGTCGGTGCCGTCAACGTGGAGTCGGACAGTGCGCTCCCAGCGAACATCACCGACCTGTTGCCTGCCGCCGCGGCCCTGCTGGGTTCCTCGATCGAGGCAGCAGGTGGGTTGCCACCGGTGCCGCTGGCCCAGCGGCTGGCGCGCATCGTCGTGTCGTTGACATCTCTCACCGAGATCGCGCAGATCAGAGCACGCGCGGTCGAGGGCGCCATCGAGCTCTCCAGTATGACGAGCTCCTCCTTGAGCCAACCGGCTGCCGACGGCTCGTGGTCCGTGCGGCATGCCAGCGGACCCCTCGCCGAGACACTGAAGTGCTGGACCCATGAGGACCACCGCGTCATCGCGTCCTGGGTCAAGGCGGGGACGTCTTCCCATTTTCCCGGACGCGGAGACGTTCCTGCCGGTTACGAGTTCCTCCTGCGTGCCGACGTTCGGGCGCTCGCCGTCCAGCCGATGGTCGTTGGCGGTCGGGTGACGGGCCTACTGACGACGGCAGATGTCCGTCCCCGGCCGCACGACGGTGCGGTCGTGGCGGCTCTTGAGCTGCTGGCCGCCCAGACGGCGGCCTCACTGGCCACGGCGGCCGCCATCGCCGAGCTGAGTCGCCGAGCCCTCCAGGATCCACTGACCGGCCTCTACAACGCGGCGGCGTTCACCGATGACATGCAGGCAGCGGCTGACGTCGCGACCCGCAACCAGGCAACGGACACCGCCTGCCTCCTCATCGACGTCGACCACTTCAAGACGGTCAACGACAGCTACGGTCACCCGGCCGGGGACAGGTTGCTGCGCGCGCTGGCGACCGAGCTCGCCGCAGAGCTGCGCGGCACCGACACGGTGTACCGCATCGGGGGGGACGAGTTCGCCGTTTTGGCGAGCGCCGACAACGACCACGAGGTAGCGGCCATCGCCGAGCGGCTGCTGGACGCTGCTCGGCGGGTCCGGGCCACCGTCTCGGTGGGTGCGGTCCTGCTCAACCGAGACGACCCGCACATGACGCGCCTCACCGCCGACCGCTCGCTCTACGAAGCGAAGGCCGCCGGCCGCGACCGGGCCAGGACGGCGCACTTCGATTCGACCTCGCTCGATCCGACCCCCAGCTGAGGTGGAGAGTCCGGCCGTGGGCCACGACGTCTACGGTCTCGCTGCTGCCAGCGGGCGATACGGTCGGCGAGTGACTACCAGCCAGGAGACCTCTCACACCTCGCCCTACCTACTGGCCGTCGAGGCGGCAGCGCGGCTGCAGCAGCTGACCGGTGTCGACCGCCACGACGTGGCGCTCGTGCTGGGCTCGGGATGGGTGCCCGCCGTCGCCGCGCTGGGCACACCGGTGGCCGAGATCGCCAGCACCGATCTGCCGGGCTTCGCCCCGCCGACGGTCGAGGGTCATACCGGCACGATCTCGTCGATCGACGCGAACGGCGTCCGGGCGCTGGTGTTCCTCGGCCGCACCCACTACTACGAGGGCCGCGGAGTGGCGGCGGTCGTCCACGGTGTCCGGTTGGCCGCCGCCGTGGGCTGTCGCGCCATCGTGCTCACCAACGGCTGCGGCGGTCTGCGACCGCAGTGGAGACCGGGCACAGCCGTCCTGATCAAGGACCACATCAACTTGACCGCGACCTCTCCCATCGTGGGTGCACACTTCGTCGACCTCACTGATCTCTACTCGTCGCGGTTGCGTGCGCTGTGCAAGGAGGCAGACCCAAATCTCGACGAGGGCGTCTACGTCCAGTTCGGCGGTCCGCACTACGAAACCCCGGCCGAGATCGCCATGGTGCGGTCGATCGGCGGTGACCTTGTCGGCATGTCCACCGCGCTCGAGGCGATCGCCGCGCGTGAGGCGGGCCTTGAGGTGCTGGCCATCTCGCTCGTCACCAACGCCGCCGCCGGGATGAGTGGTGATCCGCTCGACCACGAGGAGGTGCTGGCCGCAGGCCGGGCCGCCGCAGCCCGCATGGGTGACCTGCTCGCCGACGTCGTGGCGAAGGTCTGAGCGGGTGCGTGTCCTCCTGACCGGTGCGGCGGGCCATATCGGCACCGTCGTCGCCCAGCGCCTCGCAGACCGGCACGACTTCCGCGGCCTCGACCTCCGCGTCGCCCCCCAGGCCTGGGCGGGAGAGTACGTCGTCGGGGACTGTGCCGATCCCGACATAGCCAGCGAAGCAGTCGCCGGCATGGACGCCCTCGTCCACCTTGCCGGTATTGCCACCGAGGCCAGCCTGCCGGCGATCCTGCACAGCCACGTGGAGTCGACCGCGGCCCTGCTCGACGCGATGGTGGAGCACGGTGTTGACCGGATGGTCTACGCCAGCAGCAACCATGCGGTCGGCATGACACCCCGCACAGATCTGTTGCCCACGTCGACCCGCGCACGGCCGGACACGTTCTACGGGGTGGGCAAGGTGGCTGCGGAGGGGCTGCTCAGCCTGTACGCCGACCGGCACGGCATCGCCAGCGTTGCCATCCGGATCGGGAGCTTCCTGGAGCGCCCCACCAGCCGCCGCAACCTCGCCACCTGGCTGTCGTACGACGACTGCGCCGCCATGGTGCACGCGGCTCTGACCGCGGAGCTCGAGGGCTACACGCCCATCTACGGCATCTCCGCGAACAGCGATGGGTGGTGGGATCTTGAGCCCGGACGGGCGCTCGGCTATCACCCGATCGATGACGCCGCCGACTATGCGTCCGGCGTCGAGCATCGCCCTGAGGACGAAGCCGAGGGCGCGTACGTCGGTGGGCCGTTCGCCACCGGTGCGGAGGACCGGCGCCCGTTCGGCTCCGACGCTGTCGACGATGACTGACGCGATCAACGTGCCCGCCGAGTTGCGAGCCCGGACGGAGGCATGGATTGCCGACGACCCCGACGAACAGACCCGCGCCGAGCTCACCCGGCTGCTGACGGCCGCCGACAGCGACCACGCTGTGGCCAGTGAGCTCGCCGACCGCTTCGACGGCACCCTCGCGTTCGGGACCGCCGGCCTGCGCGGGGAGGTGGCGGCTGGTCCGAATCGGATGAACCGTGCCGTCGTCATCCGCACCGCGGCCGGCCTTGCCGGCTACCTGCAGGCGAGGGTCGAGAGGGGGTCAGTCGTGATCGGGTATGACGCCCGGCACCAGTCCGATGTCTTCGCGCGCGACACCGCCGAGGTGATGCGCGGCGCCGGCTTCGATGCGCAGATGATGCCGGCTCCGTTGCCCACGCCGCTGTTGGCGTTCGCGATCGGCCACCTCGGCTGTGTCGCCGGTGTGATGGTCACGGCCTCCCACAACCCTCCGCGCGACAACGGCTACAAGGTCTACCTTGCCGACGGAAGCCAGATCGTGCCACCCGCTGATGTCGCGATCGCCGCCAGGATCGAAGCGGTTCGCTCGGTGACCGGCGTACGTCGCACGGGCGGCTGGACGGTGCTCGACGACACGATCGTCGACGCCTACGTGGCGGCTGTGACGGCCCTGGTAGATCCGTCCGGCCCCCGAGACCTGAGGTTGGTCTACACCCCGCTGCACGGCGTCGGCTACGACACGGTCCGACGCAGTCTCTCAGCGGCCGGCTTCGCAACCCCCGACGTCGTGCCCGAGCAGGCCGAGCCTGACCCCGACTTCGCCACCGTGTCGTTCCCCAACCCCGAGGAGCCGGGGGCGATGGACCTTGCGCTGGCGCTGGCCCAGCAACAACGGGCCGACGTCGTCGTCGCCAACGACCCTGACGCCGACCGGTGCGCCGTCGCAGTCCCCACCCCGCAGGGCTGGCGCATGCTCCGTGGCGACGAGGTGGGCGCGTTGCTGGCCGACCACCAGCTGCGCAAGGGTGTCCGCGGTGTCTTCGCCACTACCATTGTGTCGTCATCGCTGCTGTCCCGAATGGCCGTGCGGGCGGGAGCGGCCTACCAGGAGACGCTCACGGGCTTCAAGTGGATCGGGCGTGTGCCCGGCCTGACGTTCGGTTATGAGGAGGCGCTCGGCTACTGCGTCGCCCCGCACCTGGTTCGAGACAAGGACGGCGTCTCGGCACTGCTGCTCGTGGCTGAGCTGGCGGCCGAGCTCAAGGCCGCCGGGGACACCCTGCTCGACCGCCTTGACGAGATCGCGGTCAGTCACGGGTTACACGCCACCGATCAGCTCTCGGTGCGGGTGAGCGACCTGGCGCTGATCGGGGCTGCAATGCGGCGGCTGAGGGAGTCTCCACCCGCCTCGCTCGGCGGTTTCGCGGTCGAGCAGGTCGACGACCTCTCCGTCGGAGCGAGCGGACTGCCACCCACCGACGGCCTACGCTACTTTCTCGCCGATGGTGGTCGCGTCGTCGTGCGACCGTCTGGGACGGAGCCGAAGATCAAGTGCTACCTCGAGGTGGTCATGACCGTCACGAACGGCGACGTGCAGGCCTCGCGAATCGCAGCGGCGGGCCGGCTCGACGCGATCCGTGCAGACATCTCCACCGCTGCGGGACTGTAAGCACGAGTGGGGCGGTGCCGGTCAGACGAGCATGAGCGCGAGACACGCCACGGCAAGGGCGAGCGCACCGAGCGCCCACCAGTCCCAGGCAACCACCGCCACCGCGCCGGCCTCATCGTTCTTCTTCCCGCGACGCGCCATGTCGAGGACACGAGACGCGACATAGTCGGTGTAGCTGCCGCCGGAAGCTTCCTGGTTCGCGCGTCGGCTCAGGGTTGAGTCCTGGGCGCCACCACCGGCACCTCCGATACCGAGGAAGCTCGGCGTCCGCATCTGCATCTTGCTTGTCGTCTTGTCCGCGCGGATGATCGACCGCGCGGACCGACTCACACCGAGGCCGTGGAACTGGCGGTCCGGCGTGACCACCTGCAGCGTCTGGTTGACCTTGCACCGCTCGATCAGTGACCACGGGACACAGATGTCTCGAACCATGTTGCGCAGCACCAGCCCGCGCGCATGCACAGCGACCATCGGGCGTACGAGCGCCACCCAGCTGAGCAGGGCGACGCCGACACACCCCAGTGCCAATTGTCGGTTGACGACCGGGTCGGAGATGGCTGCTCCGAGAGCCACCACCAGCAGCGACCCGCCCGCGACGTAGCCGAGCATGCGGCCACCGGTCGCCGCGAACTTCTCGACGAGGGGACCGGCGTTGTCGAGCGCAGCGTTGGGCATGGGAGAAACGATAGTTGGCGGTGACGCAGGAGGCGCTTTTCGCAACCTGAATGTTGCTGGCGCAACGCTGGGCGTTTCGCTCGGGTGGTCGGGTACCTCGGTGCGCCAACGGAACACCAGGTGGCGGACGCTTGACAAAGTTCCCCTAAACCGGTTTAGGTGGTGCTGTGAGCCGTCTCACAATCAACGACGTCGCCCGCGCCGCGGGCGTGTCGAAGGGTGCGGTCTCCTTCGCCCTCAACAGCCGGCCAGGCGTTGCTCCCGAGACCCGTGCACGGATCCTGAGGGTTGCTCGCGACATCGGCTGGACCCCCAGCTCACGGGCCCGGGCCTTGTCGGTGTCCAGAGCGCTTGCGGTGGGGCTCGTGATCGCCCGACCACCGGACACCTTGGGTGCCGACCCCTTCTTCCCGTCATTCATCGCCGGCCTCGAGTCGGTCCTCTCCGAGCGTGGTTACGCTCTCCTCCTGCAAGTCGTGGCCAATGATGACCGCGAGACGCCGAGCTACCGCCGGCTGGTCGACGAAGGCAGGGTCGACGGGGTGTTCCTCACCGACCTGTTCATGGATGATCCCCGGCCCGCCCTCCTCGCCGAGCTGGGCCTTCCGGCTGTGGTCATCGGACCGGCGCTCGGCGATGGGATCTGGCCCGCCGTCGGAGTCGACGACGCGCCAGGGATCATTGGTGCGGTCGAGCATCTGGTCGCGCTCGGCCATTCGCACATCGGGCACGTCGCCGGGCCCCGCGGCATGGTCCACGGTCACTCGCGACAGCAGGCCTGGTCCGGGGCGCTCCTGAGAGCCGGCCTGGCGCCAGGCCCCAGCATCGAGGCCGACTTCTCGGCTGAGTCGGGTGCCGCAGCGACGAGGCAGCTCCTCGACCTGGCTGAGCCGCCGACAGCGATCGTCTACGCCAACGACCTGATGGCGATGGCTGGGATGTCACTGGCCCAGTCCCGCGGCCTCGACGTCCCCAGGGACCTGTCGATCACCGGCTACGACGACACAGAGATCGCCGCGCACCTGCAGCCGTCGCTGACGACGGTCAGTACTGACGTCATCGAGTGGGGCCGAGCCGCAGCCAAGCGGCTGCTGGAGCTCATCGACACCCAGCCCCCCACCGACATCATGCTGCCGCCGGCGCAGCTTGTCGTCAGGAACTCGACCGGACCGGTGCGGGCTGACCTGCAGGGACGGACCAAGACAACACACCGACGGAGACAGACCACCCGGGGTGCCCGACGAATGGAGAAGCAATGAGATCGAAAGTCATGGCAGCAACGTTGTCCGTGCTGGCTCTCACATCGATGGCGGCGTGCGGGGGTGGCTCAGGAAGCTCGAGCGACGCCATCGACGCCAAGGGACCCGTCAAGGTCTGGCTGTCGAACAACCCGGAGGAGATCGCCTGGGGCAAGGCGATGGTCAAGAAGTGGAACGCCGCCAACCCCGACGAATTGGTGACCGCCCAGGAGATTCCGGCGGGCACGACCTCCGAGGAGGTCATCGGGGCAGCGATCACAGCGGGGAACGCACCGTGTCTGGTGTTCAACACCGCACCCGCCGCCGTGCCCCAGTTCGAGAAGCAGGGCGGCCTGGTTCCGCTCGACAGCTTCCAGGGCGGCGCAGCGTACGTCGAGTCACGTACCGGCTCCGCGGCCGAGCAGTACAAGTCGCCCGACGGGCAGTACTACCAGATCCCCTGGAAGTCCAACCCCGTCATGATCTTCTACAACAAGGACATCATGAAGAAGGCTGGCATCGACCCGGAGAACCCCCCGCTCGCCGCCTACGACGAGTTCCTGGCCACCAGCCGCACGGTCGTCGAGAGCGGCGCGGCCAAGGCAGCCATCTGGCCGGCGCCGACCAGTGAGTTCTTCCAGTCCTGGTTCGACTTCTACCCGCTCTATGCAGCTGAGACCGGCGGCACGCAGATGATCGAGGACGACAAGGCGACCTTCGACTCTGACGCCGGCAAGCAGGTAGCAGACTTCTGGGCAACGCTGTACTCCGAGGGTCTTGCCCCGAAGGAAGCGGCCAGCGGCGACGCGTTCGCGGATGGAGACTCCGCGATGTCGGTCGTCGGCCCCTGGGCCGTAGCGGTGTACGGCGACTCGGTCGACTGGGGCGTCACCCCGGTGCCGACCTCGGCCGGGACGAGTCCCGACGAGACCTACACCTTCTCAGACGCCAAGAACATCGCAATCTACTCGGCCTGTGAGAACCAGGGCACGGCGTGGGACCTGCTCAAGTTCGCGACCAGCGAGGAGCAGGACGGAAAGCTGCTTGAGATGACCGGGCAGATGCCGCTTCGCGAGAACCTCGAGTCGACGTACTCCGACTACTTCAAGCAGAACCCGGACTACACGCTGTTCGCGGACCAGGCCTCGCGGACGGTCGAAGTGCCGAACGTCCCGAACTCCATCGCGATCTGGCAGGCGTTCCGTGACGAGTACTCATCGGCGGTGATCTTCGGCAAGACCCCCGTCGACGAAGCATTGACCAAGGCCGCCGACAAGGCCACCGAGCTCGCCGGGCAGTCCTGACCGGGTAGGCCCTTCCATGACGTCAGAGACCAAGGTCGTCGACAAGCCTCGTCCGGCAGTCGCGCGCAGACGGCCGGGGAGACTGCTGGGTCTCCAGCCGCTGGGTATCGTGTTCGCTGCGCCATACGCGGTGTTCCTCGCAGCCGTGTTCGCCTACCCGCTGGGGCTTGCGGTCTGGATCAGCTTCCACGACTACTTCTTCGCCGCCCCAGGGGCGCAGGTCGCCCGACCGTTCGTCGGACTCGAGAACTACAAGACGGTGCTGTCGGACCCTGCCGTACGACGATCCTTCCTCAACGTCGGCAAGTTCCTGGTGATCAACGTGCCGCTGACCGTCGTGCTGTCTCTCGTGCTTGCCAGCATGCTCAACACTGTGCTGCGGGCTCGTGCGTTCCTGCGAGTGTCCTACTACATTCCCTACGTCACGGCGAGCGTGGCACTGGTGGCCGTGTGGCTGTTCTTGTTCGGCATGGACGGCATGGTGAACCAGCTGCTCGGACCGCTGGCCCCCGACCCGTCCTGGCTGGTGAACAGCGGGCTCGCGATGCCAGTGGTCGCCCTCTTCGTCACCTGGAAGCAGCTCGGGTTCTTCATCCTGCTCTACCTTGCAGCCCTGCAGAATGTGCCGAAGGAGCTGTACGAGGCGGCATCGGTCGACGGCGCAACCTCGTACCGCGCTTTCATGAACGTCACGGTCCCCGGGGTGCGCCCGGCCACGGTCCTGGTGGTGATCCTGGCAACCATCACCGGGGCAAACCTGTTCACCGAGCCCTACCTGCTCACTAACGGCGGAGGACCCGACGGGGCGTCGACGTCGCCCGTGTTCGTGATGTACCAGAAGGGCATCGAGCAAGGCACTCCCGACGTCGCAGCAGCCATCGGCGTCATCTTGGTCATTGCTGTGCTCCTCATATCCCTGATCAACAGGCGACTGCTGGAGAGCGACTGACATGGCACTCACCGAGACCCCGACGACCGACGTGGCTGTCGCCGAACCCGAAAAGAAGCCGGGACGCAAGGCGGTCGGCCACTGGCTCAGCCTGGTGGTCCTCTTCCTTGGCGCACTGGTCTTCCTGTTCCCCTTCTACTACATGATCGTCGGATCCCTGCAGGAGGAGCCGGACACCTCGTTGCGAGGAGCCGTCCCGACCGGCGGGCTGACCCTGGACAACTACTCCCAGATCAACGAACGAGTCGACCTGGTTCGGTCATTGGTCAACTCCGGCATCTTCACCGGCGGCGTCATCCTCGGCACCGTGGTCTTCGGCATCCTGGCCGGTTATGCGTTGGCCCGCCTGCACTTCCGTGGCCGCAGCACGCTCTTCGCGGTGATGCTGCTGGTGCAGATCGTCCCTTTCCAGCTACTCATCATCCCGATCTACGTAATGATCGTGCGTACCTACGGGCTCGCGGACTCCTACCTCGGCATGATCTTGCCGTTCGCCATCAACTCCACTGCGGTGTTCGTGTTCCGCCAGTTCTTCCTCCAACTTCCAGAAGAGCTGTTCTCCGCTGCCCGCCTCGACGGTGCCAACGAGTTGAGGATTCTCTGGTCAGTGGCGCTTCCGCTGGTGAAGCCGGCAATTCTCACAGCCATCCTGCTCACCTTCATCGGGCCATGGAACGAGTTCCTCTGGCCGTTCCTGGTCACCAAGGACACCGAGCTGCAGCCACTCGCAGTGACGCTGGCGAACTACATCAGCAACGTCGCCGGTCGCGCCACGAACCCGTACGGCGCGATCCTCGCCGGAGCCGTCGTGCTCGCTGCACCCGCCGTCGCTCTGTTCGTCGCGTTCCAGAAGCACTTCACCGCATCGAACCTCGGCTCCGGAGTCAAGGGGTAGATCCCGACCTTGAGGGCGCTCGCCATGGCAGCAAGCCTCGCCATTGGGCAACAACGACAGCCACGCACCGACCACCAGAAACGAGGAGACATGAGAAGCAGAATCGTGATGGAGCGGCAGGTACGGCGCGGAGGCCTGATGCGGAGGCTGGGCACCACTGTTGCCGCTCTCGCCGTAGTCGTGGCGACGCCACCTGCGGTCGTCGCTGCCAATGCAGTCGTCGACCAGCCCTGGGCGGCGCCGATGGCGCCGACGCCGTTGACCAACCTCGCGCACCTCCACTGGCTGGGCGCCCGAGTGAGCCCGCCGGCGCAGGCACGCCACACGACGTACCACCTGGCCGACGAGCCGAAGGTGGGAGTGCTGTGGACGTACGCCGAGCCCGACGGAAGCGGCGGCTACCGCCACGTCGGGGGCGGCACCTATGACCCTGCGACGAACACCTGGAGCCAGGGCGCCTACAACGCCGACGACATGGCCCGTGCAGCGGTCGTCTACCTGCGTCACTGGCGGTTCACCGGCTCCACATCGAGCCGGGATGCGGCGTACGACCTCCTGCGTGGCCTGACCTACCTGCAGACATCGAGCGGGCGCAACGCTGGCAACGTGGTGCTGTGGATGCAGCCCGACGGCACCCTCAACCGCAGCGCCGAGCCCAAGGAGGAGCCGGATCCGTCCGACAGTGACGCCTCCTACTGGCTGGCCCGGACCATCTGGGCTCTCGGCGAGGGCTACGCGGCTTTCCGTGATGAGGACCCGGCATTCGCTGCGTTCCTCCGCGACCGGCTCGACCTGGGCATCGAGGCGGTCGACAGGCAGGTGCTCGACCGGTACGGCGACTACCTCAACATCGACGGCCAGCGCACCCCCGCGTGGCTGATCGTCGACGGCGCAGACGCCACGGCCGAAGCGATTCTGGGGCTCTCGGCGTACGTCGACGCCGGTGGCTCGTCACCAGCACGGGTTGCGCTGGCGCGGCTCAGCCAAGGGGTCGCCGCACTCGCCGGAGGTGATCGTCGGCATTGGCCGTTCGGGGCCATCCGGCCGTGGGCACTGTCGCGGTCGGTGTGGCACGCCTGGGGATCGCAGATGCCTGCTGCGCTGGCGCATGCGTCAGTCACGCTCGATGATGGTCGGCTTGCACGCGTAGCCGCCACCGACTCGTTCACGTTCGACCCGTGGCTGCTGACCTCGGGCGGACCAGACAACGGACGGCTGCCGACCCGAGGCGACCCTTCCCAGATCGCCTACGGCGCCGACTCGCGTCTGCAGTCGTTGATCGCGACCGCTCAGGTCACCCATCGAGACGGCGCGCGCCGGCTGGCCGGGATCGTGGCCGCCTGGTTCTTCGGCGCCAACCCGGCGGGCGAGGCGATGTACGACCCGGCGACCGGCCGGACGTACGACGGCATCTCCGCGGACGGCATCATCAATCGAAATTCGGGAGCGGAGTCCACGATTCATGGTCTGCTGTCCATGCTCGTCCTGGATCAGAACCCGGATGTCGCTGCGATCGCCAGGACCGCCTCCATCGACAGCCGCGTCGGCACCGTCACGCTGCAGGCCGAGCAGGCACAGCTGAGCGGCGACGCTCGCGCCGTGACGCCAGAGTCGCTGTGGACGGGAGAGTCATTGTTCGGCGGCACCGGCTACGCAGAGATCGGCTCGGGCGGGTCTGTCGCCTTCTCGATTCGACCCACGAAGCCATTCTTGCTGCTGCCCGTCGTCGACCTGCAACCCGGCAGCTCGGCTGTGACAACGTTCCGCGCACATGGTCGAATCGTCGGGAGAGTGCGGTCAGGAGCGATCGGCGCGCAAGGAGACTCGCCTGCACCAGGTGCACTGCTCCCGGTGACACTGCCCGCGACGGTCCGGCGGGGAGTGACCCGGGTGTCGGCCACCACTGTGGCAACTTCAGGCGACACCGCGCGGCTTGACGCCATCATGCTCGAGCCTGTGGTGTCACGACTGGTCCTCAGTGGTGACGGGCACGCGACGGCACTCCTCTCGAACGCCTCGGCTCGGACACAGCGGACACACGTGTCGCTGGCCGGCCATGGCACTACCCGCATCGCCTCTTACGACGGCCGCGGCCGCCTTGTCAAGGTCCGATTCAGCCCTGCCCGGACGGTGCGGGTCATGGTCCCCGCAAGCGGGTTCGCGATCGTCCGCGGTTAGGCCGTGAGGTTGTCCAGAGTCCACGGCGCCGAGCCAGAACGAGGAGACATGAGCCACCGCGTTTTCCCACACGCCGAGTTCCCCCTGGGGCCGTTCCATGCCTACGAGGGCAACCCGATCATGCGACCTCAGGGCGACGCGTGGGAGTCTGCGAGTGTCTACAACCCGGCTGCAGTCGTCAAGGACGACCGGGTAGTTCTGCTCTATCGGGCGCACGCAGAAGACATCGTCTCGCACGTGGGTCTCGCCGTCAGCGACGACGGGATCCAGTTCGAGCGACATCTCGAACCGGTCCTCTCACCCACCGAAGGCTACGAGCACCGCGGTTGCGAGGATCCTCGGGTCACCGAGGTCGGCGGCATCTACTACCTGACCTACACGGGCTTGAGTGACACATCCGCCCAGCTGTGCCTGGCCACGTCGACCGACCTGTACACGTGGACCAAGCATGGACCGTTGTTCCCGGACTTCAACACTTTCCTCCCCGCGGCCAACACGTCGGCCGGGCCCTGGAGCAAGGCTGGAGGAATTCTTCCGGTGCCGATCGACGGCCGGTACCTGATGTACTTCGGGGAGGGTTCCATCTGGTACGCCTGGTCCGACGACCTGATCCATTGGACCCCCGGCTCCAACGACGAGCCGATCATGAGCCCGACACCGCCGGGCACGTTCGGCTCGTACCTGGTCGAGGTGGGCCCCCCGCCGATCATCACCAACAACGGTCTGATCTTGCTGCTCCACAACGCGGCGGTGAAGAACGGCGACGGATCGGTCCACTACACCTGTGGCCAGCTGCTGTTCTCACCGAATGACCCGACCAGGATCCTTGCGCAGATGAACTACCCGTGGCTCGAGCCGCAGACCCACGAGGAAACACACGGTCTGGTCTCCAACGTGACATTCGTGGAGGGTCTGGTGTTCTTCGGTGACACCTGGTTCGCCTACTACGGGCAAAGCGACTCGACTCTGGGAGTGGCCACCTACAAGGTAGGTGACACGTACGGGATTGCCGACAAGATGCCTTCACGATGATGGCAAGGGCCCCGGGAGCTGTGCTCAGCTCCACCGGCACCCGGGATCTGCGCCGTGGACGCCTGCGCGAGCCGCTCATGAAGGCGGGCACGGATCTCGTCGGGTGTCAGCTGCGTACGCTGCCGCTGCTCACGCACGATGATGACACCGGCTGCCGCGACACCGGCAAGGCCGGCGAGACCTAGAACCTTCCACAGGTTCATGACGAGGAGCCCTTCCGTGGATGACGCAGTGTTGAGCCTAGACGCCGCCGTCGACCTGACCCGCACCGGCGACCTGTGGCTGTTCCGCGGCTGGTCGACTGCCGAGCAGGCCATTCGTGCCGTCACGAACGCCCCGGTCAACCATGTGGGGATGGCGGTCGTGCTCGACGACCTGCCGCCGTTGATGTGGCACGCCGAGCTTGGCCGCGGGCTGCTCGACGTCTGGACCGGCACCCATCACCGCGGCGTGCAGCTGCATGACCTGCAGTCCGCGGTCGAGCAGTGGAGCCACCGATATGGGCAGCGAACGTGGTTCCGGCAGCTCGACGCCCCGGTCAATCGCCGCATGGAAGATGCGCTGCTGCGCACGATTGCGCGCACGAACGGCACCCCGTTCCCGGCGACCGCGGCGTTGGCGAGCCGCTGGTTCCTGGGCCGGCTGGGTCGACCGGCGCCGGTGGAGTCGACTTATTGCGCGGAGGTGGTCGCTGGCACGTATCAGGCGATGGGGCTGCTGGCCGAGGACCGCCCGACGAACTTCTACGACCCTGGCAACTTCTGGTCTGGCGACGACCTGCAGCTGCTCGGGGTCGCCCGACTGGGCGCCGAGATACGTGTGGACGTACCCATACCGACGCGTTCGGGAGTTCGTTCAGCAGGCAGGGAGAGCCTCCTCCGGAAGTGAGTCGACGTCGCACCCGTGCCGCGGGCGGCACTTGAGGCCCTAGCGCTGCATGAGGATGTTGTTAGGGTCCTCCCGTGCGCGACCTACCGAAAAGCGGCGACGGTTCCGACATTTGGTCGGACCGGTCCTCGTTGCCGGCGGTGGCGCGCGGCCCCGTCCTATCGGCGATGGCGGCGGTCGCCGCGGTCCTCACGGTGTCCAGTGGCGGATACGGCTACCACCGCGACGAGCTCTACTTCCTGATGCTGCACCCGGATTGGGGGTATGTCGACCAGCCGCCGCTCGCTCCCCTGCTGGCCCGGTTCTTCAGCGAGCAACTCGCCGAGGAGCCCTGGGCGATCCGTCTTCCCGCCACGGCGGCCACCGTGGTGTCCGTCTTCGTGCTGGCTCTGATCACCCGGGAGCTTGGCGGCAGCCGGGGAGCGCAGGCGCTGTGCGCCTGGGCGTACGCATTCGCGGCGCTGCCGCTGATCATGGGGCACGCACTCCTCACCTCGACGCTCGACATGCCTGTCTGGCCAGCGGTGCTGCTCTTCATCATCCGGGCACAGCTCCGCCGACGGCCTCAGTGGTGGTTGGCTGCAGGGGTCGTCGTGGGGCTGAGCATGTACAACAAGCTCCTGGTCTTTGTCCTACTCGTCGCGCTGGTGGGAGGACTGGCTCTCATCGGACCTCGCCGCCTGCTGTGGTCGAAGTGGGTCCTCGGTGCGGCGGCGCTCGCGCTGGTCGTCGGCTCCCCCAACCTGGTGTACCAGGCGACCCATGACTGGCCGCAGCTGAGCATGGGTCGTGCATTGGCTGAGAACAACGGCGCTGAGGTTCGGGTCTTCATGTGGCCGTTCCTGTTCCTCATCCTGGGGCCTCCGCTGGTGCCGGTCTGGGTGGCCGGGCTCGTCAGCATGGTCCGTCGAGATGACTGGAGACCGTTGAGGTTCGTGGCCGTCGCGTTTCCAGTTCTGCTGGCGCTGGTGTTCGTGATGGGCTCGCAGTTCTACTATCCGTTCGGTCTGGTGGCGGTGCTGTTCGCCGCCGGTTGCGTTCCCACGTACGAGTGGATCGTGCGGTCCTTGCGGTGGCGCCGTCCTCTTGTCGTGGCTGGGGTGTCTCTCAACGCGGCCGTCAGCGGGGTACTGGGGTTGCCGCTCATCCCGCTGTCTGCCCTCGGCGGCACCCCGGTACCGGCGGTCAACCAGGTGGCCCAGGACTCTGTTGGCTGGCCCACCTACGTCCGGCAGATCGCCGACGTGCACGCAACGCTGACGCCGGCGGACCGTTCGCGGGCCGTCGTCGTCACCAGCAACTACGGGGAGGCCGGTGCAGTCGCTCGGTACGGCGGACGGTTCCGGCTTCCTGACGTGTACAGCGGGCAGAACCAGCTCTACTACCAAGCCCGGCCACCGGATGCTGCGACGGTGGTGATCATGGTTGGTGCTCAGCTCGATGAGGCCCGCAACCACTTCACGTCCTGCGTCATCGCCGACCGGCTCGACAACGGCCTCGACGTCGACAACGAGGAGCAGGGGCAGCCCATCGCGGTCTGTGAGAGCCCAAGAGGCGGCTGGGACGCGGTGTGGCCGGCGCTCCGGCATGCGGACTGACGCGGTTTCGGCGGGCGGCCACCACGAGGTGGGTGACATGCGCGGCGCTGTCCCGAACTAGACTGTCGCGGTGGTCAGCCCGGTTCTCACCTCCTCGGACGTGCTGGACGGCGCGGCGTCGTCGCCCGCGGCTCTGCGGCGCTTCCTGCACGGTCTTCCTGGCGTCGACCAGGTGGGGTGCGAGGCGCGCGCCGCGACACTGTCCACGCGCTCGATCAAAACGACCAGCAAGGCGTGGGCGCTCGACCTCGCAGTGTCGATGATCGACCTCACGACGCTTGAGGGGCGAGACACCATCGGCAAGGTCCGCGCCCTCTGTGCCAAGGCCAAGCGTCCCGACCCCGAGGATCCGAGCTGTCCCAGGGTCGCCGCGATCTGCGTCTATCCGGACATGGTCGCCACCGCGAAGGCGGCACTGGGAAGCTCCGGGGTACACGTCGCTTCGGTGGCGACCGCTTTCCCGTCCGGTCGGTCGACGCTCGACGTCAAGCTCCAGGACACGGAGGACGCAGTCGCCGCCGGAGCCGACGAGATCGACATGGTCATCGACCGAGGCGCGTTCTTGTCCGGCGACTTCTCGCGCGTCTTCGACGAGATCGTCGCTGTCAAGCAGGTGTGCCGACGCAGCACCGGCCAGGACGCGCACCTCAAGGTCATCATGGAGGCCGGCGAGCTGGTGACCTACGACAACGTCCGGCGTGCTTCGTGGCTGTCGATGCTCGCAGGGGCCGACTTCATCAAGACGAGCACGGGCAAGGTCCAGCCGGCCGCGACGATGCCGGTCACGCTCATCATGCTCGAGGCGGTGCGTGACTTCCGCGAGGCGACCGGCCGGATGGTCGGGGTGAAGCCCGCCGGTGGCATCAGCACCTCCAAGGACGCCATCAAGTACCTCGTCATGGTCAACGAGACGGCGGGTGACGACTGGCTCGACCCCGAGTGGTTCCGCTTCGGCGCCTCGAGGCTGCTCAACGACCTGCTGATGCAGCGCACCAAGATGACCACAGGCCGGTACTCCGGCCCCGACTACTTCACGCTGGATTAGAGGCCTTGATGGCATTCGAGTACGCCCCGGCACCGGAGTCGCGAGCGATCGTCGACCTCAAGTCGTCCTACGGCATGTTCATCGGCGGCGACTTCGTCGACGGCAGCGGGCACGCGTTCAAGTCCGTGAGCCCCGCCACCGAGGAGGTGCTCGCCGAGATCGCCGAGGCGACCGCGAACGACGTCGACACGGCCGTCACGGCCGCACGCCGCGCCTACACACGCACCTGGTCGAAGACGTCCGGCGCCGAGCGGTCGAAGTACCTGTTCCGGATCGCGCGCATCATCCAAGAGCGGTCCCGCGAGCTGGCCGTGCTGGAGTCGCTCGACAACGGCAAGCCGATCCGCGAGTCCCGTGACGTCGACATCCCCCTCGTGGCGGCGTACTTCTTCTACTACGCCGGCTGGGCCGACAAGCTCGAGTACGCACTGCCGCACCGACGCGGCGCCACCACGACGCCGCGACCACTCGGCGTCGCCGGGCAGATCATCCCGTGGAACTTTCCGTTGCTCATGCTGGCCTGGAAGATCGCACCCGCGCTGGCCGCCGGCAACACCGTCGTGCTCAAGCCCGCCGAGACGACATCGCTCACCGCCCTGCTGTTCGCCGAGATCTGCCAGCAGGCTGACCTGCCGGCGGGGGTCGTCAACATCATCACCGGTGCAGGTGAGACAGGTCGTGCCCTGGTCGGTCATCCCGACGTCGACAAGGTCGCCTTCACCGGGTCAACCGAGGTCGGCAAGGCGATCGGACGCACGGTCGCCGGCACCCGCAAGTCGGTGACGCTCGAGCTTGGCGGCAAGGCTGCCAACATCGTCTTCGACGACGCCCCGATCGACCAGGCGGTTGAGGGCATCGTCAACGGCATCTTCTTCAACCAGGGCCACGTGTGCTGTGCGGGCTCGCGGCTGCTCGTCCAGGAGAGCGTGTACGACGACGTGCTGGCGCGGCTGAAGCGGCGGATGGCGACCCTTCGCGTAGGCGACCCGCTCGACAAGAACACCGACGTCGGCGCGATCAACTCCAGTGAGCAGCTCGCCCGGATCCGGGAGCTGTCGGCCGTGGGTGAGGCCGAAGGCGCCGAACGCTGGTCGCCACCGTGCGAGCTGCCCGACCGTGGGTTCTGGTTCGCGCCGACGATCTTCACCGGGGTGAGCCAGGCGCACCGGATCGCCCGCGAAGAGATCTTCGGGCCGGTGTTGTCGATCCTCACGTTCCGCACCCCCGCCGAGGCCGTCGAGAAGGCCAACAACACGCCCTTCGGCCTGTCAGCAGGCGTGTGGACCGACAAGGGCTCACGCATCTTGTGGATGGCCAACCAGCTCCGCGCCGGGGTCGTGTGGGCCAACACGTTCAACCGCTTCGACCCGACCAGCCCGTTCGGCGGTTACAAGGAGTCGGGTTACGGCCGCGAGGGCGGCCGCCACGGTCTGGAGGCCTACCTTGCCGAGTGACACCAGGCTCGACGTCCGCAAGACCTACAAGCTCTACATCGGCGGCA
>JAABUS010002263.1_pt1 | contig 37067 bp, 38 predicted proteins | sample 5560161 | NCBI WGS metagenome assembly JAABUS01 (sample SAMN10711885, study PRJNA513376) | rock metagenome | isolation source: Antarctica rocks | place: Antarctica: Victoria Land, Trio Nunatak nord | collected 2016-01-04
GACCAGTTCGCCGCGCACTATGAGGCGGTTCTCGAAGGTCGGGATGGGGGTGCAGGTCTGAAGGGAGACGGTGGTCTTGCCGGGGACGGGATACGTCACCCAGTAGTCGGCGGGCCGGACGGTCAGTAGGTCGTAGACGCGGAAGACGTACTGCTTGCCGGATGGGCCTTTGACGATGATTTCATCTCCGGGACGCATCCTGTCGAGGTGGTAGAAGACGTAGGGCACCTTCGTCCTCATAAAGCCCAAGGCGTGTCCGACGATAAAAGTGTTCGAGCCCGCTTGCCAGGGGACGCCGCTGTTCCTCAGGTGGATGATGCCTTCGTTGTCCAGCGTCGCCTGATCCGAAGCCGTCGGTACCCGAAGGTTCTTGATGTGTAACTTCGGCACCGTGAGCGTTATCGTCCCCGAGTTTCCGCCCTTGACGTTCTTTACATTTTCCGGAGGGTTCTGAAGCGGGGCCTGGTTCTCGCCGAGGAGGTTGCCGGTGTTTTGGATCTCCGCGGTCTTCAAGTTTACCGAGACGGTCTGCGCCTGCGGAATTATGGGCAGCGCGGACAGCGCGAAGAGCATTAGAGGGATAACGAGAAACGACGCTCTAAAAACGTTCGACACTCTGGAGATTATACAGGCAGGCTTTATTTACCGTTAGAATACGGCGCATGAAGATAGAGGCTCTGATCTCGGAGTTTGGCGAGCATCTCTCGGACGACGAACACACAAGTCCTCGCACCGCCAAGTTCTACGAGGTCCCAGGCGCAGTACTATCGAGGCTCACGGCGGATACCAGAGAAACCGTCAGTGAAATCGCGGATCTCCATGACAGTGACTTGGATCTCGAAGCCGCCCAGATAGGGGTACACGGATAGCAACGGAACCGAATCCATCGATGTTCACGAACCTTAATAAAGGAATGCCCACAGTAGCGTGGGCTGCCGTCGACGGCTACAGGAGCGAGAAACCGTACACCGTCTCAGAGAGCTCCTGCGTGAAGCGCACGACCTCGGCCGTGAGCCGCCGGGCGTCGTTCCGGCTCACGGACGCGCCTTTGTGTACGACCTCGTCCCTGAGGTAGGCGAGCCTGTCGAGGTGGTTCCGCCTCGGGAGCCGCGGGCCTCGGATCCGTCCCGAGTCGCGCAGGCTCTCCTCCAGCCTGTCCAGGGCGCTCTTCAGGCCGATGGTGCGGGTTCTGCTCTTGCTCTCGAAGACCGAAACGTTGACCGACGGGTGTTCGAGGCACGCGTACACGAACGCCTCGAGCCCCTGGGCGGCGACCACCACCGCCAAACGCCAAGCGTTGGGGCTGTTCTCGAGCGCGGCCTCCCGGGCACGCTGGGAGAAGTCGCGGGCGATGCTCAGGTAATCACCGAGGTCGTCGAGGGATGGCCGCTTGTTCTCCAGCTGCTCGATGACCCGTACAGTCATCGCGGCCGGGGTGAGCGGCGTCTCGCCCTCCCACAGACCAGAGGGGCTCTGTTGGCGCATGATCCAGCTTTCGGCGGCCGTCAGGGTTGCTCGAAACCCGGCGGGATCCAGGTTGCCCACCGCTTCGGCCGCGAGCAGTGCAGTGTGCACTTCCTCCCGTTTAGCCCACGGGTCCTCCCCAGGCGCGTTCCGCCACGCGCCGCTGGGCTGCTGCCGACCCGCGAGCCAGCGGGCGCCCGCTCGGGCCAGCTCGAGCTGGCCCTCGTCCCTGGACGTCCTGAAGATCGCGACGCTGGCCAGCGCGGTGTGCCAGTCGGCGGGCGTCGGCTCCTCCGGCTGGTCCTGGCCGGGTTTCGGCCACCATCCTTCGGGGTTCTAGTACCCGCACACCAGCTCGAGCGCCTGCTCCGCGAAGGGGCGGACCCTCGCCATTAGCCCGGGGCTCCGACTCGCCAGCCAGAGGTTGAGCGCCCCGACGACCCACGTTGCCGGCGCAAGCAGGGCGTGGCGGAACTCTTCCTCGATCCCGGCGAGCGTCTTTGGGAACTCCCCCACGCCGAAGTCTTCGATGAAGCGGTAGTGGGAGACCGCGTCGGCTTCCTCGTAGTGGTCCAGGCTGTTCCAGAACATCTCCGCCGCGTAGCCGCGCCGCTGCTCCTCTGTGCGGACGGCTTGCTTCCAGCCCTTCACCACCTCCCCGACCAGGTCGTCGGGCACCTCCTCCCGGAAGAAGCACATGGCTTCGCACGATCCCGCGCCGGCCCCCGCCCGGGCCAAGTCGACGTTGGCAAGGAGGTAGCCCTTCGCCTTCTCCGGCCCGGGTTGGAGCGACTCCAGGCGCTTGTGGTTCTGCTTGGACAGCTTTGACAGGCCCTCTTGAGCGTACCCCGGCGGCTCCTCGCCGTCGCTCAAGGCCCGCAACTGGCGCTCGAGCGTCCGGGCGATCTTGTCGGACTCCGGCACGTCCACGAATGCCAAATAGCCCCCGGCCTCTTCGAGCAACGCGTCGATGTCCAAGCGGCCCTCCGAGATCATGGACCGGAAGACTCCCAACATGAACTGCTTCTCGTCGCCGGCGGGCGCGTGCATCGCGAGGCTCGTGAACCCCAGCAACCGCCACAGCTCGGCCACGGCGAGTTCCCTGCGCCAGATGGAACGCGCCTCTTCTCGTGTCTCGGCGCTCACGACTCGGTCTCCAGCCGCCTCAGGTACTTCTTGACCGTGTTGTAGGAGAGGCCCGTCTCCCGGCTCATCCTCCCCTGCGACAGTTCCCGCTCCTTCATCTCTGCTAGCACCGGCGCCCACCGCTCGAACCCGTCCGGCCTCCCGAGGACCTTGCCGCTCTTCTTCGCCCTTTGTAATCCCGCCTTCGTCCTATCGGAGATCCTCAGGGCCTCCTGCTGGGCGTAGTAGCTGGTCACCCCCAAGACGATGTGCGCTATCAGCTCGTTGTCCGTGTCCAGGAACGGCTCGGTGTAGGACTTGAAGGCGACGCCGCACGAGTCGAGGCGCTCCAGGTAAGCGATGGTCTTGCGGATGCCCTCCCGGCTGAAGCGGTCCAGCGCCCAGAAGAGCAGCACGTCGAACCGGCGCCTCGCGGCGTCGGCGAACAGCCGGTCGAAGTCCTTGCGTTCCCTGCGACCCCTGGTGCCCGACTCCCGATCGACGTACTCGGCGACGAGCTCGTGGCCCTCCCAACGCTCGCAGAACTCGCGTAGTTGGAGGAGCTGGTTGTCGGTCTCCTGGGAGCCGTCGTCCTTGGAGACCCTCAGGTAGATCGCCACCCTCGTGGGCTTCGGGCTCACGCCCCCCGCTCCTCCAGCAACCCTTCGACCTCCCGGAGGAGCACGGGCACCTCGGTGTTGACCGTCTCCCACACCAGCTCGTCGTCGAGCAGGTCGTATCCGTGGATCAGACGGTTGCGGAAGGCGACGATCCTCCGGTGCTCGCTTATGCGGGAGGCCGTCTCCGAGTCCAGCCTCGCGATGCGCCCGATGGCCTCGCCGATGATCTCGAGGTTGCGCTCTATGGCCTGGCGGAAGAGCCGGTCGCCCCGGTAGTCCACGAGGTCCCTGCCCTCGGCCGCCGCGATCACGAACGAGGCGCAGTCCTGGACATCCTCCAGGGCCTTGAGGACGCGCTCCTCAGGCCCCATACAAAGGCACCCGGCTCCCCTCGACGTTCGCCGCGAAGCGGCGGCTCTTCCCGAGGGCCCCCTCCATCACCAGGTCCACCTTGCGCCCGAAGAGGCTTTGGAGATCCTCCTCCAGCCCGAAGTACCTACCGAAGAGGTCCTGGGGGTCGCGTCTCTTGAAGGAGACCACGAAGTCCAGGTCGCTGCGTTCGGGGTCGAAGCCGTTGTCAGCTCCGCCCGCGACGCTGGCGGAGCCAAACAGGTCCAGCCGCTCGACGCCGTACCTCTCGCAGAGCTCGGCGACCTCCGTCCTCCTGTCCTCCACCGCGGCGATCATGTCTCCACCCTACCACGAAACGCCCGTTTTCTGATACCGTGCCCGCGGGGAAGCGAACGCCGCTCGGGGAGCGGGTTTTCGGGGCCGCGCTCGCGCGCCCGTTTTTTGACGGGGTTATCCCTCCCGGTGATCGTCCTCGGGCGCAAACCGGTGATCGTAGTAGTTGAGTACTCTCCCGCGCCGATCGAGCTCGAAGTGGCAGCAGTCGAGCAACATGGCCTTCAGGCGCGTCCTGGCCCTCTGCACGCGGGACTTGGCACCCGAGACGCTTATGCCGAGCCTCTGGGCCAGCTCCTTCTGGGTGAGGCCTTCGTACTCGGTGAGGTAAAGGGCCTGGCGGTGGTCGGGGGGCAGGCCGTCGAGGAAGGTACTCACAGACCTCGCCAGGTTCGCCTCCAGCTCGTCGCCTTCGGGGTCGGCGGGCTCGGCGGGCACCTCCCCGAGCTCCGCCGCGGGCTTCCGCGCCCGGTAGTGGTCGAGGACGGCATTGCGGGCCACCCGGTAGACTGGCCTACGCTCCGAGGCGAGGTTAGCCTCCAGACGGGCACCCCTACGGACGGCGCCGCGCACCTGGACGCCTGCCGGACGGAAATGGACGCGGTCGTCCGGCGCCTGAGGATCGCCGCCTCCCGCGGCGCCACGGTGAAGGTGCAGGAGGGCAGGCTCCTCTTCGACCGGGACCCCGCCGAGGGCCTACCGAAGAGCGTCGAGGAGCTCGGGAGAGAGATCTCGGCCAGGCTCCCCAAGGTGGAACTCACGGATCTCCTGGTTGAGGTGGACCGACTCACGGGTTTCTCCCGCTTCTTCGCGCACGCTGGCGGCTCCGAGCGTAGGATGCCGGACCTGCGCGTCCACCTCTACGCCTCGATCCTGGCGCAGGCCACCAACATAGGCCCGGTGAGGATGGCCGAGCTATCCGACCTCTCCTACAGGAAACTCGCCTGGGCCTCCACCTGGTACCTCAGGGAGGACACCCTCAAAGATGCCGTCGCCGCCGTGGTGAATTACCACCATGGGCTGCCGCTGAGCGCCTCGTGGGGCGGGGGAACCCTCTCCTCCTCCGACGGCCAGCGCTTCGCCGTGGACGTGAAGGCGAGGAACGCCCGGGCGATCCCACGCTACTTCGGCTACGGGCGGGGCGTCACCCACTACTCCTGGACCAGCGACCAGTACAGCCAGTACGGTACGAAGGTGATCCCTTCCACGATCAGGGACGCCACCCACGTCCTCGACGGGATCCTGGGCAACGAGACCGACCTGCTGATCTCGGAACACACCGTGGACACCCACGGTTTCACGGAGATGGTCTTTTGTCTGTTCGCCGCACTCGGCCTGCGCTTCTCCCCGCGCATCCGCGACCTCTCCGACCAACTCCTCTACCGTATGGGGGGCGTCGGTACCGGGGACGGGCCGCGGGCGGCGGCCTTCGCCAAAGACCTGCTCCGGGGCAAGATAAACGAGAGGCTGATCCTGAGGCACTGGGACGACATCCTGCGCGTCGCCGGGTCGCTGAAACTCGGGTGGACGCCGGCATCGCTACTCGTGAGTCGCCTTCAGGCTAAGCCCCGCAAGAGCGGCCTCGCGAAGGCCATCCAGGAGTACGGCCGACTCCAGAAGACGCTCTTCATCCTCCGGTACGCCGAGAACCTCGACCTGAGGAGGCGCATCGGCCGCCAGCTCAACAAGGGCGAGGAGCTGGGCGCCCTGAAGGACTTCCTGTTCTTCGCCAACGACGGCAACATAAGGAAGCACCAGCCGGAGGAGCAGACCGACCAGGCCCTGTGCCTCTCCCTGCTGGTGGACGCCTTCATCCTGTGGAACACCGTCCACTACCAGGGGACGCTCGACGACCTCCGGATCGAGGGCTACCCGGTCAACGACGAGGACCTCGCTCACCTGTCCCCGACGAGGTACGCCCACGTCAACCCGTACGGGCGCTACCGCTTCGACCTCGAGGCGGGCCAAAACGACAAAGAACTTCGCCTGCCGGGGACGTTCTAGCCGCCGATCAAGGCTCACGATCTCACGCTCTTGTTAAGAAAAAAGAAGATCGATGGTTTTGGTTCCGCTGCTATCTCTGTACCAGATACGGCTCGGCGGCCCTAGCTCGTACCCATTCCCCGCAGCCTCTCGGAGCCGGCTGTCGCAGCCCTTCGCCAGAACCTGGGCTTTCTAGACTATGTGATACTGGAGTTAGTAGTGGCTCGGACGCAGCGCAGAAAAAAGGCCCGCTCAAGCGCGCTGCACGTCCACCCGCTCGCCGCGGACGATGAGGCGCTGGTCGTAGGCCGGCGGATTCACGCACGTCTGAAGGCTCACCATATCCTTGCCCGCCACCGGTCCCGTCACCCAGGAATCATTTGGCGTCACGGTCAGAATCTCGGTCACCTCATAGGTATAGGTCGTACCGTTTGAGTCGGTCAGGTAGATCTTGTCTCCGTACGACATGTTGGGCAAGTTGGCGAACTGCAGATAAGAGCCCGTACCCGCGTATCCCAGGACGTGCGCCGCTATGTAGGTGTTGGCGTTGGGTTGCCACGGGAAACCCGACGCCGGGAGCTTGATGGCACCCTGATCCATCGCCGCAGAGTCATCCGTGTTGGCCACATAGTCGTCTTGGCGCCCCATCTTGGGTACCGTCAGGTAGAGTCCATCGTTCGGAGGCGTCGGTATGTTCGGCTCGGTGTATGCCTTCTGCTTCTGATTTTTCGCTTTTTTTCGTCCTTTTTGGCCGCAGCCTCCTTTGAGGCAGCCTCCTCCCCTGCCTTCTTATCGGCAGCCGCCGCCTTCACCTTGGTACCGGAGACCACTTCCGGCGCGTCGGCAGAGGTTGGAAAGTTGATTCCCTCTACCTTGGCCGTGTTCATCTGGGCCGCACTCTGGGAAAAATCTGCCCCGAAGAAGAGCATCGACCCGAATATGAGAACGACCAAAGAGGCAAAGACGGCGAAGCCTGCCCGCTGGCGCCTTCTCCTCAATAACCTGTGGCGACCTGACTTAGTACCCATACGGGGTACCCTAACATTTCCTGACGAAAATTTTCAAGGATCGCCAGCCAACTTGTTTGGGTAGTTCGGCAACGCAAGCAGCGGTTTTCCTTCTGGAGCCGATCGCGTCGCCGTGCGTTGAAATTGCTTTTAAGTTTCTGCTTTAACGCTCGGCAGGCGGGGTTGGAGAACGCATAGTTCTGGGCAGACCCATGATAGCCCTCGGCTCTACTTGAGAAATCGACCAGCTTGCGCCGATCGAAAAGGTGAGGACCGGGTCAAACTTCCTCCTCGCCCTCGGGCACGAGTGCGGCGATCAGTGCCGCCGGTAGGCCAGGTAGTCCTCGCTGCTCGGCACTCCAGGTCCGGGGCTTCCCGGAGCAGCTGCAGAGTACCCACGTGGGTGGCATGGGCGAGGAGAGCGCGCTTCCTCCGGTGGGAACCTCAAGGCACGGTAGCATTTCTCGAGCTAGTCGATCCGGCGCTCCGAGACTCGCCGGAGGACAGGCCGTACGATGGGGTCGTCCGCAGCCCCGGAGACCATTTGCTCGAACGCAAGACCAAGAAATATCCCCCTACCGTAGACACTACCGACTGGCCGTTCACTGGTGAAGGTTTCCTCGGCCAACCTCACGAGCCTCGCGCGCGAGTTGGTCACGGCGATCACCGCCGCAGTGGCCTCCTCCCACCTTTTTAGGATCGCATCGAGTAAGGCGGCGCCATTCTTGAAGCGCCAGTAGAAGCTGCCCTTGGTCAGTCCAGCCGTTTGGCGAGCTGCTCGACGAAACTGCTTCCTCCCCCTCGGCGAGAGCGGAGTATGCTGCCCGCACCCAATCCTCCGCCGTTAAAGCCTCCACCCGGACGCTCGTCTTGCGTCTCGCCATAGGCGCATTTTCCTCCATACTTATCCCAGAACCGCGACCCCGCCCGGCCACCCGCCGGCCACGCGCCGACCACTTCCCGAGCCACCACCCCAGCAGGGACCCCGGTACCGGATACTTCCCTCCGCCAGCCCGAGCCCGCATGCCGTGTCTCGCTCCTGCGGAGGCCAGCCTAGTTCGGCGGCCTGTCGGTGTTGGGTGCACCCTCGTCGGTGGGCTTGAGGTACTTGTAGGTATCGGTGTGGAAGACCCCGTCGAAAAGGACCTTCCCGTCCTTCTTGACGGTCTTGTAGGTCACCCACTTGGTCACGGGGTTGCCCTCTGAGTCCTTATTCTCGGAGGCTTTCTTCGAGTTCATCTTCACGTCCTTGCCGTTGGGGCGGCCCCAGATTTGAGCGTAGACCCAGCCCGTCGATTCGTCCACTCGCTCCCTCACGAGCACGTAGCTGTCGTTCGTGTTCTCGAACTTCATGTCTATCGCCCCGAACCACACGGTGGCATCGAATCCGGGCCTTATGTAGGGTAGCTCCGCGTAGTGCGGCTGGCGCTCGACCGGTTTGAGGCCGGCCAGGTTGACCGCCATGTAGAGGGTCGAGGAGACCTGGCACAGGCCACCACCCTCGGCCTCGTCCACCCGTCCCTTCACTATCACCTTGGTCGGGTAGTAGTCCAGCGGCGCCGCCAGCGCGTTGAAGGAGAAGACCTCCCCGGGGGCGAGCATCGTCCCGCTCACCGCGCTGGAGGCTATCTTCAGGTTCTCCACCCGCCCCGGGCTGTCGTCGTAGGTGTTGTAGTTGGTCTTGTAGGAGCCGAGGAGGGTGGTCGGCTTGAGTTTCTCGGCTTTGGCGGTCGTGAGCTTCGGCTCGTCGGTGACCACGGGAATGTCGAAGCTGTGCCGCCCGCCGAAGAGCCCAGCTTCGACCGCAGAGAAGAGCTTGTCGTCCTGGACCCGCTTGCCCGTCCGGCTTGGCGTCACCGACACGTTCGTGCCGTCGATCTCGAAGTTGGCCTCTCTGGGCTCGACGGTGAGAGCGTCGTACGCTCCGGCGAGGTTCTCCTTCATACGGTCCCGGTTCAGGGCGACCCGGAAGTCCCCACCCTTCGCCGTGATGTCGAGCGCCGAGCCGATGGCCACCGGCGGGACGGTCCACTGGCGGTCGCCGGCGGTGAAAGTGAGGCGGCCGCCCATCGCCGCGCGGGCTTTCCCGGCGGCTTTCTGGGCCTCGGCGGTCGTGTACTCTGGCTTTAGAACTTTGCCGCCGGCTTCCGCCTGGCCGCCCATGTCCCGCACGGCCTCCCCCACGTTCCGTACGGTCTCGTCGATATTCAGCCTGTACCCGTCACGAGACTCCGCCGTCTGGACCTCCGAGCCGTTAATGGCGACCCGCGCCTCCCGGGGCTTCCGGTTCACACGCGAGGCCAGCTTCTCCACTGCGGCCCGCGCCCGCCTGGGACGGTAGTCCACCTCGGAGGGGATCTCAACCGTCCCGAAAGCGGCCTCGAACCGCTCCGCCAGGCGGCCCGGGATGTCGCCCTCACGACCGACGGCGTAGGCCCTCCGCGCGGTGGCCTCCGCATCGTAGCTCGCGCCCAGTTGCGAGGCGGAGAAGGCCAGCTTGTCGGGGCCGGAGAACTCGATCTTCCGGCGCTCGCGCTCGCCGATGATCTCCTTTGCCTCGGCCGGCGTCTTCCCTCCGAGCGACACATCGCCGACCTCCACCCCACGGTAGACCTTGCCGGCGTTCATCCAGTAGTCGGCCGCCACCAAAACGGCGAAGACGGCGCAGAAGAGGATGACGGCGGGAAGAACGCTGTGCCACCTTCCGCCACCGTCGTAGGCCATCCGGCTACTGTTATGCTCACCGGAGAAGCCCGCGAATCTGCGCCCTCTCGCGCCGGTCTTTCTCTTCTGGTTTCTGGTGTTCAATGCTCTACCCTCCCGGACGACGCCTCCGAGGCCCTCAAAAGGCACTCCGACTCGGAGGTCATCGCGCTGGCTGTGTTCGAGCAGCTTCGGAGCTCCGGTGCACCCTTTACGCAATCCGAAGGTGGGTGAGCTAGCTGGATCTCGATGCCCTGTGCCGTCCGTGAGAATGTCTCATAAGCAGAATCAGCCCAAAACTGAGGGCCAGGATGCTGCTGACGAAAAGGTTTCCCCGAATGGGCCCGACCATGAACCCAGTCGTGTCTATCCTCAGCGTCTCCACGAAGAAGCGGCCCAGAGAGTAGAGGCTCACGTACAGCAAGAACACATCGCCGGTCATGAGGCGCTCTGCCAAGCGCCGGGCGACCCAGAGAAGGATCAGGCAAACGATGACATTCCAGATCGACTCGTAGAGGAACGTAGGGTGAAACGAGGTCGCATCGGCGTAGCCCGCGGGCCGGTTCTCCGGGGCTATTCTTATTGCCCAAGGTAGCTTCGATGGCTTCCCGAAGAGCTCCTGGTTGAAGTAATTGCCCCAGCGTCCTATGGCCTGGGCCAAGACGAGGCCGGGCGCCGCGGCGTCGGCGAAGGTGAAGGGATTGATCCCCCGGAGGCGGGCAAAGATGAGCAGCCCCAGGAACCCCCCGATGACCGCCCCGTAGATACCGAGACCGCCATTCTGGATCTCGAAGACCGCCGGGAACGGATCGTTTCGGTACAATTCCCAGTCGGTGATTAGGTGGTAGAGACGGGCACCGATTAACCCCGGAGGTATGACAAAGAAAAGGGCGTCGACGGCGAGGGTGCTGTCGCAACCCTTCCGCTCCAGCTCCCTACCGGTGAGCCAGGTAGCGACGACGATGCCCAGCGCGATGCAAACGCCGTAATAGCGTACGGCGAGTGGCCCGAGCTCGAAGATGATCGGGGAAGGTGGACTCGGTAGGGATAACGCCGCGACCACCCTAGTGCTCCCTTCTCCGGCCGTGGGCGGTTCTTTCCTCGTCCTGCTCAACGTCTTCCGGAAGTATCCGGTAGTATAGGGCGAAACGTTCGCCACTCTTGCTCATCCGCTCTCCTCCGTACTTCCAACCGATCCGCTCGTAGAAAGGACCGGCTCCCCGCCTGTCGGGTAGAGTGGCGAGTTCTAGTTGATCCAGGCCGGCATCCTTCGCCCGGATCTCGTAGGCCGCAACGAGCGAGGAGCCTATGCCGCGACGATGATAGTCGCCAGCGACCATGACGTGGGCCAGGAGCCCGACACGGCGTGGCAAGCTATCTTTTCGTTCTCCGGAAGGTTGCTTGGGAATCAGGGCCCGGACTATGCCGCGCGCGTACCGGGCCGCCCGGGTCCCCACCAGGTCTCTCCCGAGGCTCGGATGTAGGATTGCCCGGGACACAACACGGAGCGCCAATTCAGCCCCGTGGTGCCAGACGAGCCATCTATAGTGAGCCGGCGCGTCGAGAGTACCCAGCAGGGCACCGACCACACGTCCGGTCGCGTAGTCGTTGGCGACGATGACCATAGCATAGGGGCTCTCCGCGAACACCTGGTGATAGCGTGCGAGAAACCGCTCGCCGAACCGGGTGACGAAGTCATCCGGTAGCTCGCGCTGGTGGAGTGCGGAGGTCTGGACGATGTCCAGCGGAGCAAACAGGCGAATACTTATAGGGTTGGGTAGCAGTCTATCCCCTTCAAACTGAGCATGAGAAAGAGATCTCTTGTCCCTAGCCGACCGATGAACACCTATCTTATCGAAAGCACCTCGCATACCAGGCACCCTAGCTCACCAACTCCGCCCGCACGATGAGGCGCTTCGTGTAGTCTGGCAGCGTGCAGGTCTGGAGCGTCAGTACGTTCTTGCCCGGTACGGGCTTGGTCACGGAGAGATCCGTCGGGTCCACGACAAACTCTTTGAAGACCCGGTAAGTGTACTTCTTGCCGGCGGCATCGGTGACGAAGACCTTGTCACCGTCGCCGAGCTTGTTCAGATCGTAGAAGGCGAGGAAGCTGTCGGTACCGGCATAGCCCAGCCGATGACCGGCCAGGTACACGTTGGCACCCTTCTGCCAGGGGAAGCCCGTACCCTTGAGGTGTATGGCGGGGTTGTCCCTGAGCGCCTTCTCGTCGTCGCCCGTCGTGTATGGCACGGTCGCGTTCTTGACCCGCGACATCTTCGGGATGGTGACGGTCAGCGTCTTATCCTTGGGACCTCCGGCTGTCGCCTCTTTCGCGCCCTTCTGGCCCGTGCCGACGTCTGGCACGCTAAGACTGCCGATATCCCTTGTCTTCGTAACCGTGCTCCCCGAGCTCTGGTCCAGGAAGAAGAATCCGATCAGCGTCACGCCAGCTCCAATAAGGACCAGGCTGAGGAGTATGGAGACGATGCTTTTCGTTCGCATTGGTTTACCTCCGTGCTTTGTTCTTGGCCGCTTTCCCGCCGTAGGGAGAACTCACCGTACGCGGCGATAGCCTGTTAAGCCCGCGAAGGGCAGACAAGCGGGGAGGGGCTCAGAGAATAAACACCTGGAGTTGGGAGCGCACGAGTGTACGCCGACATAGGAAGACGATGATCGGCGAGAGTCGCCGGAAAAGCGGTGCCGTTTCTTTATGGGCCCGCTTACGTCCGCCGCCGAGAAGCAGCCCCAACGCCGCTCCGAGAGAGACAGCGAAAAGGGCAGCGGTGTAGACCGCTCCAGTCTTGCCGTGGTCATCCTGACGGTCACTCGCAAAGCTCGGCTGAACGGCGAGAGCGTGTATCGCAGTCGGTTCCGCAGGCCCGGACACGACCGCGTGCTGGTACCCGAAAGTCCCGCAGAGACACATCACCCCGGCCACTAAGACCAGAAGGAGCCCGGAACCGGTCAACCTAGGCGAGAGCATAGCATCCCCTCCTTCGAGGATTGCGCCTCGAACCGAATGTAGGCTTCCCTGTGGAAATCATCGCAACAGGATTCTACTATGGCTGCGGCCCACCGTTTCGACGTATTCGCGAACAGGCCGCTGGCGGCGCCCACCGCCGACATTCACACCTCGTCGGAGATACACGTGTGGCCTGGGATCATCTTTACCGAGACCTTTCATGCCGGCTTCACGTCGACGCGGTCGGCCTGGACTATCAGGCGACCGGTATCTGGACTCGACGACATGAGGTTCGGGCCTATGGTCCACCAGTCGTTCAGGGTCTCGGTACAGGTCTGGAGCGTGACCATGTCCCTGCCGGCTATGGGGGCCGTGACCCAGTTCTCCTGGGGCGAGACGGAGAAGACCTTGCTCACCTGATAAGTGTACTTCGTGCCGTTGGCATCCTCCAAAAGGACGTCGTCTCCCTTCTGCATCGCGGGGAGGTCGTAGAACTGGTAGTAGCTCTCGGTGCCAGAGTAGCCTATCCGGTGACCGGCTATGTAGGTGTTGGCGTTCGGCTGCCACGGGAAGCCCGAGGAGGGTAACTTTATCGCGCCCTGGTCCAGCGCCCAGGACGAATCGTCGTTCCTGACCGTATCACCGTAGATTCCGAGCCTTGGGACGGTCAGGTAGAGGTCCTTCGTAGCCGGTGCCGGTATGGCTAGTTCCGTGGCCTTTTCTTCGCCTGTGCTCTGGCCTTATTCCTCGTTTCCTCTCCAGCTTTGTTCTCGGCAACTTCCTTTTTGACCTCCGGATCGACGACGGCCTTTGGAGGTCCGGCAAGATCGGGGGTCTGGACCCGATCTACCACCAGGTCCGTTGCGACCGTCTCCTGTGAGGTCGTCTCCTGAGTGGGATCCAAGCCAAAGAACGTCATTCCGCCGAGCACCAGAATGACGAGCGAAATGAACAAGACAACGCCCGTCCGTCTGCGGCAGCGAAACTTCCGGCTGCTGGAGCGTTTACCCATACGAAGGTTCCTCCTCCCTTCCGATCATTCTCCCGTCTCCAACCTCGTTGACAATCGACTTGTTACGGCGGAAGAGAGCGACTGTGGTGTTTCGGATATCCCTCTTAGCGGCGACCTCGACGTCCGGAGCCGCTCTCCACCTTCGTCCGGCAATAGCTCCGACCATACTCGACCGGTTCGGCCCAACCCCTTAGAGCCGCGGATACCAGAGAGTGCTTACGGGAAGCTTTTCAGCGACAGATAACGACCATCTAGCCCTTCGGGTACCATTTCTGGCGCCACTCCTTCATCTGGGCTATCTCCCGCTGCTGGGCGTCGACGATGTTCCGGGCGATCTCCTTGATCTTCGGGTTCTTGCTCTTGCCGAGGGCGATGTTGGCCATCTCGACGGCCGACCGGTGGTGGGAGATCATCGCGTCTATGAACGCCTTGTCGAAGGGACGCTGCCTCCTCTACCCTGCTTGGAACCGCCGGAACCGCTCGACCCCGCACAGGAGGCGAGCGCGAGCATCGCAACGACCAGTAACAGCGCAAAGCCAAGCCTACGGTACTTTTTCAAGGAAACTCCTCTCCTAAAATCTCAAAACTTCTTGGTTCGAAGCCTGGGAGAGGTTACAGACGAAACACCTGTAGAAGCGGAGAGGTAGGCCCTCGCAGGTGGTAAAGAACCCCGAACGGGTAAGGTTTTATGACGGGTCGGAGAACGGAGACGGCTCTGGGGAACGCGGTGACTACGAGGCACCTCCACAAGATTAGCGCCAAGAGGATCGATACCAGCACGGCGACGTACGAGAGAGTGTCCATGCCCATGTCCTGAATTCCCGTCCCCTCCTCCGCGGGGACCTTACCGTGCGTGAGATGTCGCGTAGAGGAGGGTGGCGGATCGAGCGCGAACTGGTGCATGACCCCGAAGACTCCGTGGCAGAGGAGGACGGTTAACACCAGGAGTGCTGCCAAGAACTCCTTGCTCATTGGTTTCCGGATCACGCCTAGGATTCGTGGCTGACAGAACACATCGTCAGGATTGTATCGCATCCCCGCCCGGATCCTTCGCGGGTAGAATCCTACAATCGTTCGGCTGCCGTGTGCATGTCCCAGCAAAGGACCGGTTTCCCTCCAGGCGGTCGGCTCCAGGGTCCGGCCGGACCCTGGAGCCGATCTCTCCACTACCAGGACTGCTCATCGACATCTTCCCCGAGCCGTTGCCCGAGCGGCCGGGCCGCTCGTCTAGCACCGCCTCTGGGACCACGCTAGTAAAACGAGATATGAGGATGGTCCATGTGGTTCGCGGTGGGAGACCCCCGGTCCTCCATGTACTGCCAGCCATCCCCGAAGTTGATCCGCTGCTGCCAGATGACGTAGCTGACACCGAACTCGGCCTGATTTGCGAGCACGTACTCGGCTACCTGGTCGCCGAGCGCCGTGTCGGAGTAGACCATCACGTCCAGGGCCAACCCTTTGCCGTGGTCCCCTGGGTCACCGGCCCTATACCCGTAGATGGTCTGTATGCCGAACTCCGCACGTAATGTACAGCCAACCTCGGCCACCTGAGGCTGCACCCCCCCGAAGGTATCGCCGCACGACGCCACGCCAGCGTCTGACGGCGCAGGTGCGGGCTCGGGTTGTGGCTGAGGCGCAGGTGCCGGCTGAGGCTCCGGCTGTGACTGAGGCGCAGGTGCCGGCTGAGGCTCCGGCTGTGACGCCGTCGTCTCTGGAGGCGTAGCCAGTTCTGGCTGCGGCACCGGCTCGGTTTGCAACGTCGTGGTTGACTTCGGTGCCGGCGCCGGCGATGTAGGCTCCAGAACCGTTTGTTCCGCAGCTTGCTGTTCCGCAGCTTGCTGTTCCGCAGCTTGCTGTTCCGCAGCTTGCTGTTCCGCAGCTTGCTGTTCCGCAGCTTGCTGTTCCGCAGCTTGCTGTTGGGCGGCGAGCAGGCCGCCGCGCGCTCGGCGGCGGCCTGCTCGATTGCCGTTTTCTGAGCTTCTCGACGAGCCTTTTCAGCGGCGATCCTCTGCTGCTCGGCCCGCTGCTCCGCCTCTGCTCGGGCCTGTTCGAAAACGGCCTTCTGTTCGGTGGCGGCTCGCTCGGCGACTCTACTCTCCTGGGCCTCCTTTTCAGCCACGGCCTGCTCGGCGATCCGAACCTGCCGCTCAGCTTCCTTCGCGGCCTTCTCGGCAGCGGCTCGCCTCTCGGCACGCTCGGCGGCGCGTTGCTCGGCGGCCTGCCGGTCTGCCCGGAGGTCGGCCTGCGATGCCGCGGGCTCCGCCCGCGCGACCTGCGCGGTCTGAACGACCGGCGCGGGAGCCACTTCGACATTCGACGCCGCCGCTTCGACGGCGTCCCGCGCCTCAGCGGCCCGGCGGGTCTGCTCCGCCTCGATGGCGGCCCGAAGTTCACCGTTCAGGGAGGCCAGGTAGGCTCGCGCCTCGACCTCGGCATCATCGCCTCGGTTCTTCTCCGCAAGAGCGTCTTCTAACGCGGAAGTGCGCGCCTGGCGTTGGTTCTCGAGATCGTTCTTTTTCGCGACCAGCTCGTCCTTGGCGTCCCGCACGGCCTCAAACTCAGCCCGCTGAGCCGTGAGGAGCTTCATCCACAGATCAAGCCGCGTGGCAAATTCCGAGAAGTCATCCACCCCAACGAGAACGTCGATGAACCCCAGGTTACCGCTCTTGTAGACCTGGGAGGCCCGTTCCTCAAAATCTCGCCGGGCCTTGGAGGCCCGCTCCTTGGCGACCGCGAGGTCCTTCTCCGTTCTTTCTATCTGCCCATCCACCTGGTTCAACTCCAACAGCGCGCTGTCATAGGCCTCATAAGAGACGCTGGCCTCGACCCGGATCTGCTTCAGACGTTCCCGGGCGTCCTGCGTCTCCACCTCTGTGGCCTGGATGTCCGGCGGGGCTGCACCGGCCGAGATCCCGCTGGTCAATAGCATGGTGAAAACAACGCCGAGAAACGCGATGAAACCGACCCTTCAAGGCATGCGTGCGGACGCTCCTTCCCGCTGTTGGTATGTGTTTACGGTGGGGAACTATTTTGGATCCCCCCTCCCAGGCCGCACACCATAGATAACCCCCGTACCCCACGCAACCCACCTCGCATCCCTCCACATACCGCTAACCCACAGAATCTAGCCTAGATATAGTGGATCCGTGTTTCCTACACGCAACAGAATATTAATGAACCTTAATTTTAGTAACGTCGGAGCAATGTCGCGTTTAAAGAGAGTGCGACCCGATGATGGAGGACAGAGCCGTCCCTGGGACCGTGGCGGCGGAGTGGTGGCACGCTATGCGGGATGGTGATCTGCGTGTGTGAGGATCTCGCGGTGGCTCAGGTTCCTTTCAGCGGCAAGCCGGTCGCTCGCCAGGCATCCATACCACCCTCCAGATCCGCAACCTTGCCGTAGCCGAGCTTCACCAGGGTCTCGGCGGCCGCCAAGCTCATGGGTCCACCCTTGCAGTAGAGGACGATGGTCGCATCTTTTCCGGGCAGGCGGTCGAGGTATTTTTTCTGTCCGATCTCGCTGTATGGGATAGAGAGGTCGGTGCCGGGGATGTCGCCCTCGAAGGGGACGTGGACGTTGACAAGCGTGACGTCCTTGTCTTCGAGCTTGGTCTTCAGCTCGTTGGGCGAGAGCCGGGTGAACGAGCCGCCAGGTACAGAGGTCTGCTGCCCTACACTCTCATTACTTGTCTGGGCTCTCGAAGGAGAGCCTTTGGCCGCGCTCCCACCATCGCTCGCCGGAGCCGCCCCCTTCTCCGCCTGGCCTGCCCCGCAGCCGGCGAGGAGAAGCACGCCTAGTAGCACAACAAACGTAAGAACGCGCCCCATACTCATCTTCTCGCAAGGCTTTGCGTCTCGCCAACCCGGCAGGCTTGCGCGCCGGCCAGCCGACGGCTTAGGGTGTACAGCAAGAGACCCACTGACAGTAGACCCAGCACCGGCTGTAAGGGTGCGAAATACGTCAGGGCTCCGCCGGCGCCGAGCGCCAGCACCACCAGCTTGTTGCAGACGGGGCACCCGACCGCGACGGTAGTGAGTAAGCCTCCGCCGAGGATCTTGCCCTGAGAGCCGCCTGGACGCTCGATCCCCGCTACCGACACGTAGGTGGCCGCCAGCAGGCCGACCAGAAAGGCGCCCGCTATCCAGAACGGGTAGTCCCACCATACTACGGGCGTCATTCTAATGAAGAGTGGGGTGTCGAGGATATCAGTGGGGACCCCGGAGAGGAGCAGCCACACGGTCCCCGCTACCAAGATCGCCGCGTAGTGTCGCGGTCCCCAATTGCGCATACCCGCAAAAACTCTCATGGTCCCCGAGTATAGCAACCGACGGGGTCACGAGCGTAACCTGCGGAAGCGCATGCTTGTGGGGTCCCGCCGGCAAACCCTATGCTAGGCTCTCTGGCGGATTTTGCTAGCTAGAGACCCGAACTCGTCAAGAGTCTGGTCGTTATCGAGCCTTGTTTGATGAAATTATTGGTCTGCGGCGAGGGCATAGAGGTTCCCCGTTTGAGGGTGCGGTTTGAGAATACTCACTCTTCGTGAAATTCCTGTAAAATCTCGCGCGGCTCATGAGACTGACGGACCACACTCTGGACAACTCAGGACGCCCGCGTTTGGTGCTGAGTCCTCGGGAGTGGCTGTACCTCTTGAGCCTCCTGGTGCCGTTCACCCTATACGACCTTCTGCTCAAAGGCTTACTCGTCGCCTCGCGGCCGGGCGAAACCGGTCTTCTCGGTGGCCTGGAACTGATAAGATCGGACATCCTCTTCGGCCTGGGGTTCGCATTGCTGTGGCTTGGGCTGTTCGCCGTGGTGAGAAGGGGGGCCGTCCGCTGGGTGGTCGTGGTGCTCTTCCACGCGACGACGATCCTCGTAGCTCTGGTCGTGACGGCCGCTTACCAGTTCTACGAGACCACGGGATCCACACTCGACGCCGACGTCGTCCTCTACTTTCTCTCCACGCCAGGGGACCTGAAGGGCGTCGTGGGCAGTGCGGTCACACCGGCTCTGCTTGTGGTGCTCTCTCTGACGCTCCTCTACGCGGTCTTCGGTCCCTGGCTCGTGATGCGCTTCGTCGGCCGCTGGCGCGGCTGGCCAACGGGCGTCCGGCCTCTGAGGATCTCCTGGCTGGACTTTCTCGCCGCGTTCCTCGTCGCCTACGCGCTGCTCTCGTTCTCGCTTTTCTCGGGGGCAAGCTCGGCAGGCGCGTCTTTCTCCAGAGACGCGTTCGTGAACCTGATGCTGACGGGGTTCGATAACCCGACCCCGTCCGTGAACACCGCCTCCGTCCGAGAGGGGTTGCCGACGAACACGCATCTCGCGCCCACTGCCCAGACCAAGAGGCGCAACGTCGTGGTGATCCACTTAGAGTCAACCCGCGAGCGCTCGGTAACGCCCTACAACGAAGACATCAAGACCACGCCTTATCTAAACGACTTGGCGCAGAAGAGCCTCGTCGCCGAGCGGGCCTACACCGTGGTCCCGCACACCACAAACGCCCTCACCGCGGTCCTCTGCGGCATAGATCCTCCCCTGGACCCTAAAGGCACCAAGTCGCTGGGCGACAGCATACCGGCCCCTTGCCTCCCAAACCTTCTCAAAGAGCAAGGTTACAGGTCCGTATACTTCACCTCCTCCGTACAGACCTTCGAGCGGCGGCCGGACTTGATCAGGCAAATGGGCTACGGCGAATTCTACCCGGTGGAGACGATGGACACGAAGGGCTTTCAGCAGGCCAATTACTTCGGCTACGAGGACGACGTAATGCTCAAGCCGAGCGAGAAGTGGCTTCAAAAGAACGGTAAAAAAGGGCCGTTTCTTGCGACCTATGAAACGATCACCCCGCACCATCAGTACCTCGCTCCCACGCGCTATGGTCGGAAGGGCTTCGCCAAAGACGACACGCTGAATCGCTACCTGAACGCCGTGCGCTATGATGATTTCTTCGTAAAGAACCTGATCGAGCAGTACAAAAAGCTGGGACTTTACAAGAACACCGTCTTCGTAATCTACGGCGACCACGGCGAGGGCTTCGGGGAGCACGGCCTCTACCAGCACGACGACACCATCTACGAGGAGGGTGTTAGAATACCGCTAATAATCCACGACCCGGGCCGCTTCGAGAATGGCCAGCGGGTCGAGGCGCCGGTCGACCAGCTCGATGTACTACCGACTTTATTCGATCTGCTTGGCTTCGGCGTGAAGGGTGGATCCTACCCTGGTACCTCGCTCCTCGACTCCCCACCCAAAGACCGTACCTTATTCTTCAGTTGCTGGGCGAAGAACGGGTGCCTGGCCAGTCTTAAAGGAGATAAGAAATACATCTACTTCTATGGCAACCAGCCAGAGGAGGTCTACGATCTCTCTAAAGATCCCTTGGAGAAGAAAAATATCGCGGGCGAGGTCCCGTCGGGGGAGCTGAAGGAGCGCCGCGACGCTCTGCTGAAGTGGAGCACGCGGGTGGACGCGGCCTACGGGACGCCGTAGCTGCTTCTCTGCGGCTCTCCGGCCACCTCAGAATCCAAGGTCGACTATTCCAAGTGCCCAGAGCGTCGCAATCAGTACCGGCTGGTGGGTCAGGTAGATGAGAAGAGTGTGCCTGCCGAGGAAGGCGAAAGGTCTGGCGGCAGGCGGCGTCCGGGAGAGGGGTGACCTGTTCTTCTGGACTACGTAGAAGACGTTGCCGAAGAAGAGCCCTACAAGCACCACGCCGAACCAGGGAAGGAGCGGCCGGTAGTCCGGCATGTAGAGGTTCTCGGGCAAGATGCCGATCGGGGCGAGGAGCACGCCGCCAACGCCACCGACCACAAACTCTTCAGCCTGCAGGTAGATCCCGATGGCTATCACGGCGAGGCCCAGGCAGAGGTTCGTAAACCGCAGCTTTAGGCACGGGTAGGCGAGAACGATGGAGAGACCGATCAGGTGGAGGATGCCGAAGATGACCGCGCCGTAGCTTAACGTCCAGAACACAAGGGTTATCAGCATCCCGTAGCCGAAGATCGTCAGGCCCCGACGCAGGTATTTTCCGAAGAGGCGCGGGCTGGTGGTGGCGCTGGTCCTGGCGTAACTGATCGACAATGAGAGCCCCGCCAGGAAGACGAACAGAAATGCGCTCGTGTCCGCGAAGACGGCCCAGAATCCGGAGGTTGACTCTATACGGGAGCCGGCGAGGTTATCCAGGTCGAAGATCAGGTGGTAGAGGGCCACCATTATGATGGCGACACCCCGGACGACGTCTATGCCCCAGAACCTTCCGCTCGTCACGCGGCGGGCGCCGTCGCTATGTCCCATTTGCTCTTCGATCAGCAAAGGCTAACATCGGGCTCGCGGTAACGCTCCAGGAGTTTCGCAGCAAGAATGTGGGCGGTGATGACCCTCCCGGTCGCCAAACAGCGTCAGCATTGGCAGTTGAAGGGGCGAAAATGACAACGGAGAAGGCCACTGAAGACGGCGGAGATCAGTGTACTGCCCAGAAAAAGTCTACCCAGAGAAAGCACCTACCCCACTGATGGGTAGCCTTATCTTAACAACATCACTGCGCTCGTCGACCGCCCAAGAGACCTTAAACAGACTGTAGTAGCCTGGTGTGGTCGACATGGTAGAGGGATTCCTTGAGCAACAACCCGAGGTGGTCGTCCGCCAGCTCGTAAAAAACCTTCCGGCCCCCACGCCGCCTCCTCACGAGGCCGAGGTCCCGCAGGACGCGCAACTGGTGGCTCGTCGCCGAGGCGCTCATCCTCACGGCTTTCGCCAACTCCCCTGCTGGTAGTTCCCCCGTCTCTAGTAAGGCGAAAAGCGCCCGGATGCGCGTCGGACTGGCCAAAGCCCCCATAAGCGCCGCGATCCGCTCGTCCACCCCTTCTACCATACCCCCGCCCAGCACGTCCCGCGGCTCAAGGAGCCGGGTACCGGGTGGAGAATCCTCGAAATGCGCCACGAGAGTATTGTATGAAAGATTGAAGACTATTGCAACCAAGATACAATGTGAAGGCCTTCCCACGAGAGGTCGGGCCCCGTAGCACGAGCCGGGGAAGGGGCGTCAAGGGACGGGCTTGCCACCCGTAGTGGCGTTGGCCGGCTCTCGTACATCTGTACACCTAGTTTGAAGCGTAGAGGAGGTTTCTCGTGTTTCGGAGGCGAGGATCGCAAGAGGAAGCGGAACCTGAGCACGATCACGGTCACACTCACGGGACGGTAGACCCCTCCATAGCGACCTCCGATCGCGGGATCTGGGCCGTAAAGTGGTCCTTCGCGGGGCTGTTTGTCACGGCGATCTTGCAGGCGGTGGTGGTCGTCCTCTCCGGAAGCGTAGCCTTGCTCTCCGACACGATCCACAACTTCGGTGATGCCCTAACCGCCGCGCCTTTGGCGGCGGCGTTCGCGCTCTCGCGTTTGGGAGCCAGCCGCCGCTTCACCTTCGGATACGGCAAGTCGGAAGACCTGGCCGGGGTGATCGTGGTCCTCATCATCCTCTTCAGCTCCCTTGTTGCTATATACGAGGCCGTACAGCGGTTGCTCCACCCCCAGGCCGTAGGACTGCTCTGGGCGGTAGCCGTCGCGGCCGTGATCGGTTTCGCGGGCAACGAGGCGGTGGCGATATTCCGCATAAGGGTCGGGCGAGAGATAGGTAGCGCGGCACTGGTGGCCGACGGTTATCATGCCAGGACGGACGGGTGGACCAGCCTCGCCGTCCTGGTGGGAGTCATAGGAGTGTGGCTTGGCTTCCCGCTAGCAGATCCAATCGTAGGGGTTTTGATCGCACTCGCGATCCTTTTGATCGTCTGGCAGAGTGGCAAGATGGTCTTCACACGGCTTCTGGAGGGCGTAGAGCCTGAAGTGGTGGACGAGATACGCCATGCCGCCGAAGAAGTCGAAGGTGTCGAAGGTGTGGCGGAGGTGAGGGCGTGGTGGCTCGGACACCGGCTGCGCGCCGAGGTTAACGTGGCGGTACCTCCGGATCTCTCCGTGGCGGAAGGACATGCCATAGCCCGGGAGGTCAACCACCGACTCTTGCACCACCTTGGCTACCTGGAAGCGGCCGTGGTGCATGTGGATCCCAGACAGGAGTCAGGCGAGGAGCACCACCGAGTAGGTCCCCACAGCCACGACGAGCTGCCGCTCCATTCGCACTAGGCGCCGCCCAGCCTCACCAGTCGTCATCGTAGCCAGACGGTTTGCGGGCAGCAACGGCGGCGCGTCGGGTGTGTAAGGGCAGTACGAAGCTCCTTACGATACAAGGGTACTTTGCATCCCTCTACGCAACGTCTACGACCCTCATCATGCCTGCATCTTGGTGGTAGATCATGTGGCAGTGGAAGGCCCATTTTCCGGAGTTGTCGGAGAGCCAGTCTATACTGACCTTCTGCTTCGGATCGACCAGCACGGTGTCTTTCATCGGGCCACGGCCGTCGCCGGTTTCCACCTGAAAGAAGTGGCCGTGCAGGTGCATCGGGTGGGGCATCATCGTTGTGTTCTCGATCTCGAAGCGGATGTGCTCGTCCCGTCCAACGGAGATGGGATCTGCCTTCGAGAAGACCTGGCCGTTTATCTTCCAGATGTACTTCTTCTCATCGCCGCTGAGGGTTATGGGCACGACCCGGTCCGGCTCTCCGCCCGGCGGCAGTTTGGCGTGGGGTGCGGCCTTTAGCATATCGTAGAGCAGCAGCTTGCGCCCCAGCTCGGGCGGCTTGAAGTCCGCCGGCGGTGCCGAGGCGGTGCTGCCGTAATAGCGTAAGACGGCCCGCCCAATCTTTTTCGTCCCCTCGGCCTGGGCGCCGAGTTGCCAGACGCCGGGATTCTTTGCCTCGACGAGCACGTCGTATCGCTCGCCCATGCCGATCCTGAAAGAGTCCACCTCCACGGGCTCGACGGCCCCTCCGTCGGCGTGGACGACGCTCATGCGGTGTCCTTGCAGGGCGACCCGGTAAATCGTCGCGCTCGATGGGTTGATAAACCTCAAGCGGATCTTCTCTCCCCGCTTCACCTTCAACTCCTCCGGAGCGTCGGCGGGCTTGCCGTTCACGAGGTAGAAAGGGTAGGCCACGTCCGGCGGCCACTGGCGCGGGGCTTCACCCATTCCCCCCATGCCTTTCATACTCCCCGTACCCTTCATACCTCCGCCGCCCATACCCTTCATGCCACCCATACCGCCCATATCCCCCATCGCGCTGCCGCCAGATTTCAGACTCCGCAGTTCGTCTTCAGGTGTGCCATCGACGCCGTCAAGCCAGTCATCCAGCATGAGTGTGAACTCCCTATCGTAGGATAGGCTCTCTTTTCTTGGCTCGAGGATTAAGGGTCCGTAGACGGCGCGGTCGAGCTGAAGCCCTACGTGGGAATGGTAGAAGTAGGTGCCGGAGACAGGGACCTCGAACTCGTAGGTAAAGTCCGCATCTTTTCCGATCGGCTTCTGCGTAACGTCTGGTACGCCGTCCATCCTGTTCGGGATCGGCAGGCCGTGCCAGTGTACGGTGGTGCCTTCGGGAAGCCGGTTGCTCACCCGGACACGCAGGGTGTCGCCTTCTTTCGCCCTTATCTCCGGTCCCGGCACCCCTCCGTTATAGCCCCAGGTCGAGATCTCACGGCCCCCGAGATCGAAGCTCATCGGGGCCGCCTTCAGGACGTACTCCGTGGCGCGGCTCGCTCGTGCAGTCCGGTCCGCACGCCCGCGAGAGTCCGAAGATGTCAGCGGCTTGCAGCCGCCCAGTATCAAGACTCCGGTACCGATCCCCGCGACCCTCAGAAAGTCCCCGCGGGTCAGCTCTTTATCGCCATCGTTCTTGGTTACACGCTTCATTGAAGTCCTCTTTCGTGTTTGGGAGACTTGCGGACCGAGATGGTGAGTCCCGACCTGCTCTCTATGGTTTCTTTGGCCGTCGGAGGCTTTTGGATCACCGCGCTAACCTCTTATGCGACCTGACTCAGAAAGATCTGCACCCCTACTCCTATTGCCACCGTCGCCAACAGCGCGAGCCACAGGACCACCGCGACGGGCGACGCCACCGGCGACGCGATGGACGGCGCCTCTTTCGGTTGCCCGTACATAGAGACCACGATCGTGTCGTCCCGCCTGGGTGTTTCCCTCGGAAAGGAGTGGACGCCACTACGTCTGGAGGATGTCGTAGCAGGAGGATTGCGAGCCACATGAGCGTCATCGCGGGGCCGAGTATCACACGGCAAAGGTCGCCGGTTCCTCGGCGGGTAGCCGCCCGGGACGCGCAGGGCTAACGCCATCAAGGAGATCGCCACCGTCAGCCGCCCGGTCTGCTCCGGAAAGATCTCCTGCCTGCCTCGGGCAGCGGGGCCTCGATGCCAGCTCCGAGGAGCCGGTTAGGACCCCGATCGCCAGGGCGACCAGTCCATCTACTACCGCCAGCGTCAGATTGACCTCCGTCAAGGGGCGTTACCTTTCTCCGCCTTCTACAACACGCCGGGACGGGGCCGTCGTTGTGAAAGGCCCGTCCCGGGCTCTAGCTGTCTACAGGAGCTTACAGCGCCTCCAGCACCTCGTTGCACGCTCGCTCGCAACGGCGGCACGCTTGCGCGCAGACCCGGCAGTGCTCCATGCCGTGCTGGGCGTGGTTCTCGCACTCGTCGCCGCAGAGCCGACACGCCTCGGCGCATGCCTGGAGCGCCGCCCTCGCCATCGCCGGCTCGAAAGCCGTCTGTCGGGAGAGGATCCTGCCGGTGGCGTCGCACACGTCGGCGCAGTCGAGGTCAAGCCTGATGCAGCGTGCCATCTCCTTGGGATTCTCTTCCCCCAGGCAGGCGTCGGCGCAGGCGGTGCAGGCTTGGGCGCAGTCAATGCAAGCTTCGATGCACTCCACCAGGGTCGCTTCATCCACCACTGCGCTACTCGGTTTGGTCCGGGCCATCTGTTGGGCGTAGGTCATTGCCACTACCTCCTTATTCGCTGATTTGCATTCCTACACCTACCCCCCACCCCCACTAAACAAACCTTGCCGAGGTGCTACTTTCTGTGCAGGGGCTGGTGCGCAGAGGGTACGGGAAGCGGACCTAGATTCTCAGGAAGCGCTCCAGGGCGGAGCGGAGCTCCGAGATCTTCTCGTCGGCCCCTTCGCGGTTCTCGATAGCCTCCCGGACGCAGTAGTCCACGTGGTCCTGTAACAAGATGGTGGCGACCTTTTCGGAGGCGGCCAACAGGCTGGTGATCTGGGTGAGGATGTCGATACAGTAGTCCTCCCGCTCGACCATCCGCTTTATGCCTCTGGCCTGTCCTTCGATCCGGTTCAGGCGGGCCGCCAGTTTCTCTTTATTCTCCGCCTTTATATAGCCGTGCAACTTCGGGGTCACCTCCTCGGGACGGGCAAAACGGAATGCGACTTTCCCGTCCATTGTACCTGTCCCTGGCCTCCCCGGACGATCATGTGGTCTGGCTCAACCCTTCGGGTACCACTCCTTGCGCCACGCTTTCATCTGGGCGATCTCCTTCTGCTGGTCGCCGACTATGTTGGTGGCGAGTTGCTTTATCTTCGGATTTTCGGTCTTCTGGCGGGCAACCTGCGCCATCTCGACCGCCGACTCGTGGTGCGGGATCATGGCGTCGATGAAGGCTTTGTCGAATGGCTTCTGATCCGCGAGCTTTCCCGGGTCCATCATCATGCCCATGTCCTTCGTCTCCTTGGGACTCATCTTCGTCGGGACGTTCGAGGTGCCGAACTCCTTCTCCTTGATCGAGCGCATCTCCTTTATCTCGGCCTCCTGGCTGGAGACGATGTTGGTGGCGAGTTGCTTTATCTGCGGGTGATCGGCGTTCTTGAGGGCGACCCGGGCCATGTCCACGGCCCCCGCGTGGTGCGGAGCCATCGCGTCTATGAACCGCTCGTCGGAATACTTCCCGTTCTTCATCAGCATCCCGGAAGCCATGCCTTTCATGCCGCCGTGATTCATGCCGGCCATCCCGCCGGTGGTTTCGTCCATCTTCATGCCTTTCATGGACCCGCCACCCTTCTTGCCCTGCCCGTGGTCCATGCCTTTCATAGCCCCGCCCGCGCCGCCGCAGGAGGCCAGTATCAGGGAGACGGCCAGCAGAAGCGCTGGCAACCCGAGCCTTAAATAGTATTTCAAGCAAAAATCCTTTCTTTAGTCTCGCCTGTCGTTTGGTTCTACAGACACCCACAACCGACGGATTACAGCTGGCGCGCGCAGCGGGGGAAGGCCGGCCCTAGCGGATGGTGGAGATACACCCCGTCGCGCTGGGTACGCTCTCTAGACCACCCTGTAGCCGGCCTCTTCCACGGCAGCCTCGATGTCCTCGACCATTACCTGATCTTCGTCGTAGGATACGTTTACGGTACCCTTCTCGAAGTCGGCGTTGGAGCGCTCCACACCAGAGAGCTTGACCAACTCGCCCTCCACGGCGGCCTTGCAGTGGCTGCAGCTCATTCCTTCCACGTTGAACGTCTTTTCGATCATCATGTACTCCTTTCTTTCGGACCCGTTCTTACACCCGCAAAAACCGCTCAACGGCGGTCATTAGCTCCTCGATCTTCTGGTCGGCCTCCTCTCCGCTTTCGAGGGACCGGCGCACGCAGTGCTCGACGTGGTCCTTAAGCAGGATGGTACCGACCTTCTCGAGGGCGGATACGACGCTTGCCACCTGGGTGAGCACGTCTACGCAGTAGGCCTCCTTCTCCACCATTCGCTGCAGCCCCCTCACCTGGCCCTCTATCCGCCTGAGACGATTCTGCAGCTTCTCCTTGTCGTTGGCCTTGATGTAGCCGTGCGGAGTCCCAGCCTCGGTGGGGACCGCGCTTTCGGCGTTCGGTTGCATCTGATGCGCCTCCTTTCCTACCTTACTCAACGCTAACCCTCCGCAGCCTGAGGGCGTTAGTGAGTACGGTGACCGAAGATAGTGCCATCGCCGCCGCCGCCAGGACCGGGTTGAGGAAGCCGTACTCGCCGACGAACGGACGCAGAGCCTCCGGCACCGTACCGCCCATGAAGAACGGATATAGGATGCCCGCCGCCACCGGGATCAGGACGACGTTGTAGGCGAACGCCCAGAACAGGTTCTGCTTTATGTTTCTCACCGTGGCCTTGGAGAGCCCGATGGCCCGGCCAACGCCGCGCACGTCGCCCGAGATGAGCGTCAGGTCGGCGGCCTCCATTGCAACATCCGTGCCGGTCCCGATGGCGATACCCACATCGGCCTGGGCGAGGGCGGGGGCGTCGTTTATGCCGTCGCCGACCATCCCGACTTTCTTGCCTTCACCCTGTAGCCTCTTTACCTCGCTGGCCTTGTCCTGCGGCAGTACCTCCGCCAGCACGCGATCGATACCGAGCTGCTTCGCTATAGCCTCGGCGGTGCGGCGGTTATCGCCGGTGAGCATGGCAACCTCGATACCGAGCCGGTGGAGCCGCTCGATGGCCTCCCGGCTCTCCGCCCTGACGGTATCCGCCACGGCGATAAGGCCGGCTGGCTCGCCGTCTATGGAGACGTACATCGGGGTCTTCCCGCCCGCCGCGAGCCCCTCGCTTCTTGAGAGCAGGCCATCCTCGCCTATGCCGGCCTCGCCTAGGAAGCGGCGGTTGCCAACGACTACCCGCCGGCCGTCGACGGTGGCCCGGATGCCGCCGCCGCTTACGGCCTCGAAGGCTTCGGCGTCGGCGAGTGAGAGCCTGCGCTGGCGGGCGCCCCGGACGATCGCCTCGCCCAGCGGGTGCTCGCTCCCGCCCTCCGCCGAGGCGACGAGGCGCAGTAGCTCCGAAGCGGGGATACCGTTCGTCGCCACGACGTCGGTCAGCTCCGGCTTGCCGCGGGTGAGCGTGCCGGTCTTGTCTAGCACGACGGTGTCGAGTTTGTGGGCGCCTTCTAACGCCTCGCCGCCCTTTATGAGGATGCCGGACTCGGCCCCCTTGCCGGTGCCGACCATTATGGAGGTCGGCGTCGCGAGGCCCATGGCGCACGGGCAGGCGATGATGAGTACCGCGACCATGTTCAGCAGGGCGAAGGTGAAGGCCGGCTGAGGACCGAACAGGAGCCAGATCCCGAACGTCGCGGCGGCCACGACGATCACCGCCGGCACGAACACCGCGCTTATCTTGTCCGCGAGGCGCTGGATGGGCGCCTTCGAGCCCTGCGCCTCCTCGATCATCCGTATGATCTGGGAGAGAGCCGTATCCTTGCCGACCTTCGTCGCCACGAAGCGGAAGGACCCACTGGAGTTGATGGTGGCCCCGATCGCCTCGTCTCCCTCGCGCTTTGTGACGGGGATGGACTCGCCGGTGATCATCGACTCGTCCACCGCCGACTCGCCCGATACGACGCGCCCGTCGACCGGTATCTTCTCGCCGGGCCGCACCACGACCACGTCCCCGATCTTTACGTCCTCGAGGGGCACGTCTACCTCTTCTGCGCCCCGGATCACGCGAGCGCTCTTGGCCTGGAGCCCGGCGAGCTTCTTTATCGCCTCGCTGGTGCGGCCCCTGGCGCGCATCTCGAGGAGCCTGCCGAGTAGGATCAGCGTGACGATCAGGGCCGAGGTATCGAAGTACACGTCCGCCCGGTTCCCGGCGACGGCGAACAGCCCCGGTGCCACCGTCGCGACCAGGCTATAGAAGTATGCCGCGCTCGTGCCCATGGCGACGAGCGTGTTCATATTTGCCTGTCCGTGCTTTAGTGCGCCCCACGCGCCCTTGTAAAAGCGCCAACCGGCCCAGAACTGCACCGGCGTGGCCAGGGTGAGCAACACGAGGTCGAGCCACCCCATCGGAACCGGAGACTCCAAGCCAAGCATGTGCGGGACGCTACCTATAAGGATCAGGGCGGTCATCGCCGCCGCAACCAGGAAGTTGTTCCTGAGCTTGCCGTACTCCCTCGCGCCGGCGCCGTCCTCGACCTGCCCCTCTTCCTCACCGCCCACGACGCCGTATCCCGCGCCCTCTACGGCCCTCTCAAGCTCACGGACCTCAGTCTTCCCGGAGATATAACGCACCGTAGCCTTCTCGCTCGCCAGGTTCACGCTCGCATCGAGCACCCCCGGCACCTTCTTCACCGCCCGCTCCACGCGCCCGACGCAACTGGCGCACGTCATCCCCGTCACGGAGAAGGCTGTCTCGCGCACGTCCGTGCCGTAGCCCGCCCCCTCCAGGGTCGCGATCATCGCCTCGGGACCCGTAGTTGCCGGATCGTACTCCACGCTTGCCTTCTCGGCGGCGAAGTTCACGCTCGCCCCCGAGACGCCCTCCTGTTTTGAGAGGGCCCGCTCCACCCTCCGGACACAGCTCGCGCACGTCATCCCCGTTACCGGGAGGTCGATCACTGCCCGCCGTCCCACCTTGTTCTTCATGTCCACCGTCAAACTACCCGCCTTCCAGTGTCCAGAGCAACGTCACCAAACCGTATACTATACCATCCCACCCTATTATCAATGATGTGCCCCTCAAGGGGCATCACGAGGAGTACGATACCCTCTCCCCCGTCCTCTCGCCGCCCGATCTCCACGGGCGAGCCTCCACCGAGGCGTCGCCTAGCCCCCATAGCCCCCATAGACCTCGTGGTCCTTCTCCGCCGCACACAGCACCGAAGGGTCCCACCAGGCGCCGCTCGAAGAGAAGCGCCCTTCTGGAGACGGAATTCTCGCCCGCGGTCCCGAGCCCACCGAAATAGCCCCTCGTCTCTACCGCTAAAGCGATCATGCCGCCCTCCCTTTCTCTACCGGCTTTGTTCCGCATGCGGCCAGATCCTCAAGCTCGGAGAGTGCCGCGTCCGGGTCCATGCCGGCTTCGAGGGCCGCGAGCTCGTAGTCCATCCACCTGCCGAGCCCTTCGCCATCGAGGTCGGCGTGTTCGTCCGAGCGGAGCCTGAGAGCCAGAATGCGCTCGAGCTGCTCCGTTGTTGGGGGTTCGATGTGCTGCTCTGCCGCTGGCTCAGGCCACCTTCGAAACGGCTCCTTGATCAGCTCGTTGAGGGCTGCGTCACAAGAGGCGTGGGCCTCGCCGTACTTCTTGCGTACCGGCTTTCCGAACTCGTCCTTACCGGACCTTCCGCGGATCCAACACTCAGTGTTCGCGCTCATCGCCGCGCTCCCCTCTGCTCTTGACGTGCGCGCACCTCCCCACGCGTGTGTACGGTGCGATCCGCACGGCGCCCCGCACGGCGCCTCGTAAGGTGCCCCGCACGGCGCTCCGCGGAGCGTAGAGAATGCTCGGGAGCCTCCCCTCTCCGTGGCAGCGTGAGCATTCCTCCCACCGCGGAGGCGCGTCGGGGCCGTCGTCATGGTAGATGCGCCCGTCGAAACACAGGCCGCACTCGACCAGTGCCTTCTCCGGGGCGGCCGGGGCGGCCGGGGCGTTCGCCCGGGCGCTCAAAGGAGCGCCGTGCCGGCCGGCCTCACCGTAAGCTCCGAGAGCTTCGCGTAGGGACCTGCGGCCTGAGCTTCGGCCTTCCCAATCCCCAAAGTCATGGAGATAGCGAAGAGCGCCGTGATGAGCGCGAGGGCCAGGGCCATACATACATACCGCCTCGTTCTCACGGCTCCCGGTTGTTCTTGCATTTTCTGGTCTCCTCCCGGTCTCTTTCATCTTACCTAAATGCCTCTGCGCTACAGTGACGCTCGGCTGCAGCGCAACTCGTCAATGTATACAGAGAGTATCGGACAAAGGGGCTCTGAGCTTTAGCATCAGCGGCGCTTGACTCCTCACAATCCTTTCCGGCCTCTCGCCGTAAGGCCGTGCCGTAGGGAGATACCGGAGCCGCTCTGCAGCGCTATTTTAAGCGAGTAACCTTACGGAGTAACTACGGGACTCTCCCTCTCGCAGTCAGAGGAGATAAGAGCACCCCTGTCTCCGAGCCGCACGTAGTAACGGTCGAAACCCGGCCCTGGGAGATCCTCCTCGCCGGGAGGATAGCTCCCCCAACCCGCTACGTCGGCTCCGGCACCCGCCGTAGAACCCCAGTCTGGCTCCTCGAAGACATCGAAGCCTTCAAGAGAGACCAAAGCCTCCAGTAACCGGCGATAACGCCCCCGCCACGAACGCAAAAATCTAGCCGGAAAGCCTTTTTAAGTGTTGATTTGAGTAACAGATAATGTATACTTTAGTAACATATAAGGAGATGGACCCGAAGGAGTGAGCGTTCTGTGTCTTGCGAGTTCGATGACGTGGTGGGGGAGCAGGCGAAGCAGGAGAGTGCCGAGATGAGGGTGGAGGGTTCCGTAGGTGGCGGGTACAAGAGCCGGTTGCTTAGGGCCTGGGCCACCGTCGGCCTCTCTGAAGACCCGGAGGTGCTCGCGGAGGACGCCCGCAAGCAGGCCGAGCTGTGGGTCGCCACCGGGCGCGGGGAGTGAAGAACGAGCCGCTGGATAACATTGTTAAGATTAGTGAAGATCGTTGGATTCTGTTCCGTTACTATCACTGGTCATGGCGCGCGAGGGGTTGAGGAGAGGCCATTTATGAGGAAGGGTCAGGCGATCCCGAACATCCCGCCCGGCTACGATAGTGTCCACGAGGTAGCCGAGAGGGAGGGGCAAAGCGTCCAGGTCCTTAAGCGCCGCTGCCGCCGAGGGGAGATTGAGGAGGCCCGCAAGATCCCCGGACGTGGCGGGGGGCTCTGGATCGTCCCGGTAGGCGCCAGGATCCCCGACCTTGGAGGCGGACGCGTCCTGACCGAGCACGCAAGACGCGAGATCGCCGCCCGCGCCCACGCCGATGAGAACCGCACGGCCCTCGCCCGCGAGTACCGTGTAAGCCGCTCCTACGTCTACCGCCTGATGGACCGCTACTCACCCGAAGGCTAGACGAACCGAAGAAGTGGAGACATCGAATCCGGACTCGATGTTCTTTTTGAGGCTGGGATGTATTGAAAAATGGTACTGTATATGGTACTATACCGTTATGGCGAGGGACGACAAAATCATCCAGAAGATGAAACAAAGTCCCAAGAATATCCGGTTTGAGGAGGTGGATACGTTCTTGAGGCGACGTGGTTTTGAGGGAAAGCCGAGAGGCTCTCACGTCCAGTACCGTCGAGAGGATGGTATGCGGTTCTCGGTGGTGAGACCGCATGGAGACAATAAGACTGTTAACCAAAACGCGATAAGCGAGATAATAGAGAGATTAGGACTATAGAGGAGTGGGCATGGTGACGAAGAGCAGGGACATCGACTACTACATGAGCCTCCCTTATAGGGTCGAGATAAAGCACGACGAGGACGGGTACTTCGCCAAGTTCATCGAGTTGCCTGGTTGCATGACCTGGACCGAGAGCTTCGCGGAGTTGGAAGGGATGATCGAGGACGCCAAGCGCGGTTGGATCGAGGACGCTTTGGAGCACGGGGATGCCGTGCCGGAGCCTCGGAGCACCGAGGACTACTCCGGGAAGCTCAACCTCAGGATGCCGAAGAGCCTGCACCGGGACCTCGTGCGGAAGGCCGAAGAGGAAGGTGTGTCTCTCAACCAGCTCATGGTTGCGAACCTTGCACGTTCCGTGAACGAGATCCGGCGCCGTTTGCCCTCAGAGAAGTCGGCCGAAGATATGGCAAAGCTCTACGATTACGCCTTGAAGCACCCTGAGGAAGTCGAGATCCACGTCCGCGGCGAGGTACTTGCCGAGTTGGTTGAGAGAAGCAACCTCACCGCGGATCAGGCAGTAGGCCGCAGTGAAGCCTCCTCCGAACAGGCCATGGAGCGATAGCCTCCTATCTGCAGCGCGCCAACTCGATCATAAATAGCGGAGCGTATAGTCGGAGCCGGAAGCGGCAGATGCCTCGGTCTCAATCAATCGGCCCACCTTCGTCGCTTCCGCCGTCCTAGCACGAGCCGCCTTTGGAGCCTCCAGGTAGGGGAACAGAACCTCTCTACCAGGGCGTGACGGTCGACGTGCCGGACGGCAGAGTGGGGTGAAAACGTCGCTTCTAGGACCGTGAGTAGCAACGGAACGAGAATGTACGTTAAGGCCAAGCATTGTAGGTGTAAATGGTAGCAAGGCCGCCGTCGGGGCTGGTTCGCGCGTAGACCCTGGCAGGAGTCACGGGCCGGCGGGCGGCCCGAACTCGTCTGTGTCCTCGGGATCGCGCAGGGGCCTGAGCCCGCCGTCGGCCACCGACTCGTCGAGCCGGAAGTGGTAGCGGCCGAGCACGCGCACGTGGGCGTGCATGAGCGGGGAGACGCGGGCTAGGTCTTCGTCTCGGACCTCGGCGCCGGATTCTCGGAGACGACGGGCCGACTCGTTCAGGTAGATGGTGTTCCACAGCGCCACAGCGGTCAGGACGAGCCCGAGCGAGGAGAGCTGGTCCTCCTGGCCCTCGCGGAAGCGCTTGCGCACCCGACCCCGGTCGCCGTGGAAGAACTCGCGGGCGAGGTCGTGGCGCTTCTCGTGGCGGTTTAGCTGGACGAGGATGCGCCTGCGGTACGCCTCGTCGTCCACGTAGGAGAGAAGGAACAAGGTCTTGGCGATCCGGCCGACCTCCGCTATGGCCGCGGCGAGCGAGGAGATTCTTTGCGGGGACCGGATAGTCCTCACGAACTCAGACGCCGTCACCGTCCCCAGCTTCAGGGAGCCGGCGACCCGCAGGAGGTCGTCTCAGTTTTCCGCGATCAGGTCGGTCTTTATCCTGTTACGGGCCAGCCCGTTTAAGGGGCCGTAGTCAGCACTTCCGCTCATGCGCCAGAAGCGAGCCTCGCCGGCGTCGGCCAGGCGGGGACTGAACTGGTAGCCGAGCAGCGCGAACAGGCCGAAGACCACGTCCGAGTAGCCCGCGGTGTCCGAGGTCACCTCCACGGGTTCAAGGCTCGTGCGGTTCTCCAAGAGGCCGTCGAGCACGAACAGGGAGTCCCTTAGCGTCCCGGGCACCACCATGCCGTGGAAGCCCGTGGACTTGTCCGAGACGTAGTTGAGGTAGGTGATCCCCCGTCCCCGCCCGAAGTACTTCGGGTTGGGGCCGGCGTTCACGGTTCTCACCGGGACGACGAACCGGAGACCGTCCACCGAGGCGAGCTCGCCCCCTCCCCAGACCTCGGTCAGGGGTATGGAGGCCTGGGCATCCACGAGACGGGCGTTGGCGTCCGTCAGGGTATCGGCGCGGAGGTAGTTCTGGTGGACCCAGGAGAGCCTCGAGCGGGTCAGCGCCGGATCTTCGGCCTCCACGAAGGGTTCGAGGCCAACGTTTAGTGCCTCGGCCAGAAGTACGGCGCAGGCGCTCTTCGGGAGGTCTTGCACGCGGTGCCCACCCTCCGCCACGTGGGTGAAGGCGTCCGCGAAGCCGGTCCTGCCGTGGACCTCCAGGAGCAGCTCGGGCAGTTCCACCCGCGGCAGCATCGCAGCAAGGGTGTCCCGCAGCGTAGCTAGGGAAGCGGGTTCCTCCAGCTCGTCGAGGCCCGCGATGTCCAAGGCGTCGGCGCCCCTCGCGTTGGGCCCTATCTTGAGCGCCGCGTTGCCCGGCAGGTTGTCTGCCGTGCGCAGGTAGGCCTCGTCGAGCCTCTCCCGGAGCTCCGACAGGTACTCGTTTGGGTCTCCCGGCAGCCCGAGCGCGCGGCGCACCCGGGGACGCACGGCCTCCCAGGCCTCCCCCGAGAGGAGCTTCGCCCTCGGGTCGGCCCACCGCTCGCTCGGGGCAACGAAGACGTCCCGACGCTTTAGGCCGTCGCTCAGGGACTCGACCACCCCGAGCGTGTAGGCCTTGCGATCGACCTTCCCGTCGCCATTGGGAGATACCAGATGGTCCCAGCCACCGCCGAACGCGGTGAGGGGGGCGTCTTCGGGCAGGTGGCATCCCTTCCAACCGGCCCCTTCGAGGAATCCCAGCGCCTCCAGGACCGGCGAGGCGGCCTCCGTGCCCCGGAAGTCCACAGCGGCGAGGAGGTCGGGGAGGAACGCCCTCGCGGTGTTCCACTTCCTCAAAAGCTCCTTGCGGTGCTCCTCCTCGGGCGGCCTAGCTATCTCCGCCACCTTGGCTACGGCCTTCGAGAGTTCCTCTTCGGGAACGCGCGCGAAGATCCGGCCCCTCAAATCCCCGAGGCTCCGGTCGTCCGCTACGGTCGGGTCGAGCAGCAGCTCGCAGGCTTCGCGCATTGCGAGCGCCGAGGCGTCCAGGTCTTTCAAGGTGCGCAGGCGCTCCTTGCGGGCGAGGCCCTTGGAGCCCGAGACCATGTCGGAGACGAGCGCGTCGAAGAGGTCCAGGGCGTCGTCCTGGGCGACGGCCTCTAGCCTCCTCACGAAGGCGACCAGGGTCGCGACGCGGCGGTCATCCGGCATCCGTGAGATCGCCTGGGTCCTAACGGTTGCCGCGCCGCAGGCGAGGGTGGCCAGCCTCCCGGGGGGGAAGCCCGAGAGGTCCAGCGATCCCATGCCCAGGGAGCGCACCTCCCGGAGGCGGTTCAGCGCCCTCACCAACTCGGCGCCGCTCACGCGGGCGGGGGCGCGCCTGAGGCGATCCAATTTTGTCTGGCGGGCGCCTGCCTCCACGACCAGCAGACCCTCAAGGGCTGCCCTCTGTGGCCCGTCGGGCAGCCACGAGAGCGCCCGGTGCAGGCGCGCGTTGGCCCGGTCGCGCACGCTCGCCACGAGCCTTTCGAGGACCGTCGGCCCGGGGAGGAGGACCTTGCGCTCGAGGCACCGGGCCGTCGCCAGGTCGAAGAGCACGCTCGGGCGCTCGGCGGAGAGCCACGCCCTACCGTAGAGCCAGCGGGTGAGGCGGAACTGCTCGGGTTGGGAACCGAAGCTCGTGTAGCCGTGGGCGTCGCGGATCTCCGAGGCGTGCTCGCGGTGGGCGGAGGACCGGCGCAGATAGAGCGGCAGCACGTCGAGGGGTTCTTCGATTCCGAGCTGCCCGCCCACGTAACCCACGGCCGCCTCTGGCACGTCGGTGGGGTCCGAGAGGAAGGTGCCGAGGAATCTGACTGTGGCGAGCTGGAGGGCGAAGCCCAACCTCATGTGGTCGGCGCGGCGTTGGTCGATGCGGGTTTTGTCCTCGTCGTCGAGGTGGAAGTGGCGGGCGAGTTGTTCGCCCGTGGGTTCGCCGACGTAGCGCCCGTAGGAGCCACGCTGCTCGTGGGTGAGGAAACCTACGGGCACTCGGGGATACCTCCTTCCGGAGAGTTCGAGCGCCTACGACGCGTGGGGAATCGCCTACCCGAGTGCCACGATGACGGGTTCTCGGCCGCAGGAGGCCAGGAAGGTGCCGAACTGCGACCAGCTCAGGCCGATGCTCTCGTTGTGGTTCATCGGGTGGAAGTTGAGCTGTTCGGCGCCGGCGAGGGTGTCGTCGACGACGAGCGTGATCGTGTTCTCGGTGTCGTTGATGAGCCCGAGCGGGGTTGCGGTTCCGGGGGTGACGTGCAGCCGCTCGGCCATCAGGTCCGCGGAGGCGAACCCGAGCCGTCCTTGCGCGCCGATCTTGGTGTGGAGGCTCTTCAGGTCGATGTCGGTGTCCTCGAAGGCGGTGACGAAGAACAGCCGGCCTTTCTTGTCCTTCAGCAGCAGGTTCTTGGTGAACGTGCCGGGCAGGTCTCCGCGTAGCCGTTTGCCCGCCTCGATCGACGAGTGCGC
>JAABUS010002264.1_pt1 | contig 37060 bp, 33 predicted proteins | sample 5560161 | NCBI WGS metagenome assembly JAABUS01 (sample SAMN10711885, study PRJNA513376) | rock metagenome | isolation source: Antarctica rocks | place: Antarctica: Victoria Land, Trio Nunatak nord | collected 2016-01-04
GCAAAAGTCAGTCAGCAAATTTAGGTTGATAAAAACAGCATGATAAAAGTTGGCGCAAGTCAGTGAGATATTTTGATTAAAGTCTGGCAAGTAAGTCGGCAAGTAGGTCGGCTGAGTTGCCACCAACTCATAAATAGACGCAAGTCCCATGAGTTATACGTAAAACTAAAAATATTGTTGAAACTTTGCAAAAGATATACTTAAAATTATTTAAACCGTTAATAATCATTGCATTACAATTTATTCTGTCCTTAGTTAATAGCTTTCACCATATCAAACAATACAAAATACGCAATGCGTTTTAAAAATTGTTTAAAGGCAAACAATACAAAATGCGCAGTGCTAATCTATGCCATCCAAAGGGCTTTTTATTTTTTTTAAGCTTTGCTGGCTCACATGCGTATAGCGCAAAGTAGTTTTAATATCGTTATGGCCCAAAAGTTCTTGTATAAAATTTATACTGGTGCCGTTTTCAAGCAAATGCGTGGCAAAACTGTGCCGCAAACCATGTATGCCTATCGCTTTGTTAATTTTTGCTTTCCGCATTCCGTCAGTAAAAACCTGTTGCGCACTTCGGATGCTGTACTGCTCGCCATATTGTCCTTCAAATAAATATTTAACTGGTTTGTAAGTTTTGTAATAGCTGCGCAAAAGTTGTAAAATGCTGACTGGCAGATTGGCGTAGCGGTCTTTTTTGCCTTTGGCACGTTCTATAAAAACCTGCATGTTTTTACTGTCAATATCGGTAATTTTCAGATTCACAATTTCACTCACCCGCAGGCCCATGCCATAACATAATTTTAGCATCAGGTTGTGTTTCAAATTCTTGGTTACTTCAAACAGCTTTTTAATTTCAGGCTGGGAAATCACTTTTGGCAGTTGCGCATGCTTTTTAGGCCGCGGAATCTCAAAAAATACTTTCTCGCGGTGCAGCACCTGTTCAAAATAAAACTTAATGGCGTTAATGCGGCTGTGCAACGTGTTTTCAGATAGTTTTAAGGTGTTGGTACAATACAAAAAATAGCTGCGCAGCTTTTCACTGTCAAGCGTGGTTACGGGTACGGCTTTAAGCAGGTACAGCAACTGTGCAAATTCATTGCGATACGTTCTAATTGTACTTATTTTTATTCTACGCTTAAACCATCAGCTTAAAGCAAGTTGAATAATAAAGAAAGTATAAGTACCGTTTTTCATTTAATAAACCACTTCCTGAAATTGCCAAACTTGCTATCCAAAATCAAACCCCAAACGATCACAATTGCCTATGCTGTTTTTACCCTGCTTTTTTGGGGCTTCAGTGCACCCATCACTTCCAAGTCAGAACCTATTGTTTTGCAACCGCAACTACTTTCCATCACGCCGCAAGAATTTTATATTGCCCAAATAACAGACGACCGCATGGATCAATCTGCCATTGCCTGGATCTATCCTCCGGTGATGCCCAAACAAAAACCTGTTGTACAAACTATTGATCTAAAAGGCGGTACTTTAAATTCAATTCAAAACTTTGTTTCAAAAAGTTTGCCCGAAAACAAAAATCTGCGGCCCGTAATGATCCGCTTAAAAGAATGTAAGATTACAGAATCTATCACCACGTCGGGCCGGGTAAATGGTAAAGTTGCATTGGCAGTTTCATTTAGTTTGATGGCCGGACCGGAAAACATTTATCTAACCGAATATCGGATCGACACCAAATACAATCGGCCTGATAATCAGTTAAATGTACTTGCACCGGCTTTGCAGGAATCCTTTACTTCTGCCTTAAAATACTTTAATAATTGGATGAATATCCAGGCAGACCATAATCCAAAGCTGGCCAAAGCAGTACAAGTTGATTTTAAAGATCATCGGGATAAAACAGAAGGCGATACCATTTATTATGCTCCAAACCGGCCGCTAACTTGGAATGATTTTCAGGAAAAACCCAAAAGCGGAAAATATGCGGCAGTAGTGTTTCCAAGTTTTGCTTTTGATGAACACCGGGAAGTTGTAAACGCCAAAATCAGGCTGCACTTGGATATGAAAATTTATGTGCCAAAAAGTGCATGTTGGGTAAAAGATAGTGATCGCTTGGATTATACTTTGAACCACGAACAACGACATTTTGACTTGGTTGCCATTGTTGGAAAACACTTTGAACAAAAAATAAAAGCTGCAAAACTGCCGGTTGTTAATTTTGACGGCGTGATCAATGTTGCGTTTTATGAATCTTTCAGGGAGATGAACAACCTGCAAAAGCGATACGATGATGAAACGGAACACGGCGTAAATACAAGTCAGCAGGAGCGTTGGAACAAGAAGATCGATCAGGATTTACTTGCACTCGGCATCAAACACAATCCTTAACTTGGATACTGTTTTTATCAGGTATTTTTTAGCGCAAGTAAACTGCGTCTTCTTCACCGTTTTCATTTAGCACAACATCTACATGTTCTTTTAAAACGGTGGATAGTGCCAAACCGGTGAAGTCGGTTGCAATGGGAAAACTTTTGTGGTTGCGGTCAACCAGCACAACTGTCCTGATTTTTTTAAGCGGAATATCGATGAAAATAGCAAAAGCATAAGCCATTGCCTTACCAGAATTGAGCACATCATCTACCAAAACCACGGCTTTGTTGCTGCAATATTCCACCGGGATACTCAAAGAACCGTTTAAGTTGGAACTGTATTTATCCAAGTCAATGCTGATCAAAGTAACTTTAAAAGGTGCAATCTCATCCAAGATAGCTTTCAATCTTGCAGCTAACCTATAACCGCGCGATAACAATCCGGCCAGTACAATTTCAGTTTCATCCAAATTATCTTCCAAAATCTGGTAGGCAATCCGGTCTATTTTTTGTTGTATCTGGCGGCTGTTTAAAACCAATATTTTTTTTTCAGAGGTCATTTTTAGGTCGATAAAAGAAGCATTGAATTGTACAATTATATTTTTATACTTGGATATGAAAATATCAATCTTTGGAATATGGGAAAAACACAAAGTTGGCACCATCGGGCACAATTACAAAAACGCACATGTACTTGTTTGGATTTTTGTAGGTGTCGATAAAGCGTTCTTCCAATTCTTTTTTGATTACTTTTCGTTCAATAAATTCTTCCAAAGTTGAAGCTTGGATTGTCCAGTCAATATTCATTTCATGGCGGTCAAATATCACTTCGCCCAAAGCGACTTCATGCTGATGAGCGATAAAAATTGGATACTTGGATAAACCTTCCACCATAATTTCTATAGCAATTTCTTTGATGGAATCACTCAGGAATTTTAAATCAACTTCCAAACTTTCCAGCGGACTTGTTTTCTGTTTTTTTTCTTCTTCGCTGCCTTCCTGCAATAAATCTTCCGGGTTCATGTTGTTAATTTTTTTAGTTGTAAAAGAAGCACATTTTCAACATGTTGCGTATGCGGAAACATATCAACCGGCTGTATTTTTGTTACTTCATATTTTTCTTTCAATACCAAAAGGTCACGTGCTTGTGTGGCTACATTGCAACTGACATATACAATTTTTTCAGCTTCGATTTCCATCAAACGTGCAACCACATCCGGGTGCATTCCGGCGCGCGGCGGATCGGTAATGATCACATCCGGCTTGCCGTTTTGTGCGGTAAAAGAAGCATTTAAAACGTCTTTCATATCACCGGCAAAAAATTTGGTATTGGTAATTTGGTTAATTTCAGAATTTACTTTTGCATCTTCGATCGCGCTTTCCACATATTCAATCCCGATCACTTGCTTTACTTTTCCGGCGATGAAATTGGCAATTGTTCCGGCACCGGTGTACAAATCGTAAACCAGTTCATCGCCTTTAAAACCGGCAAAATCCCGCGCCGTTTCATACAATCTGGTGGCCTGGTGCGAGTTGGTTTGATAAAAAGATTTCGGCCCGATTTGGAAACGTACTTTGTTTATGCCACTAAAATCAGTGTGCATTTCTTCATAAATAAAATCCCGGCCATGATAAGTTAAAACTTCCTGATCAAAAATGGTATCGTTTTTCTTTTGGTTGAGGATGTACAACAACGAAGTAATTTGCGGAAAATTAATTTTGATAAACTCCATCAAACTTGTAACATTTTCCGGTCCTGCAAAAGCAAAAACCACGATCACCATTAATTCTTTGGTGGAAGAAGTTCGGATAATTAAGTTTCGCAAACTGCCTTCGTGCTTTCTTAAATTATAAAAACTAATTTGGTGTTGCATGGCAAAATCACGAACACTGTTTCGGATTTCATTGGAAAAATCAGCTTGTAAATGGCATTTTTGAATATCCAGGATCCGGTCAAAATAAAGCGGCACATGGAAGCCCAGTGCATCGGTAGCAAACGTTTCGCCGCTGCTGATTTCATGATTGGTCAGCCATCTTCTATCCGAAAAAGTAAACTCCAGTTTATTGCGGTAAAAACGTGTTTCCGGCGAAGGCAAAATCGGCATCAGGCTGCTTACATCAATTTTGGCGATACGTTCCAGCGCGTCTATAACCGCTTTTTGCTTGTAATGCAGCTGCGCTTCATAAGTCATGTGTTGCCATTTGCAGCCGCCGCAATCGCCAAAATGCTGGCAAAAAGGTTCGGTACGCAAATCGGATGCTGTTTTTAGGGCAGTAATTTTGGCTTCGGCAAAATTTTTCTTTTTGCGGAAGATTTCGATATCGGCCACATCGCCCGGAACAGCTTTCTCCACAAAAACCACCAGTTCGCCTGCGCGGCCAACGCCTTTTCCTTCTTCTGCAATATCAAAGATGGTAATGTTTTCTACTACAGTTTTTTCGCGGGGCGATGTTCTTCTCATGAACCTCAAATTTAGGGCTATTTTTATTTATAGGAAATAGGAGCGGGGAGAATGGTGTTTTTTGGTGGTAAAAGAAGCATTAGCAGGTTTTAAACTTTTTATTTCCCCTATTAACGGATGGTAATTCTATATAGTTGAGATAATATTGAAATTACCTTTCAAATTTCATTTAAGAATAATTAAATATACTTATATTTATATTTAAATAAAAATAACTATATTTGTTTATTATTATATAATAGTTTTTGCACTAATAAAGATAAGTTTTTATACTTAATTTGTAACTCAATGATTAACAAGCTAAAACCAATATCTAATGAATTAAAATTAGATAGAATCAAGTATGAAAACCCATGGTGGAACACTAACGAAATAGAAGATCAGTTTCAAAACATGAAGCGAAGATTATATTTTGATTTATTCTATCCTTTAGTAGAAGAAACAGAACCGAGACGGGCAGTTGTTCTTATGGGACCAAGACGGGTTGGCAAAACAGTAATGATGTATCATACTATAGATAGATTGCTTAAAAATCAAATTGTTCCTCAAAATAAAATATGTTTTATCAATATTGAAAATCCTTTGTATTTCAGTATGGCATTGGAGGAATTATTTTCTTTGGGAAGGAATGCAAGTGGCGTTTTAAATCCAAGTGGATATTATGTTTTCTTCGATGAGATTCAATATCTTACAGATTGGGAAATCCATCTAAAAGTTTTAGTAGATAGTTATCCAAAAACAAAATTTATTGTTTCAGGATCAGCGGCCGCAGCTTTTAAGTTAAAGAGTACAGAAAGTGGTGCGGGCAGATTTACAGATTTTTTATTGCCACCTTTAACATTCCATGAATACATTCACCTCAAGGAATACAATCATTTAATATTAAAGACAGAAACACGATGGAGAGGAAAAAATACTTCATGGTTTTCAACTAATAATATCAAAGAGATGAACAAACACTTTATTGATTATATAAATTTTGGTGGCTATCCAGAGGTGATTTTTTCGGATAAAATTCAAGCAAATGTAGGGCGCTATATCAAAAGTGATATAATTGATAAGGTGCTACTAAGAGATTTACCAAGTTTATATGGAATTCAAAATGTACAGGAATTAAATACATTTTTTACAACACTTGCTTATTATAGTGGCAATGAAGTTTCATTTGAAAATTTATCTACAAGTAGTGGTGTAAACAAATTGACATTGAAAAAATATATAGACTACTTAGAGGCAGCATTTCTGATAAAGCTTATCAACAGGATTGATGATTGTGCTAAAAAGTTTAAGCGGTTAAACATGTACAAGATTTATTTAACTAACCCTTCCCTTAGAAGCGCGCTATTTTCTCCTTTAAGTGTTACAGATGATGGTTTTCCGCACATGGTTGAAACTGCAATATTTGCACAATGGATGCATCGGATTTCTTTTACCCCATGGTATGCAAGATGGAAAGATGGTGAAGTTGATATTGTTGGATTAGATGATAAAAAACTAGAACCAGTATGGGCTGTTGAAATAAAATGGACTAACAAAGCTTTTGATAATCCCCACGCTGAACTTAAAAGCTTATTGCACTTTTGTAAAAAAAATAATTTAAAGGAAGCTATTGTAACTACAATAGATAAGGAAGGTATAAAATTGGTAAATGGGGTTGAAATTAAGTTTGTAACAAGTGCAATGTACACCTACATTGTTGGACACAATAGTATTGAAAATAAAAAAGCAGGCGTTTTCTAATTAGAAAATTTACTGGTTTATAGTTGCTTTTGGAGAGGACCATGAAGAGAAGCACTACTTCAAAGCCGCCTTAACCAAATACGGCAAAATCTCTTTCTGAAAACTCACAAAATTCTTGCGCACATCCGCATCACTTACCGAAGTAAAAGCAAAACTGAAAACGATGCTTTTGCTGGATTTAATCAGGAAGCGCAACCTCGCCGGAAAAGTATCATTAATATGCAATTCGCTTACGCCAGTGAAAGATTTGTACAGCAGTTCTTCCAGTTCGTTGGATAGTTTTTTTAAAAAATCCTGTGCATTGGCAGATTCCCGGATAAAATCCCAGCCGATAAATTCATTGCAAACGGTGTAAGAAAGCCGGCTGGTTTTCATGATGAGGTTGGTAAGATGCTTTTCCTCATCAATATCTGTTGCACTGTTCTGGATCAGATCGTCCACACTTTGGCGAATGTAATCCATCAGCAAAACCTGTAAAATGGCTTCTTTGCTATCAAAATATTTGTAAATGGTGGCTTTGGCAACTTTGGCGCGCTTGGCAATTTCGTTTACGCTGGTTTTATGGTAGCCAAACTTGCGGTAAAGCTCGCGCGCGCCTTGCTTGATGCTTTCTACTGTTCTATCCGCCTCCATATCAGTTAGTTACAAAAATTTGGTTGTTGCCCACATTAACCGAATACGAACGTAAGTAGCGCGTGGCAGGGGCTTTTACCGGCGAACCATCATCCAAAGAAAACTTGGAACCACTGCAAGGGTCGGTTGCCGTTAAAGTCGGGCTGTCCAGCGTGATTGCGCATCTGTTTTCGGGTAGATAACTGCTGCAACGATCATAAGCTACATAACCTGCACTGGGGCTTCGGTAGATAATCAACCCGCGAACGCCGTAGCCATCAATGGTTACGGCACCGCCCACTGCCGAAAGCCTGCTTAAGCGCGGATCAGAAAGCGGTGCGCTAAAATTAATTTGCACATAAGGGATTGCACCCACATTGGTTTTTCCGCAGGACAGAAAAACTATCGATAAAAGAAGTATCGGTATAAATTTTTTGATCAACTGATTTCGGTTTGAAACTGTTTAAGAAAACGTACATCGTTTTCGGAAAATAAACGCAAATCACGTATCTGATATTTCAGGTTTGTAATGCGTTCAATGCCCATGCCAAAAGCAAAACCGGTATATTTTTCTGAGTCGATGCCGCAGTTTTCCAGCACATTCGGGTCCACCATGCCGCAACCTAAAATTTCTACCCAGCCGCTGTATTTGCACATCTGGCAGCCTGCACCTTTGCAAATACTGCACGATACGTCCATTTCGGCAGAAGGTTCTGTAAAAGGAAAATAGGAGGGACGGAAACGCAATTTGGTTCCTTCGCCGTATAATTCCTGCACGAAATGATAAAGGGTTTGTTTGAGATCAGCAAAAGATACATTTTCATCTACATAAAGCCCTTCTACCTGATGGAAAAAGCAATGTGCGCGGGCAGAAATAGCTTCGTTGCGGTAAACACGGCCCGGCATAATGGCCCGAAACGGCGGTTTGCCGGCTTCCATCATCCTAACCTGAACGGAAGAAGTGTGGGTGCGAAGTGCGATATCACCTTTTAGCTCCCTCTCCTTTGGAAAGGGTTGGGCTGAGGCATTTTTAATTTCATCACCATTGTTTCCGGCCTCACCCCGGCCCTCTCCAGGGGAGAGGGAGTTAGCTTCGTTTGCTTTACCAGCTTTTTCTCCCTCTCCTTTGGAGAGGGTTGGGGTGAGGCTTTTTTTGCTGATAAAAAAAGTATCCTGCATATCTCTTGCCGGGTGTTCTTCCGGGAAGTTTAAGGCGGAGAAATTATGCCAGTCGTCTTCAATTTCCGGTCCTTCGGCCACCACAAAACCCAAACGTTTAAAAATATCGATGATCTCGTTCCGGACCAAAGAAAGCGGATGGCGCGAACCCAATTGAAAACCTGTGCCCGGAAGCGTTAAATCTTCTTTGGAAACCGTTTTTTCCGGTTGCGTTTCCAGCTGTTCCTTCAGGCTTTGATATTTGGCTTCGGCCAGTTGTTTAAACTCGTTCAGCCCTTTGCCCATGCTGCGTTTTTCTTCCGCAGAAACCGTTTTAAACTGATCAAAAAGGTCTTTGATCAATCCTTTAGTACCCAAAAAACGGATGCGGAAAGTTTCCAGTTCGGCCGCATTTGCCGGCTGGAAGTTATTGATTTCAACAGTATATTGATTGATTTGACCTTGCATAATAATAAACGGGATATTGCGCTTTATTAAAGTGTAAAAATACGTGTTATAAAGCTATTTGTACGTCTTTAAACTCAAATGCAAGTTTTTTAATCGTTTTGGCGTACAGCTGTCAGTGTTTTAGAACTGAATAACTTGGGGCAACATACTGTTTTTATCGTATAAAAATTGGGATGATTTGTATTGAAAAAGCTGGTATGTGATGATCTCATCCATAAAAACCCGTTTATTTACAACATAATTATGGCTGATAATAAACTTTTTGCTGCTAATTGCCTCTTACTATTTTTTGGTTTTCAATGCTAAAAACTTTATGCTGTATTTTGGTGATGCTGTTTCCGGTGTTTGCTTTTGCGCAGCAGCAGGATATTAGCGGCACCGTTACAGATCAAAAAGGTAAACGCTTGCCATTTGCAGCAGTTTTTGCAGAAAATACCACTTTAAGCACGCTGAGCAACGAGCGCGGCATTTATCATTTTTCGCTTGATCCGGGCAACTACACCCTGATTTTCCGGCAGATCGGGCAAAAACAAACTTCCGTAAAAATCAACCTGCAAAAAGATACCGTGCTTAATGTGGTACTGCAGCCCGAAATTTACCACCTAAAAGAAGCATCGGTCCCGGGCATCGACCCTGCTTATACCATGATCCGGAAGGCAATGGCCAAGCGCCGGTTTTATAAAAAGCAGGTAGACAATTATTCCTGTAAAGTGTATTTAAAAGGCATACAAAAATTGGTAAGCGGGCCAAAACGCTATCTGGGCGACAGTGTGGTTAAGGTGCTGAGTTTGAATAAAAATGGCAGCAGTATTATTTATGAAACGGAAGCCAATTCTCAATTCAACTTTTCCCGGCCGCATAAAATAAAAGAATTACTACAGGCTTCACGCGCCGCCGGAGATCATCCTTCGCTGAATTTTAACCGCGCGCTGGATGTTCAAACAGATTTTTATAACAATCTTTTGCATTGGGATGCGCTGAGCAACCGGTCTTTCGTTTCGCCGATTGCCTCAAATGCAATGGGTTTTTACCGGTATAAGTTTCGGGGCGATTTTACCGAAAGCGGCCGCCTGATCCACAAAATTGAAGTGATTGCCAAACGGAAAAGCGATCCTTCTTTCAACGGTTTTATTTATCTGGAAGACGGTGCCTGGCGCATCCACAGCATCAACATGAAACTGTTTAAACTGGCCAATATCAGCTTTGTTGATTCGTTGCAGGTCACGCAGCAGTTTATCCCGGTTACAGATAGCGTTTGGATGCCGTCTTCTGTGCGTTTTAATTATCGCGGGAAAGTATTTGGTTTCGTTTTCAGCGGTTATTATGCAGGGATTTATGCTGATTACAATATCAAACCGAACTTTGCACCCAATTTTTTCAATCACCAGATAATGGAAATCCCGAAGCTGGCCTTTAAAAAAGATTCCCTGTATTGGAACGCCAACCGGCCCGTCCCGCTAACCCGGCAAGAAGAAATTTATTATTACAACAAAGATAGTTTGGGCAGAAAACGGCAATCCAACCAGTATCTGGATTCTGCCAAAAAAATTAACAACCATTTTTTGTTTTTGCCCTGGGTTTTAAACGGCTACAACATCAGAAGTAAAGACGGCAGAAAAAATTACAACATCCAATCACCAAAAGATATTGTTTTTTATAATTATGTAGAACGCTGGGGGATCAATCTGGCACCGCGATACAAACGGTTTGAACCCAACGGAAAAACTTTGGAAATCAGGCCGGCTCTCCGCTATAGTTTTGCCCGGGAGTTGCTGAATGCCAGTGTTTATGCTTCATACCGGTACAACCCAACCAAGCAGGCCAGTATTTATGGCAAAGTCGGTTCTGATTTTTTGGACCTGAACAATTCCGGCAATGTCAGTCTTTTCCTGAATACGCTAAGTTTCTTGTTTACCGAACATAATTTGTTAAAGTTTTATCAATCTAAATTCATACAGGCTGGTTCGCAGGGAGAAGTGGAAAATGGTATTTTGCTCAACGGTTTTATGGAATATGCAGACCGCCGCAGCCTGAACAATTTTTATAAAGACAGTACACAGGTTACACCAATTTTACGAAACGGTATCCGCGAGCAGTCCAATAATCCGCTGGACCCGGGCAGCGATGTACCTCTTTTTCCGCGTTATCAATCGCTTTCTTTCAGCGGCTCGGCTACTTTTACTTTTAATCAGCAATATACGCAGCGGCCGGACGGAAAATACATTGAGCCTTCGCCTTATCCGCGCCTGCGGGTCAATTTCCGCAAAGGTTTCCCGATTTTGGGTTCGGATGTAAACTATGGTTTTACTTCCGTTGATGTTTTCCAGGACCGGGTGCACATGGGCATTTACGGGTATTCTTCTTATTTTTTTTCAGGCGGGACTTTTATCAATCATAAAAGTTTGTATTATCCTGATTATAAACAGTTTAGGGGAGGGCAGCCATTTGTTTTTGATTCATCGCTGGGCAGTTTTCACTATCTCAACTACTACGTTTACAGCACCAACCGCAGCTATCTGGAAGGCCATTATGAGCATAATTTTGGCGGATATTTTTTAAACCGGCTGCCATTTATCCGTAAGCTGCGGCTTGAAGAAATTGTAGGCGGTTCTTTTTTGACACAACGCATCCGCGACAATTATCACGAGTTTTATTTCGGGATCAAAAAACTGCTGGTCCGGTTTGATTATGGCTTTGCGTTTGACGGGCACAGCAAAATTTATCAGGGATTTAGATATGTTTACAGTTTGTAAAACCAGGACAAATTTATGCCGGTAAAAGAAGCATCAAATTTTTAAAACATCAACTTTGCGCCATAAATATTTTTTCTGCTGCCTCAAATATTTTTCAATAGTAAAACAATAATGAAAAAAACTTTACTTCTGTTTCTTCTTCCGTTCATCGTTTTTACAAATGCTTTTTGCCAGCAATTTTCTATCTCAGGCAAAATCTCTGATGCGCAGGGAAATCCTGTTCCGTTTACTTCCATCTACCTGAAAAACACCACAAAAGGAACGTCGGCCAATGATCGTGGTTTGTACGAATTCCGGGTGGATACAGGCACCTATGACGTAATTTACCGCTATGTGGGTTTCAAGGAAAAAGTAGAGCACCTTACCGTTACGAGCAGTAATTTGCAGCATGACGTGGTTTTGAACAAAGAAATTTACCAGCTAAAAGAAGTATCGATTAATGGCAGCGGAGAAGATCCGGCGTATGCCATCATCCGCAAAGCAATTGGCAAACGGAAGCAATATTTGAACGAACTGCAGGAATATTCATGCGATGTGTACATCAAAGGTGTGCAGAAATTGCTGAGCGCGCCAAAAAAGATTTTAGGCCGCGATGTGCAAAAAGTTTTGCAGCTGGATTCTAACCGAAAAGGCATTATTTATCTTTCAGAATCCGAATCGCATTTCAATTTTGCCGCGCCGGATAAAGTAAAAGAAGTGATGGTTTCATCCAAAATTGCCGGCCGGAACAATGCATTCAGTTTCAACCGCGCCTCTGATCTGCAACTGACTTTTTACAAAGATCTGATCGAATTCAGCGGCCTCAGCAACCGTGGTTTTGTCTCGCCGATTGCCGGCAATGCTTTGTTTTATTACAAGTACAAATTGCTGGGCAAAGATGTGATCAACGGGCAAACAGTTGATAAAATACAGGTGATTCCGCGCCGGGAATTTGACCCGGTTTTCCGTGGGAACATTTACATTGTGGATGGACAATGGCGCATTTACAGCGTTGATTTGCGCCTCACCAAAAACTCACAAATTAATTTTGTAGATACACTGAATTTGAGCCAGCAATACATTCCGGTTACGCCGAAAATCTGGCAGCCAACGTTTGTGCAATTTAGTTTCAAGGGCAAAGTTTTAGGGTTTAAGTTCGATGGATATTTCATCGGGATTTATAGCAATTACAACGTTGATCCGAAGTTTCCAAAGAATTTTTTCAACGGTGAAGTGATGAAAATCACCAAAGAAGTGAACAAAAAAGATTCGCTTTACTGGAATACAAACCGGCCGGTTCCGCTCACTGCTGAAGAAAAATACAATTACAAATTTAAGGATGATACTTCGGGCCGGAAGCAGAGCAAACCATACCTGGATTCGGTAGAAAAAGCCAATAACCACTTTAAAATCGGGCCGTTTTTAATTGCCGGTTATACCAAACGAGACCGTTACAATTATACTTCGTTAAGCTTTCCGGCTTTGTACAAGCAAATCCATTACAATACGGTAGAAGGTTTTGCGGTCAACCTGAAAGCCACTTACACCAAAAGCGATGAATACCGCCGTGCTTTTTTTATCACCCCAAATATCCGTTATGGTTTTGCTAATCATTTATTGAGTGTAAATGCGGAAGCAAGTTACCGCTACGACCCGATTAACCAGGGAACAGTTTTCGGCAAGATCGGCTCAGACGTACTGGATTTGAACAATTTAGGGACCCAAAGTTTGCTGATCAACTCACTTGGAACCTTGTTGTACAACCAGAACTACCTGAAACTTTACCGCTCAGAAGCAGCCATGATTGGTACGCAGCGCGAAGTGGCCCGCGGCGTTTTGCTAACCGGCCAGCTGGAATATGCCAACCACAAACAGCTGTACAATACCACAATGCTGAATAAAATCAACCAAAACAATGATCTCACCTCCAACAATCCGCTCAATCCGGCTACCGAAACACAATTGTTTCCGGAGTATCAATCGCTTATTTTCCACGGATCGGCTTTGTTTACTTTTGATCAGCAATACACCACCCGCCCGGACGGCCGCTTTTACGAACCTTCCAAATATCCGCAGTTGCGCCTTAATTACCGCAAAGCTTTTAGTGTTTTAGGCGGAGATGAAAGTTTTGATTATGGTTCGATCAATGTATTTCAAAATCACATCCGTTTAGGTTTATACGGCTATTCTTCTTTCCTGATTTCAGGTGGAAAGTTCTTCACCAAAAAAGAAATTTATTACCCGGATTACAAGCATTTTTTGGGCAATCAAAGTTTAACTTTTAATCCTCAGATTGGCTCGTTCCACTTCCTGGATTTTTATCCTTACAGCACCAATACCGGCTATCTGGAAGGCCATTATGAGCATAATTTCTCCGGTTTTTTGTTGAACAAGGTTCCGTTTTTACGTCAGTTTAAGCTGGAAGAAATTGCGGGTGCATCGTACTTAACGCAATCGCCAATTGCCGGAAGTATAACCAAAGCCTACACCAGTTACAGTGAGTTTTACGTCGGCTTGCAGCGGTTTATTTTCAGGGTAGATTATGGCATTGCCTACAATTCTGAAAAGAAAATACACCAGGGTTTTAGGATTTATTACGGGTTTTAATTCAGTTGTAAGTTGCGGGTGGCGAGTTCGAGAGTTGCATAGTGGACACAATCAACGAATGCAACTCTCTACCCAGAACTCACAACACGCAACTGAAAACTGACAACTTTTCTTTACTTTTGCGCTTCATTTTACGCTGTTTGCACCAGTATCAATGTTGTTTATGACATATCAAACACTACTTTATTACTGCTATTCTTCGATAGAAAATGCAGAAGCTTTTGCTGCGGACCATTTAAAACTTTGTAAAAGCCTGAACCTGGTTGGCCGTGTAATTGTGGCTGATGAAGGACTGAACGGCACAATTTCGGGCATAAAAGAAGCATGTGAAACGTACATGCAAACGCTTTATGCTGATCCTCGCTTTGCCAAAATTGATTTTAAAATTGATGAGGTAGAAGAACTTTCCTTCATCAAAATGCACGTTCGCTACAAATCAGAAATTGTACATTCCGGGCTGCGCGACCCGAAAATCATCGACCCAAATAAACAAACCGGCATACACCTGCAACCGTTGGAATTTATGGCGATGAAAGACCGCGACGACGTGATAGTGCTGGATGTGCGCTCCAATTACGAACATAACCTCGGTAAATTTAACAACGCGGTTACTTTCGACATGGAGAATTTTCGTGATTTCCCGGAGATGATCAATAAGCTTTCTTCTTTTAAAGATAAAAAAATCCTGACTTATTGCACCGGCGGCATCAAATGCGAAAAAGCTTCGGCTTTGCTACTGCACGAAGGTTTTGAAAACGTGTACCAGCTGCATGGCGGCATCATTAAATACGGAAAAGAAGCCGGCGGAAAAGATTTTGACGGCAAGTGTTATGTCTTTGATAACCGGCTTTCTGTGGATGTAAATTCAGTAAATCCGGTTGTGATTTCACGTTGTTTGAACTGCGGAAAAGAAACGCCCAAAATGATCAATTGTGCCAACCCGGAGTGCAACGCGCATTTTACCCAGTGCGAAGGTTGCGGCCGGGAACTGGACGGCTGCTGCTCTGCCGAATGCAAATCTCATCCGCGGAAACGGGTTTACGATGGCAGCGGATATTATGTAAAAGTACCGCAACCAGTCAAATCAATTAATAAGCACAGAAAGGTACAGGCTGAGGAAACTAAAAATCATTCGGAGTCTGTGCTGTAAATAGGATGATGCTTCTTTTATCGGTATAAAATTGGGCTGATAAAAGAAGCATCGGTTTCAATACAACAGCAACATTTTTTATCCTGTAAAAAGAGTATCAGGCAATTACTTCTGCCCAAAATATTCCTCCAGATAAATAGCTACACCATGCTCAATATTGGATTTTGTAACCGCAAAAGCAACCTGTTTTAATTCCGGCACCGCATTGCCAACAGCTACGCCGATCCCTGCATTTTGCAATAATTTCATATCATTATAGCCATCGCCAAAAGCCATAACTTCTTCATTTGTAATTGTTTCGTTATCAGAAAACGAATTTAAAAGGAAATCCAAACCTTCACTTTTATTGGTAAACGGTGTGATCTCCAGGTAAATATCTTTTGATCGCCAAACGGCTACTTCCAAGTTTGCGCGCAGGTTTTCTTCGATCGCATCCAGCAATTCCGGATTTCCCATCAGCATGATTTTATGCGCACCATTGGCAATAAAATCATGCAATTTCTCCACAGAAAAATCACTGATCAAACCATCAGGTTCCGCGCGCGTATTGTTGATTTCCCTTTGTGCATAAAAATCTATGGTCGAAGCCAGCCAGGTATTATTTTGATAAATGCTGATGTGTACATTTTGCAAACGCGCTAAATCCATAATTGCCAGTACGTTTTCTGCGGAAATGGTTATGGAAGAGATTATTTTCTGCGGATCAAAAGCAATTCCGTCAGCCAAAACCAGCGCAGCATTATAACAAATTAAAGGCATCGTGCTGATATTCAGTGTTTTCTGGATATGGAAAAGTGCTTTTGGCATCCGCGATGAAGCCAGTACAAAACAGATGTTCGGGCCAAGTTGCGCAACAGCTTTAATGGTGCGCTCATCAACCTCACGCTGTTTGTTCAAAAGTGTGCCATCTACATCCGTGCAGATTAATTTTATGCTCATGCTGTTTTTATCGGATAAAAATCGGAAGTTTTTATTTATTTGCTTTTGAATAAAAATCTGCGCAGCAAAGCAAAAACAAAACAAGTGTTTTTCAAACTCAAAATTGCTATAATTGCTTTTGATGGGATTTTTGGAGATTGAAGGTTTGGGCAAGGTGCATTACCACGAATATGGCAGCGGCACAAAACTGCTGTTTGCTTTTCATGGTTACGGCATGTCGGGCAGGCAGTTTTCTGTGCTCCAACAATCACTGGTGCAGCAATATCGGATCATTGGTTTTGATCATTTTTTTCACGGCACATCGGCTTTATATGAGGCAAAAGAAGCAGTGGTTTTAGCCGGAATGCAGCCGGAGATTTTGAAAGCATACATCAACTCCTGGTTTAAGAAATTTGGCCGGCAGCGGTTTGCTTTGCTCGGCTATTCTATCGGTGCCAACATGGCTTTGTATTTAACACAACAGTTTTCAGATCAGATAGATGAAGTAATTTTGATGGCACCGGATGGTTTGGTCCGGCACAAAGGTTTGCATTCTTTGCGTGCTTCTTTTATCGGTCAAAAATTGTTTAAAAAGCTGACTTACAGCAGCTGGATGATGGCCCGTGCCTTAAAACTATTGAACTGGTTTGGGATGATTGACAATAGCTTGTACGCTATCGCCAGCCGGGAAACTGATACGCCGCAAAAACGGCTCAACGCTTATTTTACCGTTCACTTCAACAAAAACATTTATACGGATATCGGGAAAGTTGCCGCGCTGATCAACCAATACCACATTCGCTGCCGGTTGTATTTTGGGCGATATGATCAGTTGTTTCCGCAAAAAAATAGCAAAAAGCTGCTGCGTTTATTGCAACGCCCGGAAATTTACGTTCTCCCGTCAGATCATTGGATTGTAACGGCCGAACTGGACAGTTTTATAGCTTCACAAACCGCATGATCACCAGCAAACGGCATACATTATTCTATAAACTTTTTTTGCCTTTTATGCGCTGGCGGTTGCTGCGCAGCTTTCGGTCGCTCACTTTATACAACCAAATCAGCATAAAACCCAACCATTCCGTACTTCTTTTAGGCAACCATTTTAGCTGGTGGGACGGGTTTTTAACAGCTTACCTCATTGATTTTATTTTCAAAAAAAAAATATTTACAATGATACAGGAAGACCAGTTGCAGCAGCGGATGTGGCTGCGCAGGCTGGGTTCGTTTTCCATTAACCGTACTTCGCGTGATATGTTTAATTCGATGCAATACGCTGCAAATCAATTAAATAAACCTGAAAATGCTGTCGTAATTTTTCCGCAAGGTTCATTGCAATCCAATCATTGCACCGAGATCAGGCTGGAAAAAGGCATCAGTTACATCATCAAAAACATCAAAGGTGATTGCCAGATTATTTATGTTTCGGTTTTAATTGATTATTTTGAAAGCTTCAAGCCAACCGCTTATTTTCATTTGATGGACGGCGGCACCAATCATGATTTTGATTTTGAAAAGCTGGCCAAACAAATAAATGATTTCCAGCAACAGGCCCTAAAAAATCAAATAAACATTAAACACTAAAAATATACCGATAAAAACAGTATGGTCAGAAACAAAGATAACTGGCTGGTCCACGGGTTTTTCTCCTGGTATATCAGCAAAAGGGTAGCGCAGCATTATCATCAGCTGGTGTTTGGCCCGGTTGCAACTGATCCCGGAAAATCGATACTTTTAGTTGCCAATCATTACAGTTGGTGGGACGGTTTTTTGTTTTTTCACCTCAACAAACTGCTGTTTAAAAAGAAATTTCACATCATGGTTTTGGAAGAAACCATTATTAAACATGGTTTTTTAAAATACGTTGGCTCCTTTTCCGTTTCTAAAAATTCGCGGAGTATGCTGGAAACCTTAAAATATGCAGGCAATTTGTTGGATGACCCTCAAAATCTGGTTGTCATTTTTCCGCAGGGAAAGTTGTATTCTAATTTTATCAATGCCATAAATTTTGAAAAAGGTTTGGACCGGATTGTCAGTTTCAGTCAGCAAAAATTCAATTATGTGTTTGCTGCTTCTTTTACCGAAGAATTTTCGGAGCCAAAACCAACTGTTTTTGTTTACCTGAAAGTTTATGCTGCGGCAAACTTTGCCGGTCTGGCAGCTGTTCAGTCGGCATATCAAACGCACTATCAGCAATCAAAATCAGTGCAAATTGCAATTGTTAAATAATGGCTATCCTGTTTTGTTACCTCATCTATTTTTTCCTGATTTTGCGTTTCTGCGTTACACTTTTCAACTTTATTTCTAACCCGAAAATTACCAAAGTTTCCCATCAGTACCATGATCTGGTTTCTATCCTGATCCCGGCGCGCGACGAAGAAAAAAATATTCTAACCCTTCTTCAATCAATTAAAAATCAGGATTATAAGCATATTGAAGTGCTTATTTTGGATGATCATTCCAGCGATGAAACTTATAATATCACGGCTGGTTTTGCATTAAAAAATCCGGCTTTTAAAGTGATAAAAGGTAAAGAATTGCCTGCTGGCTGGCTGGGTAAAAACTTTGCCTGCCATCAGTTGGCGCGGCAGGCAAAAGGTAAATATTTATTGTTTTTGGATGCTGATGAAGAGGTTGATAACGGGCTGATCAACAGTGCAATCTACCGGACAAAAGTACATCGTTTATCATTGCTCAGCTTGTTTACCAACCAGGTAATGGTTTCTTTCGGAGAGAAATTAGTGGTTCCTTTGATGCACTTTATGCTCCTTAATTTATTGCCGTTGCGCCTGATTTATCTTTCTAAAAACCCGGCTTTTGCGGCAGCCAGCGGGCAGTTTATGTTTTTTGATGCCGAGAAATATCACCAGCATCAATGGCACGAACAGGTTAAAAATCAGGTAGTTGAAGATGTGGAAATTATGAAATGTGTAAAACAACAAAAGCTGAAAGGAGAGGGTTTGCTGGCCAACGGTTTGATACGCTGCCGGATGTACAACAACTATCAGGAAGCGGTTTACGGTTTCAGCAAAAATTTTCTGGCACCATTTAATTACAGCACCATCACTTTTTTATTGTACATCGTTTTTGTAATCGGCGGCCCGGTTTTAGTTGCGTTGACACTGCCTTTACAGCTTTTTCTGATGCTGGTTTCTTTAATCGTCCTCACCAGGATCATGATTTCGCTCTCATCCGGCCAAAACCCGTTTTACAACGTACTGCTGCATCCTTTGCAGATGATGAGCCTGATCATTGTGGCACATCTTTCCGTTAGAAAACACCTCACCAAAACTGTTACCTGGAAAGGAAGAAAAGTTTGAAATTCAGCAAAACCAATATTTCTATTCTGGTTGTCATCCTGTTCCATATCGTTGGTTTGACTGGTTTTTTGATACCTTTTTTACAACCTTATTTTCTGCGGATTGTGCCCGGTCATTTATTGCTGATGCTGTTTTTAGTGCTCCTAAATCATCATGGCCGTTTTTTTAAATTAATAGGGTTTATGCTGCTAATCAGTAGTTTAGGTTTTGCTTCCGAATGGATTGGCGTGCACAAACAGTGGCTTTTCGGGCATTATGCTTACGATACCACATTGGGTTTTAAGCTGGGTGAAATCCCGCTGATGATTGGCATCAACTGGTTTTTATTGATCTATGCGGCGAGTGTTCTCACCCAAAAACTACCGATAAAAACAGCATGGCCCAAAATAATTTTGGGTGCAGGTTTATTGGTTTTACTTGATCTGCTGATCGAACCGGTAGCCATCCGTTTCCATTACTGGCATTGGTTTGGAAACACGGTCCCGATCAAAAATTACGTCTGCTGGTTTTTGCTAAGCATTATTTTCCTGGCCATTTTCCGCATATTCAGTTTTAGGACACAAAATTGGACGGCTGCAATTTTACTGATTGCACAGTTTATATTTTTTGCAGTTTTGAATTTGGCCTGATAATAAAAGAACTTAAATCCGGCATTTAACGTTAAATTTGCGTTATGGAAAACTATCAGCTGCAGGTCACAATCGATGGAGATTCCGGCTTCTGTTTCGGAGTGGTTTATGCCATCGATATGGCCGAAGAAATACTTGCGCAAGACGGTTATTTATATTGTTTGGGCGATATTGTGCACAATGATGAAGAAGTTGAACGGCTGAAGAAGAAAGGGTTACGTATTATTTCGCACGAGGATTTGCCCAATCTGCAGCATGAAAAAGTGCTGATCCGCGCCCACGGTGAAGCACCGGAAACTTACCGTGTTGCCCTTCAAAATCATATCAATTTGATTGATGCTTCCTGCCCGGTAGTTTTAAAATTACAAAACCGGATCAAAAGTTCTCACGATCAGGACGAAAAAATATTGATTTTTGGCAAACACGGACACGCGGAAGTAGTTGGTTTACAAGGACAAACGAATGATGAAGCATTGGTTTTCCAGGATTTAAAAGAACTGGATGGCGTAGAACTTCCGCAGAAATTTACTTTGTACAGCCAAACCACCAAAAGCATGGAAAAGTTTTATCATATCAAAGATGAACTGATCAGCCGCGGCCACGAAGTAATTGCCAACGATACTATTTGCCGGCAGGTTTCCAACCGGGATAAAGACCTGCCGAAGTTTGTTAGGCAGTTTGATAAAATCCTTTTTGTGTCTGGTAAAAAATCTTCCAATGGCAAGGTTTTGTATGAAGTTTGCCGGAAATACAACCCGAATACTTATTTTATTTCTTCTACTGATGAACTGGAAGTTTCCATGTTTTCGCCTAAAGATAGCATCGGTATTTGCGGTGCAACTTCTACGCCGATGTGGCTGATGAAAGATGTAAAACAAACACTCGAACAATACTAAAATTACGATGGCCGATCTGAATATTAAAAAATATACAGCTTCAGGCTTGGGTTTGTTGTTTGCAACCCTCGTTATTTCCCTGTGGATTTTATCAACTGTTTTGTTGATGCAGTGGCGTTTCAGCTTTTCAAACCCACTGGTTTACGTGCTGATTTTATTGCAGATGCACTTATATACCGGCTTGTTTATTACGGCGCATGATGCGATGCACGGTACGGTTTCTCCGAATCCAACCATCAATAAAACCGTCGGACAAATTTGTACTTTATTTTACGCCGCTTTCTGGTACCCAAAATTGTATACCAAACACCATTTGCACCACAGTCATGTGCATACCGAGCATGATCCGGATTACCACCACGGAAATTTCTTTAGTTGGTATATTCGTTTTATCCGCAATTACCTTTCTGTCTGGCAAGTTGTTTTTATGGCAATCCTGTTCAATGTATTGAAAATTTGGATACCACAGCAAAACCTCATCCTATTTTGGGTCTTACCTTCGCTGATGAGCACGTTGCAGCTTTTTTATTTCGGTACTTATTTGCCGCACAAAGGCGAGCACGATAACCATCATTATTCTACCTCACAGCGCAAAAACCATTTCGTTGCTTTTTTTACCTGTTATTTTTTCGGTTATCATTACGAACATCACGATGCGCCAGGCACGCCGTGGTGGTTGCTGTGGAAGATGAAGGGTGTATGAAAAAATATTCTCTGTACCCGTCTTGTAAACAAGTAACTCTTGTTAATCTGTTTATAAGGCAGTTTAACAAGAAGCAATTAGTTAATGATCTGGAATAGTCATTTTAACAGCTTTTTTATCCACGGTCCTTTTTTTGATTGTAATAATTACAAGCGGAATGCAGCAGATATTTAAAATGCCAAGTAGCAAAAAGGCATCCATATAACTCATTAAATAAGTCTGCCTAACTACAATTGTTTCCAATGCGCCCATAGCTTGCTTTGCCGAGATTAAATAATTTGAGCCATGGGCCATGAAATTTTGAATAAGTGATTGTGTTCTTTGATAGGTTGCATGATCACTTGCTGTAATATGCGGAATTAATGCGGTACGGTTAGCTGCCGCCCTGTTGATAATATAGGTGTTAATCAATGCAATACCAAAGGAGCCGCCCATTTGCCGCATCATGTTGTTTAAAGCTGCCCCCTGAGGTATGTCTGCCTGTTTAAGCTCTGATACGGCAAGTGCAGTTAATGGTACAATCAATAGCGCAGCGCCTACACCCCGAAACAATAAAGGGATAAAAAAATAAGTGCTGCCTGATTCCAGGTTAGCCCCCGACATTAAATAACCAAATATGGCTGAAAAAGCAAAGCCCAGAATAATGAGGTACTGTGGACGAAGCCCGCTTTGTAACATTTTGCCCAAAAATGGGGAAATCATGGCAGCCATCAGCGTTCCGGGCAGTAGCATTATGCCCGTTTGGAAAGCGGTGTAACCAATAATCCGTTGTGCATACAATGGAAACACAAACACAGCACTGAACAAGCCAAACCCTAAAATAAATGTCATGATTGCAGAAAGGGACAGTGTAGTACTTTTTAACACCCTTAAATTGATTACAGGATACTTGGTATGCAGCTCCCACCAAACCAGTATGCTTAAACACAAAGTAGCGATTACACTTAACGCAATAATGTAGTTGGCCGAAAACCAGTCATCGGTCTCTCCCCTCTCCAGTATAATTTGTAACGATCCGATACCCACAGCTAGCAAAGCTATGCCCAGCCAGTCTATACTTCTATCATTAACCGACGGTTTTGTTGGTTTAAGATAACTGTAAGATAATAAAGCTGCCAACAAACCTATTGGAATGTTGACGTAAAAAATCCATTGCCACGATAAATTATCTACAATATAACCACCCAATACTGGCCCAATAGACGGGCCGATAATAATGCCGAGGCTAAAAATACCCGCTGCCGTTCCGCGTTCTTTAGCCGGAAAGGTTTCAAATAAAATGGATTGTGAGGTAGATAGCAGCGCACCACCGCCAATTCCCTGAAAGAAACGGAAGCCTACCAGCTCCCACAAGTTATGAGAAAAGCCACACATGGCCGAAGCCAGGGTGAACAGCAGGATTGAGCCAATGTAATATTGTTTCCGGCCAATTTTTTCTGCTAAAAAGCTGGTCATAGGTATAATAATAACATTGGCTATTGCGTAGGAAGTGATTACCCAGGCAGTGTCCTCCAATGATGCACCCAAATTACCGCTCATGGTATTGATAGACACATTTACAATAGTGGTATCGATAAGCTCAATGATAGTGGAGGTGATGATGGTAACAACAATAATCCATTTTCTAAAACCAGTTTCCATAGAATAGGGGATAAATTAAACCTTTTGTAACTTTTTGAATCATATCGGTGCCAACTGACAAGAATTGTAGCTTTACGACAAAGCTACAGATATAATTAGTTGCAGGTTTACATATATTGTCATCTAATTACAATTTTTGAATTTTATGAAAGAAGAAGATATTAGTAAGAAGGATTTGGAAATCCTGATGGATTTCGATTTTTTAGTAACAGTAATTGTAGCTATTGGTGAGGTGGCAAACATAACTGGTGTTCCGCAAAGGAAAATCCGGTATTGGGATGAAAAGGGATATATAGAACCTGTTGATAAAACCTCAACGTACCGGCAATATGATTACTTAAACATAAAGAAAATTGTGCTGATTAAGGAACTCCTGGATGAGGGTTACACATTAGAGGTATCGGCAAAAAAGGTCAATGAAAGATCAGCTAAAGTGTCAGAGGTGTTTCAACGGTTGAAAAAGCAAAAAAACGGTTAAGTAGTAAAACCGTTTTAATGCTTCTTTTACCTGCTATTTTTTTGTTTATCACTACGAGCACCATGATGTGCCGGGAACGCCCTGGTGGTGGTTGTGGAAGATGAAGAAAGCTTGAAAAAAATATTCCTCATATTTCTTTTATCTTGGATTGTTCTTGTTAATCTGTCCGTACAAAGTGTAAATCAGCAGCACAAATAATCCATCAGCCCTTTAACAAAATTTAACGGATAAAAGGAGCATGATAAAAGCAGCGGACAAATAAATTCGCTGCTTTTATCTTAAGCAAGCACTAACTAAGTTTATAGCGTGAGGCCGGTTGTCCGGTTTGCGTTGCTGCAAAAAGTTTCAGGCGGGCCTCATCATAATCTTTGAATAGCTGATAATTCTCAACAGATGGTAAGGTAATGTGCTCTCCCTGATCCAAACCACTTAAAGCGGCATCAACACAATTTTCAATGGTCATCACCAATGCAGGATCAAAAGCGGATAAAGGGATACCGCCCACATCATAAATCTCTGTTGCTACAGCGGCAGGTGCAATAAGCTGCACAATCACTTTAGTGTCTTTAAGCTCTTCCTTGAGTCCCATCGTAAAGTTTGCCACATATCCCTTTGTACCGCTATAAATACCAGTGAAGGCGAGGCTGTGAAAGCCTATAGCAGAGCCAATATTGATCAGCGTACCATGATCGCGTTGCTTAAACCCAGGTAAGATTGCGCCCGACAAAAGTGTTAAGGCAGTAATGTTCAGATTGATCATCGCTAATTGTTTCTGTACCGGTGTCCCGATGAACGGAGCAAGCGTAGTGGTGCCGGCATTATTAACCAGCATGGTTATTTTAGCATTACCTGAAATAGCATCAGCGACTTTTTCCAGATCTGCCATAGCGCTTAGGTCAGCAACAATGTTTTCGACCTCGATACTGTACTGTTCCCGCAGCTTCTTTGCTGATTTTTCCAGTCTTTCTTCACGTCGTGCCACAAGTATAAGGTCATAGCCGCGTTGGGCAAGTCGTTCGGCAAATACTTCGCCCAGTCCGGATGACGCTCCGGTTACGACTGCTGTTCCCATTTCATTTGTTCTTTGCATAATCATTTTTCTTTTTATTTGACGAATCAAAGGTAGATACAGTATCTTTACAAAAGATACAAGTTTCCCAAAGGGAAGTGCTTTCCTTCGGGAAACCAAGAAATGACAAAAATGAAACAGGAAAATTGCAGCAGTAGGCAAAACTTATCGCAATGTGCCCGTGAGTTAAAAGCGATCCAGGACACGATGGATATTTTGAGCGGTAAATGGAAAATTAGTATTATGAGCTGTTTAAGGTTCGGCAAAAAACGCTTTAAAAACCTACAGCTTGAGGTAAAAGGCATAGGCTCCAAAATGTTATCCAAAGAACTGCAGGAACTGGAAGTGAACGGACTGGTCAAACGGACGGTATTGAACACCAAACCGGTAATGATAGAATATGAAATTACTGAATACGGACAAACGCTCAATCCTATCATCAATGAAATGTCAACATGGGGAATACAACACCGGCAAAGAATATTAAATACATGAGGGCTGAACAAACCTCCTTTTTACTGTCTGTTTGAAAGAATATAAATTTAAGCTAAACTCTAATCTAATCATCATCACTGCTTCAAAATTATGTTACTGCAAGGTCAAATTGATTTTGCCAATCACTTTCCCTACAATGCTTGTTCAATAAAATCTACTTTTGTAGCCTTAATAAGCACTCGCATCTAATTTTTATGGGGAAAAAAGGAGTTTTATTGGTGAATTTGGGCACGCCCGATAGTCCGAAAACAGCAAATGTGCGCAAATATTTGAATGAATTTTTGATGGATAGATATGTAATAGACATCAACCCTGTAACACGTGCTTTGCTGTTAAAAGGAGTTATTGTGCCTTTTCGGTCACCAAAATCTGAAGTTGTATTGGGAGATCTGCGCCAGAAAACGGTTCGCCTTTATTGTATTACAGCATCAAACAAGCAGAATTATTGCAAGAAAGTCTGGGCGATGATTACCAGGCAGAACTGGCCATGCGTTACCAAAATCCTTCCATAGAAACCGCATTGGAGAAATTAAAAGCAGCTAATGTGGACAGTTTAAAAGTGATTGCGCTTTTCCCACATTATGCATCGGCCAGCAGTGGCTCTGTTTATTAGAAAGTGGTGCAAATCGTAAGCAAATGACTCACCATTCCTGATCTGTCTTTTGTTAATTCCTTTTATAACAACGAATTAATGATTGAGAATTTATCTAATCTTATCTGGTGAATGGCCGCCTGCTTGAATGTCTAACTCTCAGAATTCTTATTTCTTTCGGCAGTTTTCGGTAGGAAATTCTATAATGGTCAATTTCAAATGCATGAAAACTTCCATCGTTATTTTTCTTAAGTCTGTCAGGCTGATAGATCGCTGGCTTTTGAGGTAATGATTTTATTTTTGCTAAAATGTCCTTTTCTATCTTTTCTGCATACGCAAATTGTTCGTTATCCTCCAAATATTTAATAGCATCCATTAACTGCTCAACAGCTAATTTATTCCATTTTATTTTCATTAAAGCGCTTCTCTTCTTTTTTGAAAAAGTTGTTCAACGTCCTGGTGCCTAACAAAATTTCCAGCTTCTATTTCTGAATTGGCCTGATCTATTTCACTATTGTACTGCTCAATAAATGCAGCGTTGATTTGATCGGCTTTTTCTTCAATATCAGCTTGATAGTTATAACGCAAACTATCCAGAAAAGCCAATAATACTTTTTCCTCTTGTTCGTTTTTTGTATTTACTAATACGCTCATAAACCAAATCTAATCAAATAATCCTAAAGTTTGTGAAGCACTTAATTTTTTTAAATTCGATCTTTTTTAAGCGAATATAAAAAATTAAAAGCTGATTGTAATTGCTCTTCAAAACATTATGTTACTGCAAGGTCAAATTGATTTTGCCAATCACTTTCCCTGCAACCCTTCTTAAATAAAATTTACTTTTGCAGACATAAACAAACCATCGCATTAATTTTTTATGGGAAAAAAAGGGGTTTTATTGGTAAACCTGGGTACGCCCGATAGTCCGCAAACTAAAGATGTTCGTCGTTATCTGGGCGAATTTTTGATGGATGGCCGCGTAATCGATATTAATCCTGCGCTTCGTGCTTTGCTGGTAAAAGGCGCAATCGTTCCTTTCCGTTCACCAAAATCAGCTAAGTTGTACCAGGAAATCTGGTCTCCCGAAAACGGTTCGCCCTTGCTTTATTACAGCATCAAGCAAGCCGAATTATTGCAGCAAAGTTTGGGCAATGATTACCAGGTGGAGTTGGCGATGCGTTACCAAAACCCTTCGATAGAAACAGCTTTGGGGAAATTAAAGGCTGCCAATGTGGACAGTTTAAAAGTGATTGCGCTGTTCCCGCAATATGCATCGGCCAGCAGTGGTTCTGTGTATCAGAAAGTAATGGAACTGGTTAGCAAATGGCTGACCATTCCTGACCTGTCTTTTGTTAATTCTTTCCATGACAACGAATTAATGATTGAAAACTTTGCGGAGAACGGCCGGAAATACCAACCGGAAACTTACGATCATATCCTGTTCAGCTTCCATGGTTTGCCGCAACGACAGCTGATTAAATCAGACCCGACTCAAAACCACTGTTTAAAAACGGCCGGTTGCTGTGCTACACTTACCGATGCCAATAAATTCTGCTACTCGGCGCAATGCCATGATACCGCACGTTTAATTGCAGAAAAATTGAATTTAAGCAAAGATCAATATACCATTTGCTTCCAGTCGCGTCTGGGAAATGATCCCTGGGTGAAACCTTATACAACCGAAGTGGTGGCAGAACTGGCCAAAAAAGGAAAAAAGCGGATGCTGGTTTTTTGTCCGGCTTTTGTAGCTGATTGTTTAGAAACGGTTTACGAGGTGACGGTTGAATATGGAGAAGAATTTAAAGCTTTGGGCGGAGAAAAAATACAATTGGTAGAAAGTTTAAATGATTCGCCAATGTTTATTGAGGCTTTGCACCAGATGGCTGTTGCTTGAAGTTGTCATTCCGACGATAGGAGGAATCTTGTTCAAAGCGATTAAACTGGTATTATTTAAAGAAGGTTTCTCCCTTCGGTCGGAATGACAGCACAATGCTTATTTTATGCCGATAAAAGAAGCATTGCCAACGCTTGTTTCCTGAGAATTTTCCGCTTATCTTCGCGCCACAATTCACACAAATTATTTACGCTTTAATATTATTCAGGTAATGTATTTAAGTAAAGAAGCAAAAGCAGAGATTTTTGCAAAACACGGAGAAAGTGCAACCGATACCGGTTCTGCCGAAGGCCAGGTTGCCTTGTTCACCACACGTATCGCCCATTTAACCGGGCATTTGAAAAAAAACAAAAAAGATTTTTCTACACAATTATCACTTCAGAAACTGGTTGGTAAACGTCGTGCTTTATTAGGCTATTTGTTTAAAAAGGACATTAACCGTTACCGTGCCATTATCAAAGCATTGGAACTAAGGGATATTATCAAATAACCCGGAGCAATTTCCGCTAAAAAGCCATCTTAATTTGAGATGGCTTTTTTACTTTAAAAAATTAAAATTTATATAAAAGCTGGTGCGTTCTAAAGATGAAAAACGTACTGATACAACAACAAAAATGAATGTAATTAAAAAAACAATTGATCTGGGCGATGGCCGCATCGTGGAGATCGAAACCGGCAAACTGGCCAAACAGGCCGATGGTTCTGTTGTAGTAAAAATGGGCGATACGATGTTGCTTGCAACTGTAGTATCTTCCAAAGAAGCCAAAGAAGGCGTGGATTTTCTGCCGCTTTCGGTTGATTATCAAGAAAAATATGCGTCAACCGGACGAATTCCGGGCGGATTTTTACGCCGCGAGGCACGTTTATCAGATCATGAAGTATTGATTTCCCGTTTGGTTGACCGTGCGCTTCGTCCGCTGTTTCCGGAAGATTATCATGCGGATACACAAGTAATGATCTCTTTAATTTCTGCCGATAAAAACATTATGCCGGATTGTCTGGCTGGTTTGGCTGCATCAGCTGCGATTTCAGTTTCTGATATTCCTTTTAACGGACCGATTTCTGAAGTCCGCGTAGCAAAAGTTGACGGCAAATTGGTAATCAACCCAACATTAAGCGATCTGCAAAAAGCAACTTTAGAATTTATGGTTGCCGGTTCTGCTACCGATATTGTGATGGTGGAAGGTGAAGCAAACGAAATTGCGGAAGCCGAAATGGTGGAAGCGATCGCTTTTGCACACGAAGCCATTAAAGTACAAGTTGCTGTACAAGTTGAATTAGCCGAAGAAGTTGGCAAAACTGATAAACGCGTTTATAACCACGAGCATAGCAATTTAGAATTAAAAGAAGTAGTTTTTGCAGCTACTTACGATAAAGCTTATGCTGTTGCCGCTTCTTCATCCGGTAAAGATGACCGCAGCGCAGATTTTAAACAAATCCGTGATGAGTTTATCGCTTCCATGGGCGAAAATCCTGATCCGATCCAGGTTCATCTCGCTAAAAAATATTTCCACGACGTGCAGTATGATGCTGTTCGTAATCTGGTTTTAAATGAAGGCAAACGTTTGGATGGAAGAACAACAACCGAAATCCGCCCGATCTGGAGCGAAATAGGTTATTTACCAGCCGCCCACGGTTCTGCTGTTTTTACCCGTGGAGAAACGCAGGCCTTAACTTCCGTAACTTTGGGTTCCAAAACCGATGAGCAAATGATTGATGGCGCGTTCATCAACGGTTACAGCAAATTTTTGTTGCACTATAATTTCCCGGGATTTTCAACCGGAGAAGTTCGTCCGAACCGTGGTGCCGGCCGTCGCGAAATAGGTCATGGTAATTTGGCCATGCGTTCTTTGAAAAAAGTATTGCCTGGTTTGGAGCAAAATCCTTACACCATTCGTGTCGTTTCAGATATTCTGGAATCCAACGGTTCATCTTCTATGGCAACTGTTTGCGCCGGAACTTTAGCTTTGATGGATGCCGGTATCAAATTAACTGCTCCGGTTTCCGGAATTGCCATGGGTTTGATTACCGACGAAAAAACAGGTAAATACGCGATCCTTTCGGATATTTTGGGTGATGAAGATCATTTAGGTGATATGGATTTTAAAGTTACCGGCACTGAAAAAGGTATTGTAGCTTGCCAAATGGATTTAAAGATCAATGGTTTATCAAACGAAGTGTTGATTAAAGCTTTGGACCAGGCGAAAGAAGGCCGTTTGCACATCTTAAACGAGATGAAGAAAACGATTGCTGCACCTCGTGAAGATTACAAACCACACGCACCACGGATTGTGAGCATGACGATTGACAAAGAATTTATTGGTGCGATCATCGGGCCTGGCGGCAAGATCATCCAGGAAATGCAACGTGAAACTGGTGCTACGATTGCCATTGAAGAAGTGGACAATAAAGGTATCATCGAGATTTTTGCAGATAACAAAGCTGCCATTGATGCCGCTGTTTCCCGCATCCGCAATATTGTTGCCAAACCGGAAGTTGGCGAAACCTACGAAGGCAAAGTGAAAACCATTATGCCTTTTGGTGCTTTCGTGGAAATTATGCCGGGCAAAGATGGTTTATTGCACATTTCTGAAATTGACTGGAAACGCTACGAAACGATGGACGGTATTTTTGAAGTCGGCGAAATTATAAAAGTGAAATTGCTGGAAGTTGATAAACAAGGCAAACTGAAGTTATCAAGAAAAGCTTTAATGCCGCGTCCACCAAGACCGGAAGCTGAAGCAAAATAAGTTTAGTAGATTTTATATCAGCAAGCTCTCCGAAAATGGGGGCTTTTTTTATGGGAGGATTTTTCAAAAATCATACAAAGTATTTCGCAACATCTTGCTTACACAAACCCTCAATCAAACCAATAAATGTATATATTGAAATTAAACTTAAATTTGTATCATTGATTGTCCGGCTTATCACTTGCTATTTAATTGATATTAAAATCCTGATGCTTCTTTTACCAAATAAAATTAAAATCATTCACTTCATGATTTTTAGCCGATAAAAGAAGCATCGAAATACACCGATAAAAATAAATTGGTTTGACCACTAATTTTAAATAAGTTGCACCATGAACATCCACAATAAAGATCTCGGGACAACACAAAAAGCTTTGGCTATCAACCTTGATCCTAAAGTTTATGGCTCATTTGCCGAAATCGGTGCCGGGCAGGATGTGGCTGCGCATTTTTTTAAAGCCGGTGCCGCCGCCGGAACAATTGCCAAAACCATGTCTGCGTATGATATGACTTTTTCCGATGCTATTTACGGCGTGCAGCAAAGCAAGCGCTATGTGAGCGAGCAGCGGTTGACTTCTATGCTTGACCATGAATACGGTTTGCTGTTGGAGCGTTTAGCGTTACAGCGCGGCAATACGACTACATTTTTTGCTTTTGCAGGAACTTTCTCAGCCTTAAATTACCTCAAAACAAATGAAGGGCATGGCTGGATGGGCTTACGGTTTCAGCAGGAACCAAATGGTGTGCTGCACAACGTGGTTCTGCATGTCAAACTTTTGGATAATGATAACATTTTGCAGCAACAGGCGGTCGGAATTTTGGGTGTAAACTTACTTTATGCCTGCTTTAATTATAATGACACACCGTCGGTTTTTTTACAGTCGCTAATCGATAACTTAACTAAAGACCGCATTCAAATTGATATGATCCGGTTTGACGGGCCGGGTTTCAGCAAAGTAGATAACCGGTTGATGAGTTTGCATTTGGTGAAATACGGTTTTTCTGATGCGGCTGTTTTTGGGCCGGATGGGAAAAACCTGCAACCATCAGAAGTTTTGTATAAAAAGCACATTGTAGTCATGCGCGGGCGTTTCCGGCCGTTGATTAATGTGCATTTGGATATGCTGAACAGGGGCGTAGAGCAGTTTATGCAGGAGCCGGACGTGGATAGTTCGAGAGTAGTGGTGGTAACAGAACTGACGCTGCAATCATTAAAAGAAAGAAATGCTGACCAAAACGCGGAGATTGACGAAAAGGATTTCCTGGACCGGGTAGATATTCTCTGCTCACTCGGGCAAACGGTTTTGATTTCCAATTTTCATGAGTATTATAAACTGGTTGCCTATCTTTCCAAAATTACCAAACTCAAAATCGGAGTGGTTTTAGGCTATCCGAATTTAGATTATATCTTTTCCGAACAGCATTATGCCAACCTTCCGGGAGGGATTTTAGAGTCGTTTGCCACATTATTCAGCCGTAAAGTAAAACTGCTGATTTATCCGACTTTTAGCAACGGCGTGATCTGGAATTGTATAAAGTTTTCTCCGCCGGCGCATTTGGTAGATTTGTTTGAATATTTGATTGTTAACGATAAAATTGAAGACATCAAAGATTACAATGAAAACAACCTGCATGTGCAAACCGATAAAGTGTTGCAACTGATTAAACAGGGAATGCCGGGCTGGGAAGAATATGTGCCGACAGAAGTAGCTACCATAATTAAGGAACGTTCTCTGTTTGGTTTCAAAGCAGAAAATAAGTTTTTGAACCAGGAAGCGGTTATCGACAATAACAATATTGAAAATCTATAACTGCTGAACCGAATTTATGTGAATAATAAAGTGTTTTAAATTCTCCATTTTAGAGCCTGTTTAAAATTGTTCAATCTATTTTCCATGCTTCTTTTATCACCTAAAAAACGTTAAACATTTACTTTTTGCTTTATTTAAATTGATGCACACACCAATTTTTATAGGGTAAAAGAAGCATTAGCATTTTTTTTGCAAAATTTAAACAGGCTCTAAAATACTTTTTTATTTTTTTAGCGGATTTTGATTGATAAAAGATCAAAAATTTTCTTGTTCAAACTAAGCTTAAATCTTCGTTGCTTGTTTATGGTTGATGTTTCTTTTTCTCAAATCACGGTGTAAATTCCTCAATCTATTTTTTTCTACTTCTATTTTTGTTGGAATTTCGAGTAATTGGTTTGTGGCATACAATATGATTTAAAGCACTATGTAATTTGTATTGGTACAAGTTTTATCGTTTCTCTTAATACTTCTTTTATCACACAAAATATATGAAACCAACAGGCTTGCCGTAACGTTGTATAGTGAAAATCAAAATTATACGTATAAAAGAAGTATTGTAATTATGCCAAATATAATTTTTTAAACAAGTTATTGAAATAAATTTAATTTACACTAATATTACACCATCTTTATAAACACCTTTATGAAAAAAATTTTCCTAACCAAAAAGTATTTTAAGCCGAAGCTTATCCTCTGTATTGCTATTTCATCTGGTTATATTGCTTTATTTAACCCGGTATATGCACAAATTTCTAACGGATATAAAGCCCCTCAGGATACGGCCAAAAAGAAACGTGCACCCAATGATCCTTTAACCACTTATCAAACTACCACTCAGCCCTACAAACCGGATTCCCGCTTTATAGGTGCAGCAGTTAAAGCCGCCGAAATCTTAACTGACACAAGTAAATATGACCCTACAAAAGGCATTTCTATAGATCAGTTATTTGGTAAGGATGATCTTCAATACGTGGCAAAGCAAGGCCCGCATGGCGTTGTTGTTTTGTTTGAACTGGTTAATAAGCATTTGCCGGAAGGAAAAGTAATTACTTTCAGAACAGAAGGACAAGCAGAGGTTACCACTGGCAATAATCCCTTGGTTTTGAAAAACTTGCGTGCCATGATTGCTTCCAAACCGGCTTTGATCCTTGATAATCACCCGCAATGGAAAGAAAATGTTTACCTGGCATACATGGCTCGGGATTATGGCACCAAACTGAGTAATACCATCACCATAACATCTGCCACGCGCGAAATACGCGAAACACCAGGACTTGAAATTATCGATTATGATGGAAAACCAATTACCATTGGAAAAATTTTAGCAGATAAACAGGCAAAAACAGCTAACAAATATGAAGCTGAAAAAGAAGCTGTTCTGGAATTTCGTGAACATACTTTTCCGGAGAAAATATCAAAAGAAAACGCCAACGAAAATTACAAACGTGCACTTTTTCAGTTAATTGATTTGCAGGAAGGAGACATTAACCGCCATCCGGAAACCAAAAAGTTTGTGGATGATCTTGCCAATGATCTGAAAAAAGGAAAAGCAAGTAATGTAGTAAATGCGTTGCAAAATAATCGCTTTTTTGATGCAAACGTACCGGGAAATACCGGGCCAGTATTGTTAACGGAAGATAGGGTATTGAATGCTGATCAAATTCAAAGCCACGCCCAGGATAAAGCATTGGAAATCACTATGCTGACTGCACTGCATTACGGTGAGCGTGATGCTGTAAAACTTTTAAGGAGTTTGGTTAATGGTAAAGGTTCTGTACCTGCCCAAAAAACCAATGAATTTACACCGAAACGCTTGGGTCAACTGACCAATCACGGAACAGAAAAACTAAAGTCGCTTGGATTCGGAATAGCAAAGGTAGATAATATGACCACTTCAGATTTGGTTTTGGTGGCTGTAGCGGCACCGGATGCACCAATAGTGATCAAACCAAACGCATTTTTGACCTTGCAAAAAGTAGGTTCCAGTATTGCGAACTATTATTCTACTGTCGAAACCAGTGAAACTAAAAACGTTGTGATGTTTAATCCGCGGATTAGTTTGGGTAGCCGACATACTGAATATCGTGCTGCATTTGATGCGGTAGATTATGTACCGGAATTTTTGAATGGGGTTTATGTAAATCAAAAAGGCTCACGTGTTACTCAAGATGGGGCAGAGCTTCGATTTGAAACTGATTTGTATTTTTCAAACACGTTGAATATTATTGAAAAAGGCGTAAAGCCTGTTATCTACCCGCAGTTTGGTGTTATTTTAGGCGGAGGAAGGCGTGATGTTGGCTATGATAATACTACAACACCCGGACCGCTTGGTGCTGTGCCACAATTTAAAAATACATATATCAACTGGGGTGCGCATTTGGGTTTGAACGTTGGCCCGATATTATTGGCAACCGATGCAACTTATTTAGCATCATCAGCACAAAGTAATCCAAATGAGCGTTTCTTTGATATTTCTCAGGGCATGACTTATTACCGTTATACAGTGCTGTTGCATGTTATAAATTTCGGATTAGGAAAAATCGCCGATGGAAGAGGAAGCCATCTTACAATAGATGCAGAATATACCGGCGAAACCAATAATTCTGGTATTAAGAACCGTACGATCTCTAACGGAAGCCCGGTACAAACCGGTAATGATGAATGGGAACGTGATTACAACAGGGCACATCCGGGTGGCTTGTTCAATTATGGCATTGCATCACAGATGATTATTAACGGTGATGTAAAAGCTACTTTTGCTGCAAGTAGTTATGCAGCGGTAAGTGCTGCAATACAAAAAGATCATTTCCAATTTAAAGCAACCGGTGGTTCTTACAATCTATATACTGTGCCTATTAATGGTAAAAAATTAATCAGCAGTGAAACGGTTAAAAATATTTTTAACGGTAATGTATTTGGAGCGTTAACCGTAATTTATCACTTCGGATCCAGCAGCTTCAGTTCTAAATATAAGAAAACAGAAACCTACCAATCTACAGCAAACGGAGAATCACCGCACAAAGTTGATGAATCTTCAACAGAAGAAAAAGCTGGTTTTGGTCCAAGAAACCATGCAATTTTTACCAATGGTAAATCAAGGCTTAAACCAGCAGAAATTACCCCTCAAGCTCAATAATATGAATTGAAAGACTTATTTCATTTTTATCTTTTGTAAAAATATAGGGTAAAAGAAGCATCTCAATAAAAAAGTACTGTTAATTATTTTAACAGTGCTTTTTTATTAGCATCGATATTTTTTCGAGAATTGTTATTGATTACAAATTTCAACTCAGGAAGGTGTTGATAGAAGATTCCATATATTCTTTTGCAATTAATCTGAATATCAATTGATTATCTTCACATTCGTCATAGCAGTATTGTAAATATTTTTTAACATCAATATTATTTAATGAGCCGGAGATTGATTTCAATATATAAAAATAGTTTCTTTTAATATTTAGGATTTTTTGAATGTGAAAAACTAAAAACAGGTCTTTTGAAAGATGGTCTGACAAATACTCTTCCCTGTCAGGAAGCAAAATTTCCAGGATACAGGTTTGCGCAAGGCTTTTTTTGTTGTCCGGTACTGTTTTTAGCTGTAAAAAAATGGTGTTGATCCTGTTCAGATGAATTATAACTTCTGATAAAAGCCCCTGAATAGCATTTTGCAAGTCTCCGTAACAGGTTTCGTTTGCCAAACCCGGCAAGTGTTCTACAAGATGTAGCAAAACCGGATGAATTTTGTTTAAATTATATAGAAAGGCACTTCGGAGTGCCGCTTCATCTAACTTAATATTACCATACAAAAAGGGTTTTTCTATCATACAACATTATCCTAAAAAAGTGTAAAAGCAATTAATGCAAAGCGGTTTAAATAATATCTTAAGCACGAAAAAATAGGATGGAGGCAGTAATATTTATTTAAGGCTAATAATAAGTAGCTAAATGTAATTATTATTATCAATTAATCTAATATTAATTTAATAAATATTTATCTGCACTGATCTAACTGAAAAGTCAATGTAAGGATTTTCAATTTTTGTATAATTTTTTTTAAGAAAGAAATTTAAAAAAACCAATACAAATTAGTAAAATTGCACCATAATTATTAGCGCCTATAGCTCAGTTGGTTAGAGTAGAAGACTCATAATCTTTTGGTCCCTGGTTCGAGCCCAGGTGGGCGCACCCAAGTGGGTAAGACTGATTTTTCAGATCTTGCCCTTCTTTTTTTAGCTTGTAAGCTACTGGAAATCAAATAGATAAACTTGGCAACTTCATTTATTCTATTGGTTCGATGTTGGTGGCCGTCAAAACACAACTTTTCTGGATACATCGAATCAATAATTGCTCTTTTACCCTTATTGTCAGCGTTTTGATACAATATCCCGATATTTGATATAAGACTTACTGCCTTGCTAAGAAACTCTTCCGTCTTAATCGGATTTTCAACCCGATCGGCTAGTTTTACTTCAAGTTAAATCATTCATGCGAATTAAGAGTTAAAGATAGGGATTAAGAACGCTGCAGCAATTTTACCAAAGACATGGACTGGCAACCCATTTGTTGAACGGATTTTTCCGGCCCGCTGAATGTCTGTCTTTTCGATGG